>Ga0255127_1000029_pt1 | contig 77790 bp, 77 predicted proteins | sample Law_Miss_RepB_8d_FD_188555 | JGI IMG/M metagenome (GOLD analysis project Ga0255127, IMG submission 188555) | Freshwater microbial communities from St. Lawrence River, New York, United States - Law_Miss_RepB_8d | ecosystem: Environmental > Aquatic > Freshwater > River | place: USA: New York...
CCACTTGCGAGACCACTTCGCCGCCGCGTGAGGCGATCTGCGCCGCGCTCGCGGCGAGCTGGTTGGCCTGGCGCGCCGCGTCGGCGCTGTTGCGCACCGTGCTGGTGAGCTGCTCCATGCTGGCCGCTGTCTCTTCCAGGTTGCTCGCCGTCTGCTCGGTGCGCGAGCTCAGGTCTTGGTTGCCCGTCGCAATTTCGGTGCTGGCGGTGCCGATGCTGTCGGTGGCGCTGCGCACCTGACCGACGGTCTGCACCAGGGACTTTTTCATGGCGTCCAGCGAGCGCAGCAGGTCGCCCAGTTCGTCCTGGCGGTCGGTGTGCACCTCACGGGTAAGGTCGCCGGCCGCCACGGCTCGCGTGACCTCGACAGCCCGGGCCACGGGTTCGGTCACAGACCGCGTGATGCGCCAGGCCAGCAGGGCCGCCAGCACCACGGCCACGCCCGCCAAACCCAACAGAATCGTGACCTGGCGAGCGAGTTCGGCGTCTGACTTGGCCACCGCCTGGTTGACCAACTCGCGCTCGAATTTCTGCAGAGCCACCATCGACTGGATGTAGGCCTCGACAGTGGGCCTGAGGTTCTGCTCCAGTGCCGCATCCTGTGCAGCGACATCGCCACCGGGCATGTCAAAGAATGCCTTTCGCGCCGCGATGTATTGCGCACGGCGTTCACCAATTTCCTTGAGCAGGTCTTTCCCTTGTTGGGTGGTGATCTCTTGCTCCAGCGCCTTTTGCAGTTCATTGATTCGAGACGTGGTGTCGGCCATCAATGGCTTGAAATAAGCATCCACCGCCGGTGCGTTGTTCGACTTGGCAATGGCCAGCACCCGGGTGATGTTCAGGCGCGTGTTGGCCAGCCATTCGTCCATGTTGCGCGAGCGCTTCTCCATCTCGACAACGTTGGCGGTGGCCTCGTGCGAAAGCTGCAGTGAGTGCCAAGCCCCCGCGGTCAGCGCGACGAGCAACACCAGCACGGCCGCAAAGCCAAGGGAAAGACGCTGTCCGATATTGAGACGATTGAAAAACATGGGGCTCTCCAGGGAGAAGATTCACGCGCACGGCGAATTCGAGAAGGTCTTGGGGTGCACGGTCGAGGTTTCGTTTCGATCCACCGTCAGGCGATAGCGCCAGGGCCCAGGACGCGGGCCAAAGCCAGGTCCAAGGCGCACAGCCAATGGCACCCGTTGCACCCAAAACGGGGATTACTGCAGCGACGGCGCGGTGTCGATGAGCCCCATGTCGCGGCTGGACATGAGCGCTTCGATGTCCATCAGGATCAGCATGCGCTCGTTCACGCTGGCAATGCCCGTGATGAAGCTCGTGTCCACCGCCAGCGTCATCTCCGGGGCGGGCTTGATCAGCTCGGTCGACAGCTCCAGCACGTCAGAGACCGAGTCCACCACCGCCCCGACCACGCGACCGTGCACGTTCAGCACGATCACCACCGTGAACCCGTTGTACTCAACCTTCTCGCACCCCAGCTTGATGCGCAGGTCCACCACCGGCACGATCACCCCACGCAGGTTCACCACGCCCTTGATGAACGCTGGCGCATTGGCAATGCGGGTGGGCTCTTCGTATGAGCGGATCTCCTGCACCCGAAGAATGTCGATGCCGTACTCTTCCGCACCCAGGCGAAAGGTCAGGTACTCGGCATTGGCGTTGTGGGCGGCCGCGCGGTCACCGTCTTGACGCGCCAGATGGGTTGCTTCGTTGCGCATGTCCATGGTCGATTTCCTCTGAATGGAGCTTTGTCCAAAGGGATATCGACCAGGCACCGCCGGGCTGAAGTGAGAAGAAAAGCCTCATTCCGCCGGGAATTGGCGGAATGAGCGCTTTGGTGGGCCACGCTCAAGCCCCTTGGCGGGCTTGGGGGCCGATGGGGTTGGGCTGGCATCGCCAGCCCAAGGCGGCTATTCCGCCACCGCCATCATGTCGATGAGCCCCATGTCGCGGCTGGACATGAGCGCTTCGATGTCCATCAGGATCAGCATGCGCTCGTTCACGCTGGCAATGCCCGTGATGAAGCTCGTGTCCACCGCCAGCGTCATCTCCGGGGCGGGCTTGATCAGCTCGGTCGACAGCTCCAGCACGTCAGAGACCGAGTCCACCACCGCCCCGACCACGCGACCGTGCACGTTCAGCACGATCACCACCGTGAACCCGTTGTACTCAACCTTCTCGCACCCCAGCTTGATGCGCAGGTCCACCACCGGCACGATCACCCCACGCAGGTTCACCACGCCCTTGATGAACGCTGGCGCATTGGCAATGCGGGTGGGCTCTTCGTATGAGCGGATCTCCTGCACCCGAAGAATGTCGATGCCGTATTCCTCGGAACTCAGCCGAAAGGTGAGGTACTCAGCACTGGCATGGCGAGATTGCCCGCCGTACGTTGGGGCCACGCTGGCAATGGTGGATAAGCTCATCATCACATCTCCATCGGTTGAAGTTGCACTCCCCTCGGGCCATGCGCCCGAGAGCGAAACACAGATAAATCCATGGCCACGCCACGAGGAGCCGACCACATCACGAGGTCTGCCGACTGGTTGGCGTTGCCCTCCGCTTAGGTGCAGCGAACAAAGCCGACTGGGGTAACGGCGACATCAACGATTCGTCCAAAACCATCCATCTAACTGCACTCATTTGGCATTTCGTACGTTCTTTGTAAATCTTTAATGCACACAAAAAGGCCTTTGACGTCACTGTCGCCAACCTGCCATCGGGATGGCCGTCGCCTCTGGTAGCGTGCGCGAATGAATGCCCCAAACGACCTCCACCTGCGCCCCACGGGCGCCATCGACAGCGACCATGAGCTGGTGCAGGCGTTTGCCTGGCAGCACGCCCAGGGCGCCACCGAGCGCGAGCGGGCCATTGCCCTCTACCGAGCCGTTCGCGATGAGGTGCGCTACGACCCCTACCGAATCGACCTCTCACCCCAAGGCACGCGCGCCAGCACGGCCCTCCTCACGGGGTATGGCTGGTGCGTGCCCAAAGCGGTGCTGATGGCCGCCACTGCCCGGGCAGCCGGAATCCCGGCGCGCCTGGGGTTTGCCGATGTGCGCAACCACCTCTCCACCGAGAAGCTGCGCCAGACCATGAAAACCGATGTGTTTGTCTTTCACGGCTACACCGAGTTGTGGCTCGATGGCGCCTGGCGCAAGGTCACCACCGCCTTCAACCGCTCGCTTTGCGAAAAATTCGGCCTGCTGCCGCTGGAGTTCGACGGCGTGAACGACTCGCTGTACCACCCCTACGACCAGGCCGGCTCACGCCACATGGAGTACGTGAACGACCGCGGCACTTATGACGATCTGCCGCTGGACGAAATCGTCCAGACCTTTGCCGTGGTCTACCCAGGCATGGGCAGTGCCGCCGAAGCCACGGGCGACTTCGGCGACGACGGCGCTCGTGAACGTACCGCCTGAAGGCGACGATCAGCGCGAAAAGCGAAACACCGCCGTGCTGGCCATGAGGTTGGGCATGAGGCGAACCTCGCGCCCATCGTGCAGGCCGAAGGCCTCTTCCACCCGCAGGCCGCAACTGCGCGCCAGCACCTCGAAATCGGCAAAAGTGCCCACGCGAATATTGGGCGTGTCGTACCACTGGTAGGGCAAGCGTTTGGTCACCGGCATGCGGCCCTGCAACACCGCCAGGCGGTTGGGCCAGTGCGCGAAATTGGGAAAGGCCACCACGCCAATGCGCCCCACCCGAGCCGTCTCGCGCAGCATGGTCTCAGCGTTGCGCAGGTGCTGCAGCGTGTCGATCTGCAGCACCACGTCAAACGCGCCATCCTCGAAAGCATTCAAGCCTTCTTCCAGGTTGAGCTGCAGCACGCTCACGCCCCGGCGCAAACACGCCTGCACCTTTTCATCGTCGATTTCCACGCCATAGCCCGAACAGGCACGGGTGGACTGCAGATAGGCCAGCAGGCTGCCATCGCCGCAGCCCAGGTCAAGCACGCGCGAGCCAGGCGGTACCAGCCGGGCGATCGATTCCATCACGGTGCGCTCAGGCATGTCCGGCTCCCACGGTGTGTTCAAAGTAAGCGCGCACGGCAGCGTGGTAACGAGGGTCGTCCAGCAAGAACGCGTCATGGCCGTGTGGCGCATCGATCTCGCAGTAGCTCACCTCACGCCGGTTGTGCAGCAGGGCCTTGACGATCTCGCGGCTGCGAGCGGGCGAGAAACGCCAATCGGTGCTGAAGCTGACGAGCAGAAACTTCGAGCGGGCGCGGGCCAGTGCGCGGCTGAGGTTGCCGTCGAACTCGCGGGCCGGGTCGAAATAGTCCAACGCGCGGGTGATCAGCAGGTAGGTGTTCGCGTCGAAGTACTCGCTGAACTTGTCGCCCTGGTAGCGCAGGTAGCTCTCGATCTGAAATTCCACATCTTGCGTGGTGTAGCGATAGGCCAGTTCGGCCGCCGCCGTGGGATCTTGTCCATCCACCGGGCGCAGACTGCGGCCGAACTTCTCGTTCATCACGTCGTCGCTGAGGTACGTGATGTGGCCGATCATGCGAGCGATGCGCAGGCCGCGACGGGGGATGGTGCCGTGCGCCAGGTAATGGCCATCGTGGAAATCGGGGTCGGTCACGATGGCGCGGCGCGCCACCTCATTGAAGGCGATGTTCTCGGCGGTGAGGTTCGGGGCACTGGCCACCACCACAGCGTGGCGCACGCGCTCGGGGTACTGCAGCGTCCACGACAGCGTCTGCATGCCGCCCAAGCTGCCACCCATCACCGCGGCCAGGGTGTCGATGCCCATCGCGTCCAGCAAGCGCGCTTGCGCGTTCACCCAATCTTCCACCGTGACCACCGGGAAATCGGCTCCCCAGGGCTGCCCGGTGGCAGGGTTGGCGTGGGTGGGCCCGGTCGAGCCGAAGCAAGAGCCCAGGTTGTTCACCCCGATCACGAACCAGCGGTCGGTGTCCAGCGGTTTGCCCGGGCCGATCATGTTGTGCCACCAGCCTTCGCTGCGGGGCAGCGGCTGCCCATTGGCATCGGCGTGGTAGCCAGCCACATGGTGGCTGGCGTTCAGCGCGTGGCAGATCAGCACGGCATTGGACTTGTCGGCGTTCAGACTGCCGTAGGTCTCGACCACCAACTCATACGAGGGCAGCACCGCCCCGCTGCGCAGCGGCAGGGGCTGGTCGAAGCGAAAGGTCTGGGGTGTGACGATCACGCGATCTTCCCTGGGGCCGGCCGGCCCTCAAAACAAAAACCCGGTGCCGCCAAGGAGCGAGACCAGGAATCTCCCCTTTAGCGGCATTTCTAAAGCGCCCGCAATCCGGAACAAATCGGCGCCGAGCCGAGTATACGGGTGCCTCTTTTGCCGCCCATCCGAGGCGGCAGTCCGACTACCACGGCGGGACTTCGCCGCCAGTCCGGGAGAACAATAAGGTGTTGTTTGCAAGCGTCGCCATTCAATGGCGTCGACGCTACCTGCAAGAAAGTCGCAGGGAATGCGGCTTTGCGCGCATAATGATCCGGCGTGCGGCTTAACTGTCGACGCTTTCAGTGATTGGTCGGTTCAGGTGCTGCAGGCTGTTGTGCGCTATCGGGGCTCCATCGCTATTTCTCTGTGTGTCATTAGGAGTCCCAAAGATGGGCAACAAACTGTACGTCGGCAACCTGCCGTATCAAACCCGCGACGAAGATCTGCAGCAGGCCTTCAGTGCCTTCGGTCAGGTCAATAGCGCCAAAGTCATGATGGAGCGCGACACCGGCCGCTCGAAGGGCTTTGGCTTTGTCGAAATGGGCAGCGACGCTGAAGCCCAGTCGGCCATCAACGGCATGAACGGCCAAGCCCTTGGCGGCCGCAACCTGGTGGTCAACGAAGCCCGCCCGATGGAACCCCGCCCCCCCCGCTCTGGTGGTTTCGGCGGTGGCCGTGGCGACGGTGGCGGCTACGGCGGTGGCCGTGGTGATGGCGGCGGCTTCCGCAGCCCCTACGGTGGCGGCGGCCGTAGCGGCGGTGGTCGTGAAGGCGGCGGCGGCTACGGCGGTGGCAACCGCGGCGGCTACTGATCCCTAGCCCCCTCACAAAAAACCTGCAGCCTGCTGCAGGTTTTTTTTCGTCCGCGCGCCGGGCGGATCAAGCTGCGATCACGGGCAGTGGCGCCGTCAATCCGCCTCGCCCTGGCGGTGCTTGCGCGGGCGGCCGGCAAACAAACGGTCGAACCAGGCATTGGGCAACACCCTCAGCAACTTGGCCACGACGCCCATGGGCCAAGGAATCACGCGGTAACTCACACCCGCGGCAATGGCGGCGAAGGCCTTGTCGGCAAACGCCTCGGGCGACAGCAGAAACGGCATCGGGTATCGATTTCGCTGCGTGAGCGGCGTGGCGACGTAGCCGGGCAGCAGGGTGATGACCTGAACTCCCGTGCCTCGCATCTCACCGCGCAGGCTTTCGCAGTAAGACACCACCGCCGCCTTGCTGGCGCAATACGCACCATGGCCAGGGAGCCCCCGAATGGCGGCCACGCTACCGATGCCCACCAAAGAGCCGCTTCCGCGCTGGCGCATGGCATTCAAGAACGGGTGGAAGGTGGCGGCCATGCCGATGTTGTTGGTGGCAAAGGTGTTGACCATCACTTGCAAGTCATCGCGCTCAGCGGTGTCCATGCCCACACTGATGCCGGCGTTGGCAATGACGACGTCCGGGACACCTTGGCGGGCGAGGCAGGCCTGGCCGGCGGCCACGATGCTGTCGATGTTGCTCACGTCGGCCGGGTAGACACCACAGGTTTGCTCATCAAGGCCCTGAGCCCTTGCCCAAACCAGCAGGGTTTCCTCTCGCCGCGCCACCAGCGCTAGGCGGAAGCCCGCCTGCCGATAGCGCTCGGCCAGGGCTTGGCCGATGCCGCTGGAAGCGCCCGTGATGAAGACAAGGGGGGACGATGGGCGCTGGCTCATGGACGGGGTTGCAGGGTGACGCGCACCCGGCCCTTGAAGTCGGCTACCTGGTCGTCACCCCGGTAGTCCAAAGACTGAGCCTGCAGGAGGTCGCGGTCGCGCACCAGCGTGACGGGCAGGTCGGACACCACGTGATCGGGTTTGAGCGTCACGCGAAAACGCTCACCGCGAAACTCTAAGCGTGGGCGAACGCGGCCATCGGCACCCGTGCCGGCTTGACGGATGACGATGGCGTTGCCCTCGAGAACGAAGGCGGTGTGATCGGCGTTGGAAGTCACGCGATTCGCGGTGGCAGTGGTAACCAACCCCTGCTCGTCGATGCGCCGCAGCCGGGCGTTGTCGATCTCGATTCGGTCGTCGTCGGGATGGTGGCGGGCCTCGTCGCCGGCGACCTCGCTCGTGACGCGGCCGTTGGTGTCAAACGATTTGACCGAGAAGTGGCGCATGAAATAGTCAGGCTCGGCGCTGACCGGTCCAGCGGGACGGGGCGCTTCGGGCGCCGGCGTGATGCGCAACAGCCAATAGGACGCCAACGCCAACACCCCCATGAGCAGCACGGGCGAATAAATGGAGAGCGAGTCCCACCAGGCGCCGCGGCGCGGGGCCGCGTTGCGCTGGGGGCCGGGCACCTGACCGGGCAGGATGTCGTCAAGTGGCTCGTCGGGGTTCACCGCTGGGCAGCCTCCAACTCGCGCGCGTAGGCCCCATTGGCCACCAGCAGCAGGTCGCAACATTCGCGCACGGCACCTGCGCCCGCAGCGGCCTGGGTAACGAAGTGGGCGCGCGCCAGCACCTCGGCGTGGGCGGTGGGGGGCGCCACCACCAACGCCACACGGGCGATCAGGGCGAGATCGGGCCAGTCGTCGCCCATCACGGCGGCTTGTGACCAATCCAGGCCCAGGGTGTCCAGAATGGCCTGGGCGGCGGGCGCCTTGTCTTCGGTGCCAAGGCGGATGTGCTCCATGCCCAGCGCGCGCAAGCGCACCCGCAGCGGGGCAGAGTCGCGTCCGCTCACCACGGCGGGCGTGATGCCCGCGCGCTGCAGCAGTTTCAGGCCGTGACCGTCGAGGGTGTGAAACCGTTTGATGGTCTCACCGGCCTCGGTGAAGTAAAGGCCACCGTCGGTGAGCACACCGTCCACATCAAAAAACACAACGCGAATGTCTTGCGCACGCAGGAGCAATTGGGGATCGAATTGCAACACGGGTGCCATCAGATCACCTTGGCCCGCATGAGGTCGTTGCTGTTGAGCGCACCCACCAGTCGGCCCGCCTCATCGACCACCAGCACGCAGTTGATGCGGTTGGCCTCCATCAGACTGGCGGCGTCAACGGCAAGTGCCTGGGGGCGCACCGTGCGCGGGTGGGGGGTCATGACCTCGCTGGCGCGCACGCGGCGTAACTCATCGCCGCTGCCTGTTCGCTCGATCAGTCGGCGCAGGTCGCCGTCGGTGAAGATGCCCAGTACCTGATCGGCGGCATCCACCACTGCGGTCATGCCCAGGCCCTTGGCGCTGACTTCGCGCATCAGGTCGCTGAGCGTGGCCTCGGGTTCGACGCGGGGCACATCCGCGCCAACGCGCATCACGTCGGACACCAGCGTGAGCAGCTTGCGCCCCAGCGCACCGCCAGGATGGGAGCGCGCGAAGTCGTCGGCCTGGAAGCCCCGGGCGTCCAGCAGGGCCACCGCCAGGGCATCGCCCAACGCCAATTGGGCGGTGGTGCTGGCGGTGGGGGCCAGGTTGTGGGGGCACGCTTCCTTGCTGACCGAGGTATCGAGCGCCACGTCGGCATGCCGCCCCAAGGTGGAGTCGGGACGCCCGGTGAAGGCGATCAGGGGCACGCCCATGCGCCGGATCAGCGGCAGGATGGCGGTGAGCTCTTCGCTCTCGCCGCTGTTGCTGATGGCCAGCACCACGTCGCCGGTGGTGATCATGCCCAGGTCCCCGTGGCTGGCCTCGGCCGGGTGCACGAACAATGACGGCGTGCCGGTGGACGCCAGCGTGGCCGCGATCTTGCGGCCGATGTGGCCGCTCTTGCCCATGCCGGTGACCACCACGCGGCCGCGGCAGGCCAGCACCATGGTCACCGCGCGGGAGAAGCGCTCGTCAAGCCGCTCCGCCAATGCCGTGACCGCCGACGCCTCGATGCACAGGGTTTCGCGCGCCAGCTCAAGTGCACGCGCCACGTCGAAGGATTGGGGGTCGCTCATGCCCGGATTATCGCTGGGGGTGGCCTTAACATCGCGCCATGAATTCGCTGGACATTGCCCTGCTGTATCTCTTGGCCGCCGTGCTGGGGGTGCTGGTGTTTCGCAGCCTGAAGCTGCCGCCAATGCTGGGCTACCTGGCCGTGGGCGTGGTGATCGGGCCCAATGCGCTGGCTTTGGCCCAGGATTCCAGCGGCATTCGTTACCTGGCCGAGTTCGGCGTGGTGTTTCTGATGTTCGTGATCGGGCTGGAATTCAGCCTGCCCAAGCTGCGCGCCATGCGGCGACATGTGTTCGGTCTTGGCCTGTCGCAGGTGGTGGCCACGGTGCTGGTCACCACAGGCGCATCGCTGCTCTTGGGACTGCTGCTGCCGCGCTGGTGGTCGATTTCGTGGCAGACCGCCGTGGCCCTGGGCGGCATCATGGCCATGAGCAGCACCGCCATCGTCATCAAGCTCATGGCCGAGCGGCTGGAACTGGAATCCGAGCACGGCAAGCGCGTGCTGGGGGTGCTGCTGTTCCAAGACTTGGCGGTGGTGCCCTTGCTGGTGATCATCCCCGCCCTGAGCGCCGACCCTGACGTCTTGCTGCCCGCTCTGGCACTGGCCACGCTCAAGGCGGTGCTGCTGCTGGGCCTGCTGCTCACCGTGGGCCAGAAGGTGATGCGCTGGTGGCTCACGCGGGTGGCGCGGGTCAAGAGCGACGAGCTGTTCATGCTCAACCTGCTGCTCATCACGCTGGGACTGGCCTGGATGACCGAGCACGCCGGCCTGTCGCTGGCGCTCGGTGCCTTCGTGGCCGGCATGCTGATCGCCGAGACCGAATACAAGCACCAGGTGGAGACCGACATCCGGCCCTTTCACGACGTGCTGCTGGGCCTGTTCTTCATCACCATCGGCATGATGCTGGACTGGCGCCTGGTGCTGGAGCGCTGGCCGCTGGTGCTCTTGCTGCTGAGTGCTTCTTTGGCCTTCAAGGTGGGCCTGATCACCGGCCTGACGCGCCTGTTCGGCGCGCCCACCGGCGTGGCCCTGCGCACCGGGCTGTACCTGTCGCAGGCGGGTGAATTCGGGCTGGTGCTGCTCACGCTGGCCGGCCAGAACAAGCTGGTGCCGCCGCAACTCTTCAACCCGATTCTGGCCAGCATGGTGATCTCGATGCTGGCCACGCCCTTCATCATTTTGTACGCCAACGCCATCGTGACGCGACTGGTGGGCAGCGACTGGCTGATGCAGTCGGTGCAGATGACCAGCATCGCGCGGCGCGCCATCAACGCCGACAAGCACGTGATCATCTGCGGCTACGGCCGTTGCGGCCAGAACCTGGCGCGCCTGCTGGAAAGCGAGGCCATTCCCTACATGGCGCTGGACCTGGACCCCGACCGCGTGCGCCAGGCCGCCGCCGCCGGCCATTCGGTGGTGTTCGGCGACGCCGCGCGCCTGCAGGCCCTGATGGCCGCCGGCCTGCACCGCGCCAGCGCGCTGGTGGTGACCTACCTGGACACACCCAGCGCCATGAAAGTGCTGCACCACGCGCACGAGCAGGCGCCGCACGTGCCCGTGGTGGTGCGCACCATTGACGACGTGGACCTGGAAAAACTGCGCTCGGCCGGCGCCACCGAGGTGGTGCCCGAGGCCATCGAGGCCAGCCTGATGCTGGCCGGCCACGCCCTGGCGCTGGTGGGCGTACCCATGCGCCGTGTGATCCGGGTGGTGCAAGAGCAGCGCGAGGCCCGCTACAACCTGCTGCGCGGCTACTTCCACGGCGCCGACGACGACTCGGTGGACGAGCGCGAACAAGAGCGCCTGAACACCGTCACCCTGCCCATGGGCGGACGCAGCGTGGGCAAGACCTTTGGCAGCCTGGCCCTGCAGGCCATGGGCGTGGAGGTGGTGAGCCTGCGCCGTGCCAACGGCCATCCAGGTCGCGTGAACGACGACACGGTGGTGCAAGGGGGCGACACCCTGGTGCTGCGCGGCATGGCGCCCGCGCTGGCGCTGGCCGAAGAAAAGCTGCTGTCGGGTTAAGGCGGCGAGGCGAGGGCACGCCAAATCCTTATTTGACCGAAGGCCATTCAGACCAAAGCGGCCCTCTCGCTGGGCACGCCCGCTTGGCCAGAGCCCGGCTTTCGCCGCCTGAAGGTGGCCAGCATCGAGGTGATCGCCATCAACGACGGCATCACCCGCCGCCCCCTGGGTGAAGAGTTCGTGCGCAACGCCCCACTGGAGCAGGTGAAGGCCCTGCTGGCGGCGCAAAACCTGCCAACCGATCACGTCGACATCCCTTACACCCCGCACTTGGTGGTCATTGGCAACACCCGTCTGCTGATCGACACCGGCTTTGCGGACAACGGCCCACCCAACACCGGCAAGCTGCACGCCGACATGCTGGCCGCCGGCCACCGCCCGGAAGACATCGACCACGTGGTGCTTAGCCACTTTCACGGCGACCACATCAACGGCCTGGTTGCTAGGGATGGCTCGCTCGTGTTCCCCAAGGCCAAGGTGCACGTGCCCGCCGCCGAGTACGCCTTCTGGATGGACGACGCCAAGATGGCCGCGGTGCCGGCCCTCAAAGGCGCCTTTGACAACGCCCGCCGCGTGATGAGCAAGATCCCGGCCGACCGCCTGGTCAAGTTCGAGGCTGGCGCCGAACTGGCCCCGGGCCTGAGCGCCATGGCCGCCCCAGGTCACACACCCGGCATGAGCGTGTTCACCGTGCGCTCACAAGGCCAGTCGTTCATGTACGTGGCCGACGTCACCAACGTGCCCTCGCTCTTCGCGCGCAGCCCCGACTGGGCCGTGGCCTTTGACATGGACGCCGAGATCGCACGCCAGACCCGCCGGCGCCTCTTCGACATGCTGGTGAAGGAAAAAATGCCCATGGGCGGCTTCCACTTCCCGGCACCCGCCATGGGCACGCTGGAAGTGGTCGGCAACGGCTACCAGTTCCAAGCACTGGCCTGAGCGACCTTTGCACCCGTCCGTCCACGGCCTGTCCGGAGTTGTGGACGGAGTGCGCCGGATAATGGGCGCCATGGACACCTCTGCCTACCTGAAATCCCACATCCGCACCGTGCCAGACTGGCCAGCGCCGGGCGTGCAGTTCCGCGACATCACCCCCTTGCTGCAAGACCCCAAGGTGTTTCGCGTGCTGATCGACACCTTCGTGCACCGCTACATGGACCCGGCCTTGAGGCCCAACGTGGTGGCCGGCCTGGACGCGCGCGGCTTCATCATCGGTTCGGTGCTGGCCTACGAGCTGGGCGTGGGCTTCGTGCCCATTCGCAAGAAGGGCAAGCTGCCCTTCACCACGGTGGAAGAGACCTACGAACTGGAGTACGGCAGCGCCACCGTTGAACTGCACACCGATGCGGTGAAGGCTGGTGATCGTGTGGTGCTGATCGATGACCTGATTGCCACCGGCGGCACCATGATGGCGGGCCGGCGTCTGCTGGAAAAGCTGGGCGCCGAGGTGATGGAGGGCGCCGCCATCGTTGACCTGCCCGAACTGGGCGGCTCCGAGAAGCTGCGCGCCAGCGGCCTGAAGTTGTTCACGCTGCTCGATTTCGCGGGCCACTGAGGCCCGCCGGCCTCACAGCTTGCCGTACTGGGTTTCGCTCAGCGCGGCAAAGTCGCTGTTGAATTCGGGGGACGAAGTCGGTTGCCTCGGCGCAGAGGCCCGTGCAGCGGGCGCCACGGGCGTCGTGGCCTGCAAAGCCCGACGAAACGCTGCGATCTCATCGGCGCCCACCGGGTCGTAGATGCCATTGGTCTGCATGGCCGGCTCGGGCATGAGCGGAGCGGGCGCCGATGTCTCGGCCTCACGGCGCACCTGAACCGGAACCGACGCACGCAGCGCCACACCCGCCTGCTGGGCCTGCGCCACGCGGCGCCAGTACACCGAGCGCACCACCAGGTCATGGCGGGCTTTGGCGCTTTGCTCGATCCAGCGCTCGATCTCCAACAGGTACTCGTCGGGCATGTCCTTGGAACCAAGGCCGAGGTCCATGAGCACCAGAAACGAATCGCCGTTGTTGTCCAGTGCCAGCACCTTGAAGGTGTAGCTGGTGGAGATCACGCCGCCGCGAATCATGGACTCGCGCACGATGCCAAAGAGCTGCTGGCGACGCAGCACCCGGCGCCCGCGCCGCGGTGAGATGAGGGGCAGGGTGGTGTTGCGCACGGTGTTGCGCGCCTTGATCAGGGCGTCTCGGCCGGGCGTTCGAGGAAGTCGGGCTTTTACCCAGTTCATCAAAGACATGGCGGGAGTTTGCATGGGTTTGGCGAGGCGATGTCCGCCGTCGGGCACGTGGACAGCCGCGCAGGTCGGGAGACACGGCCCTGCCGCGAACAGAGCGTCTCGAACACAAGTGAACCGCGCACCACGGCATCGCACAAGCGGCAATTACCTGCCCTTACAGCTGCGCTCCGAACGGCCACCATTCGGGCATCAACGGCGCCATGCGGCGACCGAACCGGTCACTTGCCGATGCAGAAGCGCGAGAAGATCACGCCCAACAAGTCATCCGCGGTGAATTCGCCGGTGATCTCGCCCAGGGCATGTTGTGCCAGGCGAAGCTCTTCTGCCAGCAGGTCCAGGTGCTCGGCGGCGTGCGCCAGCCAGCCCTCGGCCACGGTCAGGTGCTCAGCCACGCGGCGCAGGGCCTGCAAGTGGCGTTCGCGCGCCATGAACAAGCCCTCGCCACCCGACTGCCAGCCCGCCAGTTGCAAGAGGCGCTGGCGCAACGCTTGCAGGCCCTGGCCGTTCTTGGCGGACAAGGCCAGGGCGCCTGCCGGAATCGCGGCGTCAGGCCGCTGGTCGTGCTTGTTCCACACCGAGACCACCGGCACGCCCTCGGGCAGAGCGGCCTCAATGGCGAGATCGGCGTCGCGGTAGGCCGCGTCGTCCTGGCGCGACAGGTCGTGCAAAAAGATCACGGCATCGGCCTCGCGAATGCGGCCCCAGGCGCGCTCAATGCCGATGCGCTCCACCTCGTCCACCTCGGGGCTGTCGCGCAGGCCGGCGGTGTCGATCACGTGCAGCGGCACACCCTCGATCTGAATGGTCTGCTGCACCACGTCGCGGGTGGTGCCCGCAATCGGGGTGACGATGGCCAGCTCGGCCCCCGCCAAGGCGTTGAGCAGCGAGCTCTTGCCCGCATTGGGCTGGCCGGCGATGACCACTTGCAGGCCATCGCGCAGCAGCGCCCCCTGGCGGGCCTGGGCCAGCACGCCATCCAGCTGCTCGCGCAACCGGGCCAGCTGGCCCTGGGCATCGGCCTTTTTCAGAAAGTCGATTTCTTCTTCGGGGAAATCGAGCGTCGCCTCCACCAGCATGCGAAGCTGAATCAGCGCGTCGCGCAGCTCGTGCACGCGGGCCGAGAACACACCGGCCAGCGAGCGCGAAGCGCTGCGGGCGGCGGCCTCGGTGCTGGCGTCGATCAGGTCGGCCACGGCCTCGGCCTGGGCAAGGTCGAGCTTGTCGTTGAGAAAGGCGCGCTCGGTGAACTCACCCGCTCTCGCCGGGCGCAAGCCCGGCAAGGCCTGGGCCGCCACCTCCAGACAGCGGGCCAGCAAAAGCTGCAACACCACCGGGCCGCCATGGCCTTGAAGCTCCAGCACGTCTTCGCCGGTGTAGGAGTTCGGCCCCGGAAACCACAGGCTCAGGCCGTGATCGATGGGCTGGCCCTGCGCATCGCGCCAGGGGCCATAGGTGGCCTCGCGGGGCTTGAGGTCTCGCCCCAGCAGGGCGCGCACATAAGGGCCAAGGCCTTGGCCCGACACCCGCACGATGCCCACGGCACCCCTGCCGGGGGCCGTGGCGATGGCGACGATGGGATCACGTGAGGCGGCGAGCATAGAAACGAAGGATAAGGGGCGGGCCCCAGAAACGGCGAGGGCCTGCAAAGCAGGCCCTTCGGAACGTGGCGCCTTCACCAGGCGCTCAGGCTCACTTGAACTTCGGCATGTTGAACTTCAAGGGCACGCCCATGCGGTGGTTGATGTGGGCCTGCTGAGCGATGGTCAGGATGTTGTTCGTGATCCAGTACAGCACCAGGCCGGACGGGAAGAAGAAGAACATCACCGAGAACATCAGCGGCATGAGCCACATCATCTTGGCCTGCAGCGGATCGGGTGGCAGCGGGTTGAGCGCGGTCTGGATCATGGTGGTGATGGCCATTACCAGCGGCAGGATGTAGTACGGGTCTGGCGAGGACAGGTCGTGAATCCACGCGGCCCAGGGCGCATTGCGCATCTCGACGCTGGAGAGCAGCACCCAGTACAGCGCGATGAACACCGGGATCTGGATCAGGATCGGGAAGCAACCGCCCAAGGGGTTGACCTTCTCTTCCTTGTAGATCCGCATCATCTCCATCTGCATCTGTTGCGGGTTGCTCTTGAGGCGCTCGCGCATTTCCATGATGCGCGGGTTGATTGCCTTCATCTTGGCCATGCTGCGATAGGCGCTGGCGTTGAGCCAGTAGAAGGCAGCCTTGATCAGCACCACCAACAGCACAATGGCCCAGCCCCAGTTCTGAACGAAGCCGTGGATCTTCTCCAGCAGCCAGTACAGCGGCTTGGCCAGGATGGTGAGCCAGCCGTAGTCCTTCACCAGCACCAGGCCCGGCGCCACCTTCTCCAGCATCTTCTCGGCCTGCGGGCCCACGAAGAGGCGGGCGTCCAAGGTCTGCGCCTGGCCGGGTGCGATCTCGGGCAGTCGGGCAATGGTGCCCACCGAGTAGAGGTTGTTGTCGACCTTGCGCACGAAGTTGTCGCGCTGCACGCCGTCACCCAGCAACCAGGCGCTGGCGAAATAGTGCTGCACCATGGCCACATAGCCGTTGTCGGTGCTCTTCTCGAAGCTGGCTTTGTTGTTCGCGATTTGCTCGAACTCCACCTTCTGGTACTTCTGGGCTTCGGTGTAGATCGCCGGGCCGGTGAAGGTGGAATAGAAGGGCGTGTCGCTGTCGAGCTTGCTGCCGTCGCGCACCAGTTGCACATAAAGCTGCGGGGCCACGGGCTGCGAGCCGGCGTTGATCACCTCGTGCTTCACGTCGATCACGTAAGAGCCACGGCGCAGCGTGTAGGTCTTGGCCAGTTTCACGCCGCCCTGGTCGGCTGACTCAAACCGTACCTTCAACTCGTCCTGGCCATCGGCCAGCGCGCTGGGGTTGCCCACCAGGGCCATGGGCGTCTTGTGGGTGGGGAAGCTGCCGCCGATCAGGCCTGACTGGGCCACGTACACATGCTGCCCGTCCTGGGTAAGCAAGGTGAAGGGCGCATCGGTGTGGGTCTTGCTCTGGCCGGTGGACTGAGCGTGCTTCAGCAGTTGAGCGCCAATCAGAGAGCCGCCCTCGCTGTTGAAGGTGAGGTCCAGCACATCGGTGCGAACGCCGTGGCGCGTGGCCACGGCCGACACACCGCCAGCAGGGGCTGCCTCGGCACCAGACGCGGCGGGAACGGCCGCGGGGACTGCGGCCTGTCCGCCGTTGGCCGCAGCCGGCGCGGTGGCGGCGGGCGGCGTGGCACTGGGGAAGAAGGTCGGCTGCTTGCCATTGTGGATCTGCCACTTGTCCCAGATGAGGACCATGCACAGACCGAACACCACCCAGAGGATGGAGCGACGGATGTCATTCATGACGTTGTCTTCTTTTCAGTGGAGGAAGGAACCAGGCGACTGAACAGCGCCGGGGCGCGTTCAGGGACGGGATCGGGGCCACCGTCGCACCAGGGATGGCAACGGCAGAGGCGGTGCAGGGTAAGGTAACTGCCGCCCAGGGCGCCATGGCGCTCCAGCGCTTGCAAGGCGTAGGCCGAGCAAGTGGGCTCAAAGCGGCAGGCGCTGCCCAGCCAGGGGCTGAGCAGCAGGCGATAGGCCTTGACAAGGCCCACGAGGAGATGACGGGGCGCGTCACGCCACACGGCTCGGCTCCGCTGCCCGCACACCGGCACGCGACCAGAGCTGTTCCAGCTCGGCACGAACGGCGCGCTTGAGCGCCTCAGAGGTGGCGCTGGGAAATTGCTTGCGGCTGAACTCGCTGCGCAGGCGCACCACGTGCGCGCCCACAGGCATGCCCGCCCCGAGTGGACGAGCCGTTTCGTAGACCTGGCGCCGAATGGCGTTGCGCGTGACCGCCCGCCGTGCCCAGCGTTTGGGCAGCAAAACGCCCAGCCAGGGGGCCTGAGCGGGAAACAGCGCACGCCCTACCTCGTCGTCGGGCAGGCCGACGCGATGCAAGGCGAAATGTGAGGTCTTGGCCACGGGGGCAAGGGCCATGACGGCCTGGAACTGTGGCCGTGACCGAAGCCGATGAATCACGGCCGGCGCACCGGCAGCGTTCGGCGAGGGGGCCGCGTGCTCGGGCACCGGCTCACCACCCGCAGGTTCAGACGGCCAGGCGCTTGCGGCCCTTGGCACGGCGCGCGTTAATGACGGCGCGACCACCGCGAGTCTTCATGCGCACGAGGAAGCCGTGGGTACGGGCGCGCTTGGTCTTGGAGGGCTGGTAGGTGCGTTTCATAGCCATGGCAGTACGGCCCCGCTCATTGGCTTGGGGCAGGTAAAAGAGGAAAACCCGCAATTATCACTGCAAAAGCCCAGGCAGGGCAAGCCTTTGGGCGGGCAAGGGGCATCGAAGGCAGTGGCAGTGGGCGCGGCCGGCGAAATCCCGGCGGCTTGTGGATAACTCGCCCGGACCGGTACAATCGACCCTCGCTGATCTGCCCTTTGTCCACAACTACAACACGTCCGTCACCCCCCAATGACCGAGGGCTTCCCACCCGATACCCCGTCCGCCGCCAGCGCCACGCTGTGGGCGGAATGCCTGGACCTGCTGGCCCAGGAAATCCCCGAACAACAATTCAATACCTGGATTCGTCCGCTGGCGGCCCGCGTGGTCGACGATGGCTCGCGCGTCGTCATTGCCGTGGCCAACCGGTTCAAGATGGACTGGATCCGTGCCCAGTACGCGGCGCGCATTACCGCCCTGCTGGAGTCCCTGCACGGATCACCCGTGACGCTTGAGTTAGCGCTCGCTCCTCGCGAAACGCCTATCAGAACTGTGCCCACGGCGCGCACGGTGCAAGACCAGGTATTGGCCGAACTGCCCGATGTGGCCCCCGCCGAGCCCGCCACGCCCAGTGCGCCCAAGAGCCGCCTGAACCCGGCCCTGACCTTCGCCAACCTGGTGGAAGGCTCGGCCAACCGCATGGCGCGCGCCGCGGCCATGCACGTGGCCGGCAGCCTGGGCCAGCTTTACAACCCGCTGTTCATTTACGGCGGCGTTGGCCTGGGCAAGACCCACCTGGTGCACGCCATCGGCAACCACCTGCTGGCGGAGCGACCGAACGCCAAAGTTCTCTACATCCACGCCGAGCAATTCGTCTCCGATGTGGTTAAAAGCTACCAGCGCAAGACCTTCGATGAGTTCAAGGAGCGGTACCACTCGCTGGACCTGCTGCTGATCGACGACGTGCAGTTCTTCGCCAACAAGGAACGCACGCAGGAAGAGTTCTTCAACGCCTTTGAGGCCTTGCTGGCCAAGAAGAGCCACATCGTGCTGACCAGCGACACCTATCCCAAGGGGCTGGCCGACATCCACGAGCGCCTGGTGTCGCGTTTCGACTCGGGCCTGACGGTGGCCATCGAGCCGCCCGAACTGGAAATGCGGGTGGCCATTCTGATCAACAAGGCCGCGGCCGAAAACGCCGTGATGCCCGAGGAAGTGGCCTTCTTCGTGGCCAAGAACGTGCGCTCGAACGTGCGCGAACTCGAAGGCGCGCTGCGCAAGATCCTGGCGTATTCGCGCTTCAACCAGAAGGACATCTCCATCCAACTGGCGCGCGAGGCGCTGAAAGACCTGCTGTCGATCCAGAACCGCCAGATCGGGGTGGAGAACATCCAGAAGACCGTGGCCGACTTCTACAAGATCAAGGTCGCCGACATGTACAGCAAGAAGCGCCCGGCCAGCATTGCGCGCCCGCGCCAGATCGCGATGTTCCTGGCCAAGGAACTCACGCAGAAAAGCCTGCCGGAGATTGGCGAGCTGTTTGGCGGACGCGACCACACCACGGTGCTGCACGCCGTGCGCAAAATTGCAGGGGAACGGCAGCAGAACACCGAGTTGAACCAGCAACTGCACGTGCTGGAGCAAACCCTCAAGGGCTGAGCCCGAAACCCTCACACAAACCAGCGAAAATAGCCTCGTTTTGGCCGCCCAGTGCCTCGACCCCTTCTGACGAAAGAGCCGGACATGATCGTTTTCAAATCGACCCAGGACAAAGTTCTGGCCGCCCTGCAATCGGTGGCCGGCATCGTGGAGCGCCGCAATACGCTGCCCATCCTGGCCAATGTGCTGCTGCGCAAGACCGGCTCGCAGCTGCAGCTCACCACCAGCGACCTGGAAATCCAGATCCGCACCACGGCCGAGCTGGACGGCGACGAAGGCAGCTTCGCCACCACGCTGGGCGCGCGAAAACTCATCGACATCTTGCGCACCATGCCGGGTGACCAGACCGTGAGCCTGGAATCCAACGCGGGCAAGCTGCTGCTCAAGGGCGGCAAGAGCCGCTTCACGCTGCAAAGCCTGCCGGCCGAAGACTTCCCCCTGGTGCAGGAATCGCCCAGCTTCGGGCCGGTGTTCAGCGTGCCCCAGAAGACGTTGAAGGGCCTGTTGGGCCAGGTCTCGTTTGCCATGGCGGTGCACGACATCCGCTACTACCTCAACGGCATTCTGTTCGTGGCCGAGGGCAAGCAGCTGAGCCTGGTGGCGACCGATGGCCACCGCCTGGCCTTCGCGAGCGCCACGCTGGACGTGGAAGTGCCCAAACAAGAGGTGATCCTGCCGCGCAAGACGGTGCTGGAAATGCAGCGCCTGCTGTCCGACAAAGAGGGCGCGATCGAAATGCAGTTCGCGGCCAACCAGGCCAAGTTCAGCTTCGAGGGCATGGAGTTCGTCACCAAGCTGGTCGAGGGCAAGTTCCCCGACTACAACCGCGTGATCCCCAAGAACCACAAGAACATCGTCACCCTGGGTCGCCTGCCGCTGCTGGCCAGCCTGCAGCGCACGGCCATCATGACGAGCGACAAGTTCAAGGGCGTGCGCCTGAACATCGAGCCGAGCGTGCTGCGCGTGGCCTCGAACAACGCCGAGCAGGAAGAGGCGGTGGACGAGCTGGACATTGACTACGGCGGCGACACCATCGAGATCGGCTTCAACGTCACCTACCTGATCGATGCCCTGCAGAACATGTCGCAAGAGATGGTGCGCATCGAGTTGTCCGACGGCAACAGCTCGGCGCTGATCACCAACCCGGACGACAACGCCTTCAAGTACGTCGTGATGCCCATGCGCATCTGAGGCCGCCACCACACCGCGACCTGTCGTGCCAACCCGCTGACGAGCGGGTTTGGCATTTTTAGCGATTGAGAAATACCACCATGTCCGAAGCCCAAAAGCCCTCCGATTCCGTCAACACCGGCTCGGCCAGCGCGGAAAGCTCCAATTTCCAGCCCGCCATCGACGCCCACCAAGCCGGTGCCAGCGAAGGCTATGGCGAGGGTTCGATCCAGATCCTCGAAGGTCTGGAGGCCGTTCGTAAGCGCCCGGGCATGTACATCGGCGACACGTCAGACGGCACCGGCCTGCACCACCTGGTGTTCGAGGTGGTGGACAACTCGATCGACGAAGCACTGGCCGGCCACTGCGACGACATCGTGGTGACCATCCACAGCGACAATTCCATCAGCGTCACCGACAACGGCCGCGGCATTCCCACCGGCGTGAAGCTCGACGACAAGCACGAGCCCAAGCGCAGCGCAGCCGAGATCGCGCTGACCGAACTGCACGCGGGCGGCAAGTTCAACCAGAACAGCTACAAGGTCTCGGGCGGCCTGCACGGCGTGGGCGTGTCTTGCGTGAACGCCCTCTCGAAATGGCTGCGCCTGACGGTGCGCCGCGAGGGCAAGGTGCACCAGATCGACTTCGCGCGCGGCTTCGTGCAGAACCGCATCGTCGAGCAGCACCCCGATGGCTTCGAGGTGTCGCCCATGAAGGTGACCGGCGCCACCGACAAGCGCGGCACCGAGGTGCACTTCCTGCCCGACACCGAGATCTTCAAAGAGAACAACGACTTCCACTACGAGATCCTGAGCAAGCGCCTGCGCGAGCTCTCCTTCCTGAACAACGGCGTGCGCATCCGCCTGAAGGACGAGCGCAGCGGCAAGGAAGACGACTTCTCGGGCGCTGGCGGCGTGAAGGGCTTTGTTGAGTTCATCAACAAGGGCAAGCAGGTGCTGCACCCCAACATCTTCCACGCACTGGGCGACCGCCAGAGCGACCAGAACACCAACATCGGTGTCGAGGTGGCCATGCAGTGGAACAGCGGCTACAACGAGCAGGTGCTGTGCTTCACCAACAACATCCCGCAGCGCGACGGTGGCACCCACCTCACCGGCCTGCGCGCGGCGATGACCCGCGTGATCAACAAGTACATCGAAGAAAACGACCTGGCCAAAAAGGCCAAGGTCGAGGTCACCGGTGACGACATGCGCGAAGGCCTGTGCTGCGTGCTCAGCGTGAAAGTGCCCGAGCCCAAGTTCAGCAGCCAGACCAAGGACAAGCTGGTGTCCAGCGAAGTGCGCGGCCCGGTGGAAGACGTGGTGGCCCGCCTGCTAACCGACTACCTGCAAGAGAAGCCCAACGACGCCAAGATCATCTGCGGCAAGATCGTCGAGGCCGCCCGCGCCCGCGAAGCCGCCCGCAAGGCGCGTGAAATGACGCGCCGCAAGGGCGTGCTCGACGGCATGGGCCTGCCCGGCAAGCTGGCCGACTGCCAGGAGAAAGACCCCGCCTTGTGCGAGATCTACATCGTGGAGGGTGACTCCGCCGGCGGCTCGGCCAAGCAGGGCCGTGACCGGAAGTTCCAGGCCATCCTGCCGCTGCGCGGCAAGATCCTGAACGTGGAGAAGGCGCGCTACGAAAAGCTGCTCACCTCCAACGAAATCCTCACCCTCATCACCGCACTGGGCACCGGCATAGGCAAGGCCGCGGCTGAGGGCGTGGACAGCGGCAAGGGCGGCGCGGACGACTTCGATGTGGCCAAGCTGCGCTACCACCGCATCATCATCATGACCGACGCCGACGTGGACGGCGCCCACATCCGCACGCTGCTGCTGACCTTCTTCTACCGCCAGATGCCTGAGCTGGTGGAGCGCGGCCACATCTACATCGCGCAACCGCCCCTGTACAAAGTGAAGGCCGGCAAGGAAGAGCTCTACCTGAAAGACGGCCCCGCGCTGGACCTGTTCCTGCTGCGCATCGCGCTGAAGGAAGCCAAGGTGAGCACCGGCGGCGCCACCCCCACCGTGCTGGAAGGCGACACCCTGGGCGAACTGGCGCGCAAGCACCAGGTGGCCGAAAACGTGATCGACCGCCTGAGCGCCTTCATGGACGCTGAGGCCCTGCGCGCCGTGGCCGACGGCGTGTCGCTCAACCTGGACGACATGGAGCAAGCCGCCGCCAGCGCCCAGGCCCTGCAGGCCAAGCTGCGCGAACTCACCACCACCGGCGTGCCCGCCGAAGTGGCCGCCGAGTTTGACCAGCGCACCGACAAGCCCGTGCTGCGCATCAGCCGCCGCCACCACGGCAACATCAAGAGCAGCATCATCACGCAAGAGTTCGTGCACGGCGCCGACTACGCCGCCCTGGCCACCGCCGCCGACACCTTCCGCGGCCTGCTGGGCGAAGGCGCCAAGGTGATGCGAGGCGAGGGCGACCGCCAGAAGGAAGAACGCGTGAGCGACTTCCGCCAGGCCATGCAATGGCTCATCCACGAAGCCGAGCGCACCACCAGCCGCCAGCGATACAAAGGCCTGGGCGAAATGAACCCCGAGCAGCTCTGGGAAACCACCATGGACCCGGCCGTGCGTCGCCTGCTGCGCGTGCAGATTGACGACGCCATCGAGGCCGACCGCGTGTTCACCATGCTCATGGGCGATGAGGTGGAACCGCGGCGGGATTTCATCGAGACCAACGCGCTGCGGGCAGGGAACATTGACGTCTAAAGTCCGTCGCCCCCAAAGTCAGCCTAAAACACAAGGCCCGTGAGTCACCCACCTCACGGGCCTTGTGTTTTGAACGTCCACACTCCCTGGAAGTCAGGGCAACTCTTATTCATGCCAAGGCATCGTGAGCCTCCCAAATCAATTGGTCAGTCGAACAGTCCAGTGCCCTCCTGCCTCCTGCTGGACCTTGAGCAATTCATAGGTCTTCAACATATCCAGAAGACCAGAGTGCCCATAGACCTTGGGTGAAAACGAGGGATCGGCGCGCTTCAGGTACGAGCCCAGCCCGCCCACACTGACTTTTCCTTCGGATGTGTCTGCCGCCAGCAGCGCAACCGCATCGACGACGAACATGGGTCGCAGCTTCGGTGCCGGCTTGGCTGGGTCTGGCTTGACCACCTCTGTTTTTGACGGCCCTTTGGGTTGTGCCACTGCGGCTGGCTCAGGCCTCACCCACTCAAAAAACTGGTCACTTGCATTGCGCAATGCATCGGGGCTTTTCGCTTCGCCCACGATGTGCACCGTAGCGCCACGTTCACGTAGCTTGCGGCACAAGTACGCGAAATCCGAGTCGCTGGTGACGAGACAAAAAGTGTCGGCACGGCGATCAAACAATGCCTCCATCGCATCGAGCGCCAGGGCGATGTCGGAGGTGTTTTTTCCGGCCGCGTACTGGTATTGGAGACAGGGCGTGAAGGCCAATTTCACCAACGCCTCTTGCCACTTGTTGGCCAGGGTAGTGTGGTTGCCATATCCACGGCGCAAAACGACACGTCCAAATTGCGCGACCACGCGCAGTGCGTACTCCAGGATTTCGGGGGTGGTGTTGTCGCAGTCAACCAAAACGGCGACGCGCGACTCGTGGTCTGAGTGATGGTTGTTTGCCATGTGCGCTGGCCGCCCTGTAGTCCCTGTAGTGTTTGGCGCTCATCATAGACAGCCGTATCCAGAGATGGCCGGTGCGATCCTAGCAATGGCGCTAAGCACTCTCGGCTTTGGCCAGCGCCGACGCCGGCAGCCCAAACACCTTGTCGAACCCCAGGTTGAACACGAAGGTGAAGACCAGAAAGTAGACGATGAGGCCGAGGTCGAGCACGAAGGCTTGCCAGAGGCTGATGTCGAGCCACCAGGCGAAGAGGGGCACCAGGGTGATGACGAGGCCAGCCTCGAAGCCGATGGCGTGGGCGGCGCGGCGCAGCATGCTGCGGCCGCGCACAGTCTGGCGCGACTCCCAGCGCTCGAACAGGGTGTTGTAGAGCAGGTTCCAGGCGACGGCAATGGCGGATGACGCAACGGCGGCCACGCTGGCGTGGGCCACGCTGCTGTCGGAAAAGGACGACAACCCGATGGTGGATGAGGTGATGGCCAGGGCCTCGAAGAGGATGACGTAGACGATTTTTCGGCGGATGCCCTGCATGGCGAAGGAAAGGGGAAGGCCGCCGGCGGACTGCCGGCTGCGAAGTGCCCCATTGTCGGTGCACCCAGCAACCCGACCCCTCACGTGCGGTATGCCAGCTCGTCGCCATAGACCCACGTTGATGTTGATGGCATCGATTTCTGCTGGGTGGATAGACGCTCAGAGGGTGCGTTAAGCCCCTATCATTGGACACTCGCTCTTTGGTAGAGCCTTTAACCCACCCCAAAATCACCATGGCCGTGAGCAAAAAAACCCCTGTGGCCAATGCCAGCGCCGAGGCGGATACCCCGCGCCCCGCGTCGCTGAGCTTCCAGGCCGTGCGCTCGACCCGCGCGTTTGAAGAAATCGCCACCCAGATTCGCCAAGAGTTGGCGCAAGGTCGGCTGAAGATTGGCGACCGCCTGCCGTCCGAGCGGGCCTTGTCCGAGCAGTTCGGTGTGTCGCGCAACACGCTGCGCGAGGCGCTGCGCTCGCTGGAATACGCGGGTCTGGTGCGGTTGCAAAAGGGCGCCAGTGGCGGCGCGTTCATCAGCGAAGGCAGTGCCGAGGCCATCAACACCGGCCTGCTGGACATGTACCACGTGGGCTCGATCCAGCCGGGGCAACTGACCGAGGCGCGCATCTGGCTGGAGTCCATCATCGTGCGCGAGGCCTGCCTGCGCGCCCGCCCTGAAGACATTGAGGCCCTGCGCGCGAATGTGCGCGAGGCCGAGGAGGCCAGCGCCGAGGGCGACTTCGCCCGCCGGGCAGAGATTCACCTGGAGTTCCACCGCATCCTGGCGCGCATGACGCAGAACCCGGTGATGGTGATCGTGATGAATGGTGTGCTGGCGGTGTTGAACCAGTTCGTGCAATCGATTGGTTCGTACGAAAACGCGTTCGTCATTCCCTCGCGCAAGCGCTTCCTCAAACACATGGAAGCGCGCGACGCCGACGCCGCCGTGGCCGAGATGGAGTCGAGCCTGAAGCGCCTGCAGCGCAGCTACCTGTCGCTGGCAGGCCCCGACAGCGAAAGCACGCCCGCCCAGCGCGCGGTGCGCAACAAGCCGATGGCACCGCGAAAAACCGCCTGAACGCGACCTCGCCAACAAAAAGGCCCTGCCATTTGGCAGGGCCTTTTGCGTGGTGAGCTCGCCGGTGCTTAAACCCAGCCAGGCATGTTCACCGAGCGGATGAGGCGCGTCTCCTGCGTGCTGATCAGGTGGGCGGAAGCCGCCAGGTAGGCAGGGAAGTCGGGGTGGGTGTCACGGGCGTGGCAGCGGCGCTCGTAGTCGGCCATGTCTTCGTAAGCCCACAGGTGCACGAACTGGTTCTGCTGGCCCACGACCGTGGTCCAGAACCCCACCGGGTGGCCCAGGGTCTGCATCAGCACCGGCATGGCCAGGCGGTTGAAGACCTCCAGGAACTCGGGCATCTTGCGCAGCACGATGTTGTACGTGCGGTGGTCGATGAGCGGGCGACCCGGAATCGGGCGAATAACGGTGGGTGCGGTCATTGGCTTGTCTCGGCCTGGTCGGCGATGTGGTTGGCGGTGAGGTAGCCAAACGTCATGTTCGGCCCGTGGGTGATGCCCGCGCCGGGGTAGTTGCCTCCCATCATGCTGGCGCGGTCATTGCCCACAGCATACAGACCGGCAATCGGTGTGCTGTCGCGCTTGAGCACCTCGCCCACCACGCTGGTGGTGATGCCATCGAACGTGCCCAGGTCACCCATGAGCACCTTGATGGCGTAGAACGGCCCGCGCTCGATGGGCGCCACACAGGGGTTGGGGCCGTGCTCTGGGTCGGCCAGGTAGCGGTTGAAGGCGGTGGAGCCGCGGCCAAAGGCCGGGTCTTCGCCGCGCGCGGCCGGGCCGTTGTAGTCGCGCACGGTTTGCTCCAGGCCCTGCGGGTCGATGCCGCACTTCTGCGCCAGCTCGGCCAGGGTCTTGCCCTCGATCAGGTAGCCGTTGCGCAGGAAGGGGCCGATGGGCATGGGCGCGGGCTTCACGTAGCCCAGGCCGTACTTGCCCAGCGCGGTCTTGTCGCACACGAGCCACATGGCGGTTTCGGGCATGCCCGCGCAGGCACGCGTGAGCGCGGCGCCCACGTCGTGGTACGAGTTCGATTCGTTGGTGAAGCGCCGCCCGTTGCTCAGCACGCCGATGATGCCGGGCTTGTAGCGGTCCAGCAGGTGGGGGAACACGCCGGTCTCGCCCTTGCCGAAGTCCACCTTGGTCACCGGCATCCAGGCCGCGCTGTCGGCAAAGCGGATGTCCACCACGCCACCCACCTGCTCGGCCATGCGCGCGCCGTCGCCGGTGTTGCTGGTGGGGGTGGGCGAGAGGTGCTCGTGCCCGCGCTTGAGGTGCGGGTAGGCCTGGGCGATGCGCTTCACGTCGTGCGGGAAGCCGCCGGCGGCCAGCACCACGCCGTGGCGTGCGCGCAGGCGCTGGCCGGTGCAGGTGAGCACGCCCACGGCGCGCTCGCCGTCCATCAGCACCTGCTGCGCCGGCGTGCTGGTGAGGATGGGAATGCCCAGGTCGAGTGCCGACTTGGCCAGGCGCGCGGCCAGGGCGTTGCCGCTGGTGACGTTGATGGCGCGCTGGTAAAGCACCAGCTCTTTGATGTGGTTGGCCAGGCGGCGCGCCACGTAGAAAAAGGAGGTGAGCGACTTGGTGGCGCGGAAGAAGTGCTTCAGGTCGGCGTTGGATGAGTTGAACATCATGCCGATGAAGGTGATGGTCTTCAGCGGGGGTTTGAGGCGAGGCATGTCGCGCCCCAGGCCGCGGATGTCATAGGGCTTGGCCAGGATGGAGCGGCCCACCGGGGCGCCACCGGGCGCATCGGGGTGGTAGTCGGGGTAGAGCGTGGGCAGAAACTGCATCTCGGTCTCGCGCTCAAAGAACTCGACCATCTTGGGGCCGTGCTCGATGAAGGCGTTGACGGTGGCCTCGTCGTAGAACTGGCCGCACTCGTGGCGCAGGAAGGCGCGCACCTGCTCGGCGGTGTCGGCGGGGTTCTGCTTCAGGCCATGGTGGTTCAGGGGAATCCACAACACGCCGCCCGAGAGCGCGGTGGTGCCGCCGAACACCGGCTCTTTCTCCAGCACCACCACGTCCAGACCGCGCTTCTTGGCGGTGATGGCGCACGACAGCCCGGCCGCGCCGGAGCCCACCACGATCAGGTCGTATTCGGTTTTTTCAGACATCAGTCCCACCTCTCGGTATCCAGGAACACCAGCGCCCCTGAACGGGGCGCAAAAAAGAGCCGGAGCCTGACGGCCCCGGCAATAAGATCAATCGGCGCGGATGTTGTGCTTGGCGATGAGCTGGCTCCACATCACCGTCTCACGGGTCATGAGGCTCATGAACTCGGTGGACGAGGTGGTACGCGGCACGGCGCCACTGGCCAGCATCTTGTTGCGGATGGTCTCGTCGGCCATCACCTTCTTCACCGCGGCGTTGAGCTTGTTCACCACGTCGTCGGGCGTGCCGGCGGGGGCCAGCAGACCGAACCAGACCTCGGCGGTGAAACCCGGCAACACGGAGGCAATGGTGGGCACGCCCGGCACCACGGGCGAAGGCTTGTCGGTGGCCACGCCCAGCATGGTGAGTTGGCCCTGCGACACCAGCCCCAGCATGGCGGGCGAGGGCGTGGTCAACAGCATTTGCACCTCACCCGTGCGAACGGCCATGGTGGTGTTGGCCTCACCGCGGTAGGGCACGTGGTTCACCTTGAGGTTGGCCATCTGCGACAGGCGGGTGGACGCCAGGTGGCCATACGAGGCGGTGCCCGCCGAGGCGTACATGATGCCGTTGGCCTGGGCCTTGGCGTATTGCAGGAATTCGTTCAGGTTGTTGGCCGGCACGCCCTTGTTGGCCACCAGCACCATGGGCACGGACGTGGTCACCGAAACCGGCTTGAAATCGCGCAGGGGCTCGTAGCCGGCCTGGCGGTTGAGCAGCGGTGCAATCAGCAAGCCGTTGTTGGGGTACAGCAGGGTGTAGCCGTCGGCCTTGGCGCGGGCCACGGCCTGCGCGGCGATGGCACCCGATGCACCGGGCTTGTTGTCCACCACCACCGGTTGCCCCAGCAGCTTCTGCAGTGGCTCCTGAATCATGCGCACCTGCGAATCGCTGGTACCTCCGGCAGGGTACGGCACCACGATGGTGATGGGGCGGGATGGAAAGGCGTCTTGGGCAAAGGCCATGCCCAGGGGCAGGCTGGCCAGGGTGGCAAGCAGGGCACGTTTGGCGAAGTTCATGCGGGTCTCCTACGGACGGGTTGGCGATCAGTTGGCGAGGGCTGATGGCCCTTCTGGTGAATTCGGTTCAACCGATGGTCCATCAAAAAATGATGGGTTCAATGGTTGGTCCAAATATTGTAGGGCACGCCAATGCAGATTTCAAACCCGGGTGAAAGCGGAGGGGGTCACGGGGAAGCGACCCTGTGCAGCCGCCACCGCAAGAACTCACCAGCAACTGAAGCCGGTGATGATGGCCAGGCGCTCTACCCGCGTAGGGGGGCCGAACAAATCGGCCAGCGCTGCCACGGAAAAGGGGAAACCGAAGGACTTGGCACCATCGGCGGTCGCGAACAAGAGATCAAATGAGCGACCGCAAGCCCCCACGTCCAGACCGATCACACGCTCGTGTTCGTCGAGGTGAAACGACAGGTATTGGTGCCGTCCCACCAGCGATTCGTGTGCGGCCAGGTCGCCACGCCAGATGGCGTGCTGGCCCTTGCCCACTGGCTCGAAGCGCAGGCCACGGGCGCGCAGAACCGCCGCGTCAATCTCGCGAGAGTTCACCCAGGTGCCATCGGGAAAACGCAGGCGAAAGGGCGGCGCCCGGTCCAGCCGGATCCACAGGTCGTCGATGGGGTTGCTCTCGCGCCCGGCGTAGCGCAGGGCCCGCACGGCCTCGCCGCCCTCGCGCTCCAGAATGCGGGTCTCGGCGTCTTGCGGCAGGGCGCAGGCTTGCAGCCACAACGAGACGGCAAGGGCCAAACTGGTCAGAAATGGGCGTCGCATGGCGTGCCATCTTGCCGCGTCCGTTGCCCTGCGCCCGTTGAGATGGCTCAACGGTCGATCGTGTGCGGTACAAATCGGGCATGCCCAGCCCCCGCATTGCCGTCATTGACTTCGAGACCACCGGCATCTCGCCCGCCCAAGGCGACCGCGCCACCGAGGTGGCCATCGTGCTCACCGAGGCTGGTCGCGTGGTCGACCGGTTTCAGAGCCTGATGAACGCGGGCGTGCGCATTCCCTCGTTCATCACCCAGCTCACCGGCATCACCAACGACATGGTGCGCGCCGCACCGGCGGCCGAGCAGGTGATGCGCGAGGCCGCCCGCTTCGTGGGCGACGTGCCGCTGGTGGCGCACAACGCCGCGTTTGACCAGCGCTACTGGCGCGCCGAGCTGGCGCTGGCGGGCGTGGACGCCACACAGCCTTTTGCCTGCACGGTCTTGCTCTCGCGCCGGCTCTACCCCGACGCCCCCAGCCACCGCCTGGGCGCACTGGCTGACTGGTTTGACCTGCCACGCAGTGGCCGCGCCCACCGGGCCTTGGCCGATGCCGAGGTCACCGTCGAACTGCTGGCCCGCATGCGCCATGACCTGATGCACCGCCACGGCGTGGCCGAGCCCGACCATGCGTTTCTGCGCGCCTTGCAGGCCTGCACCAAGGCCAAGGTGCCGCGCTTTCTGGCCGAGGCGGTGGCCAATGCATGAACCCGGCCGCAATGCCCACGGCGCGCCTGTTCCTGGCGCTGTGGCCGTCGGCCAGCGTGCGAGATCAACTGGCCTCGTACGTGAGCCAGTGGCAATGGCCTGCGGGTGCGCGCTTGTACGCCCCGGACGATTGGCACCTGACGCTGCACTTCATCGGCGCCGTGGCGCGCGAGCGCCTGCCCCAACTGTTGCACGACCTGCACGCACCGCTGGTGCCCTTTCACCTGAGCCTGGACCAAGCTGAGGCCTGGCCGCAAGGGCTGGCAGTGCTCACGCCGCGCGACGTGCCGCCAGCCCTGATCGCCTTGCACGAACAATTGCGCCAGCGCCTGCTGGCGCACGGCCTGCCCGTGGAAGAACGGGCGTTTCGGCCGCACGTGACGCTGGCCCGGCGCGCCACCGGGGCGCAAGCGCCCGCCTCCCCCTTGGCCGTTCACTGGCCAGTGCAAGGCTACGCCCTGGTGGAGTCCACACCGCAAGGGCCGGCGCGGTACCGCCTGCTGTGGCGCCACGGCGAGTAGGCCGTCGCCATCCGCGACAATGCTCGCCCATGAACACCCGCGCCGACTTCAGCACCCACGACACCACCCGCATCGACGACCTGCGCATCCGCGCCGTGCGGCCCCTGCTCACCCCCGCTCTGCTCGAAGAGCGCCTGCCCGCCACCGAGGCGGTGGAGGCCGTGGTGGAGCGCAGCCGCCAGGCCATTGCCGATGTGCTGCACGGCCGCGACGACCGGCTGGTGGTGGTGATTGGGCCGTGCTCCATCCACGACCACGACCAGGCCATGGAATACGCCCGGCGCCTCAAGGTGGAAGCCGACCGGCTGGGGCAAGACCTGGTGATCGTGATGCGGGTGTACTTCGAGAAACCGCGCACCACCGTGGGCTGGAAGGGCTACATCAACGACCCGCACCTGGACGGCAGCTTCGCCATCAACGAGGGCCTGGAAATGGCCCGCCGCCTGTTGCTGGACGTGCTCTCGCTGGGCCTGCCGGTGGGCACCGAGTTTCTGGATTTGCTGAGCCCGCAGTTCATCAGCGACCTGGTGAGCTGGGGCGCCATCGGCGCGCGCACCACCGAGAGCCAAAGCCACCGGCAACTGGCCAGTGGCCTGAGCTGCCCGGTGGGCTTCAAGAACGGCACCGATGGCGGCGTGAAAGTGGCGGCCGATGCCCTACTGGCCGCGCGCGCCGAGCACGCCTTCATGGGCATGACGAAGATGGGCCAGGCCGCGATCTTCGAGACCCGAGGCAACGACGATGGCCACGTGATCCTGCGCGGGGGCAAACAGCCCAACTACAGCGCCGCCGACGTGGACGCGGCCTGCGCCATGCTCAAGGCCGCTGGCCTGCGCGAGCAGGTGATGGTCGATGTGTCACACGCCAACAGCAGCAAGCAGCACCGCCGCCAGATCGACGTGGCCGCCGACGTGGCGGCGCAAGTGGCAGCGGGCGACGCCCGCATCATGGGGGTGATGATCGAGAGCCACCTGCACGAGGGGCGCCAGGACATCGTGCCGGGTCAGGCGCTGCAGCCAGGGGTGAGCGTGACCGATGCCTGCATTGGCTGGGAGCAGTCGGTGCCCGTGCTGGACGGGCTGGCCGCTGCGGTGCGCGCGCGCCGCCAGGGCGCCCGCGCTTGAGGGCTTAGCGAGGCTTGCGCGGCGCCATGGGGCCGCGGCCTTCGATGTGGCGGAAGTTGATGCGGCCCTTGGTCAGGTCGTAGGGCGAGAGTTCGAGAGACACGCGATCACCCGCCAGGATGCGGATGTGGTTCTTCTTCATCTTGCCGGCGGAGTAGGCGATGAGTTGGTGACCGTTGTCCAGCGTCACGCGAAAACGCGTGTCGGGCAGGACTTCGTTGACGATGCCCATCATGTCGATGAGTTCTTCCTTGGCCATGGTGTATTCCTCGAATGGCGGCCACCGGCGCAACTCAGGCGCGGCCAGTGGTCAGGGTTGGAAGGCAGCTCGGCGCTTGCCGTCGGCAGAAGGTGCCGTGGGCCGAAGCGGGAGGGGGCGGGAAGCGTCCCGCACGGGCAGAATGGCTCTGCCGAAAAACCCGTAACTGTATCACGTGGCGAAATTATTCGCCCGGATCTGCGCTGTTGCGGCCAGTGCGCCAGATGGCGCGCACCAGCCAGGCGCCGCCCAGCACGGCGCCCATGAACCCCAGGAAGCCGAAGGCCGGCAGCCCCCAGATGGTGGGGCCACCTTCCACTGTCATGACGATCGACGATCCCACGATGAGGGCCGAAATCACCAGGGCCATGGCCAGGCGGTTGGCCGCGCGGTCGATCTGATCGCCCACGCGGCGCAAGTGCGCCACCTCGATGCCCACCTGTAGCCGGCCACGGCGGGCGTTGCGCAACAGGCGCGCCACGTCGCTGGGCAACTGCTCGGCCACGGCCAGGGCGCGGCGCAGCGCCTGCCAGCTGCGCGTGGCCAGCACCTTGGGGCGGTAGCGGTCGCGCACCACTTGGCGAAGCTGCGGCAGGGCTTCGTTGGCCATGTGAAAGGCCGGGTCCAGCCCGCGCCCCATGCCTTCAAGGGTGATGAAGGCCTTGATGAGCAGGGCCAGGTCGCTGGGCAGGGCGAGGTGGTGCTCGCGCAGCAGGGTGGTGACGTCGGCCAGCATCTGCCCCAGGTTGAGCTGGGCCAGCGGCACGCCGTGGTACTGGTCCACGAAGGCCTCGATCTCGCTTTCCAGTTGCGAGAGGTTCACCCCATGTTCGTCGCCGGTCCACTCAATGAGCACATCGGCCACCGCCTGGGGCTGGCGCTCCACCAGGCCCAGCAGCAGCGACAGCAGTTCCTCGCGCCGGCGCGCCGACAGGCGCCCGACCATGCCGAAGTCGATGAAGGCGATGCGGTTGTCGGGCAGGTAGAACACGTTGCCCGGGTGCGGGTCGGCGTGGAACACGCCGTCCTGCACGATCATCTTGAGCACGGCCTGGGCGCCGCGCTGAGCCAGCAGGGTGCGGTCGTAGCCGTCGTTGTCGAGTTGTTCCAGGTGATGGCCGGGCACGCCCACGATCAGGTCTTGCACGTTCACCCGCTCGCGGGTGTGCGCCCAGTGCACGCGTGGCACCACGATCCAGGGCAGGCTGGCCATGTTGGCGGCGATGCGCTCGGCGTTTCGGCATTCGCTCGCCAGGTCGAGTTCGCGTTTGAGGGAACGCGCCAGCTCGCGCACCAACTGCTGCGGCCGGTAAGGACGCAGCGCGGGGATTTCGGCCTCGGCCACGGCGGCCAGGCGGGCGAGCAGGCGCAGGTCGGCGGCAATGGTGTCGGCGATGCCAGGCCGGCGAATCTTGACGATGACCTCGGTGCCGTCTTTCAGTTGTGCGCGATGCACTTGCGCAATCGACGCCGCGGCCATGGGCTCGGGGTCAAAGCGGGCGAACACCATCTCGGGCTGGTCGCCCAGGTCTTCCACCAGTTGGGGCCGCAGCAGGGCCAGGGGCACTGGTGGCACCTGGCTGTGCAGCTTCTCGAACTCGGCGATGAACTCAGGGGGGAACAGATCGGCCCTGCCCGCCAGGATCTGGCCCAGCTTCACGAAGGTGGGGCCCAGTTCTTCCATGGCCAGGCGCACCTGCACTGGCGGCTCCAGCCGGGCCAGGTCGGCGGCGTGGTCCCATTTGAGGGCGTGCCCGGCCTTTTCCAGCGAATCGGCCAGGCCCAGGCGGCGCACGGTGTCGCCAAACCCGTGGCGGATGAGCACGCCCAGAATGGCGTTGAGCCGGCCCATGTCGCGGGCGGCGCCGAGGGTTTCGATCAGCATGGGCGGATGATAGTGCCCGCCACCGGCGCCACGGCGGCTGCCATCAACCCTTGCCGCGCACCTTCGCGTCGCATCGTTCGGCATCCAGCGGCTGGCCGGCTTGCCGGAACCCGGCCGCCGCGGCGGCAAAACGCGCCAGGGCTTCGTCACGGGGTGCGCCCTGTGCCAGCAGCAAATGGCCCTGCACTTCCTGGTGCGCGGCGTGCCAGGCGGGCAGGCGCATGACCACATTGGCCAGGTAGGCGCATTGCGCTTCATGGCTGCGGGCGAGTTCCACCTCGCCCGCGCGCGCGGCGGCAATGGCGGCCGGCACGGCAAAGGTGATGCGGCAGCCGGGGCAAGTCTCCAGCGGCCCACACACCGATTCGCTGGCGTCCTCCAGCACGTGCAGGGCGGCCATCGGGTCGTGGGCCTTCAGTTGAATGCGGGTGCCGTAAATGCGATCGAGCAGGTGAAACCCAATGTCGGTCTGGCGCGCCAGGTCCAGAGCGTCATCGATCAGGGCACGGGCCTCGTCGTGGTTGCCTTCGTGCAGGGCGAGCTCAGCCAGTCGCTGCAAGCCGAGGGCCTCTCCCACCGCGCCACCAAGGGCCCTGTGCTGGTGCACCCCAAGCTGCAGGTGCTCGCGCGCGGCCACCAGGTCACCGGCCAGCCACTCGGCCTCGCCGCGCAGGGTGATGCCAAAGGCTTCCCCGCGCGCGGCGCCCAAGGCGTGGGCTTCCTCGGCCAGCGCCTGGGCAAAAGCGATCACCTCGGGGTAGGGCCGGGCGCCATAGAGAAAGCGCTGGGTGATGCACAGGTGGCCGTCGAACACGCGCAGGGCCAGGTGGGGCACATGGCGGGTGTCGTGCAAGTCGGCCCAGACGCTGCGGTGCAGTTCGCCCCTGGCGTGCGCGGCGGCGGCTTGCGCCCAGGACGCGATCACCAGCGAGGCCGTGTCACCAGACTGCAGGGCCAGGCGGCGGGCCTGCGCCGATTTGGCCGTGCCCATGGCCGGGTCCGCAAACCCCAGCGCGGCCGCGCCGCTGTAGGCCAATGCCTCGCTGAGCAGCCCCTCCACCGAGCTTGGGCGCAGCCCTTGCAAAGTGACCAACCCACCCTTGGGATCGCCCTGCTTCACCTGGGCCAGCGCGGCCTTGGCCAGCAGGTTGTGTCGCTCGGCCTCACTGGCCACGGCCGCGGCCATGCGGTAGGCGGCCAGGGCGGCGGGTTGGCCGAGCATGTCCAGTGCCTCGGCACGCAGACGCAGCCCTTCGGCGTGATCGGGTTGGAAGGCCAACAGCAAATCGAGGTGACGCAAGGCATCGCGAAACGCGGCCAGGCGCATGGCTTGGCTGGCCGCTGCGAGCAGGAAAGGCTGGGCTTCCCGCGGGCGGCCCGCCGCCACCCAATGCCGCGCCACGGTGGCGGCAGGGCCGTCCATCTCGGCCAGGCGGATCGCCAGTTGGCGGTGCATCTGTTGCTGGCGATGGGGAGGCACCTGGTCGGCCAGCGCCTGTCGCACCAAGGCATGGCGGATGCGGTAGCGGCCATCGACCAGTTCCACCGTGCCGTCGGCGAGCAAGGCATCCACCGCCGACAGGCTGAGCAAACCGGCCAATGCGCTCAGGGCTTCCATCGTGCGAGCGTCAGCGCCGTCTGCACAGAGGGCCAACCAGTTCAACAGGGCTCTGCCTTCGGGTGGTGCATCGCACAAGCGTTCGGTGATGGCGTCGGCCACGCTGGCGGGCAAGCGCACGGCCGACCCAGCCTGAAGCTGGCCCGCCAACGCCAGCAATGCAAACGGGTTGCCTTCGGCCAAGGCCAACACCCGCGAACAGACCGATGGGTCCAGTGGGTGGGGGTCGCCACGGGCCAGCAGGGCGCGGGCCTCGTCTTCGTTCAAGGGGTTGAGGTCCACCGACACCAGCTCGCCTGCGCGAGCCAGGCGCGCCAGCCCCTGGGCCAGGTGGCTGGTGGCGGGTTGAGGGCGCACGACCAGCACCAGGCTCAGCGGCGAACCGGTGGCCAGCAGTTGCAGCAACACATCGGCATCGGTTTCACCAATTAGGTGGGCGTCGTCCACCAGCAGCAGGGCCGGGGCCTCGCCAGCGGCCGCCAGCAACAGGCGACGGATGGCGCCCACCACCTGGTGGCGACTGAACGGTCCCAGAGGTGATTCGGCCGGTTCAGCCAGCGCGCTGAGCTGCGCCAGCACCGTGCGCGAGGCACCACCGATTCGATCCAACAAGGAGCGGTCGCGCAGCAAGAGGTGCTCGGTGATCTCTGCCACGAGCCCCAGCGGGCGGCCATCGTCAGCGGCACTGAATCGCCACACGGCCCAACCCTGCTCTCGCGCCATGCCCGCCCATTCGCGGCAGGCCGCTGTTTTGCCCATGCCAGCCGGTCCGCGGAGCACCCAGCCGGCATGGCGGCGCTCCGGGGGAGAGTCGAGCCAGGCCTGCCATTGACCGAGCAAATCGGCTCGCCCCACAAAGGCGGCGCGGGTGGATTGAAGGCCATCGGTGCAGCGGCGGTACAAGGTCTGTGTGGCCTCACTGGGCAGCACACCCCATTGCCGCTGCAGTGCCTCGCGCAAGTGGGCGTACCAGCGCACGGCAGCGGCGGGCTGTCCGGCGTTGAGTTCGCGCAGCATCAGGGCGCGATGGGCCCCTTCGTCGGTGGGCTCAAGCCGGGCCAGGTGTTCCCACATGCCAGCGGCGCGCAACAGGTCCAGCCAGGTGGCGCGAAGGCGCTCACGCGCAGGCTCCGTCCAAGGCTCGTAGCGCATGCCCGGCAACAGGTCACCTGCGTACAGCCGCAAGGCCTCGCCACACGATTTGGCGTCCCGCGCGGCCAAGGCAGCGCACTGTTCAAAGCGCTCAGTGTCCAGCTCAAGGTCGCCCTGAGGCCACAACAGCAACTCGCCCGATTGCTGCACCACCGCGTCTTGACGGCCCAGGGCGTGGCGGGCGTGGTGCAGGGCTTTGCGCAAATTGGCCCCGCCCGCCTCGGCATCCAGCGCAGGCCACAAAGCGTCCACCACGAGATCGCGCGACAGGCGCCGGCCGGGTTGCAGGCTCAACAGTTGCACCAGTTGGGCCGAGCGCAAGCTGGGCCAGCGGTCGGGGGGCAGCTCGACGCCATCCACCGCCACCGCGAATCGGCCAAGCAGCCAGACCTGCAAACGGGGCGCGCCAGGGTCCATGGGCGGCAGTGTGGCCCTGGCAATGGCACCCCACAAGTGCCGTTCATCCCAGGAACGGTTGAGGAACGCCCGCGGCGCAAGCTGTGCCACGGCGTTTGCTTTCGGGCTCGCCACCCGCCACAGGAGATCACCATGACAACCCGTTCACTCAGCCAAGCCGCTCAAGCGAGAAGGCCTGCCACACGCCATCAACACAAGGCGGCCCAAGCGGGCAACACCACGCCGGTGCGGCCGGTGCGAACTGACACGACAAGCCAAGACGCGGGCCTGATCGAGTACCGCTCATGGCTGGAACTGCTGTGGGCACAACGCGCCGCGGCCACGGCCGGCTGAGTGCCTGGCACTGACCCTTGCGAAGGAGTTCACCATGAGCGAATCCAACTCCCTCTATGAGCGGCTGGGCCGGCGCGACGGCATCGCCCGCATCAGCCGCGCCATCATTCAGAACCACCTGGCCAACCCATTGGTGAGCCAGCGTTACTCAACCATCGACGACATGGAGCGCGTGGAGCGCCGGGTGATCGAGTTTTTCTGCGCCGGCAGTGGTGGCCCCGAGCACTACACCGGGCAAGACATGCGCCACACGCACCAGGGCATGAACGTGAGCGAGCAGGAATTCGTGGCGGTGATCGACGACGCCATGGCCGCGCTGGAGAGTTGCGGCATCGACGCACCCACCCGCACCGAGGTGCTGGGCGTCTTGTGGTCAATGAAAAACGAGGTAGTGCGGGTTTGAGCCGCACCCCGGATGGCCGCACCGGGCCACGCAAGGTGGCCTGGTGTCGGCCCGATCATTTGCGATCGGGCAATTCGATCTTCACTTCCAGCACGTCCAGGTTGTCCTGGCGGTCGAGCTGGACCTTGATGTCATCGAGGTTGATCTGGATGTACTTGCCGATCACGGCCACCAACTCCCGCTGCAAGGCGGGCAGGTAATCGGGTTCGGAGGCGCTGCGGCCACTGCGCTCATGCGCCAGGATGATCTGCAGGCGTTCCTTGGCCACGCTGGCCGTTTTCTTTTTTTCGCCGAGGAAGAAAGAGAGGAATGACATGCCCCGTTACCCCCCGAAGAGACGCTTGAGAAAACCGGGTTTCTCGGCGGTGATGAAACGCAGCGGCTTTTCTTCGCCCAGGAATCGGTCGATCACGTCGCCATAGGCCTCGGCCACGTCGGTTCCCTTGAGGTGCACCGCCGGAGTTCCCTGGTTGGACGCCTGCAGCACGCTTTCGCTCTCGGGAATCACGCCGATAAGCTTGATGCGCAGGATGTCCTGAATGTCTTCCAGCGAAAGCATCTGGCCATCGGCCACGCGGTTGGGGTTGTAGCGGGTGATGAGCAGGTGCTCTTTGATCGGCTCTTTGCCGTCAATGGCGCGCTGGGTCTTGCTGCCCAGCATGCCCAGGATGCGGTCGGAGTCGCGCACGCTGGACACCTCGGGGTTGGTCACCACCAGGGCCTCGTCGGCGTAGTGCATGGCCATGAGGGCACCGGTTTCGATGCCGGCCGGCGAGTCGCAGACGATGTAGTCAAAGCCCATGCCCGAGAGGTCGTCGAGCACGCGCTTGACGCCTTCCTGGGTGAGCGCGTCTTTGTCGCGCGTCTGGCTGGCGGCCAGGATGAACAGGTTGTCGCAGACCTTGTCTTTGATGAGGGCCTGGTTCAGGTTGGCCTCGCCCTGGATCACATTGATCAGGTCGTACACCACGCGGCGCTCGCAACCCATGATGAGGTCCAGGTTGCGCAGGCCCACGTCGAAGTCGATGACGGCGGTCTTGTGGCCGCGCAGCGCAAGGCCGGCAGCGAAGCTGGCACTGGTGGTGGTCTTGCCCACGCCGCCCTTGCCGGAGGTGACGACAACGATCTTGGTCATGTTGAGTGGCTTTCGGTGCTGGAAGGGGTTGGGTTCAGGCGGAGAGGGCGTCGATCACGAGCTTGTCGCCATCGGGGCCGCTGAGCAGGCGCACCTGGGCGGCGCGCTGGCGCACGGCCTCGGGCAGGGGCACTTCACTCGTGCGGTAAATGCCAGCGATGGAGATCAGCTCGGCGTCCATCTCCAGGGCAAAGATGCGGGCCTCGGCGTTGCCACGCGCGCCGGCGATGGCTTTGCCGCGCAAGGGCGCGTACACGTGGATGTGGCCGTCTGCGATCACCTCGGCACCTGGGTTCACCATGGCCAGCACCACCAGATCGCGGCCCCGTGCGTAGACCTGCTGGCCTGAGCGAAGGGGCCGGTCAATCACCAAGGCACTGGGTGAGGCCACCACGGCGGGGGCCGGTGCCGCCACCGGGGCGGCAGCGCTGGGCGCGGCGGGCGCGGGCACGCTGCGCTGCACCACGGCGTCGGGCGCGGCCAGCAAGCCGGCGGCCTGCGCGGCCGCCATCTGGGCCTCGTTGCCACCCCGAACCGCGAGCGGGTTCAGGCGGTATTGACGCAGCAGCTCAATGAGGGCCGGGAAATCGGGCAGGGCCTCGGGATCGGTGGCCACCAGCGGTGCCAGGTCCACCACGAGGGCGTCGTGGTCGAAAAAGTCGGGCATGTCGCCAAAACGCTGCGCGAACTCTTCGGCCAGGCGCGCCAGATCGGCGGACTTGAGCAGCAGCGCCACCAGCGGGAGCTGGGCGCTCTTGATTTCGAAGGTGGCGGGGGCGTTGCCGGCGAGTGCGACGGACATGGGGCGTGAACGCTGGGACCAGCGCCCGAGGTGGCTCAAAGCCGCGCATCTTAGCAGCCACCCGGGGCCACCAAGGGCCGCGTCTGGGGCCAATTCGTGAGGCGATGCAACCCATTTTTTGCACAACCCTGTGGATAGTTTTCTAACAACGCATGAGTTATCCACATCATTAGGCTGTCGGCCCGAGTTGTCCCCGTTTGAGGTGCTGTCAATACCGTAGGGTGCTCACAGGCTTGTGATCCTTGAAAACTGTTGATCCAAAAGGAAAAAGGGCGCTTGTCCACACAGAACAGCGCCCTCTACTACGACTACTAACTTAAAAAATTAAAGACATTAAGAACAACCGAACAGCCGTTTTTCATCACTGCTGAGGGGCCCGGGGGGCATTTTTCGGGTCTTGAACGCCGTGGTGGTGGCCGCCAAAGGGGTGGTGACCTTGGCGACCGTCCATTCGGGTGCGCTCGATGCCCGGGCCACGGAGCGGCGAACGGGCGTCAAACACCTTCTGCTGCTCAGGCGTGAGCGCGGCGTAGAAGCCTTGGACGGCGTCCAGGCGCTGGTTCATGGCCGCCTGGCGCTGGGCCTGGTGCGCCTTGAAGCGCTCAATGCGTTGCGGCGTGGTGAGCTGGTCCCACGGTTTGTCAGCCGGCTGGGCCAGGGGTTTGGGGACGGCCTGGGTGCGGGCGACGAAGGCCAGCCAAGCGGGTTCCTGCTCGGGGGAGAGCTTGAGTTCGGCTTTCAGGCGATCCAGGTGCTGTGCACGCCGTTCGGCATGGCGCTTGGACCAGCGCTCCAAACGCTCAGCCGATTGACCGGCCTGAGGCTCCACTTGGGCAGCGGCTTCGGTGCGAGGCGATGCGGTGGCTGGCGCGTTCTGCGCCACGGCATTGAGCGAGAGGCCAGTGACGGCGGCAACAGCCGCGATGGCCAACCAGGTGCGGGGAGAAGAAACTTTCATGCGGACACTCCTGTTGAGGGAAAGGATCGATGGGATCCAGTGTCCGCCGCCCTTGTGTCTGCGACGTGCCGCCCGTGTGGCTCTTGTGTAAAGACAGACGTTACACGCAGATACGTGAACGATCAGTGCGGATGAGGGTGACTGAGGTCATCCAGAATGGGGCAGTCCGGGCGCTGGTCGCCCGGGCATTCGTGCAGCAGGTGACACAGCGTGCGTTGCATGGCCTGCAGGGCCTCGATGCGCTCGGCTAGTTCGTCCAGGTGTTTCTGGGCGATGCGCTTGACGCTGGCGCTGCTGCGACGCCGGTTGTGCCAGAGGCTGACCAGCTCGGCGATGGCTTCGAGCGAAAAGCCCATGTCGCGGGCACGGCGGATGAAGCGCAGGGTGTGCACCTCGTTCAGGCTGTATTGGCGGTAGTTGCTCTCGGTGCGGGTGACCGCACCGAGAAGACCCATGCCTTCGTAGTGGCGCAGCATCTTGGGCGAGATGCCGCTCAGGCGCGCGGCCTGACCGATGTTGACGGGCCAGGCCACGGCCTCGTCGCCCGGCAAGTGGTCTTTGGTGGCCATCAGGCAGCGACCTGGTAACCCTCTTCGCGAATGGCAGCGGCCAGGGCTTCGCGGGGTTGTTCGGTGTTGACCTCTACCCGATTGGCGCTGCGGTCGATCTTGATTTCCGCCTTGGGGTCGAGCTGGCGAATGGCGGTGGTGACGGCTTTTTCGCAATGGCCGCAGGTCATGCCGCGCACTTCGAGGATCTGGTTCATGCAATGGCTCCGTGTGATGATGAGGGAGTTGCCATTCTGAACCTTGCCATGGTGTCAAGGTCAAGCGCGATCGCCAGGTGACCGGCGGCGGTTGACCTTGACATCGTGTGAAGCTTTACGCTGCCTGCCATGAACACCACCACCTTGCCCCAAGAATCCCTGCCCGATGCCGAGGTCTGCGAACTGGACCTGGGCATCGGTGGCATGACCTGCGCGTCGTGCGTGAGCCGCGTCGAAAAGGCGCTGAAGAAACAGCCGGGCGTGATGGCGGCCACGGTCAACCTGGCCACCGAAACCGCGCGCGTGTCGTTGAACACGGCCGACACGCCCGATAGCACCGAGGCGCTGGCGCGCCTGAAGCGCGCGGTGCGCGACGCCGGCTATGAGCCGCGCGCCGTGGAGGCCATGGACGAAGAGGTGGCCAAAGGTTGGCTGGGTGTGCCACGCGATGCGTGGCCGGTGATCCTGGGGGCTTTGTTGTCGGCCCCGTTGGCCTTGCCGATGGTGGGCGATCTGGCGGGCAAGCACTGGATGCTGCCGGCCTGGATTCAGTTTTTGCTGGCCACGCCGGTGCAGTTCGTGTTGGGCGCGCGCTTCTACAAAGCGGGCTGGCACGCGCTCAAGGCCTTGACGGGCAACATGGAATTGCTGGTGGCCATTGGCACCACGGCGGGCTGGGCCCTGTCCACCTGGTTGTGGTGGCGGGCCGATGCCGGCGAGATGGTGCACCTGTACTACGAAGGCTCGGCGGTGGTGATCACGCTGGTGCTGCTGGGCAAGTGGCTGGAGGCCCGCGCCAAGCGCCAGACCACTGAGGCCATTCGCGCCTTGCACGCGCTGCGGCCCGAGAACGCGCACCTGCTGCCCGATGGCGTGCGCCGCACCGAACTCACCGACGTGCCGGTGGACGAGCTGCTGCCGGGCGACGTGATTCGCGTGTTGCCCGGCGAGCGTTTCGCCGCCGATGGCACGGTGGTGGCGGGCAGCACGCAGGCCGACGAATCGATGCTCACGGGTGAGGCCATGCCGGTGCACAAAACCGTGGGCGATGCGGTCACCGGTGGTTCTCTCAACGGCGAAGGCGCGGTGGAGGTGCGGGTGCGCGCGGTGGGCGCGCAAAGCGTGCTGTCGCGCATCATCGCGCTGGTGCAAGACGCGCAGGCCGGCAAGGCGCCGGTGCAGCGCATGGTGGACCAGGTGGCGGCGGTGTTCGTGCCCGCTGTGCTGGTGATCGCGCTCATCACCCTGGGTGCCTGGCTGTGGCAGGGGGCCTTGCTGGAAGACGCATTGCTGCACGCGGTGGCGGTGCTGGTGATCGCCTGCCCCTGTGCGCTGGGGCTGGCCACGCCGGCGGCCATCATGGCGGGCACGGGCGTGGCCGCGCGCCACGGCATCCTCATCAAAGACGCACAGGCGCTGGAAATTGCCCACCGGGTGGACACGGTGGCTTTTGACAAGACCGGCACCCTCACCGAAGGCCACCCCCGCTTGCGCCGCCTGGTGGCGGTGCCCGGGGTGGACGAGCGCGCGCTGTTGCAAACCGCCGCGGCCTTGCAGGCGCAAAGTGCCCACCCGCTGGCCCGCGCCGTGGTGGAGGCCGCGCAGGAACAGGGCATTGAGGTGTCGCCCGAGAGCGCCACCGAGGTGCAGGCCGTGGCCGGCCGGGGCAGCCAGGGCCAGGTGCAGGGCACGGTGCTGGCCCTGGGCAGCTTGCGCTGGATGGCGGAGTTGAAGGTGGCCTTGGGCCACTTGCAAGCCGAGGCAGAGGCCGAGCAGGGTGCGGGCGCGTCGGTGTCGGTGCTGGCCAGTCAGGCACCCGATGGCGGCTGGGTGCCGCTGGCGCTGTTGTCCTTTGGTGATGAGCCCAAGGCCGGTGCAGCGCAAGCGATTGCCGAACTGCGCGAGCGCGGCATTCGCGTGGTGATGGTCTCGGGCGACAACCAAGGCGCGGCCACTGCCATGGCGCTGCGCCTGGGCTTGCGGCCCGACGCGGGCGAGGTGATCGCCGAGGTGCTGCCGGGCGATAAGGCCTCGGTGGTGCGCCAGCTCAAGGAAGGGGGTCACACCGTGGCCATGGTGGGCGATGGCGTGAACGACGCGCCCGCGCTGGCGGCGGCCGACGTGGGCATGGCCATGAGCCACGCGCAGGGCGGCAGCTCGGACGTGGCCATGCACGCGGCCGGCATCACCCTCATGCGCGGCGACCCGCTGCTGGTGTCGGCCGCGCTGGACATTTCGCGCCGCACCGTGGGCAAGATCCGGCAGAACCTGTTCTGGGCCTTCGCCTACAACGTGGCCGGCATTCCGCTGGCGGCGCTGGGCTTCCTGAGCCCCGTGGTGGCCGGCGCCGCCATGGCGCTGAGTTCGGTGAGCGTGCTCACCAATGCGCTGCTGCTCAAGCGCTGGCGCGCACCGCAGCGCTGAGGCTCAATCGGCGAGTGCCTGCAGCAGCTCGTCGAACACCGCCAGCAGGCGCTGCACATCGGCCTCGGTGGTGGCGGGCGAGGCCAGCATCATGCTGTGAAAGGGCGTGAGCAGCACGCCGCGGTTGAGCATGAACAGGTGGGTGAGCGATTCGAGTTCGCCCTGCGCGTGGTCGCGCACGTCTTGTGCGTTCACGGGCGTGTGGTCCATGAACTGCAGCTCCAGGCGAGCGCCCAGGCGGGTCACCGTCCAGGGGCGGCCAGCGCTGGCGATGCGCTGGCGCAAACCCGCCTCAAGCAGGCTGGCCATGGCCAGCATGTGGCGGTAGTTGGCCTCGGTGTGCAGGTGGTGCAGGGCCGCGTCCAACGCGGCCAGCGCCAGCGCATTGCCCGCCAGCGTGGTGCCGATGCCGCTGTGGCCATCGGGGGCGGCCAGCTTGGCCTCGGTCATGCGCCGCGCCACCTCGTCGGTGAAGCCATAGACCGCACAAGGCAAGCCACCGGCCACGGCCTTGCCCACCACCAGCACATCCGCTTGCAAGCCATGGGCTTGGGCATAGCCGCCCAGGGCGGTGGAGACGGTGTGCGTCTCGTCCATCACGAACAGCACGCCGTGCTCGCGGCACAGGGCGCGGGCCGCTTCCCAGAAGCCGGGCTGCGGTGGCACCAGGCCGAAGTTGGTGAGGGCGGGCTCGGCCAGCAGGGCGGCCACATCGCCTTGTGCCAGCGCGGCGCGCAGGGCGGGCAAGTCGTTGAAGGGCACCACCCGCGTGAAGGCGTGGTGGTTGTGTACCTGGCCCAGCACCGAGGGCCGGGGCAGGGTGGCACCGGTGGTGGGGTCCATGTCGACCAGGGTGTCGTCCACCGCGCCGTGGTAACAGCCGTCAAACACCAGCAACTGTGGCCGCCCGGTGATGGCGCGCGCCCAGCGCAGCACGAAGCGGTTGGCGTCGCTGGCCGACAGCGCCAGTTGCCATTGCGGCAGGCCAAACACGCGCTGCAGCCCCTCGCCCACGGCCACGGTGCGGGTGGAGGGCAGCATGCAGGTCAGGCCCTGGGCGGCCTGCTCGGCGATGGCTTGTGCCACCGGGGCCGGGCTGTGGCCGAACATGGCGCCGGTGTCGCCCAGGCAGAAGTCGGCATAGGCCAGCCCATCGGCACAGGTGAGGCGGGTGCCTTGCGCCTGCGCCACCGCCAGCGTGGCCGGGCTGGGCCAGTCGCGCATCCAGTGCAGTGGCACGCCGAACAGAAAGTGCCGCTGGGCCAAGGTGGCCTGGGCCATGGAGCGCGGGTGAGTGGTTACAAATCGCTCGCGCTCGGCCTGTTGCAAGGCGCTGAGGCGCTGCGGGGCAATAAAGGCTTGGGACATGCCGAAAACTGTACGGGCCGCAGGCCGCTTTCTGATGCCCAGGCGACACTGGTTGGCCCGAGGCGAGCGGAAGTGGCACCGTGGCGCCGCCGCCAGCGCCACAATGGCCGGCACCATGCGCGCCGCCACCGATTCCACCCGCTCTGCCCTGTTGCGCCAGGCCCTGGCCCTGTCGATGGGCGCGGCCATTTCGCTGGGCATCACGCGTTTCGCGTATGGCCTGCTCTTGCCCCCGATGCGCGACGACCTGGGCTGGAGCTTCACGCTGGCGGGTTCGATGAACACGGCCAATGCCCTGGGCTACCTGCTGGGGGCGCTGTGCACGCCCGCGCTGATGCGCCGCTGGGGGGCTTCGCGCTTGCTGCTGGTGGGGGCCTGGCTGGCCTCGCTGTTCATGGCGGGCAGCGGGTTCTTCACTGAGCCAACGCCGCTGCTCTTGCAGCGCCTGCTGGCGGGCGTGGCCAGCGCCTGGGTGTTCATCTCGGGCGGTGTGCTGGCCGCGCGCCTGGCCCAGCGCGAGCCGGCGCGCAGTGGCCTGTTGCTGGGGCTTTATTACGGCGGCACGGGGCTGGGCATCGTGGCCTCTGCCTTGGCGGTGCCGCCGGTGCTGGCCTGGGCGCAAGGCCAAGCCCATGGTTGGGCCTGGGCCTGGTGGGCACTGGCGCTGGTGTGCGCGCTGGCCACGCTGGTGCTGCACGCACCGGCCCGCGCGCAAGCCAGCGAGGCGGTGGCGCCCACCCCCAGCGGCACGGCCCCCAGGCGCTTTCGCTGGCAAGACTTCGGCTTCGCCTTGGCGGGCTATGGCTGCTTTGGCGTGGGTTACATCGGGTACATGACCTTCGTGATCGCGCTGCTGCGCCAGCAGGGCGTGTCGGGCGCCAGCATCACGGTGTTTTATGCCTTGCTGGGCCTGGCGGTGGTGGGGTCGTCCCGCGTGTGGGCCGGCCTGCTGGACCGTCACCGTGGCGGCGGTGCGCTGGCGCGCTTGAACGCCACCCTGGGCGTGGCCATCTTGTTGCCGGCGATCGCCCAGGCGTGGCCATTGATGTTGGTGTCGGGCGTGGTGTTCGGGGGCGTGTTCCTGTCGGTGGTGGCGTCCACCACGGCCCTGGTGCGGCACAACCTGCCCGCGCTGCTGTGGCCGGCGGGCATCAGCGCCTTCACCACCGTGTTCGCCGCCGGCCAGATCGTGGGCCCGGTGCTGGTGGGCGGCATCGCCGACGGGCCGGGCGGCCTGGCGCTGGGGCTGGCGGTGTCGGCCGGGGTGTTGTGGCTGGGCGCGGTGCTGGCTGCTTGGCAGCGGCCTTTGTGAGGCGAAGGGCTGGGCGCGGGTGGACACCCCCCGCCCCGCCCAAGTGGACTCCTTGCCCGTGTCGCCCCCGGGTATCTTGGGGCTCCACTTTTTCGCTTGTCACCCTTTCCACCCGGACGTCTCCATGGCCATCGGTCAGTTTGCTTTTGCCCAGAACACCAACCGCTTCCTGGCGTGCGAGCCGCTGGCCGACCAGCCGTTTGCGGTGTGCGGCGTGCCCTTTGACGGGGTGGTGACCAACCGACCGGGCGCGCGCTTCGGGCCGCAGGCGATTCGCGCGGCCAGTCTGATGCTGTGCGATGGCATTCACCCGGTGTTCAATGTGTCGCCGCTGGCGCACGTGGGTGACGCGCTGGACATGCGCCTGCCCAACGCCTCGCCCCTGGCCGAGGTGCGCCGCCACATCGAGGCGCAGGCGGCGGTGCTGATGGCACAGCATCATTGCGTGTTCCTGGGGGGCGACCACTCGGTGACCTTGTCGCTGCTGCGTGCCCTGCGCGAACGCCATGGCGAGCCGCTGGCTTGCGTGCACTTCGACGCCCATTGCGACACCTGGAGCGACCACTTCGGTGAGCCGTCTGGCCACGGCACCTGGACGCATGAAGCCATTCAGGAAGGGCTCATCAGCCCGGTGCACACGGTGCAGATTGGCCTGCGCTCCAGCGGCGAGCGGGCGGCGCGCGAGTACGTGGCCGACCAGGGTGGGCAGATCTTCACCGCGCGGGCCCTGCGCGGGCTGGACGGCGCGGCACTGGCGCCGGTGTTGCAGGCGATTCGCCAGCGCATGGGCCAGCGGCCGGTGTACCTCACGCTGGACATTGACGTGCTTGACCCGGCCTTCGCGCCCGGCACCGGCACGCCCGAGCCGGGCGGGCTGAGCAGTTCGCAGGTGCTGACCTTTCTGGAGGAACTGGCCGACCTGAACTGGGTGGGCATGGACTGCGTGGAGGTGGCCCCGGCTTACGACCACGCCGAACTCACCAGCAACGCCGCCGCCACTTTTGTGTGGACCTACCTGGCCGGGCAGGTGGCCCGCCGTGCGGGGGCCTGAGCATGGCCGGGCGTTCGCTCATTGGGTCTGACACCCAACTCAACCGGCAAAGCTATTACGAGGCCAGCGTGCAGCGTGGCGCGGGCCGCCCAGGTTTGCAGGGTGAGCTGGTGGTGGACGCGCTGGTGGTGGGCGGTGGCTTTGCCGGCCTGAGCGCGGCGCTGGAGCTGGCCCAACGTGGCTTGAGCGTGGTGCTGCTGGAGGCCGACCGCGTGGGCAGCGGCGCCAGCGGCCGCAACGGCGGGCAGGCCATCGTGGGCTTCGCCAGCGGGCAAGAGCCGTTTGAGGCCCAACTGGGCCAGGCCGATGCGCAACGCGCCTGGGACATGTCGCTGGAGGCGATCGACCTGCTGGACGCGCGCATCCGGCGCCATGGCATCGATTGCGACCGGCGCTTCGGTTACGTGTACGTGGCCGATTCGGCCCGCAAGGCGCGCGCGCTGCGCGAAGAGGCCGATGGCTTGCGGGCGCGAGGCATTGCGGTGCAGTGGGCCGAGGGCGAGGCGGTGCAGGGCCTGATTGGCAGCCAGCGCTACGTGGCGGCGGCGCGTGAACACCGCAGCGGCCACTTGCACCCGCTCAAGTTCGCGCTGGGCCTGGCCCGTGCCGCCGAGGCCGCGGGCGTGCGGGTGTTTGAACACTCGCCGGTGGTGCAACTGCGCCGGGGCGAAAAGCTGGTCGCCCACACGCCGCAGGGCCGGGTGGTGGCGCGCTTCGGGGTGCTGGCCGGCAACTGCACGCTGCCGGCCTATGGGCCGGCGGTGGCGCCCGAGATCGCCCCGCGCGTCATGCCGGTGGGCACCTACATCATTGGCACCGAGCCGGTGGACGCGGCGCTGGCCGAGCGGCTCTTGCCCGGCGACGTGGCGGCCTGCGACAACAACTTCGTGCTCGACTACTTTCGCTTCAGTGCCGAGCGCCGCATGCTCTTCGGCGGGCGGGTGAGCTACACCACCATGACGCCGCCCAACCTGAAAGAGGTGATGCGCCAGCGCATGGCGGCCATCTTCCCGGCCCTGGCGGGCGTGCCGGTGGAGCACGTGTGGGGCGGCTTTGTGGACATCTCCATGAACCGCGCGCCCGACTTCGGTCGCCTGGGGCCCAACCTGTACTACCTGCAGGGCTTCAGCGGCCACGGCGTGGCGCTCACCGGGCTGGCCGGCCTGCTGGTGGCCGAGTGCGTGGCCGGGCAGGCCGAGCGTTTCGATGTGTTCGCGCGGCTGCAGCACCGGCGCTTTCCGGGTGGGCCGCTGCTGCGCACGCCCACGCTGGCGCTGGGCATGCTGTGGCACCGCCTGCGCGACGTGCTTTGAGCGCCCGCCCAGGCCTCAGCCGCCCAGGGCCTGCTTCACCGCCTGGGTGAGCAGCGGGCCGCAGCGCTTGATGTCGGCCAGGGCGGCGTAGCCGTAGCCAATCACCAGGCCCTTGAGGTCTTGCCGCGCCAGGCAATAGGCCGAGAGCGGCCGCACGGTGATGCCCTGTTGCGCCAGGCGCTGGGCCAGGGCCACGTCGTTCACGGTGTTGGGCAGGCGCAGGCACAGGTGCAGGCCTTGCTCGGCGCCGGTGATGCGCGGGCCCTCGGGCCGGTCTTTCAGCACCGGGGTGAGCGCTTCCAGCAGGCACTGGCGGCGCTCGGCGTAGCTCTGGCGGGCGCGCCGCAGGGCACTGGCGAAGTGGCCCATTTCAATGAACTCGGCCAGGGCCGCCTGCACCGGCATCTGGCCTGGGCGGTTCAGGTCGTAATGGGCCTGCCGGAAGGCCTCCACCAGGCCCTTGGGCACCACCAGGTAGCCCAGCTTGATGCCGGGGTACAGCACCTTGGAGAAGGTGCCCATGTAGAGCACGCGGCCGTCGTTGTCCAGGCCCTCCAGGCTGGAGATGGGCGGGCCGCTGAAGCGGTACTCGCTGTCGTAGTCGTCTTCCAGCACCCAGGCCTGGTGCGCACGCGCCGTGGCCAGCAACTGGTGGCGCCGCGACAGCGACATGACCGCGCCGGTGGGGTACTGGTGCGAGGGCGTCACGTAGATCAGGCGCGGCGGGTGGGCGTTGTCGCTCTCGCTTGGGGCAATGCCTTGCACGTCCACCGGCACCGGGTGTGCGCGCAGGCCGGTGGCCAGAAAGGCCTTCATGGCGCCCCAGTAGGCCGGGTCTTCCACCCACACGGTGTCGCCGTGGTCGGCCAGCAGGCGCGCGCACAGTTCCAGCGACTGCTGCGTGCCGGTGGTGACGATGACCTGGTCGGCGTCCAGGTGCACGCTGCGGAAGACGCGCAGGTAATCGGCAATGGCGCGGCGCAACGGCGCGTAGCCCCCCGAGGTGGCGTAGTCCAGCATGTCGGGGTAGGTCATGCGCCAGTGCTTGTTCTGCAGGCGCTGCCACAGCGTCAGGGGAAAGGCGCTGAAGTCGGCGATGCCGGGGGTGAAGGGCTGCACCTCCAGGTCGGCGGCGGTGAAGCGGTGCGCCAGTGCCTGGCCCCGGCTGGACAGGCACGCGGCTTGCGGTTGCACCGGTGCGCCCTGGCCATTGCGCCCCGGGCGGCCGTTGGCCACGCGCGGCACGTTGTCGTTCACGTAGGTGCCGCTGCCCACGCGGCTGACCAGGTAGCCCTCAACGCTTAACTGGTTCACCGCCGCCACCACGGTGTTGCGCGACAGGCCCAGGTCTTGCGCGAGGTCTCGGCTGGAGGGCAGGCGCTCGCCCGCGGCGAGCTTGCCGTCGAGCATGGCGCGCCGCAGCGCCTCGTAGAGCTGGCGGTGCAGGGGCAGGGCGTCTTGGGTGCCCAGTCGGTTCATCTCGGCGAGCAGGAATTCGGAGAGCATGGGCGTGCGCTAGGGTGTGGGGTACCGGTGGCGCCAAGTGGCACCACCGCCTTACCTGAACTGGTCCTGATTGTGATCCAATTTGTCCGCCAGAATGGCCCACGACTGTCTGGAGATTCCATGAACAAGCCGCCATGCATGGTCTGGCTGCCTGCCGACCACCGTCTGCTGGGCGATCACGGGCATCAGATGCCCTTCCTGCTGCTGGGTGACAAATACGCCCGCGCCGTCAAGGTGGGCGCACAGGCCCAGCCGGTGATGTTTCCCCTGGCCAGCGCCGAGCAGATCGACGAGTTGCTGGGCCTGGTGGATGGGGTGATGCTCACCGGCTCGCCCTCCAACGTGCACCCCTCCCATTTCGACGAATCGGTGGCCGACCCGAGCCTGCCGCTGGACACCGAGCGCGACCAGCTCACCCTGGCCCTGGTGCGCGCCTGCGTTCGCGAGGCGGTGCCGCTGTTGGGCATCTGCCGTGGCTTCCAAGAGATCAATGTGGCCCTGGGTGGCACGCTGCACCAGCGCGTGCACGAGGTGCCGGGGCTGATGGACCACCGCGAGCCCAAGGGCCGCCCTCCTGACGAGCAATACGCCCCGCGTCACCCCGTCACGCTGGTGGCCGGGAGCGAGCTGGCCCAGTGGGCCGGCGGCACACAGGTGCAGGTGAATTCGCTGCACGGCCAGGGCATCAACCGCCTGGCCGATGGCTTGCAGGCCATGGCGCACGCGCCCGATGGTCTGGTGGAGGCCTTCGCGGTGAAGGGCGCACGCGCCTTCGCCTACGCCATGCAATGGCACCCCGAATGGCGCTGCTGGGACAACCCGTTCTACGCCGCCATCTTCGACGCCTTCGGGCATGCCTGCCGCCAGCGCCGCAGCCAGCGCCTGCAGGCCCACGACCTCGCTCGCGCCACGCCGGTGTGACCGCTCTCCCCACCTGACGCCCCACAAGCACAAAGACAAAGCGACAAGGAAACGGCCATGATTGACAACAAACAGACCCCCAAGAACTTCAACGAACTCGAAAGCTGGCTCAACGAGCGCCGGGTGACCGAGGTGGAATGCCTGGTGCCCGACCTGACCGGCGTGGCGCGCGGCAAGATCCTGCCGCGCGAGAAGTTCACCGAAGACCGCGGCATGCGACTGCCCCAGGCCATCGTGGCCATGGGCGTGACGGGCGAGTTCCCCGAAAGCGGCCCGTATTACGACGTGATCGAGCCCACTGACCGCGACATGCAGCTGCGCCCCGACCCCACCACGGTGCGCATCGTGCCCTGGGCCACCGACCCCACCGCGCAGGTGATCCACGACTGTTTTGACCACCAGGGCAAGCTGGTGCCCTTCGCTCCGCGAAGCGTACTGCGCCATGTTTGCGAGCTGTTCGAGGCCGAGGGCCTGGAGCCGGTGGTGGCGCCCGAGCTGGAGTTCTACCTGACGGCCCGCAACACCGACCCCAACACCCTGCTCAAGCCGCCCATTGGCCGCAGCGGCCGGGCCGAGACCTCGCGCCAGGCGTACTCGATCGACGCGGTGAACGAGTTTGACCCGCTGTTCGAAGAGATCTACGAGTACTGCGAAAAGATGGAGCTCAACGTGGACACGCTCATCCACGAGGTGGGCGCGGGGCAGATGGAGATCAACTTCTTCCACGCCCACCCGCTGGGCCTGGCCGACGAGGTGTTCTTCTTCAAGCGCACGGTGCGCGAGGCCGCGCTGCGCCACGACATGTACGCCACCTTCATGGCCAAGCCCATCGCCGGTGAGCCGGGCAGTGCCATGCACGTGCACCAAAGCCTGGTGGACAAGAAGACCGGGCGCAACATTTTCAGCAACCCCGACGGCTCGCCGTCCGAGGCCTTCTACCACTACATCGGTGGCCTGCAGCGCTACATCCCGGCGGCCATGGCGCTGGTGGCGCCCTACGTGAACAGCTACCGCCGCCTCTCGCGCCACACCGCCGCGCCCATCAACATCGAGTGGGGCCACGACAACCGCACGGTGGGCATTCGCTCGCCCATCTCCACGCCGCAAGCGCGTCGCGTGGAGAACCGCGTGATCGGTGCCGACGCCAACCCCTACGTGGCCATGTCCATGACGCTGGCCTGCGGCTACCTGGGCCTGAAAAACAAGATCCAGCCCAAGCCCGAGATGCGCGGCGATGCCTACCTGGCGCCGTACTCACTGCCGCGCAGCCTGGGCGAGGCCCTGGAATGGCTGCGCCGCGAGCCTGACCTGCACGAGGTGCTGGGCAAGGAGTTCGTGACCATCTACACCGAGATCAAGGAACTCGAGTTCGAGGAGTTCATGAAGGTGATCTCACCCTGGGAGCGAGAGCACCTCCTTCTGCACGTTTGACCCGCCTGAAAGCCCATTGCCATGAACACCTCCACCCTCATCACGCCACCGGCCCTGGTTCGCCGTGCCGAGCAGCAAGACACGCAGGCCATTCAGGCGCTGGACAGCGCGCACTTCATCCACCCCTTCACCGACCACGGTGACCTGGCCACGCGCGGGGCGCGGGTGATCACACGGGCCGAGAACATCTACGTGTGGGACAGCGAGGGCAAGAAGATCCTGGACGCCATGAGCGGCCTGTGGTGCGTGAACGCCGGTTACGGCCGGCGCGAGCTGGCGCAGGCGGCCTACGACCAGATGATGACGCTGCCCTACTACAACAGCTTCTTCCAGACCACCAACGTGCCGGCGGTGCAACTGGCCACCAAGCTGGCCTCGCTGGCGCCCAAGGTGGGTGACCGCTCGTTTGAGCACGTGTTCTTCAGCTCCAGCGGCAGCGAGAGCAACGACACCAACGTGCGCATGGCGCGCCGCTACTGGGACCTCATGGGCCAGCCCGAGCGCAAGGTGATCATCAGCCGCCACAACGCGTACCACGGCAGCACCATGGCCGGTGCGTCGCTGGGCGGCATGAGCGGCATGCACGCGCAGGGTGACCTGCCCATTCCCAACATCACCCACATCGAGCAGCCCTACTTCTTCGAGAACGGCCTGCCCGGCGAGAGCGAGGCCGACTTCGGCTTGCGCGCGGCGCGCTGGCTGGAAGAAAAGATCCTGGCCATCGGGCCGGACAAGGTGGCCGCCTTCATTGCCGAGCCGGTGCAGGGCGCGGGCGGCGTGATCATTCCGCCCGCCACTTACTGGCCCGAGATCCAGCGCATCGTGGACCAGTACGGCATCTTGCTGATCTGCGACGAGGTGATCTGCGCCTTCGGCCGCCTGGGCCACTGGTTCGCCTACGAGAAGTTCGGCATCAAGCCCGACCTGGTGACCTTCGCCAAGGGCGTGACCAGCGGCTATATCCCCCTGGGCGGCGTGATGGTGGGCAACCGCGTGGCCCAGGTGCTGATCGACAAGGGCGGCGAGTTCAACCACGGCTACACCTACAGCGGCCACCCCGTGGCCTGCGCGGTGGCCCTGGCCAACCTGGAGATCATGGAGCGCGAAGGCCTGCCGCAGCGGGTGCGCGACGACATTGGCCCCTATCTGGCCAAGCGCTTTGCCGAGCTGAACGACCACCCGCTGGTGGGCGTGGCCGAGACCTGCGGTTTTGTCGCCGGCCTGGTGCTGGTGAAAGACAAGGCCACCCGCCAGGTGTTCGACCCCGACCTGGCCGTGGGCATGATGTGCCGTGCCCACTGCTTCAAAAACGGGCTGATCATGCGCGCCGTGGGCGACCGCATGATCATCGCGCCGCCCCTGGTGATGACGCACGAGCAGATCGACGACATGATGGCCCTGATTCGCCTCTGCCTGGACGCCACCTTGGCGCAATTGCGCTCGCTTGGCCATGTCGCTTGACTAGAATGCCCGATGCGGCCGACGCACCAGCGTGGTGAAGGTCGCGGGTCTGGAAATTGCGTGCGATCAAGCACCTGCTGTCCACCCGCCGGTTTGTAATGCTTTAGGTCAAAACCCCCTCAGGAGAGAGCTTCACCATGAAAAAACACGTTCTGGTTCTCGCGGTGTCGGCCATGCTGCTGGCCGCATGCGGCAAGAAGGAAGAGCCCGCACCCGCGCCGCAAGCCACCCCGGTGGCCGCCGCCCCGGCCGCTGCCCCCGCTGGCCCGGTGTACGACGACGAGAAGGTGCTCAACATCTACAACTGGCCCGACTACGTGCCCGAGAACCTGATCGCCGACTTCGAGAAAGAAACCGGCATCAAGGTGAACTACGACACCTTCGAGACCAACGAAGCCCTGCACGCCAAACTGGTGGCGGGCAACACCGGTTACGACATCGTGGTGCCCGGCACCGTGTTCGCCAAGCCTCAGATCGAGGCCGGTTTCTACCAGCCGCTGGACAAGTCCAAGATCCCCAACTACAGCAACCTCGATCCCGCCGTGATGCAGGTGCTGACCAAGGCCGACCCCGACAACAAGCACCTGGTGCCGTGGGGCTGGGGCTTCACCACCGTGGGCATCAACAAGACCAAGGTCGCCAAGGCCCTGGGCAGCATGCCCATGCCTGAGAACGCCTGGGATCTGGTGTTCAAGCCTGAGTACACCAGCAAGCTGAAGTCTTGCGGCATTGCCTACCTGGACTCGCCCACCGAAATCATCCCGGTGGCGCTGCACTACATCGGCAAGGACGCTTACTCCAACGACCCCGCCGACTACAAGGCCGCCACCGAAATGCTGGCCAAGGTGCGCAAGGACATCCGCCTGTTCAGCTCGACCATGATCGACGACATCGCCGGCGGCAAGGCCTGCGTGGCCGTGGGCTGGTCTGGTGACATCAACATCGCCGCCGGTCGCGCCAAGGAAAACGGCTCCAAGGACGAGATCGAGGCGCTGCTGCCGTCTACCGGTGCGCTGTCGTTCTTCGACACCATGGCCGTCACCAAGGACGCCAAGCACCCGAACAACGCCATGGCCTTCATCAACTTCTTCCTGCGCGCCGAGTCTGGCGCCGCGATGGCCAACGAGATGAGCTACAACGCGGGCAACAAGGCCGCGCTGGAGAAGGTGAACCCTGAGCTGGCGAACAACAAGACCATCTTCGTGGACGCCGAGTACATGGGCAAGATGATCCCGCCCAGCAGCTTCACCAACGAAGCGCGCGAAGCCATGGCCACCGCCTACAACGCCTTCAAGAAGGGCAAGTAAGCCCCCAGGCCACTCCAGGCCATGAAAAAGGGGCTGTTCGTACACCGTATGAACAGCCCCTTCTCTTTAGCAGCCGCCGTGGCTGCCCCATCACCTCTCACCCCATCGACAAAGGCGCATTCATGGCTGACGCTGGATCACAAGACGGTTACCTGGTCACCGAGAAGCTCATCAAGCGGTTCGACGAGGCCGTGGCGGTTGACGAGGTGTCGCTGTCCATTCGCAAAGGCGAAATCTTCGCGCTGCTGGGCAGCTCGGGTTGTGGCAAGTCCACCCTGCTGCGCATGCTGGCGGGCTTTGAGCAGCCGACCAAGGGCCGCATCCTGCTGGGCGGCCAAGACCTGGCCACCCTGCCGCCCTACGAGCGGCCGGTGAACATGATGTTCCAGAGCTATGCGCTGTTCCCGCACCTGAACATCTGGGAAAACATCGCCTTCGGCCTCAAGCGCGAAGGCCTGCCCAAGGCCGAGATTCAACAGCGCGTGGACGAGATGCTGGCCCTGGTGCAGCTCACGCCCTACGCCAAGCGCAAGCCGCACCAGCTCTCGGGCGGCCAGCAGCAGCGCGTGGCCCTGGCGCGCAGCCTGGCCAAGCGGCCCAAGCTGCTCTTGCTCGACGAGCCCCTGGGCGCGCTGGACAAGAAGCTGCGCGAGCAGACGCAGTTTGAGCTGGTGAACATCATCGAAAAAGTGGGCGTGACCTGCGTCATGGTCACGCACGACCAGGAAGAGGCCATGACCATGGCCAGCCGCATCGCGGTGATGAGCAAGGGCCGCGTGCTGCAGGTGGGCACGCCGCAAGAGGTGTACGAGTACCCGGCCAACCGCTTCGTGGCCGACTTCATCGGCAACGTGAACCTCTTCCAGGGCAAGATCAGCCTGGACGAGGCCGACCGCTGCGCCGCCACCACCTCCATCGGTGAAATTCACGTGGGCCACGGCATCAGCGGCGCCATGGACATGCCCGTGGCCGTGGCGGTGCGGCCCGAGAAGATCAGCATCGGCAAGGAGCGCCCCGCCGGCATGGACCACAACGTGTTCGCCGGTCGCGTGAAAGAGATCGCCTACTTCGGCTCCTACAACACCTACATCCTGCTCACGCCACAAGGGGTGCGCGTGAAGATCACCGAGCCCAACGGCTCGCGGCACGAGATGCTGAACATCACCTGGGAGGACGACGTGTTCTTCTGGTGGGACGACACCGACGCGGTGGTTCTGAGGGACTGACACCTGTCAGTCTCCCCCCCGCGCCGCTTCGCGTCACCCCCCAGAGGGGGGCGATGCGAGTGGCCCGGCGGAGCCGGTTCCACCGCATCCCTGGATAGCGTGTTTGGTTCGCCTACTTTTGCAGGAACTTCCATGAACTCAGTTCCCATTCCTGGCAAGCGCTTCGTCATCGGCGTGCCCTATGCCTGGCTGATCGTTTTCTTCTTCCTGCCCTTCCTGATCCTGCTGTACATCAGCTTCGTGGACATGGGCGGCGACATCAGCCCCTTCAAGCCGCTGTGGGACCCGGACACCGGTGTGCTGCGGCTGAAGTACGAGAACTACCTCTCGATCTTCCGTGAGGCCGAGGGCGCGCCGCTGTTCAAGACGCTGTATGTGGACGCCTACCTGCGCTCCATCTGGTACGCGCTGTGCACCGCGTTGCTGTGCCTGGTGATCGGTTACCCCTTTGCCTACTTCATTGCCCGCTCGCCCGCCAGCGCGCGCCCGGCGCTGCTGCTGATGGTGATGCTGCCGTTCTGGACGTCTTTCCTGCTGCGCGTGTACGCCTGGAAGGGCATCCTGGCCGACGAGGGCGTGCTCAACCGCATGCTCATGGCCGTTGGCCTGGTGAGCGAGCCGCTGCACATGCTCTACACCAACACGTCCATGCTGATCGGCATGACCTACGTGTACCTGCCCTTCATGGTGCTGCCGCTCTACGCCAACCTGGTGAAGATGGACTTCCGCCTGCTGGAGGCAGCCTACGACCTGGGCGCCACGCCCTTCAAGGCCTTCTGGCTGGTGACGGTGCCGCTGTCCAAGTCGGGCATCGTGGCTGGCTTCATGCTGGTGTTCATTCCCTGCGTGGGCGAGTTCGTGATCCCCTCGCTGCTGGGTGGCCCCGAGAACCTCATGATCGGCCGCGTGGTGTGGGACGAGATGTTCACCGCCAACAACTGGCCGCGCGCCACCGCACTGGCGGTCATCATGATCGCGGTCATCGTCGTGCCGCTGGCCCTGTACTACCACTTCAGCGCCAACAAGCCTGAAGCCCGCGCCTGAGGAGACGACGATGAAAGCCCTGCTCGAAAAACACGTCGGCAAGCTCTGGATGCTGGTGGTCTTCGCGTTCCTCTACGCGCCGCTGGCCTTCATGATCCTGTTCTCTTTCAACAGCACCCGGCAAGACGCGCGCTTCACCGGCTTCTCGCTGCGCTGGTACGAGGCCCTCACGCGCGACACCAAGATCGTCGAAGGCTTCTTCCTCTCGCTGAAGATCGCCGCCATCACCGGCGTGCTCTCGGCCGTGCTGGCCACCTTCGCCGCCTTTGTGCTGGTGCGTTACCAGCGCTTTGCCGGGCGCACCATCTTCAGCGGCATGGTCAACGCCCCGCTGGTGATGCCCGAGGTGATCATCGGCCTGTCTCTGCTGCTGCTGGCCGTGGGCGCGCAAAACGTGTTCGACTGGCCCGAGCGCGGCATGCTCACCATCGTGCTGGGCCATACCCTGCTGGGCATGGCCTATGGCATGGTGGTCATCCAGAGCCGCTTGATGGAGATGGACCGCCGCATCGAAGAGGCCGCCATGGACCTGGGCGCCCGCCCGCACCAGGTGTTTTTCCTGGTGACCTTGCCCAACATCTTCCAGGCCATCCTGGCCGCGTTCCTGTTGGCTTTCACCCTGTCGTTCGATGACGTGGTGATCTCCGAATTCCTCTCCGGCCCGGGCGTGAACACGCTGCCGCAGGTGATCTTCGGTTACGCCCGCCGTGGCATCAACCCCACCATCTACGCGGCGGCCACCTTGCTCATCGTCACCGTGACCATCGTGATCGTGGGTTACGCCTTGTGGGTGGCCCGCCAGACCCGCCGCCGCGAGCGCGAGATCGCGGCCGCGATGCGGGCCGAGCAGGCCGCGCTTCAGGGGCATTGAGCCCGTCTGGCCCCGCCAAGCGGGGTAGGGTGGCGGGTATCTGGTGTCGTTAAAAAGTACTATGGAAAGGCCTTTGCATCCGCAAAGGCCTTTCTTTTTTTGTCACACCATGAAGAAGTCTCTTTTTGCATCCCTGGCCGCTGCCGCGGCCTTTTCTTTCGTTGGCGCAGCGCACGCCGAAGGCACTGAAGCCCCCCTGTACTTCGAACTGGGCTACAGCAAGCTCAGCGTCAAGAGCAGCGCTCTGGCCCTGAAAGCATCGCCCGGTGCCATCAGCGGCATTGCGGGTTACCAAGTCAACAGCAACCTCTCGCTGGAAGGTCTCCTGGCCTTCGGCGCGGGCAACAGCGAAGCCAAGATCAACGGCGCCGGTTCGGGCGTTGACATCAAAGTGGGCACCGGCGTGGGCTTCTTCGCCCGCGCCTCGGCCAACGTGACCGATGACCTGCAACTCTTTGGCCGCCTGGGCTGGCAGCACAGCAGCCTCAAGTTTTCGGATCCCACGGGCTCCGTGTCCGACAGCGGCAGCGACCTGGCTTATGGTTTTGGTGCCAACTACAACCTGTCCAAGACGTCCTACCTGCAGGCGAGCTGGATGAGCTACTACAACAAGAACAGCACCAAGATCAGCGGTTTTGGCCTGAGCTACGGTATTCGCTTCTGATTGCCTTGCTTGACGAGCGAAGGGCCACCACCGGTGGCCCTTTTTATTTGGCGCCCTCAGTGGATGCCTTCACTGGGGCCAAAGTGGATGCTCGCGACAGCAAAGTTGGGGCGTAGCATGGGGCCAATTGCGTCTTGATTGCCCTCCAATATGAACTCTGCTGCCCCTGCACCCCAGACCCCGTCTTTCGACGGCCGAGCGCTCATCAACGGCGAGCGCGTGGCGGCCCGCGATGGCCAGACCTTTGACAACGTGTCCCCCGTGGACGGCCGCGTGCTGGCCCAGGTGGCGCGCGGTGGCGCGGCCGACATCGACGCGGCGGTAGGCGCGGCCCGCACCGCGTTCGAAGACCGGCGCTGGAGCGGCTTGCCGCCGGCCCAGCGCAAGCGCGTGATGATCGCCTTTGCCGATTTGCTGTTGGCGCACGCCGATGAACTGGCGCTGACCGAGACCCTGGACATGGGCAAACCGGTGAAGTACTCGCGCTCGGTGGACGTGAACAGTGCGGCCAACTGCATTCGCTGGTACGGCGAGGCGGTGGACAAGGTGTACGACGAGATCGCGCCCACGCCCAGCACGGCACTGGCGCTGATCACGCGAGAGCCGGTGGGCGTGGTGGGCGTGATCGTGCCCTGGAACTACCCCATGATCATGGCGGCCTGGAAGATCGCGCCGGCCCTGGCCGCGGGCAATTCGGTGGTGCTCAAGCCCAGCGAGAAAAGCCCGCTCACGGCGCTGCGCCTGGCCGAGCTGGCGCTGGAGGCCGGCATTCCGCCGGGCGTGTTCAACGTGGTGCCGGGCTTTGGTGCCGAGGCCGGCAGCCCGCTGGCGCTGCACATGGACGTGGACTGCATCGCCTTCACCGGCAGCACGCGCGTGGGCAAGCAGATTCACGTGATGGCGGGGCAGAGCAACCTCAAGCGCGCCTGGACCGAGCTGGGCGGCAAGTCGCCCAACATCGTGTTCGCCGACTGCCCCGACCTTGACCGCGCGGTGGAGGCCGCGGTGGGCAGCATCTTTTTCAACCAGGGCGAGAGCTGCAACGCGCCTTCGCGCCTGTTTGTGGAGGCGTCCATCAAAGAGGCTTTTCTGGAAAAGGCGCTCAAGCTGGTGCCGCAGTACCAGCCGGCCAACCCGCTGCACGCCGACACGGTGATGGGCGCCATCGTGGACCGCACCCAGCTCGACACGGTGATGCGCTACATCGACAGCGGCCAACGTGAGGGCGCGAAGCTGTTGGCCGGTGGCCAGGCGGTGGAGCCGGTGAAGGGCGGCTGCTACGTGCTGCCCACCATTTTTGACGGCGTGCGCAACGACATGACGATTGCGCGCGAGGAGATTTTTGGACCGGTGCTCTCGGTGCTGAGCTTCACCGACGTGGCCGACGTGGTGCAGCAGGCCAACCGCAACGTGTATGGCCTGCAGGCCGGCGTGTGGACGCGTGACCTCAACAAGGCCCATGGCGTGGCGCGCGCCTTGCGTGCCGGCACGGTGCACGTGAACCAGTACGACGAAGACGACATCACCGTGCCCTTTGGCGGCTTCAAGCAAAGCGGCGTGGGCCGCGACAAGTCGCTGCACGCGTTCGACAAGTACACGGAAATCAAAACAACCTGGATCCGCATCGATTCGCCCGTCTGAAGGAGATCGCCATGAACGCCCCCCAGCCCCCCCAGCACCTGAACGCTCCCCATACCAACGCCGCCTGGCACGAGCGCCGGCTGGCGGCCACGCCGCGCGGCGTGGGGGTGATGGGCAACTTCTTCATCGACCGCGCCAAGAACGCCGAGTTCTGGGACATCGAGGGCCGGCGCTTCATTGACTTTGCGGGCGGCATCGCGGTGCTCAACACCGGCCACGTGCACCCCAAGGTGCAGGCGGCGATCGCGGCGCAGTTGCAGCGCTTCACCCACAGCTGCTACCAGGTGGTGCCCTACGCCGAGTACGTGTCGCTGGCCGAGCGCCTGAACGCGCTGGTGCCGATTGACGGGCCGGCGAAGACCGCGTTTTTCTCCACGGGCGCCGAGGCCATTGAAAACGCCATCAAGATCGCGCGCTCGGCCACCGGGCGCAGCGGCGTGATCGCCTTTGGCGGCGCTTTCCACGGGCGCAGCCTGTTTGCGGTGTCGCTCACCGGCAAGGTGCAGCCCTACAAGGCCGGCTTTGGGCCGTTTCCGCCCGAGATTTACCACGTGCCGTTTCCCTGCCATTGCAGTTCGCTGGACGACACGAAGAAGGCCATGGAGCACCTGTTCAAGTGCGACATCGAGCCCTCGCGCGTGGCGGCCATCGTGTTCGAGCCGGTGCAAGGCGAGGGCGGTTTCAATCCCATCCAGCCCGCCGCCGTGCGCTGGCTGCGCGAGTTGTGCGACCAGCACGGCATTCTGTTGATCGCCGACGAGGTGCAGACCGGCTTCGCCCGCACCGGCCACCTGTTCGCCATGGAGCACTACGGTGTACGGCCCGATCTCATCACCATGGCCAAGAGCCTGGCCGGTGGCACCACGCTGTCGGCGGTGTCGGGCCGGCAGGCGGTGATGGACGCGCCCGCCCCTGGCGGCCTGGGTGGCACCTACGCCGGGCACCCGCTGGCGATTGCGGCGGCCCATGCGGTGCTGGACGTGATCGAAGAAGAGCGCCTGTGCGAGCGCGCCCGCCGCCTGGGCGACCAGCTCATGGCGCGCCTGATCGCGCAGCGCGCCTTGTATTCGGCGCTGGGCGACGTGCGCGGCCTGGGCGCCATGATCGCCTGCGAGTTCGTTGACCCGAAGACCGGGGCACCCGACGCCGACCTCACCAAGCGCGTGCAGGCCGCCGCGCTGGCGCGTGGGCTCTTGCTGCTCACCTGTGGCGTGTACGGCAACGTGATCCGCTTCCTGTTTCCGCTCACCATCGAAGACGCCGTGTTCGAGGAAGGTCTGGCCACGCTGGACGCCGCCTTGGCCGAGGTGCTGGGGTGAGTGCGGCCCCGGGTGGGCTGACGCAGCGCATGGCCGCCCTGCGCACGCAGGGCATCCACTCGGTGCTGGCCACCTTCACCGACCTGGCCGGCTCGCCCAAAGGCAAGCTCATCCCCTTGAGCGCCTTGCCGCAGGCGGTGGCCGAGGGCGTGGGCTTTGCCGGGCCCAGCATCGTGGGCACGGGGCTGCCGCGCATGGGCCCGCGCAGCGAGTACATGGGCCGCGTGCTGCCCGAGACCCTGCGGCCCTTGCCGTTTCGGCCCGGCGTGGCGCACGCGGTGTGCGACGGCTTTGCTGGCGGCCAGCCGCTGGCCACCGATTCGCGCCAGGTGCTCAAGCACCAGGTGCAGCGCCTGGCCGAGCGCGGCTGGACGTTGTGGGTGGGCATCGAGCCCGAGTTTTTTCTGCTGCGCCGCGACGCGCAGGGCCACCTGGGCGTGGCCGATGCGCGTGATGCGCTGGCCAAGCCTTCATACGACCTGCGCTCGCTGGGGCGCCAGCACGGCTTTCTGGACGACATGCGCGAGGCCTTGGCGGCGTTGGACTTCGAGTGGCAGCAGACCGACCACGAAGACGCCAACGGCCAGTACGAGATCAACTACCGGCACGACGAGGCCCTGGCCGCGGCCGACCGTTACCAGCTCTTCAAGCTCACCGCCGCCGAGGTGGCCGAGCGCCATGGCTGTGTGTTCTCCACCATGCCCAAGCCCTTGACCAACGCGCCGGGCAGCGGGCTGCACTTTCACCTGAGCCTGACCGACGCCAAGGGGCGGGCCGTCATGGCCGCGCCCGATGGCCCCATGGGCCTGAGCCCGCAAGGCCTGCGCTTCGCGGCCGGCCTGCTGCACCACGCCGACGCCCTGGCCGCCGTGTGTGCCCCCACGGTCAACAGCTACAAACGCCTGGCGGTGTGCAGCAGCGCCTCGGGCACCACCTGGGCGCCGGTGTGGAAGGCCGTGGGCGACAACAACCGCACGTGCCTGGTGCGGGTGGTGGCGGGGCGGCTGGAGTGGCGCCTGCCCGACCCGGCCTGCAACGTGTACGCGGCCCTGGCGGCCACGCTGGCGGCGGGTTTGTCGGGCATTGACCAGGGGCTGCCAGCGCCCGACCCCTGCGCGGACGACCTCTACCAGCGGCAGGCCTCGGGCGCGGCGGTGCCGCCCGTGTTGCCGCGCGATCTGTTCGAGGCCACGCAGGCGCTGGCGGCCGATGGCGCCTTGTGCGAGGCCGTGGGTGCCGAGTTTTGCGGGCAACTGCTGGCCCACCATCAGGCCGAATGGGCGGCCTGGTGCGCCCACGTGGGCGAGTGGGAATGGGCGCGTTACGCCGAGCGCTCCTGATCCCGCCTGGCGGTGCTCCCTGGGGTTTTCGGGATAATCCCGCCCGTGACCGAGAACGCCCCCGCCCCCGACACCAAGGCCTGGACCAAGACCGCCGACCGCCCTTTGCGCAGTTGGCGCAAGTCGCTGGGCATTTGGCTGTTCGCCCATTACGTTGGCGTGCCCGTGCCCTGGGGCGCGGTGCGCCAGCGCGATGGCGCGGCCCTGCTGGCCTTTGAGCACGAGCGCTTGCAGGCCCTGGCCGCCGCTGGCGAGCACGTGCCGGCGGTGCTGGCCTTTGATGGCCATTCCCTGACCACGGGCGACATTGGCGCCACGCTGGACCACCTGCTGCACCGCATGCGCGAACAAGACCGCTTGCCGCTGATGTGCGCGGCCGCGGCCGACCTGGCGGCCTTTCACGCCCGTGGGCACTGGCATGGCGGCGCGCAGACGCGCAACGTCACCTGGAACGGGCGCTTCTTTGCCCGGCTCGATTTCGAAGAGCGCTTGTTGCCGGGCATGGACTTGTCCACGGTGCAGCGCTATGACGCGCTACAACTGCTGCTCTCGCTGGCGCGTTACCTGCAGCCGCTGGGGCCGCAGGCGGTGGCGCAGGTGCTGCGGGCCTATGCCGACGAGCCCACCGATGGCCACCCCGATCTGCGGGTGTTCGTGGCGCGGCTCTTGCCCCGCCTGCGCTGGGTGTCGCGCCTGGCCGCGCTGTCCACCCGGCTGGACGGTTCGCGCGAGCTGATGCGCCTGCGCACCGTGCTGGATGGCATGGCGGCCTTCGTGGCCGATGCCCCCAAGGCCCGCACCCGCGCGGCCTGAGGGCGGCGCGCGGTTTCAGGTCTTGTAAGACGGGTCGAGCCGTTCCACCTTGCGCAGCAGCGCGGGCCACGCCAGTTGCGCGCCCTGGCCCGCCGTGGCCACCTTCATCACCTCGCCCATGTTGGCCAGGATGCTGGGGTTCACCTGGGTCAATTCACCTCCGCCCGCCAGCGCGTCCACTTGAATTCGGCAGGTGTTCTCGAAGGTGTACATGTTCAGGAAGGCCTCGGCCACGCCGCGCCCCACGGTGAGCAGGCCGTGGTTGCGCAGCACCAGAAAGTTGGCCTGGCCCAGGTCGGCCTGCAGGCGTGGCTTCTCGTCGGGCCTGAAGGCCACGCCTTCGTAGTCGTGATAGGCCAGCGAGTGCAGCACAAAGGTGCTTTGCTGGCTGATGGGCAGGATGCCGTGTTGCTGCGCGCTCACCGCCACGCCGGCGCGGGTGTGGGTGTGCAGCACACAGCCCACTTCGGGCCTCGCCTCGTGCACGGCGCTGTGGATCACGAAGCCCGCCGGGTTCACCGGAAAGGGCGAGTCGATCACTTTGCGGCAGGCCATGTCCACCTTGACCAGGCTGCTGGCCGTGATCTCGTCGAACATCAGCCCGTAGGGGTTGATGAGGAATTGGTGCTCGCCGCCGGTGACCGAGTCGGGCAGCTTGGCGCTGATGTGGGTGAACACCAGGTCGCTCCAGCCGTAGGCGGCCACCAGGCGGTAGCAGGCGGCCAGGTCACAGCGAAGCGCCCACTCGTCGGCGCTCACGGCGTCGCGCAGGGAAGGGATGTGCATGTTGTGTCTCCGCAACCGCCTCTGGGTGGGCGGTCCGGGACACTGTAGGGCGCGGCGGGCGGGCTGTCATGTCCCCGCCAGGACATGCGCGCGCCGCTTACTTCTTGCCGACTGAGCAGGTGTTGAAACCCAGCAGGGCGTAGGGCGGGCACCAGCCGACCAGGCCGGTCAGCAGCGGCAGCACGCCGATGTAGCCCCACAGGCCCACGGTGCCGGTGGCGGCGGCCACGATGAGGGCGGCGCCGACCACGATGCGAAGGATGCGGTCGATGCCGCCGACGTTTTTGGTCATGTGAATGCTCCTGTGGGACGAGGGTTCTAGGGCCATCGCGGGGCGATGGGAACAGGTGCGATTGGACCCGCGGCGGCGGCGCCCGTCTGTGACCGTGGTCACACAGCCACGAAGGGCGCCGCTCAGGCTGTTGGGCCGGCCGCGATGGCGCGCAGGCCCGCGCTGTCGCGGATGGCGATGCTCTCGCGGGAGAGTTCCACCAGGCCATCTCGCTCGAACCGGTGCAGCAGGCGGGTGACGATCTCGCGCACCGTGCCCAGTTCGTCGGCCAGGGCCTGGTGCGTGGTCTTCAAGGTTGGGCCGTGGCCCAGCAGGGCGGCGGCCAGGCGGCTGTCCAGGCGCTGGAAGGCGATCGCCTCGATCAGGCCGGTGAGGTCGGCCATGCGGGCCGCGAACAGGCCCAGCACGAACTGCCGGAAATCAGGGTCGGCCAGGGCGGTCTGGAAGTCGGCCGGTGGGAGCAGGCACAGCGTGGTGTCGCTGGTGGCGACGCCGCGCGCGGTGAGCGGCTGTTGCGCAAACAGGCCAGCCGACGACACCAGGCACATTTCGCCCGGTGCCACGCGGTACAGCTCCAGCTCGCGCCCGTTGGGCGCGGCGCGCGAGACCCTCACCTCGCCTGCCAGCACCAGCGGAAAGCCCTGGCAGGGGTCGTTCTCGCGGAACAGTCGGGTGCCGGGGGGCACGGTCATGGGGGTGAGCCTGGCCACCAGTGACGGCAGCGCGGCCAGCGCCGGGTACAGCGTCAGCAGGTCGGGCGGGGAGGTCTCTGGCATGGGCGGATTGTAGGAGTGCGGCCCGTGCGGGGCATGCAAGACGCGAACGGGTTGGCAAAGTTCATTCAAAATATTTGAACGTAGGGTTCAAGCCGTTTTGACCTGAGCCGCCAGGGCGCTCTCTACACTGCCGGGCATGCCTACCCCTTCCGTCGCCCGCTATCACCCCGTGGCCCGAGCCCTGCACTGGGTGCTGGGCCTGGCCATTCTGGGTCTGTTTGCCGTGGGCCTGTACATGACCGATCTGCCCTTCTCACCGCAGCGGCTCAAGCTCTACAACTGGCACAAGTGGGCCGGTATCGTGATCCTGGGCCTGTCGGTGCTGCGCCTGCTGTGGCGCTGGGCCAAGCGCCCGCCGGCCTTGCCCGAGGCCATCGAGGCTGCCATGCCGGCCTGGCAGCGGCAGGCCCATCGCCTGACGCACCTGGGCCTGTACGCCTTGTTTTTTGTGGTGCCGCTGGTGGGCTGGGCCTACAGCTCGGCCGCCGGCTTTTCCATTGTGTTGTTCGGCCAGTTGCCGCTGCCCGACTTCGTGCCCGTGAACCCAGACCTGGCCGAAGCGATCAAGCCTTGGCACGAGCTCTCTGCCTTCGCCCTGGTGGGCTTGGCCCTGCTGCATGTGCTGGGCGCGCTCAAGCACGCGGTGATCGACCGTGACGGCCTGCTGCGCCGCATGCTCTGACCTTTGTCTGTATTGGATCTTTCGATGAACACCCGCGTTTTGTCCCTTTCGCTGCTGGCCGTGGCCAGCCTGCCCTTGATGGCCCAGGCCCAACAGGCCCTGGTGCCGGCGCAGAGCGAGATTGCCTTCGTCAGCCGCCAGATGGGCGTGCCGGTGGAAGGGCGCTTCCGCACCTTCTCGGCCCAGGTGGCTTTTGACCCGGCCAAGCCGGCGGCCGCCAACATTGCCTTCACCGTGGACACCGGCAGCGCCACGCTGGGCGTGCGCGAGACCGATGCCGAACTGCCCAAGCCGCTGTGGTTCAACGTGGCGCAGTTCCCCAAGGCCACCTTCCAGTCCAGCGCCATCAAGCGCCTGGACGCCACCCGCTTTGAAGTGGCCGGCAAGCTCAACATCAAGGGCGTGAGCAGCGACGTGGTCGTGCCCGTGACCCTGGCGCAGAACGGGGCCCAGACCGTGGCCACCGGCGCCTTCCCCATCAAGCGCCTTACCTTCCGCATTGGCGAGAGGGAGTGGTCGGACACCTCGATGGTGGCCGACGAGGTGCAAGTGAAGTTCAAGCTCACGCTCACCGGCGTGGGCAAGTTGTGACCTCTCCGTTTCCCGTTCCTTTTTTGTTCAACAGGAGTTTTTCCATGCGCCATTCCCTCGCCCTGCTGGCCGCCGCGGCTGCCCTGACCACCGGTGCTGCCCAGGCCGCCGACTACGCGATCGACCCGACGCACACCTTCGCCACCTTCGAGATCGGCCACTTCGGCACCTCGACCAACCGTGGCCGCTTCGACAAGAAGGAAGGCACCATCTCCTTCGACCGCGCCGCCAAGACCGGCAAGGTGGACATCACCATCGACGTGGGCTCCATCAACACCGGCACCGCTGCGTTTGACAAGCACCTGCAGAGCGCCGACCTGTTCAACGTGGCCCAGTTCCCCAAGGCCCGTTTCGTGTCGGACAAGTTCGTGTTCACCGGCGACAAGGTGACCGAGGTGCAGGGCCAGTTCACCCTGCTGGGCAAGACCCAGCCCCTGACCCTGAAGGCCAGCCAGTTCAACTGCTACGACAGCCCCATGCTCAAGCGTGAGGTGTGCGGTGGCGACTTCGAGGCCGTGATCGACCGCACCGCCCACGGCATGAACTACGGCATCGACTGGGGTTTTCCCAAGAATGTGCGCCTGATCGTGCAAGTGGAAGCCGTCAAGCAGTGATCGGCTGACGCGCGATGGAAGAGCCCGCCCCGTGCGGGCTTTTTTGTGCCCGGCGTGCGCTCAGGGGGCGGTGGCTTGCTCCAGCCTGCGCAGGAAGAGCAGGGCGTGTTCGCGGCTCGTCCCGCACATTTCGGCCGACGGCGGCAGAGAGCCGCACACCGCCGGGCGCTCGGGCAAGCCGAACAGCCGGCAGCGCAGGGCCTCGTCCAGGTGCGGGCAGGGCACGCCGGCCGGCTTGCCCTGGGGCAACCCCGGCAGGGGGCTGCTGATGGACGGTGCGATGCAGCAGGCGGCGCACCCAGGGCGGCATTCCATGGGCCTTAGGCGCCCAGGCGCCGCCCGGCCCACAGCACCTGGTCCACCACGGCCTGCACCGATTGGCGAGCGGCCTCGCTGACCAGGCGGCCATCGGCGTCAAACGCCTCGTTGGCCTTGGCCACGGCAAACTGGTTCGGCGCCACCCAGCACTGCAGGCGGCGCAGCAGCGGTGCCAGGTGCGACAGGCTGTTGAGCCCGCCCAGGGCGCCCGGCGAAGCGCTCAGCAGCCCTACCACCTTGCCCGCGAAGGGCTTGGTGCCGCTGGTCCACTCGGGGTGGGCCTTGGCGGGGCTGGAGACCCAGTCAATGGTGTTCTTCAGCAAGCCCGTGTAGCTGCCGTTGTACTCGGGCGAGCAGACGATCCAGGCCGGGTGGGCGTGGAAGATCTCTTTCAGGCGAATGGCGGCCTCGGGCGTGCCGCGCGCTTCCAGGTCGGCGTTGTAGAGCGGCAGTTCGTGGTCGGCCAGTTCCAGGCGGGTCACCTTTGCGCCAGCGGCCTCGGCCAGGTCGGCCACCACCTGGGCCAGACGGCGGTTCAGGGATTGGCTTCGGGTGCTGCCGGCGAACACCAGCAAGGGGAGGGGGTGTGAATGGGACATGGGCAGCGATTGTGCCGGTAAGCCATGGGTGGGGGTGTTTCACGTGAAACGTGCCTCTAATCGACGGCTGGCGGCGCCTCCGGGAGGGGCGCCGCCAGGTTCACCTTGTCAGGTGAACGGCACGTCTGAGGTTGGGCGGTTGCCTGTTTGCCTCAGGGCGTGCGGACGTGACTGATTTATCGCTTGCTGCGGGTTGGTGACGTCACCAGGGCCAGCATCTCGCCGCCGTTGGTGGCGGGTGCACTGGCGGTGGTGGATGCCTCGTCTTGCGCTGGCGCAGGGACGGTGGCGGCTTGGGCGGTGGCCAGTTGAGCCAACAGGGCCAGGGTGAACAAAGCGGTCTTCATGTGAGCCTCCTGAGAGTCGCCGCAACATCGCGGCACCTGTTGAATCGTCCGGCCAGCATGGCGCTGTATGGGGTGGCGAATCGGGTGGGTTGCAGCCGCTGCGTCAAGCAGCCGGTGTGGTACAGCGGGGCTGGCGTCTATGGTGCCTAGCCCCCCGCTCGCACGGTCCCACCTGGCGCTTCTTTACATGCCGTATCTCCAAGAATTTGTCTTCATCGGGGTGGCGGTCTCATCGGCGCCAAGGGCAACCTGCGTGCGGTCAGCATGGGCGGGGCGTCCGCCCTGATACTGGCAGTGGCCGCCGGCGAGGGGCAATCGGTTCCGCATTCTCAACGGCAGTAATGGGCCTGCCATGTGCTTTATGAACGAAGCGGTTGCTGGAAGACCGGCTCACGTTACCCGGTTCAATCGGGCCGGGGTCTTGGCGCGACGGTGAGGCCAGTCGGTGGTGTTTTTCAGCAGATCCAGGCAGCTGTCGTCGTGCTTGGGCGAGCAGACCAACCAGATTGAGCGCGAATGGAGGGGGGCTTTGGCCGGATGGTGGCTTCTGGCGTCCAAGTCAGCGTCTTGAAGGGGTGCTTGGTTGGCCTGCCCGGCGAGTGACCTATGCGCCAGCGGCTTCCTTGTCCGGATCGGTCGCTACGTACGCCACATGGCAGATCATGACTTGTGCAGACGAACCCAGGGCCAGCGGTGTTTCACGTGGAACACCGCTGGCTGGTTTTTGGGGGGTGTGTGGCTCAAGCCCGAAGGCCGGGTGCAGGCTTAGCGCTTGGTCGAGGACCGTCGGTTCTGCTGATGCCCGGGTGAACCGTTTTCTTTCGCAGCTTTCGCCACGATCGGTACATCGTTGGAGGTGTCGGCGGATGCGGCGGCGCTCACGAATCGATCCGAGACGGCAGCTTGAACGGTCATCTGGGCGAGCAGTGCTAGGGTGAACAAGACGGTTTTCATAAGGTCTCCTGAGTCAGCCGCAACGTCGCGGCCTCTGCAGAATCGTTCAGTTGAGGGGGCAGCCACATCGCCTGGATACCCGGGAGGGGTGTTGTGCCTGCGCGCCGCGCACGGTGCATGAGCGCTTTGCACGCGATGCGGGCATCGGTGGGACAATCTCCGGTTGCCTCGGCGCGCACTCGTCGGGCCTCCGGAGTTCCTTTCCATGCTGTACCCCCAAGAATTTGACGTCATCGTCGTCGGCGGCGGCCACGCCGGCACCGAGGCCGCCCTGGCCGCGGCCCGCATGGGCTGCGCCACGCTGCTGCTCACGCACAACATCGAAACCCTGGGCCAGATGAGCTGCAACCCCAGCATTGGCGGCATCGGCAAAGGGCACCTGGTGAAAGAGGTGGACGCGCTGGGCGGCGCCATGGCCCTGGCCACCGACGAGGGCGGCATTCAGTTCCGCATCCTCAACGGCAGCAAAGGGCCGGCCGTGCGGGCCACGCGGGCCCAGGCCGACCGCATTCTGTACAAGGCGGCCATTCGTCGCATGCTGGAGAACCAGCCCAACCTGTGGCTGTTCCAGCAGGCGGTGGACGACCTGATGGTGGAGGGTGACCGGGTGGTGGGGGCGGTGACGCAGGTGGGCATCCGCTTCCGTTCGCGCACCGTGGTGCTGACCGCAGGCACTTTCCTGGACGGCAAGATTCACGTGGGCCTGAACAACTACAGCGCCGGCCGGGCGGGCGACCCGCCGGCGGTGAGCCTGTCGGCCCGGTTGAAAGAGCTCAAGCTGCCGCAGGGCCGCCTGAAAACCGGCACACCGCCGCGCCTGGACGGCCGCACCATCGACTGGAGTCAGTGCACCGAGCAGCCGGGTGACCTCGATCCCGTGCCCGTTTTCAGCTTCATGGGCAAGGCCAGCATGCACCCCCGGCAGGTGCCCTGCTGGATCACCCACACCAACGAGCGCACGCACGAGATCATCCGCAGCGGCTTTGACCGCAGCCCCATGTTCACCGGCAAGATCGAGGGCGTGGGCCCGCGTTACTGCCCCAGCGTGGAAGACAAGATCAACCGCTTCGCCGACAAAGACAGCCACCAGATCTTCCTGGAGCCCGAGGGCCTGACCACGCACGAGGTGTACCCCAACGGCATCTCCACCAGCCTGCCGTTTGACATTCAGTACGCCCTGGTGCGCAGCATGAAAGGCCTGGAGAACGCCCACATCCTGCGCCCGGGCTACGCCATCGAATACGACTACTTCGACCCGCGCTCACTCAAGAGCAGCTTCGAGACCGAGCAGATCCAGGGCCTGTTCTTTGCGGGCCAGATCAACGGCACCACCGGCTACGAAGAGGCGGCGGCCCAGGGCCTGTTTGCCGGCATCAACGCCGCCCTGCAGTGCAAGGGCGAGGCGCCCTGGCTGCCCTCGCGCGACCAGGCTTACCTGGGCGTGCTGGTGGACGACCTGGTCACCCAGGGCGTGACCGAGCCCTACCGCATGTTCACCAGCCGGGCCGAGTTCCGCCTGCAGCTTCGCGAAGACAACGCCGACATGCGCCTGACCGAAGCCGGCCGCCGCATGGGCTTGGTGGACGATGCCCGCTGGGATGCCTTCTGCCGCAAACGCGACGCGGTTTCACGTGAAACCGAGCGCCTCAAGGGCACCTGGGTCAACCCGCGCAACCTGCCTGCGGAAGAGAGCGCCCGTGTGCTGGGCAAGGCCATCGAACACGAGCACAACCTGTTTGACCTGCTGCGCCGCCCGGGCGTGCCCTATGAGGCACTGGTGGGCATGAACGGTGGCGCGTACGTGAACCCGGAGGTTTCACGTGAAACCCTGGGCGACCTGCTGGAGCCGGTGCTGGAGCAATTGGACATTGCCGCCAAGTACAGCGGCTACATCGACCGCCAAAAGGCCGAGGTCGAGCGCGCCGCCAACCTGGAACACCTGAAGCTGCCGCCTGACCTGGACTACCTGCAGGTGAAGGCCCTGTCGTTCGAGGCGCGCCAGAAGCTGGCCAAGCACCGCCCCGAAACCCTGGGGCAGGCCTCGCGCATCTCGGGCATCACGCCCGCCAGCATCTCGCTGCTGCTGATTCACCTGAAGAAGGGCGGCTTCAAGGGCTTTGCCACGCTGCCCACCACGGAAGACTCGGCCGCATGAGCGCCCTGAAGGACACCCTGGTCCAGGGGTTGGCCGCGCTGGAGCTAGAGTTGGATGATGCCCAGGTGGAGCTGCTGCTGGCTTACCTGGCCCTGCTGCAGAAGTGGAACCGGGTTTACAACCTCACGGCAGTGCGCGAGCCGGCCGAGATGCTCACCCACCACCTGCTCGACAGCCTGGCGGCCGTGGGCCCGCTGCTGCGTGAGACCGATGGCCGCGCCCTGCGCCTGCTGGACGTGGGGTCGGGCGGTGGGCTGCCCGGCGTGGTGATCGCCATCGCCTGCCCCCACATTGACGTGACCTGTGTGGACACCGTGGCCAAGAAAGCCGCCTTCCTGCAACAGGCCGCCGCCGCCTTGGCGCTGCCCAACTTGCACGGCCTGCACGCCCGGGTGGAAACGCTGGACCGTGAGAAGGGCCAGGGCTTCGACGTGGTCGCTTCGCGGGCCTTTGCCTCGCTGGCGGACTTCGTGAACTGGTCGCGCGGCGCGCTGAAGGTGGGCGGCGTGTGGATGGCCATGAAGGGCAAGCACCCGCAAGACGAACTGGCCTTGCTGCCGCCCTGGACCGAGGTGTTTCACATGGAATCGATCGCGGTGCCCGGCCTGCAGGCCGACCGTTGCATTGTGTGGATGCGAGACCGCCTGGCGTGAGAAGCGCTCACGTAAACTCCAGCGCTTCAACGCTTGAGGGGTAGCGCATGTTCGGCATCGCGGATTACGGCGCCTTCGTGGCCGCCATCGTCGTTTTTCTGGCCATTCCCGGGCCGGGCAACCTGGCGCTCATCACCTCCACCGGCAAGGGCGGCATTCGCGGCGGGCTGGCCGCCACGCTGGGCGTGATCGCGGGCGACCAGGTGCTGATGTGGCTGGCGGTGGCGGGCGTGGCCGCGCTGCTGGCGGCCTACCCGGCGGCCTTCAATGCGGTGCAGTGGGGTGGGGCGGCCTACCTGGCCTGGCTGGGCTGGAAGATGCTCACCGCCAAGCCGGGCGATGCGCCGGTGATCAACATCCGCCCACGCCAGTACTTTCAGCAGGCCGTGACCATCACCCTGCTCAACCCCAAGGCCATCGTGTTCTACATGGCCTTCTTCCCGCTGTTTGTTGACCCGGCCCGCCACCAGGGCCTGCTCACCTTTGGCGCCATGGCGGCCACCATCGCCGCGCTCACCTTTCTCTACGGCCTGGTCGTGGTGTTGCTCACCCACTTTCTGGCCGAGCGCCTGCGCGCCAACCCCGTCATCACCCGTTCGCTGGAAAAAGTGGCCGGACTCTTCCTCATTGGCTTCGGCGTGAAGCTGGCCCTTTCCAAATAAGCAGCATGGCAAAGATTTTCTGCGTGGCCAACCAGAAGGGCGGCGTCGGCAAGACCACCACCACCGTCAACCTCGCGGCCGGTCTGGCCAAAGTGGGGCAGCGCGTGCTGATGGTCGACCTGGACCCCCAGGGCAACGCCACCATGGGCTCGGGCGTGGACAAGCGCGCCATGGCCCTGTCGGTGTACGACGTGTTGCTCGAGTCCGCCTCGGTGAAAGAGGCCGCCATCTTTTCCGAGAAGTGCGGTTACCACGTGCTCGGCGCCAACCGCGAGCTGGCCGGCGCCGAGGTGGAACTGGTGGAAGAAGAGCGCCGCGAAAAGCGCCTGAAGACCGCCCTGGCCGAGGTGGACGCCGATTACGACTTCGTGCTCATCGACTGCCCGCCCAGCCTGAGCATGCTCACCCTCAACGGCCTGTGCTCGGCCAACGGCGTGATCGTGCCCATGCAGTGCGAGTACTTCGCCCTGGAGGGCCTGACCGACCTGGTGAACACCATCAAGCAGGTGCACGCCAACCTCAACCGCGACCTGCAGATCATCGGTCTGCTGCGCGTGATGTTTGACCCGCGCATCACCCTGCAGCAGCAGGTGAGCGACCAGCTCAAGGCCCACTTTGGCGACAAGGTGTTCAACGCCGTGATTCCGCGCAACGTGCGCCTGGCCGAGGCCCCCAGCTACGGCCTGCCCGGCGTGGTGTTTGACCCGTCTGCCCGTGGCAGCCAGGCCTTCCTGGCCTTTGCCGAAGAAATGGTGCAGCGCGTCAAAACCATGTGAGCCCGCCCATGAAACCCGAGAACGTGCTCATCCTGCCGGGCTGGCAGAACAGCGGCCCGGCCCACTGGCAAAGCCGCTGGGAAGCCCTGCACGGCTACCGCCGCGTGGACCAGCACGACTGGATGGCCCCGCGCCGGGGCGACTGGTCGGCCCGACTGGAAGAGGTGCTGCTGGGCTGCGACGAACCCGCCGTGCTGGTGGCCCACAGCCTGGGCTGCCTGCTCACCGCGGCCTGGGCCCTGCACTCGCGCAACACCCACCGCGTCAAAGCGGCCCTGTTGGTGGCGCCCGGTGACGCCGAGCGCGAGGAACTGCAGCCCGTGCTGCCGAGCTGGTCGCCCGTGGTCATGCAGCGCCTGCCCTTTCCCAGCGTGCTGGTGGGCAGCCGCAACGACCCCTATTGCACCTTTGAGCGTGCCCAAGCCATGGCCAGCGCCTGGGGCTCGCGATTCATCGACCTCGGCGACGCCGGGCACATCAACGCCGACTCCGGTCTGGGCGACTGGCCGCAGGGCCACGCCTGGCTCGACGAACTCAAGAAAGACTGATTGCAATGGTCACGAAAAAACCCAAGGGCCTCGGCCGCGGACTCGAAGCCCTGCTGGGCCCCAAGGTGGACGACGCCGCCGCCGCACCGGCACCCGCTGCGGGCGCACCCTCCACCCTGGCGTTGGACCAGATGGTGCCCGGCGTGTACCAGCCGCGCACCCGCATGGACGAGGGCGCCCTGTATGAGCTGGCCGAGAGCATCAAGGCCCAGGGCATCATGCAGCCCATTCTGGTGCGCCGGCTGGCCGCTGGCCCGAACGAGGGCAAGTACGAAATCATCGCGGGCGAACGCCGCTTTCGCGCCTCGCGCCTGGCGGGCCTGAGCGAGGTGCCGGTGCTGGTGCGCGAGGTGCCCGACGAAGCCGCTGCCGCCATGGCGCTGATCGAAAACATCCAGCGCGAAGACCTCAACCCCTTGGAAGAAGCCCAAGGCCTGCAACGCCTGGTGAAAGAGTTTGGGCTCACTCACGAGCAGGCTGCCCAAGCCGTGGGCCGGTCGCGCAGTGCCGCCAGCAACCTGCTGCGCCTGCTGCAACTGGCCGAGCCGGTGCAGACCATGCTGATGGCCGGTGACCTGGACATGGGCCACGCCCGCGCGCTGCTGAGCCTGGACAAGGCCTCGCAGATCACGGCGGCCAACCAGATCGCCAGCAAGAAGTTGTCGGTGCGCGAGGCCGAGAGCCTGTCCAAGAAACTCTCGGCCGAGTTCGCCCTGGTGCCGCAAAAGCCCAAGAAGGAAAAGTCGCGCGACATCCGTCGCGTCGAGGAAGAGCTGTCCGACCTGCTCACCGCCGAGGTGGAGGTGCGCGTGAAAAAGCGCGTCAAGCGCCACGGCCGGGTGGAGGAAATGGGCGAACTGGCCATTCAGTTCGGCTCGCTGGACGAACTCAACGGCCTGATCGACCGGCTTCGCGGCGGCCAGTGAGGCCGCCAGCCCGGGCTCAGATCGAAAAGATCTTGCCCGGGTTGAGGATGTTGTGCGGGTCGAGCGCGCGCTTGAGGGTTCGCATCATGGCCACGGCGCCGTCGCCGGCCTCGCTGCGCAGAAAGCCCATTTTGTGCAGGCCCACGCCGTGTTCGCCGGTGCAGGTGCCTTCCAGCCGCAAGGCGCGTTCCACCAGTTGGTGGTTGAGCTGTTCGGCGCGTTGGCGTTCGTCGGGGCTGTCGGGGTCGATCAGGTAGCCGAAGTGGAAGTTGCCGTCGCCCACGTGGCCCACCAGAAAGTAGGGAATGCCGCTGGCGTCGGCTTCGGCCACGGAGTCGAGCAGGCAGTCGGCCAGGCGGCTGATGGGCACGCAGGTGTCGGTGCTGATGGCGCGGCACCCTGGGCGGCTCTGGATGGCGGCGAAGTAGGCGTTGTGCCGCGCCGTCCACAGGCGGGTGCGCTCTTCGGGGGTGGTGGCCCATTCAAAGGCGTTGCCGCCGAACTCGCCCGCGATGTCTTGCACGGTTTCGGCCTGCTCTTTCACGCTGGCCGGCGAGCCGTGGAATTCCATCAGCAGCATGTGTTCCTCGCGCAGGCCCAGCTTGCTGTGGGCGTTGACCATGCGCACGGTGTTGGCGTCGATGAGCTCGCAGCGGGCAATGGGCACGCCGAGCTGGATCACCTGAATCACGGTGCGAACGGCGGCTTCGATGGTGGGGAAGGAGCAGATGGCGGCCGACACGGCCTCGGGCAGCGGGTAGAGCTTGAGCGTGACCTCGGTGATCACGCCCAGCGTGCCTTCGCTGCCCACCATCAGGCGGGTGAGGTCGTAGCCGGCGCTGCTTTTCTTGGCGCGGGTGCCGGTGCGAATGACCTCGCCGCTGGCGGTCACCACCTCCAGCGCCAGCACGTTTTCGCGCATGGTGCCGTAGCGCACGGCGTTGGTGCCGCTGGCGCGGGTGGCGGTCATGCCGCCGATGGAGGCGTCGGCCCCCGGGTCAATGGGGAAGAACAGGCCCTGGTCTTTCACGGCCTCGTTCACGGCCTTGCGGGTCACGCCGGGCTGCACGGTCACGGTGAGGTCGTCGGCGTTGATGGCCAGCACGCGGTTCATGCGGCTCACGTCCAGGCTGATGCCACCTTGCACCGCCAGCAGGTGGCCTTCCAGGGAGGAGCCCACGCCGAAGGGAATCACCGGCACCCGGTGCTGGGCGGCCAGTGCCACCGCGTCGGCCACGTCTTGCGTGCTCTCGGCGAACACCACGGCCGCCGGCGGAGGCACGGTGAACACCGATTCGTCGCGCCCGTGCTGTTCGCGCACCGCCAGGGCGGTGGAGCACTGGGCGCCAAAGCGCTGCTGCAGGGCGGCCATGAAGGCCTCGGGCACCGCGCGCGGCTCGATGG
>Ga0255127_1000032_pt1 | contig 76766 bp, 78 predicted proteins | sample Law_Miss_RepB_8d_FD_188555 | JGI IMG/M metagenome (GOLD analysis project Ga0255127, IMG submission 188555) | Freshwater microbial communities from St. Lawrence River, New York, United States - Law_Miss_RepB_8d | ecosystem: Environmental > Aquatic > Freshwater > River | place: USA: New York...
AGCATGGCCAGCGGAGCGATCAAGGGACTCGCCACAAACAGGGTCACGCTGCTGGCTGCCAGCGCCATGTCGCCCACAGCACCCGCAGCCGCCCCCACGGCACGGTCTCCCCGGGCACTCTTCAGGACCACCGGGTGATGGGCCGATGCTGCCGATTGCAGATCCTGCGGGTCTTGAACATACAGCGCCAACTGCTGGGCCGGAATGCCACGGTGCATCAGTTCGGCCAGCGCCATCTCGGCCTCTTCCTGCTTGACAAAAAAACCGGACACACAGTGCTGGTAAGGGCTCATGTTCTCTCCTGCGCAAACGCCACGCCTGCATCAAGAGCGACTTTAGGAAATGCGTCCGCTGCAGGCTGTTCGCTGGAACACCCAACGCCGCCTCAATCCTCTTTCAGATCCACCGGAGCCTGGCGCAAGGCCTGGCGTCGCTGCGCGTAGTCGGGCATGACCTCGCCCACCGTTTCCCAGAAGCGGGGGCTGTGGTTCATCTCGCGCAGATGGGCCAGCTCGTGCACCACCACATAGTCGATCTGGCTGATGGGCAAATGGATCAATCGCCAGTTCAGGCGAATGTGCCCGTCGTTGCGGGCGCTGCCCCAACGCGTGCTGGCGCTCGACAGGCTGAGCTTTTGCCAGCGTACACCCAACAGGGGCGCAAAGTGGTGCAGGCGCTGCTCAAACAACACTTTGGCCTGTTTTTTAAGCCAGACCTGCGCTGCGTCACGCACCTGGGTCACGCTGGCGCCCGGCGGCACCGTGACCGGCAACACCTGGTCTGCGGGAATGTCCTGGCCCTGCACGCGACCCACGCCGCGCTCGAGCACACACAGCTGCACGGTGCGGCCCAAAAAGGGTACCTCGGCGCCATGGCGCCACTCGATGGCTTTTTGAAACTGTTCCGTTTGCCGCTCTTTGAATTGCTGCAGCTTGGCCACGATCCAGCTGCCTTTTTCCTGTACGGCGGCGTCCACCTCGCGCAGCGGCACCCAGGTCGGGGCGCGCACCACCAAGCCATCGGCCCCCACCAGAAAGCCGATGCTCTTGCGGCGTGAGCGCTCAAAACGGTAAGACACCGTCACGCCCTGCAGCTGCGCATGGCGGTTGGCGGCGGGGTGGGTGAAGCCCAGGACAGCGGGCACACGTTCGTCGTGGGCCAGACCGGGCGCCAAGGATGGCGCAGCACGATGGGGTGTCAAGTCGACGTCCTGCGCCTGCGCCACCGGCGTGGTGATGCCCGGCGTGGTGATGCCCGGCTGGGTGGTGACCGGCATGGGCGCGCGGCCAGACGCCGGCACCACCGGGTCACCACCGGTGAAGAAATCCAGTACAAACTGCAAAGGCGCGCGCATGGTTCGCCCGGTGTGGACTCAATGGCCGGGAGCGACCGGGCTGGCCTTGGGGTAGGCCTCGGGATCCAGGCGGTGCATTTCAGACTCGATCCAGGTCTCGACCTCGAGCATCAGCTCGTCCGCGCTGCGGCCTTCACTGGGAATGGCGCGACCAATCGAGATGTCCACCACGCCCGGCTTTTTGACGAAAGCCCGCGTGGGCCAGCAGCGCGCAGACGTCACGGCAATCGGGATGACGGGCACGCCCGCTGCGATGGCCAGTCGTGCGCCACCGCTTTTGTACTCGCCTTTTTGGCCCCGCGGAATGCGCGTGCCTTCGGGAAACATGATGACCCACACACCTTCCTGCATGAGGCGGCGGCCTTGTTGCACCACCTTGGCAAAGGCGCGTGAGCGCTGTTGGCGGTCGATGTGGATCATGTCCAGACGGCCCATGGCCCAGCCAAAAAAGGGCACGCTCAGCAACTCTTTCTTGAACACATAGGCCAGTGGGTGGGGCATGATCGCGGGCATCACAAAGGTCTCCCAAGTCGACTGGTGCTTGACCAGCAAGACCGCCGGGTCCTTGGTGCCCAGGGGCAGGTTCTCCATGCCTTGAATGCGGTTTTCAATGCCCAAAATCCGGGTGCCGCTGTTCACGGCCAGGCGCAGCCAGCCCACGCAAATCCAGTACAGGCGAGTGCTGCTGACAAAGTAGGAAATCACCACCACGAACAGCGCCCAAGGCACAACGGTGATGGCCATCCACAAGACATGAACAAGAGAGCGGATGAAATTCATGCGACGGAAAACTCGGTTGGTAAGCTCAGGAAAGGGGGTCAGCCGTCGCCGCCTCACCCAGCAGGTGGTCGACAAAAGCCGCCAGATCCGCATGGACATGGGTCGACACAGGAAAGCCAGGGGGCAAAGACTGGCCTTGCACATCGGCATGTCGCCCCGTCAGCACCAGGTGCGGCGCGCACTGTGCCGTCTGCGCCGCCTGCATGTCACGCAGACTGTCGCCCACGTAGGGAACCCCCTTGAGGCTGACGCCATAACGCTCTTCGATTTGCTGTAACAGGCCCGCAGCAGGCTTGCGGCACGCGCAGCCTTCATCGGGCGCATGCGGGCAATAAAAAATCGCATCGATGCGCCCACCCACGACCGCCAGTGACTTGAGCATGTGGGTGTGCACGGCGTTGAGCGCCGCCATGTCAAACAGACCGCGCCCCAGTCCCGACTGGTTGGTGGCCAGCACCACATGAAACCCGGCGTGATTCAGGCGGCTGATCGCTTCCAGCGCACCGGGCAGCGGGTGCCACTCTTCGGGCGATTTGACGAACTCGTCACTGGCCCGGTTGATGGTGCCGTCACGGTCCAGGATGACGAGTTTGAGGGGCATGGCCGTTCAGCGATCAGGCCGCCAGACGCGACAAATCGGCCACGCGGTTCATGGCCACATGCAAAGATTTGAGCAGCCCCTGACGGTTCAGGCGCAGGTCCATTTCTTCGGCGTTGACCATCACATCGTCGAAGAAGGCGTCCACCGGGGCGCGCAGCGCGGCCAGGGTTTGCAGGCTGGCGGTGTAGTCGCCCGCCTTGAACTGCGCTTCGGATTCGGGCAGCAGCCTTTGCATCACCGCGTACAAGCCCTTTTCGGCCTCTTCCTGCAGCAGTGCGGGGTTGACGTGCGCATCCACCTCGCCTGCTTTTTTGAGGATGTTGCCGATGCGCTTGTTGGCTGCGGCGAGCGCGGGGCTTTCGGGCAAGGCGGCAAAGGCGCGCACGGCCGACAGGAACTGGCTGACCTGGCCCAGACGGGCCGGGCGCAGCGCCATGACGGCGTCGACTTCTTGCGCGCTGAAGCCTTGCTCGCGCAAGCTGCCGGCCAGGCGGTCGTAGATGAAGTCGATCAAGGCGTCTGCGCCGCCGGTGATCTTGTCGCCAAACACGGGGGCAGACAGGGCCAGCAATTCGGGCAAGGCCAGCGCCACGTCTTTTTCGATCAGCATGCGGATCACGCCCAAAGCGTGGCGACGCAAAGCGAACGGGTCCTTGTCGCCGGTGGGCACGTTGCCAATGCCGAACATGCCGACCAGGGTTTCGAGCTTGTCGGCCAAGGCCACCATCAAACCGACCTGGTTGCGGGGCAATTCGTCGCCGGCAAAACGGGGTTTGTAGTGGTCTTCAATCGCCTCGGCCACCTCGGTGGACAGGCCATCGTGGCGGGCGTAGTAACCGCCCATGATGCCTTGCAACTCGGGGAATTCGCCCACCATGTCGGTCAGCAAATCGGTCTTGGCCAAGCGTGCGGCCTGCTCGGCTTGCGCGGCCAGGGCGTCGCCGCCCACTTGCTGACCGATCGCACGGGCAATGGCGCAGACACGCGCCATGCGCTCGCCTTGCGTGCCCAGCTTGTTGTGGTACACGACTTTGGACAGGCCTTCGACGCGGGATTCGAGGGTCTTTTTGCGGTCCTGGTCAAAGAAGAATTTGGCATCGGCCAAGCGCGGGCGAACCACGCGCTCATTGCCGCCGATCACAAACGAAGCGTCGTCGGGGCTGATGTTGCTCACCACCAGGAACCGATTCGTCAGCTTGCCCGAGGCATCGATCAGCGGGAAGTACTTCTGGTTGGCCTTCATCGTGAGGATCAGGCACTCCTGCGGCACATCCAAGAACTCGGTCTCGAACTGGCAAGTCAGCACATTGGGGCGCTCGACCAGGGCCGTCACTTCGTCCAGCAGGGCCTCGTCTTCGATCGGACGGGCACCGTTGCCGACCTTGGCAGCAGCTGCATTCAGCTGGCGCACGATCTCGGCGCGGCGCTCGGCAAAGCTGGCAATCACCGAGCCATCGCGCTTGAGCACCTCGTCGTATTGGTCAGCGTGCGGCACCGCCACCTTGGGCACCTTGGCTTCAAAGCGGTGGCCTTGGGTGCTGTTTCCAGCAGTCAGGCCCAGCGCCTTGACTGGCACCACCGTGCTGCCGTGCAAGGCGATCAGGCTGTGCGCCGGGCGCACAAAGTTCACGCTGCTCCAGCCCGGCAGTTCGCAGTCGGTTTCCAGCTGGTACTGCATCACTTTCGGAATCGGCAGCTTGGCTAGCGCTTCATCGAGCGCTTTTTGCAAACCAGCCGCCAAGGTCGCGCCCTTGACCACGCTGTCGTAAAACAGGGCTTCGGCCTTGCCGTCAGGTGCGCGCTTGAGCGCAGCGACAGCCGCAGCCGGATCACTCACGTCAGCGCCCAAGGCTTGCAGTTTTTTCAGCAACGCGGGCGTGGCGTTGCCCGCTGCGTCCAGGCCCACGGCCACGGGCATCAGTTTTTGCTGCACGGCCTTGTCGGCGGCTTGCGCGGCCACGCCCGTCACATGGGCGGCCAGGCGGCGGGGCGAGGCAAAAGCCGTCACCACCGCGTCGGCAGCAGCCAGGCCTTGGGTCTTGAGTTGTTCGGCCAGCACGCCCGAAAACGCCGCACCCAACTTGTTGAGCGCCTTGGGCGGCAGCTCTTCCACAAACAGTTCAACGAGAAGGTTTTGTGTTGTCATTGTTCTTGTTCCTCTCACGCGGCTTTCTTGGGCATTTGGGCAACCCATTCACGCGGGGCCATCGGGAAGTCCAGACGTTCGCGGCTGTCGTAATAACTCTGGGCCACACTGCGGGCCAGGTTGCGGATGCGACCGATGTAGGCGGCGCGCTCGGTCACGCTGATCGCGCCGCGCGCGTCCAGCAAGTTGAAGGTGTGCGCGGCCTTGAGCACCTGCTCGTACGCAGGCAGTGCCAGCTGTGCGCCCATCAGGTGCTGGGCTTGCTTTTCGTGCGCGCCAAAGGCGGTGAACAAAAACTCGGCATCGCTGTGCTCGAAGTTGTAGGTCGATTGCTCGACCTCGTTTTGCTTGTACACATCACCATAAGTCAGGCCATCGGTCCATTGCAGGTTGTAGACGTTGTCCACGCCTTGCAGGTACATGGCCAAGCGCTCCAGGCCGTAGGTGATCTCGCCGGTGATCGGCTTGCAATCGATGCCGCCGACTTGCTGGAAATAGGTGAACTGCGTCACTTCCATGCCATTGAGCCAAACCTCCCAGCCCAAACCCCAGGCACCCAGCGTCGGGTTTTCCCAATCGTCTTCGACGAAACGGATGTCGTTTTTCTTCAGGTCAAAACCCAGGGCTTCCAGGCTGCCCAGGTACAGCTCCAGGATGTTGCTGGGCGCAGGCTTCAGGACCACTTGGTACTGGTAGTAGTGCTGCAGGCGGTTGGGGTTTTCGCCGTAGCGGCCGTCCTTGGGGCGGCGGCTGGGCTGCACATAGGCGGCTTTCCATGGCTCGGGGCCGATGGCGCGCAAAAACGTGGCGGTGTGGCTGGTGCCCGCGCCGACTTCCATGTCGTAGGGCTGGAGCAAGGCACAGCCCTGGGCGTCCCAGTACTGCTGCAGTTTCAAAATGATTTGCTGGAAGGTCAACATGGCCGAAGCGGAGCCAGCTGCGAGCTGGCCAGGGTTGGATGGGCGCAAGCTTTGCGCGAACCCTTGATTTTACGGCCTTTGCCGCCGCCAAAATGCCCAAGCCACCACCGCACAGCACAGCGCCCACAGGGGGGCCAAACCCCAGGCACTGGCCCAGCGGGCAAAGGGGGTCAAGCCGTGACGCCCCTCAAACGAGCCGGTCAGGCTGCCCCGGGTAAAACGTGGCAACTGGTGCGTCATGCGCCCCTGGTGGTCGATGATGGCCGTGGCGCCGGTGTTGGTGGCCCGCAGCATGGGACGGCCCAACTCCATGGCCCGCATGCGCGAGATGTTCAGGTGCTGGTCCACCGCCAGCGTGTCGCCAAACCAGGCGATGTTGCTCACATTGACCAAGGCTGTCGGGGCTAGCTGGGGGTTCTTGAAACGAATGGCCAGTTCTTCGCCAAACAGATCCTCATAGCAAACGTTGGGGGCCAGACGCTGGCCCTGCCAGACGACAGAAGGCTGGTCCCAAGCACCCGAGCGGAAATCGCCCAAAGGAATGTTCATCATGCGCACAAACCAGACAAAGCCGGGCGGCATGAACTCCCCAAAGGGCACCAGATGGGCCTTGTCGTAGCGGTAATCCGGCAGCCCGGCCGGCTGAAACGCCACCACCGAGTTGGTGTAACCCTCGGCCAGGCTGCCCAAGGGCAAGCCCACCAAGGCCATCGATCGGCCCGATTGCGCGAAATGCTGCCGCAAGCCCTCCACGTAAGCCTCGGGCAAATGGCGTGGCAGCAAGGGAATCGCGGTTTCAGGGGCCACCACCAGCGGCTGCGTGTTGGCGCGCAGCTGCGCGTCGTACCACTGCAGCGCGTCGCGGATGCCGCTACCCACATCAAATTTGGCGCTTTGCGAAATATTGGCCTGCAACAAAGCCACCTGCCCCACCCCGGCCGAGGTGGTGAAACTGGGCCCCCAGACCTGCAACGCCCAGGACAACACGCCCAAACCGATCAGGGGCTTAAGGGCCCGCAGCCGCCATCCAGACAAGGCCAAGCGCATCGCCAACCAGGCGGCCAAAGCCCCCATGCCGTACACCCCCACCCAAGGCGCCCAAACCGACAGCACACCATCGACGTGCGCATAACCGCCTGCGCCCCAGGGGAAACCGGTCAACCAACGCCCACGCATGAGTTCGGCCAAGGTCCACAGGGCCGCGAACAAGACACTGGCCGCGCCTGGCCTGTGCACCAGCGCGCCGCGCGCCAGAGCCAGCCAGGCGGCAGATGCGGCGGCGTAATACAGCGCCAGCGCCCCGGCCAAAGCCAGCACCGCGAATGCCGCCAAAGGTGCAGGCAAGCCCCCGACATCGTGCATGGACACATAGAGCCACCAGAAACTGCCCGCCAACCAAGTCGTGGCAAACACCCCGCCTGACCAGGCGGCTTGCCGGTAGGGAGCACGAACCGAAGGCGTGTAGCGGGCCAAGCTGGCCAGCCCTGCAGCCAGCGCGGCCAAGCTCAGAACCTGGAGCCAAGCCTGCGCCTGGCCACTGCCGGGCATGGCGATCGACGTCGCTTGTGCAGCACCAGCCAAAGCGGGCCACACGGTCGACAGACCGCGTGCGCGCTCAGGGCCGACATTCATGTCTTGGACTCGGGGGCGGCCGCCGTGACCACCGGCGACACCTTGAACCAACGCACAGCGCCAGCACGGGTGTGCAAGACCACAAACTGCAGGCCCGCCAGAATGTGTTTTTCGCCGCGGCGCGGCACATGGCCCATTTCGTGGGCAATCAGACCCCCGATGGTGTCAAAGTCGGGGCCGTCTTCGTCTTCACGGGCTTTTTGCAGATTCACGCCAAAAGCTTCGCCCACACGTTCGAGCGAGGTGTCGCCACTGACACGGAAGCTGCGGTCGGGCAAACCAAAAATATCGCCCTCGTCATCGGCGATGTCGAATTCGTCCTCGATCTCGCCCACGATCTGCTCGAGCACGTCTTCAATGGTGATCAAGCCTGCGGTGCGGCCGAATTCATCGATGACGATGGCCAGGTGGTTGCGGTTGTCACGGAACTGCCGCAGCAAATCGTTCAGGCCCTTGCTCTCCGGCACAAACACGGCTGGACGCAACAGGGCGCGGATGTTCAATTCAGGTGCCCGCTGCAACTTGAGCAAGTCTTTGGCCAGCAAGATGCCGATGATGTTTTCTTTTTCACCCTCAAACACCGGAAAGCGCGAGTGCGCGGTCTCAATGACCTGATGCAACAACTGGTCAAACGGGTCTTCAATGTTCAGCAAATCCATCCGGGGTGCGGCCACCATCACATCGCCTGCGGTCATGTCGGCCATGCGGATCACGCCTTCGAGCATGAGGCGGCTCTCGGCGTTGATGATGTGGTTGTCCTCGGCCTCGGCCAGGGTTTCGATCAACTCGTCGGTCGAGTCGGGGCCGGGATGGATGAATTCGGCGAGCTTTTGCAGAAAACTGCGCTTGTCTTCGCGTTCAACCGAACGCGCAGGATAAGGGTCGGACACAGTCAGGAAATGCAGGACATGCGGTTGTTGGCAAGCCTCTAGGATAGCGGATTCAAATGACAAGCCGTCCAATCAAGGCTTATGCGAAGTGTGGCGCGCATCACGCACCCCCTGGCGAATTTCCTGCACCGTGCTCAACCATTCGCGAAATTGGTGAGCCTGGTTTTTCAACTGGTAGTCCAATTCGGCCATTTGCTCTTGCATGATCCCGCTCAGCTGGCTGTCCAGCGTCGCCTCGGGCAAGCTCAAATAGGCCTCGCTCTCACTGCCATCGCGCTGCACTTTGGCTCCCGCATGGCGCGCAATTTTGAGCATGGCCACGTTTTCACTCAGGGCATGGATGAAGATCATGCTCACACCCTCGTTACGGGCGTGCATCACGGCATGGTTGAAAAGACGGGCGCCTAAGCCCTTGCCACGCTGGTGCGAGGCCACCGACACACCGAATTCGGCACAAGTGGCCCACTGCGGATCGACTGAAAACGCCAAATGCGCCATGGCCACCAAATCCAGGCGGCGGTTGAACACCCCGAAAATTTCATCGCGTTCAAATTTCAGGCCCAAAACGTAGCGCTCAATCTGCTCGTCGGTGGCGGGATAGCCAAAACGCAAATAACGGTCCTCGGGCTTCAAGGACAGCAAATGCTTCAGGATGCGCGGCTTGTGACGGGGTGACAAAGACCGGATCGGTATCCACCCGCCAGCTTTTGGGGCGCCTGCGCGGCCCCCGGGCCCCAACTGGACAGCCGCCAGCCAGCGCCGCCAGAGCTGACGCCAAAATCCGGGACGAGAATCTGAGTTGGACTGCATACAAATACGGGTTTCCCCTTATTTTGCACCCAATCCCTTGGTCTTGTCTGCACCGGTGATTTGTCGCCTGTGAGACCAGGATGGGCCTGACTGAGGAATTGCCCGATCACACTTTGATCCACAGTTGGCCACAATCTGTCCACCTAGGAGATCAAACGATGGAACGTATCTGGCTCAAGAATTACCCCCCCGGCGTACCCCACGACATCGACACGGATCAATACAAAAGTCTGACCGACTTGCTGGAGACCGCATTTCGCGAACATGGGGACAGCCCGTTTTCGGTTTGCATGAACCGCTGGATGAGCTACAAGGCGCTGGACCAACTGTCATCCGCCCTGGGGGCCTGGCTGCAAAGCAAGGGATTGGAGCCCGGCAGCCGCGTCGCGATCATGCTGCCCAACCTGCCCCAGTTTGCCGTGACCATGGCCGCCATTCTGCGCGCTGGCTACACCTGCGTGAACGTGAACCCGCTGTACACCGCCCGCGAACTGGAGCACCAGCTCAAGGACTCCGGAGCCACGGCTATCGTCATCCTGGAAAATTTCGCAGCCACATTGCAAACCGTGATCGAGCACACCCGCGTGCAGCATGTGGTGCTGGCCTCGATTGGCGATTTGCTGGGGCCATGGTATGGCCGCTGGATGACTTTTGCCGTGCGGCATCTGGCCAAAATGGTGCCCGAATTCGAGCTGCCACTGGACGGCGGGCGCACCGTCACGTCCTTCAAGAAAGCCCTGTCACAAGGCCGCAACCTGAACCTGCGGCCCACGCCACAGACCCTGGACGACATCGCGTTCTTGCAATACACCGGCGGCACCACCGGCTTGTCCAAAGGCGCGGTGCTCACGCACCGCAATGTGGTAGCCGCCATCTTGCAGGCCGAGGCCTGGTTCTCTCCGGCCCTGACCGATATCCCCGATCTGCGCAAAGTGAACAACGTGGCGGCCTTGCCGCTGTACCACATCTTCGCCTTGACCCTGTGTCTGCTGGCCATGCGTCAGGGCTCGTTCCTGACGCTGGTGCCCAACCCGCGCGACTTTGCCAAGTTCATTGAAGTGCTCAAACAGCGCCCCTTCCATGTCCTGCCCGGGGTGAACACGCTGTTCAACGCACTGATGCAACACCCGATGTTCAAGACGATTGACTTTTCATCACTCAAGCTCACGCAGGCGGGTGGCATGGCCGCATCCGAAGGGACGGCCCGCAGCTGGCAAGCGGCCACCGGCAGCGCCATGATCGAAGGCTGGGGCATGAGCGAGACCTGCGCCATCGGCACCAACAACCCGGTCACGCAAAAAGTCTTCAGCGGCAACATCGGCCTGCCCTTGCCGGGCATTGACATCGCCATCAAGGACGAAGAGGGCCAGAGTTTGCCCGTCGGCAGTTCGGGTGAAATCTGCATTCGCGGACCCAACGTGATGCCCGGCTATTTCAACCAACCTGCAGAGAACGCCAAAACCTTCACGCCCGATGGCTTCATGCGCACCGGGGACATCGGCATCATGGACGAGCAGGGCTTCACCCGCATTGTGGACCGCAAAAAGGACATGATCATCGTCAGCGGCTTCAACGTCTTCCCCAGCGAGCTGGAGAACGTGATTTCGACCTGCCCCGGCGTGGTCGAGTGCGCAGCGGTGGGCATTGCCGACAGCATGCAGGGCGAGACCATCAAGGTGTTTGTGGTGCGCAACGACCCGCTGCTGACCGAAGAAGCCGTGGCACGTTTTTGCCACGACAACCTGACCGGCTACAAGCGGCCCAAATACATCGAGTTCCGCGACGAACTGCCCAAGTCCAACGTGGGCAAGATCTTGCGACGCGAGCTGCGCAGCCACAAATGAGCACGGCCAGCGCCTGCCTTTTGCCACCCGGCGTGACTGTTTTCGAGCGCGGCTGGCTGTCGGCCAACAACGTGCTGCTTCAGGATGCACACAGCACCGCCCTGGTCGACAGCGGCTATGTCACCCACCAGGACCAGACCTTGGCCCTGGTGACGCAAGCCCTGCAAGGCCGACCTTTGGATCACCTGGCCAACACGCACCTGCACAGCGATCACTGCGGGGGCAACCAGGCCCTGCAGGCGCACTACCGGGCCCTGAAAACCTGGATTCCTCCGGGACTGGCCCAGGCCGTCCACGACTGGGCCGAAGAGGACCTGAGCTACAAGCCCACGGGCCAAAATTGCCCGCCTTTTCATTTCACCGGCTTGCTGCAACCAGGCAGCACGCACCGCTGGGCTGACATGGACTGGGAAGTACACGCAGCACCCGGCCATGATCCGCATTCGGTGATCTTGTTCGCCCCCGAGCACCGCCTGCTCATGTCAGCCGATGCCCTGTGGCAAAACGGCTTTGGCGTGGTGTTTCCCGAACTGGCGGGTGTGGCGGCATTTGACGAAGTGGGTCAAACACTGGACCTGATCGAGCGCCTGAACCCGACCACCATCATCCCGGGACACGGTGCTGTCTTCAACGACATCGCCCCTGCATTGGCGCTGGCCCGCAGCAAGCTCGAAGGCTTTGCCAAAAACCCGGAGCGCCATGCACGCTATGGCACCAAGGTGTTGCTCAAATTCAAATTGCTCGAGTGGGGCCGAATTTCCCGAGCGCAATTTGATGACTGGGCTATGAATGTGCCCTACATGAACGCACTGCACCAGCGCTTTGGTCAAGGCCATGCCCTGCAAACCTGGCTGGACATGATGCTGGCCGAGTTGGCACGCAGCGGTGCCATGCAAGAACTTGACGGTGTGTTGCACGACGTTTGAAACGTCGACGCCACAGCGGCACCTGGACGATGTGGATGTCCATCGAAAAAGCCCCGCCGACAGGTATCGAAGGGGCTTTTTGATGCAAACACAAATACGTCTGGAGCGGGAAACGAGGCTCGAACTCGCGACCTCAACCTTGGCAAGGTTGCGCTCTACCAACTGAGCTATTCCCGCATACGTCACTTTGGCGGAGTGGACGGGACTCGAACCCGCGACCCCCGGCGTGACAGGCCGGTATTCTAACCAACTGAACTACCACTCCACACCGTTTTCGTGGCATCGCCAAATGGCTCCTCGACCTGGGCTCGAACCAGGGACCTACGGATTAACAGTCCGGCGCTCTACCGACTGAGCTATCGAGGAATGGATGCTTTGAAAAGAAAACGCCGTAGAAACTTTCATTTCTACGACGTCTGTTTGGTGGTGGAGTATAGCAGCACCGCAAACACTCATCCCGAAGGTGTGAGGCTTGTTGTCCTGAAAACACTCCCCGAATGAGGAAATCGGGGCGCTTCCGAGGTTTTGCTCTAACTTCCTCGCTGGTTAGGAGAAATTCCTGCCACCACGCGTGTCGGCCACTTGGTGGCCAACAATCCTTTTAATTATATCGCGCCATCTGTCACGCATCATTGCAAAGACTACCCACGGGTTTAAAAATTTGGTAGACTGCCAGATCTTTTAAACCAAACCCTAGGAGGCATCATGATCGCAGATCGCATTCGGCAAGCACGATTGGCTGCAGGTCTGACCCTGGGTGCTTTGGGTGAAAAAGTCGGTGTCTCGCACACAGCGATCCAGAAGTACGAGAAGGGGTTGCTAACGCCTTCTTCCTCTCAACTCCTCAAGCTGGCGCGTGCCTGCGACGTCCGCACCGAATACTTCTTTCGCACCCACTCCGTCGAACTGCTTGAGCCAGAGTTCCGTAAAACGGCGGCCTTTGGCAAGACGGCACAGGATGCACTAAAGATCAAGGTCGTGGAGTTGGTGGAGAAGCGTGTGGAACTTCTCGGGGCTTTTCCAGAATTGCCTCTATTGGTGTTCGCCCCTCCGGTCGGACTCCCTGAACACATTCAGGCGCTGGATGAGATCGAAGCACTTGCCGACCAGGCACGCAACGCTTGGCAGTTGGGAATGAACCCCATTGGGGACCTCACAGACACTCTTGAAGGTCTTGGTCTGCTGGTCATCGTCGTTGATGAAGAACACCCTGGGTTCTCTGGCCTGACCGCCAAAGCCCGCACCGACGATGGTCGGGAATTCCCGATCGTGGCCGTCTCAAAACGGTGGCCAGGCGATCGGCAGCGGTTTACGCTGGCTCACGAACTGGGGCATTTGCTGCTTGAGGGACGGCTGGCTGCTGGCCTTGATGAGGAAAAGGCCTGCAACCGGTTCGCGGGAGTCTTCTTGGCACCACGCGTGGCCGTGCATCAATTGCTGGGGCAGCAGCGCCACGCGCTAGAGTGGCAGGAGCTCTATGTGCTCAAGCATGAGTTCGGCCTATCGATGTCTGGCTGGCTGCAACGAGCCAAGCAGTGTGGCGTGATCACCGATGCAGCGCATCTCATGATGTTCAAACGCTTTTCTGCCAAAGGCTGGCGCAAGAACGAGCCAGGAAACCCATTACCTCAGGAGCATCCCCGACTCTTCGATCAGCTGGTTTACCGCGCTCTGGCAGAGCAATACATCTCTGAAGCCAAAGCAGCGGAACTGCTGGGCATCCCGATGATGCGCTTCCACAAAGAACGTCAGTTGGAGTCATCGGATGCGGTTGCTCATCAGTGATGCCAATATTTTGATCGACATGGAAGCCGGGGCGTTGATGGGCACGCTCTTTCAGCTTCCCATGCAGTTCGGCATCCCTGACCTGCTGTATTACGAAGAAATTGAACCGGGCAGCCCAGGACTTGAAAACCTGGGCCTACAAATCATGGAGGTCAGCGGCGACTTCGTGGCGTATGCCCAGCAGTTGCCAGCCCAGCACAATCATCTGCTTCCAGCGAAAAACGGTCCCAAGCCCAGTCACAACGACTACTTAGCTCTGGCACTTGCGAAGCAAGAGGTCTGCACCCTGCTGACGGGTGACACCAATTTGCGAATTGTCGCCAACAAGGAGCAGGTCAACGTCATGGGCACCATTGGGCTGTTGTGCGCCATGATTGAAAACCAGTTGCTGACGGTCGACGACGCCTTCAAGGCGCTTGACAGAATGAAGCTTGGTAAGCGCCGGTTGCCCTGGCCAGAAGCCGAAAAAATGCTCAACGCCTTGCGCTGAGCACAACATCCACGGCGACGGAACAGCCACTAATTTCGCGCACGTTCGATCTCCATACGTTTTGCTGTATGGAGATCACCGATGCCAATCAAATACTGCCGTTCCGGCCTTCTATTCTGACCAAGTCAGCCAACGAATCTAGGACCACTAAGACTGCTGGCGTAGCTACCAAACCAAAAAATTCTTAACGAGCGCCCTTGAGATCAGTAACGATCATTTTCCCCCCTTCATTGATGACCATGAATTCGACCTTATCACCAGGCTTCACATTGGCGAGTAACGCTTTGTCTTTGGCTGTAAACACCATGGTCATGCCGGGCATGTCCATGTGCTTAATGGGGCCGTGTTTGATGGTGACTTTGCCAGCCTCAAGGTCTATTTTCTTGACTTCGCCTTCGGTCATCGACGCAGCGGGCTGCGACATATCCATCTTGCTGTGATCCATGGTGGTCTGTGCCATGCTGCTCACAGGCAGCGCGATGCCCAAGGCCAAGGCGGAAACGGTGGTGATTTTCTGGATGATGTTCATGGTTATCCTCGTGGGTAGGTGTTGAAAACAGTGGTGCTGCCGTCGCGCTGGATTAGCAGCACCTGATACGCATCGCGTCGGTTGTCATAGGATGGACCGTCCATGCCTGGCGACCCAACCGGCATGCCTGGCACTGACAGTCCCAAGGCTTTGGGTTTTTCTTTGAGTAGGCGTTGGATGTCTGCAGCGGGCACGTGGCCCTCGATCACATAGCCCTGGATCAATGCCGTGTGGCAAGAGCCAAATTTCTGCGGCATACCAAGGCGTGCGCGTGCGGCGTTGTTGCCTTGATCAATCACAGTGGCCTCAAAGCCGTTCTTTTCGAGGTGCGCGATCCAGTCTTTGCAGCAGCCGCATTTGGGGTCTTTCCAGACCTGCAGGGTTGCTGGTGCGGCGTAGGCGAGCATGGTCGAAGGCACAAGTGCCAGCACAGCGATACCGGCAAGCCACGCGCGCCGGGTGGTATGAACCCTTGAGTGCAGTCGAGACATGGGACGCTCCTTGCTGATTGCTCAAACTATTTCTTGCTGACTTTGACTTGACCCTTCATACCGGCCTCGTAGTGCCCCGGCATCAGGCAAGCAAAATTCACGGGGCCCGCCTTGGTGAACTGCCAGACGATTTCTCCCTGCTTTCCAGGAGCCAGCGTGACCTTGCTGGGCTCGTCGTGCTCCATGTCAGGGAACCTCTTCATCTGTTCCAGGTGTTCCAGCAATTCTTGCTGAGTACCCAGACTCAGTTCGTGTTTGACCTGACCTTTGTTTTTGACGATGAAACGCACCGTCTCGCCTTGCTTGACCTGAATATCAGAGGGCGTGTAACGCATGTTGTCCGTCATCTCGACGGTGACGGTTCGGCTGGCTTTGCTGGCCACGCCGGGTTTTCCAATGGCAGTCTCGTCACTGTCGTGGCCGTGACCACCTGCATGGGTACCACCTGCAAAAGCAGCACTGGACAACGCCAGCGCGGCGATCAAGGTTAAGGGACGAAGGGTTCGGGTCATCTGGGTCATTGCGATTTCTCCTGGGTTGAATGAAAAGGATCAGTGGTTGTCGTGGCCGCCGCCGCTTGGCTTGCGCACTTTTACTTCCGTTGGGGTGAGCGGCTTCTCGGCGCGTGGCATGGATTGCCCGCCTTCCGACTTGAAGCGGGCGGGTTCGGCCAGTGGCCCGGTGTATTCGTGCGCAACCGAGCCTTCCGGGTGCTTGAACCAGCCCGGATTGCTGTAATCACCGGGCTTTTGGTCGCGGCGTACCTTGAGCACGCTGAACATGCCGCCCATCTCGACCGAGCCGAACGGGCCTTCGCCGGTCATCATGGGCGCGGTGTTGTCAGGAATGGGCATTTCCATCTCGGTCATGTCGGCCATGCCGCGCTCGCCCATCACCATGTAGTCTGGAATCAAGGAATTGATCTTCTTGGCGATCCCTCGATGATCAACACCGATGAGCGTGGGCACATTGTGACCCATGGCATTCATGGTGTGGTGACTCTTGTGGCAATGGAAGGCCCAGTCGCCTTCCTCGTCGGCGAGAAATTCGATCTGCCGCATTTGGCCGACCGCGACATCGGTGGTGACCTCGTACCAGCGAGTGCTCTTGGGAGTTGGCCCGCCATCTGTGCCAGTGACGAGAAACTCGTGCCCGTGCAGGTGGATCGGGTGGTTGGTCATCGTCAGGTTGCCGATACGAATGCGAACCTTGTCGTTCAACCGCACATTCAATGAATCGATGCCGGGAAAGATTCGGCTGTTCCAGCTCCACAGGTTGAAGTCCAGCATCGTCATGATCTTGGGCGTGTAGCTCCCAGGGTCGATGTCGTAGGCGTTGAGTAGGAAACAAAAATCCCGGTTCACTTCATCGATCAGCGGATGCTTGGCCTTGGGGTGCGTGATCCAGAAGCCCATCATGCCCATGGCCATCTGCGTCATTTCATCCGCGTGTGGGTGATACATGAAGGTGCCGGGACGACGCGCGACAAATTCATACACAAAAGTTTTACCTGGTTGAATGGCGGGTTGATTCAGTCCAGCAACTCCATCCATACCATTGGGCAAACGTTGTCCATGCCAGTGAATGCTGGTGTGCTCAGGGAGCTTGTTCGTCACAAAGATCCGCACGCGGTCGCCCTCGACCACTTCGATGGTGGGGCCTGGGCTTTGCCCGTTGTAGCCCCACAGGTGGGCCTTGAAGCCTGGGGCCATCTCGCGCACCACTGGCTCGGCCACCAAGTGAAACTCTTTTACGCCGTTGTTCATACGCCAGGGCAAAGTCCAACCGTTGAGTGTCACCACCGGGTTGTATGAGCGCCCAGTATTGGGCACCAGTGGCGGCATGGTGTCAGGGCTGGTTTGAATGACGGGCTCTGGCAAGGCTGCAAGTGCCACGCGGCTCACAGCACTGGCTGCAACTGCACCACCAGCGATACTGGCCAATCGGAAAAAATCTCTTCTGGATGTCATTGCTTTACTCTCGTGTTCAATGTCCAGCCGCGCCAGCGCTAGGCGCGCTGGTCATCACGGACAGGGAGGTCGTGGTGGGGCGGCCGATCAACGATGCCTGCAAGGCTGCGTCCGCCAGCCAGTACTGCTGCTGCGCAGCGATGGCGGCGGTCACGGTGCCGACTTGATCACGAGCATCGGCCATCAGCTCAAAGACACCAATCAGCATGCCGTTGTAGCGAAGTTGGTTTTCATCGGAGATCACACGGCGCACGGGCAGCACTTCATCCCGGTAATGCTTGGCCACATCAAATGATGTGCGATAGGCCGAATAACTCTCGCGCAAGTGCGAGCCCGCCGCGCGCACCGTGGCCTCCAGTTGATTGGCCGCCGCGAGCGTGCGGGCATTCCACGCATCGCGCTGCATGCCGCCCCAGTCGAAAATTGGTAAGCGAACCGCCACCTCGAATCCGCGCGGTTCGGTTCGGGTTCCTGCTGCGTTGTCAAATACCGTATTGCGCCGCGCGGTCAGTTCGATGTCGGTGAAGCTGGTGATGATGTTCAAGCCTTGTGCCTTGCCCGCGCCAGCCAGTGCGCTTTGCGCCAAACGAATGTCCAGACGACCATTCGTCGCCAATGCGCCGACCGTATTTGGTTCGAGCGGCGCTTTGGGCAAATCGGGCAGACGTTCGGGCAGTTGGAGTTGTTGCCCCTGCGCCTCATCAAGCCCCAGCAAACGAATCAGCTCCTCCCGGCTCGCGGTCGCTTGGTGTTGGGCCGTCGCCAGGCGGGTAGCGGCATCGGCATAGAAAGATTGCTCACGGGCACGACTGATGCGGTTGAAGTTGCCTACCGACTGCATGCGCCGCGCGAGTTCGGCACCTGCCTCGGCGCTTTCAAACACCTGTCGCGCGTAGCTCAGGGCCTGCTGAGCCGCCACGGCACGCACCCAGGCTTGGCGTACCTGCGTCACGCGATCCACCACCTCAGCAGAAAGACGGAATTGCGCCTGCTCAATGCGGCGCTCGGCGATGCCCGTGCGGGCAGGCAAGGTCAAGAGATCCAGCAGACCAAACGAGAGCGAGCGCGCCAACTCCAGCTCATCACCAACCACCATGCGCTCAAAACTGAAGATGGGGTTGGCAATGCGGCCGACCTGTGCGGCGTCGGCGGACTCCGCCCAACCTTGCGCCAGCAGGGCTTGCAAGGCGTGGCTGTTGGTCAATGCGAGCTGCACAGCTTCTTTCTGCCCAAGGGGTTTTGCCAGCAATTGGGCAGCGAGCTGTGCGCGTTGCTCACGTTCCTGATTGCTTTGGGCCAAGCTCAATTGCCCGTCAGTGAAGCCGGTGGTCTCGGTATTGACGCGGTTCACGTTCTGCTCAAGGCTGACGCTGGCACAGCCAGACAAAACCCCGATAGCAACCACGGACACCGCCAGCTTGGCGCGATGAGATGAGAGCAAGCGCTTCATTGCTTGCCTCCCTCATGGTGACCGGCATGCGGATTGGCCGCCGGTGGCGTATCGGGCGCTGGCTGTCCAGTTGCGGCTTCCTTGGCGTAGGCGCGCCAGCCGCCAATCCGGCCAACCCGGTCATTGGCCTCACGCCAGGACTGCACCGCCTGATCGGTGTAGCCCTGATAACTCGCCAATGCAGAGGCGTACTGCAACTTGGTCGGCAATGGATTGGCCTGAATTTTTTCCACTGGCGCGGCCAGTGCGGCACCGGTAGCCAGCACGCAGAGCCACGGCAACAGACTTCTGGACAGGGACGAAGGGTTTGGCATCACCGCAGGCTCCTTTCAATTTGTTGAAACATGAGAAGAGTTTGGGCCACCACCCCTGTCAGGAGGGTGATTCCAAGATGACATTTATGTCATCTTGCTGCCATAAAGACAAAATTCTGTCAGACTAACCGGTAGAAATAGATGGAGCAGGCCCGTGAAAATATTGATCGTTGAAGACGAACCGAAAACCGGCGAATACCTGCGCCAAGGGTTGAATGAAGCCGGTTTTGTCGCGGATTTGGCGGCCACTGGCAGTGACGGGCTGCACCTGGCGTTGCATGGCGAATACGACCTAGTGATCCTGGACGTGATGCTGCCGGAACTGGATGGCTGGCAGGTGCTGGCATCACTGCGGCGGCGCGGGCTGGAAATGCCGGTGCTGTTTCTGACCGCCCGCGATCAGGTGGAAGACCGTGTGAAGGGGCTGGAGTTGGGAGCCGACGATTACCTAGTCAAACCGTTTTCTTTTGCCGAGCTGTTGGCCCGCGTGCGCACCATCCTGCGGCGTGGACGAGGCGGCGGACTGGACAGCAATGTCCTGCGCGTGGCCGATCTGGAGCTGGACTTGCTGCGCCGCCGCGTCACGCGAGGCGGAAAGCGCATTGACCTGACGGCCAAGGAGTTCGGTTTGCTGGAATTGCTGATGCGCCGTCAAGGCGAAGTGCTGCCGCGCTCATTGATTGCCTCGCAGGTGTGGGACATGAATTTCGATTCGGACACCAATGTCATCGAGGTGGCCATGCGCCGACTGCGACTGAAGGTTGACGACGGGCAGCCCGTTAAATTAATCCAGACAGTGCGAGGTATGGGCTACGTGCTGGAAGTGCCGCAGGAGCCTTGAATGTTGCGCCGCCTTTCGCTGATCCGCCGTCTGACCCTGTTCTTCACCCTGGTGGCCGCCAGTGTGGTGCTGGGATTGGGCGGGCTGTTCATGACGGCGGCGGACCGTCATTTCATCGAGCTAGATCGCAGCGTACTGCAAGACAAGCGACACCTCATCGACGACATCCTGGCCAGCGCCAATTCTGCCGAGGACCTGCGTTGGCGGCTCTCCGAAGCGCTCAACCATCATCACGGGCTGTTCGCACGGGTGACCACTCCGACAGGCCAGGCCCTGTTTCAGACCGAGGGCTTTCCGGAACCGGATCGCTGGCTGTTGCCTGAGCACGAAACGCTCCTTCATACCTTGACGAGGGAGCAGCACGGACAGCAGCAATACCGCACCCAGCAGTTCCGTGCCCAGGCGCAGTACGCGCCCGAGTCCCCACTGGTGATCACACTGGCCATGGATACGATTCACCATCGGCATTTTCTGGATGATCTGCTGCGCACCTTTGCGGTGTATGCCCTGGCCGCCATTCTGGCCAGCGGGCTGCTCGGATGGGCCGCCGTCTACTACGGTCTGGCCCCCCTGCGCGCGATCAAAGCGCATGCGGCTGCAGTGACGGCGCAACGCTTGCAGGCGTGCATGCCGGTGCAGGCCGTCCCTGCGGAAATGGCCGATCTGGCTCAGACACTCAATCAGATGCTGGAGCGTCTGCAGGACGACTTTCGTCGCTTGTCGGAGTTTGCTTCGGATTTGGCCCATGAGTTGCGCACCCCGATCAGCAACATGCTGACGCAGACCCAGGTGACCCTGGCGACCCCGCGCGAGAACGCCGCCTACCGTGACATCCTGGCCTCCAATGCTGAGGAGTTGCAGCGCCTGGCCCGCATGGTGGCTGACATGCTGTTTTTGGCTAAAACCGAACGGGGTGTGGATCTGCCGCACAAGGAACGCTTCATGGCGGCCGATGAAGCCCGGGCTTTGCTCGACTTCTACGAGGCGGTGGCGGACGACAAAGACATCCGCCTCACGGTGCAGGGCAACGGCAGCATCGAGGGGGATCGCCTGATGTTCCGCCGCGCGTTGAGCAACCTGCTGTCGAATGCGCTACGCCATGCCCCGGCAGGTGGCCACGTCCGGATCATGGTGGCTGAGCGGCCAGCCGGCACCGAGGTTTCTGTGGATAACGATGGCGAAGACATCGATCCCCAGGTGCTACCGCGACTGTTTGACCGCTTCTACCGCGCCGACCCCGCGCGTGCTCATCCGACCTCCGATGGTGCTGGGCTCGGCTTGGCCATCACCAAAGCCATTGTCGAGGCGCATGGCGGCCTGATCAGTGTCACTTCTGCGCAAGGCGTCACGTGCTTTTCCATGGTTTTTCCACACTCAGACGAGTGATGTTTTTCACACATTTTTTGGATTGACCGTTGAGAAGAAGCCAAGCAGCCTCGGCCTCTCTGCGATTAACCAGACCTGGCAAGACTCGGCCTCCTCCGTAAACCCAGCGCCGCAGCTCCGTACTGGCGGCGGTCCAGTCCCTCTGGTTCACCCGACGTCGCAGGGTCGACGTTTGCAAACGTCCCGCCCCAAGGTTAAAAGTGAAGTCAACGATGGCCGAAAGTCGCCCTTCGGGTTCGGCGGCGAGCACCGGGCAGTAGCGCAGCGTCGCGGCGAGCGCCGTTTGCAGGTCGTGCGCCAGATAGACCTCGGCTTCGGTCTCGGTGATCGGCAGGTGCGTCGGCTCGCACAGATGGCCATAGCCAATCGTCCAGTACCCTGCGGGGCAGATGTACGGGTGTGCGCGTCTAGGATCGACCTTCGGCACGCGATGGAATCCCTCGAAGCGCTTGGCCAGCTCGATGGCCGTTTTCGGCACTTCGCTCACGAACGCACCCGGTCGAACACGCGCCCGAGGAACCAGAAGTTCAGTACACCATGCGCAACGCACAGCTGATTGAGGCCAGCGCTTCAGAGCCCGAGGTGTACGTGGCCACAGCCACAGGGTTGCAAGAGATTGGCATCACCACTCAGCCACCACGCACAACACGCGAAGGCACCAAGCAAGCCGTGCTGATCGGGCTACTCAGCCGCGCCGAGGGCGCCACGCTGCCGCAGATGACCGAGGCAACAGGCTGGCAGGTTCACACCGTGCGCGGTGCGATGGCAGGCGCACTCAAAAAGAAGCTGGGGCTAGAAATCACCTCAGAGAAGCAGACCGGCACAGACCGCGTCTACCGAATCACCACCACAACCGTTTGAGGACCTCATGAACCCCATCACTATCACCATCGAATCCATGCCCACGACCATCAACTTCGATGGCCGCGAATTGCAGGTCCAAAAGCTCAGCATCCCGCTGCCCTTTGGCCGCAAGCCTACAGACATCTCCGACATTGCCGCTTGCGGCGTCGAGGCGGTCTACGTGACCGAGATCCGGGAGATGGATCCCGAAGAATTTGATGGCTTCAAATTGAACCTTGGCAAGTCTCGCGACTGGCTCAAAGGCAAGGGAGGCGATTACTGGGATGGCCGGTTGTGCGTGATGGTGCACGCACCTGGTCGCCCTTACTTGTTCATCGATCCATCCGGAGGAGACAGCGTTCGCTCTCGCGCGTCTGGGCTGATCAGTTGCGAAGAAGCAACTGATCAGAAAGATTAAGCGCGGACACCGGCAGCATCTTTACGCGCATTGCGGAACTGCAGACCTGACGCAAATGTAATCACCAGCACATCTTCATGTCAGAGCCGCTCGACAGAATACAGGACGTGCATTCGCACAAGGTGCTTTGAGTAACGTAGCACCTGTATTCAAGAAAGGACCTGATATGAACACCCGCATCACTTCGCTCTTCGCTGCCGTCGTGCTCAGTACCCTGGCATCGACCGCTTTTGCCACCGACTCGCTGGCAGGCAATGTCGACAAGACCTACCGCCTGAAGGACGGTGGCACCGTATTCGTTTTCAAGGACGGAAAGATGGCAGTGGCCGACAAGTTCGACCGCGCCGTCCATCTCCCCAAAGGCCAAGTCCTGGAGGCGGCTGACGGTCAGAAGATCGTCATGACCAGCAGCGAAAGCGCGCGTCTCGACTTCCAGCTGCGCCAAGGTCACGAGAACTGACCTGTCATTTAGGCATGCCCCGTTTGAGGTACTGCCTTTCGTTCCTTTTGGGGGACGATGTCTCACGAGTCTTGGCGATGATCAATCGATCTTGCCAAGGCTCGTGAAATCTCTGCCATTAGAAACTTCGACCTAGCCAACCCGGTCTTTGCAAGATACGGCTACGAACGATTGCTTCGATGTCTTCGTTTCCGGTTACGCATCCTGCGCCGGAACCGATCCGTACACATCTGGAAGATGCAATAAAAAATCAGCACCGACACGGTGGCAATGGCACTCGAAAGAATGTCCCAAAGGCCCTGTGCATGCGATTCACCAAGCAATTGAACGCATCCGCATCAGGTCAATGTGATCAGATGGTGATACCGGCCTCGCTCCATGGAACGATTGGCATGTGCAACTCGGCGCTTACCAGCAAGCCACTGGAATCCGTCTGGCAGGACTTCCCACATGCCCGCTGCAACGGTTAAATAATATTTTTTCCTACTAGGAGATCCTTTATGGAACATCCACATGAAGGTCATGAGGCGCCACCGAGCTTTTGGACCACGCGCTATGCGATTGGACTGCTGGTAATTGGAGGGGTAGCGGCCTACTTCCTACTCACGGAGCATCTGGCCCACGTAGTGGGTGCTTTGCCATTTTTGCTGTTGCTAGCCTGCCCCTTGATGCACGTATTCATGCATGGCGGTCATGGAAGCCATGGACATCACCACCATGATTCCAGCAGTTCAGAACCACGCAAACCAGGAGAACCATCATGAACCACTCAGAATCGGCTTATGGCTTGTGGTCTTTGGTAATTCTCAATTCAGCGATCTTCATCATGTTCGCCTTCAGTTTCTTCAAGCCAGCTACTGGACGTGACTGGAGGACCTTTGGCGCCTTCGCGGCGTTTGTCGTTGCTTTGTTTGTTGAAATGTATGGTTTTCCGCTGACCATCTATCTAATGTCGGGCTGGCTGCAAACTCGGTTCCCAGGACTTGATTTGCTTTCCCATAACTCGGGACACCTGTGGTCGACACTACTAGGCGAGAAAGGAGATCCACATTTTGGAGTTTTGCACATCGCCAGCTACATATTCCTTGGCTATGGCTTCTATTTGCTTTCTACAGCTTGGCATGTCCTGTACCACGCTCAACGGCGTAACTCTCTGGCCACCAGCGGTCCTTATGCACGCATTCGGCATCCGCAATATGTAGCCTTTGTGATGATTTTGCTTGGCTTTCTCCTGCAATGGCCCACGTTACTGACCTTGGTCATGTTTCCAATTCTTCTTCTCATGTACGGTCGACTGGCTGTTACGGAAGAAGAGGAGATGCGATCTCAATTTGGTGACGTGTACGACCTATACGCAAAAAGAACTCCTCGCTTTTTTCCGAATCTTTCCCCGTCATCTGGCACACCCAAAGACTAATCAGCATTGAATCATTGATGTGTATTTAAATCAATGAACCACATGAAAGGACACATCAATGAAAACGATTGAATTGACAGTAGAGGGCATGACATGCGGATCATGCGTAAAGCATGTCAAACAAGCATTGCAAGCTGTTCCTGGCGTGGTACATGTCGAGGTGGATCTATTAAGTGGCCGAGCCAGAGTACAGGGCGACTTGCAAGTAGGAAGTACCTCGCTTATCGCTGCTCTGGCCGAAGAAGACTACGTCGCGAACATCGCAACCGAGTCTTCTCCTGCGACTGCAACTACCAAGCCCGGGTGTACATCGCAGCCTAGAAACTCAGGTCGCTGCTGTTGCGGCTAACCTGAAAATTCACAATCACTTTGGAGTAATCAGCATGCGCAAATTATTTATTCTCCTGATATCAGTCTTTGTCCTTACTCTGAGTGGTTGTGGGTACAACACTTTCCAAAGTACTGACGAACAAATCAAGGCGAGTTGGTCAGAAGTTCTGAACCAATACCAACGACGCGCAGATTTGATCCCCAATCTGGTGAGCACAGTCAAAGGGGAAACTAAATTCGAGCAAGACACCCTGATCAAAGTGGTGGAAGCACGAGCCAAAGCCACCTCGATCCAAGTGAATTCGGAGCTAATCAACGATCCGGCTGCTTTCGCAAAATTTCAACAGGCACAAAGTCAGTTGTCAGGCGCGCTCTCTCGCCTGCTGGTGGTATCTGAGAATTATCCTAATCTGAAAGCCAACCAAGCATTCAGAGATTTGCAGGCACAGCTGGAAGGCACCGAAAACCGCATTACGGTGGCACGAAATCGGTATATCAAAGCAGTTCAAGAATACAACGTGACAGTCAGGTCCTTCCCATCAAATCTGACCGCAATGGTCTTTGGTTACAAAGAGAAGGCCAATTTCACTGTGGAGAATGAGAAAGAAATCACCAAGCCCCCCTCTGTAAATTTTGATAGCGCTCCGGCTGCGAATCAAAGCTCCACACCCGGGATCACCAAATGATTGGTAAAGGAGTGATATACCGCTTTCTGATAGCCTGCTGGCTATCGTTGGCACTTTTCGCTCCTTACGTTGCCAAGGCGCAGGTTGCGGTGCCGCCCCTAGTGGGGCATGTTACTGATCAAACCGGCACACTCACACAAGATCAGAAGACCGCACTGGAGCAAACCCTGTCAGCATTTGAAGCCCGCAAGGGATCTCAGCTGGCGGTATTGATCATTCCAACCACCGCTCCTGAGGGCATCGAACAATATGCACTGCGCGTAGCCGAGCAGTGGAAGCTGGGTCGGCAGAAGGTGGATGATGGCGTTATTTTGGTGGTGGCCAAAGATGATCGGACTGTACGTATCGAAGTCGGCTACGGTCTAGAAGGTGCCTTATCTGATATCACCAGTAAGCGAATCATCAGTGAAGTTATCGTTCCCCATTTCAAGCGAGGCGATTTTTTCCAAGGACTTCAATCGGGCGTTGGACAAATCATCTCTGTAATCGATGGTGAACCACTACCAGAACATCAACGCCACTCCAAAAATTCCGATCAAGGACTTCGTCAACTTGTCCCCTTCTTGTTGATTGTGTCTTTAGGTGTCGGCAGTGTATTGCGCAGTGCATTCGGAAGAGTTGGCGGTTCACTCGTCACGGGTATGGTCGTGACTGGCCTTGCCTGGTTGGTTGTCGGATCACTGCTTCTCGCCATCTTCGCTGGCATTGCCGCTATGTTCGTCACGCTGATCGGGGCGTCTACGGTGCTTCACGGATTAGGCGGTATGTCAGGGGGTGGGCGTCATGGATGGGGCGGCGGCGGATTTCGAGGTGGTGGTGGCGGATTCGGCGGCGGCGGCGCATCGGGAAGGTGGTGACTATGCCAATCAAACGTATCTTTCAACATTTGCTGTTCTCAGATTGGCAGGTCCACCGTGCTTTTAAACGTGAAAGCCTTGATGCCATCACAAAAGCGATTCATAACAGTGAACATTTGCATGGCGGTGAGATTCGCTTGGCGATAGAAGGTGGCTTAGACGGCATTCGTCTTCTCAAGGGCCAATCATCTCGCGACCGCGCCATCGAGGTGTTTTCTCAGCTAAGAGTTTGGGACACTGAACACAACAATGGTGTCTTAGTTTATGTACTGCTTGCTGATCGTGCGGTCGAGATCGTTGCCGACAGGGGAATTCATATCAAGGCTGGCGATGAATGTTGGCGGTCGATATGTCAAACCATGCAAGACCATTTCTCCAGATCAGAGTTCGAGACAGGTGCATTAAAAGGAATAGCGGCAATTGCGAATGTGATCGGCCTCCATTTTTCCGCTCATGAAAAGCATGAAAACGAACTTCCTGACGCACCCGTCATGTTGAATTTTAAAAACTAAAAAATACTATGAATAAAAACCAACACGACCATCACGCCCACGAACACGGGCACGTTCACCACAACCCAATAGAACATCCCGACGCGTCTTCTTCTGAGAAATCTAGTAAGAGCAACACCACGGACCTAAAAGATCCTGTTTGTGGAATGACAGTAACCAGGCAGGCTGCGTATCAATCTGTACACATGGGAAGCACATTTTTCTTTTGCGGGACCAAATGCAAAACGAAGTTTGATGTCAACCCCATGTTGTACATGAGCGGAAACGCTGAAAAGTCGCAAATGACATCTGCTGCCGCAGGAACAATCTATACCTGCCCTATGCATCCTGAAATCCGGCAGGATCATGCAGGAAATTGTCCCAAGTGCGGCATGACACTCGAACCGCTTTTGCCTGAGTTGGAAGAAGACGAAAACCCCGAGTTGCGTGACTTCCAAAGACGCTTCTGGTGGACGCTTCCACTCACCATCATCGTGACATTTTTGGCGATGGCTGGCCACCGGTTGAAGTGGTTTGACATGTCTGTGCAAAGCTGGGGCGAATTTGCGCTTTCACTGCCAATCGTTATATGGGCTGGCTGGCCATTTTTCTCTCGAGGCTGGCAATCTGTTGTAAACCGCAGTCCCAATATGTGGACACTGATTGGCCTGGGCACCGGTGCAGCCTTTGTTTACAGCGTGGTTGCCACTGTGGCACCGCAGGTATTTCCAGACTCCTTTATTTCGATGGGCCGAGTCGCTGTGTATTTCGAAGCAACGGCTGTCATCATTTCACTAACCTTGTTGGGACAAGTTCTTGAGCTCAAGGCTCGCTCTCAGACTTCTGCTGCAATCAAATCACTTCTCGGGCTGGCCCCTAAGACGGCACGTCGCCTGCGTCCCGATGGCTCTGAGGAAGACGTTCCATTAACGCATGTGCATGTAGGAGATTTGCTACGCATTCGCCCCGGCGAAAAAGTTCCAGTTGATGGAGTAGTGACCGAGGGCAGTAGCGCCATCGATGAATCCATGCTGACCGGTGAACCCGTGCCAGTGTCTAAGCGAGTTGGCGACAAGGTGATTGGAGCAACTCTCAACACCAATGGCTCTCTCGTGATGCGGTCTGAAAAAGTCGGCGCGGCCACCATGCTCTCTCAAATCGTTCAAATGGTGGCCCAAGCGCAACGCTCCAAAGCACCGATGCAACGAATGGCTGACACCGTAGCGGGGTGGTTCGTGATGGCAGTTGTCAGCGTTGCCTTGCTCACTTTTTTTGCTTGGGGCCTGTTCGGTCCCGAGCCAAGCTGGGTTTATGCCCTGATTAACGCAGTTGCGGTTCTGATCATCGCCTGCCCCTGTGCGCTGGGCCTGGCCACACCGATGTCCATCATGGTCGCCACCGGGCGTGGTGCCACCCATGGCGTTCTTTTCCGCGATGCCGCTGCAATTGAGAATCTGAGAAAAATTGATACCCTGATCATCGATAAAACCGGCACGCTGACGGAGGGTAAACCGGCGTTTGATCGCGCGGTGGCTGCCCCGGGTTTTAACGAAATAGAGGTGCTGCGCCTTGCGGCCAGCCTGGACCAAGGCAGCGAGCACCCACTGGCCGATGCCATCGTGCGCGCGGCCCGCGAACGTCATCTGTCTTTGGACAAACCTGAGAACTTCGAGTCGGGTTCAGGAATTGGCGTGCGAGGTCAGGTTGGAGGACGACAACTGGCTCTGGGCAACACGGCATTGATGGAGCAGCTTGGTGTGGCTGTCCAGGCACTGGTGTCACAGGCGGAGTTATTGCGGTCAGAGGGAGCAAGCGTAATGCATCTGGCCGTTGATGGGCAACTAGCAGGCTTGTTAGCCGTGTCTGATCCGATCAAGGCTAGCACGCCCGAGGCTCTGGCCACTCTCAAGGCTGCCGGTCTGCGTATCGTCATGGCGACAGGTGACGGCTTGACCACTGCCCGCTCAGTTGGCGAACGACTTGGAATCGACGAGGTGCATGGTGAAGTCAAGCCCGCAGACAAACTGGCTCTCGTGGACCAGTTGCAAAAACAAGGCCGTATCGTAGCGATGGCTGGCGACGGTATCAACGACGCACCTGCACTGGCCAAGGCCGATGTCGGCATCGCCATGGGAACAGGCACTGATGTGGCCATGAACAGTGCCCAGGTGACTCTCGTAAAAGGTGATTTGCGCGGGATTGCGGTAGCCCGCACGCTCTCACAGGACACTGTGCGCAACATGAAACAGAACCTGATGTTTGCTTTTCTGTACAACGCGTTGGGGATTCCTGTTGCGGCGGGTGTGTTGTATCCATTGACTGGCTGGCTGCTGTCCCCATTGATCGCTGCGCTGGCCATGAGCTTCAGTTCGGCCTCGGTGATCGGCAATGCCCTTCGCTTGCGTCGTGGTGAATAAGACTAAAACCAGGTTATGAAATAGTCAGTGTAGGTCATCAGGTTACATGAATGTAATCTGGCCATCATCTTCACAACAGGTACATATTTAGAAAATGAAATCGTTAGTCTGACCAAGCGCAGGCCAGCGACATTTGAAGCCAATTGGAATCTGTGCAATGAATCAAAGCTACCACCGCTTTACTGAACTCTTTTTGCAGTTGGGTCTGCCATCCGATGTTGATGGCATAAAACATTTTCTAGAGAACCATAGCCCCCTTGACCCATCTATTCGTTTGGAAAACGCGCCCTTTTGGACGCAGGCGCAATCTACCCTGCTACGTGATGAAATACTCCAGGACGCAGACTGGGCCGAAGTTATTGATCAGCTGAATGCGGCCCTACGGCGAGGAAAGCAATGATTAACTTCAAATCGGCCATCGCTGCAGCGTGCTTCACTCTCTTTCTTGCCCCAACGAGCTACGGCCAAGATCTACAAATTGGTAGCAATTTGCAAGGATTACTAAAGCTAGCCAAGGAAAGAAATCCTGACTTAGCCAGCATGAGCTTTGATGCGAATGCTGCATCTGAAAGAGTTATACCTGCCGGGTCACTCCCAGATCCTAAATTTCGCACTGAGTGGCGTGACATCACACGTATGGGAGAACAGGGACCCACCCTTTCACCCAGTCGTGTTGGAAGCACGCGCTACTTGCTAATGCAAGACCTCCCTTGGTTTGGCAAGCGTGAACTAAAGCGTGAAACAGCTGAAGCCCTTTCTGAAGCAGCGAAAGTACGTGTAACAAGTACTTGGCTTGAGTTGGCCTCGAAGATAAAAACAACCTACGCACAACTCTACTATTTAGATCAAAGCGAACGCTTGACCCAGGAAATTTTGGATCTAATGGTTCGTTTAGAAAAAGTGGCTCAGGTTCGGTATGCAAGTGGGCTGGCTGCTCAGCAAGACGTTATCCGGTCTCAAGTGGAACAAACCGCTATACGCAGTGAGTTGATTTTCATTGAGTCGGAGCGTCGTCAATTGCAAGCGAGGTTGAATGCTCTGACAGGCAGGCAAGCCGATGAACCACTAGCAAGACCAACACAAATTCGGTCTCTACCTACGCCGGAAGTTTTGAATTTTTCAGCCTTAGAACAACGTGTTCGTTCGAACAATCCACTCTTGCAAGTTGAAGGTGCACAGATCAAAGCGGCGGAAAAGACACGTGAACTTGCTTATAAAAATCGATTTCCTGACTTCACTGTGGGCGCGTCACCCATTCAATACGGCAACTCAGTTCGCGAATGGGAGTTGATGGTTGAAATCAATATCCCACTGCAGCAAGGCGCTCGTCGAGCACAGGAAAGAGAGTCTGACGCCATGCTTTCCGCCTCACGCTCCAGACGAGAAGCGATAAACAACCAAGTCCTGGCTGATCTTTATGAAAACGTTACAGGATTTGAGTCAGAGCGACGCTCGCTCACTTTGACAACAGAAAGTCTTCTACCCCAGTCAGAGTTGAACTTCCGGTCGGCTCTTGCTGGATATGAATCAGGAAAAGTTGACTTTGCGACACTTCTGGATGCTCAAAAGCAAATCCGCCAAGCCAAGTTGAATCAAGTCAAGGCAGGCATCAATGCACAAATGCGTCTCGCGGATATCGAGCGCATCGTAGGAGAAGAATTATGACAACTGCCTTGAAGTTGGGCATGGCGGCGGTATTCGTTGCAACCTTGACAGCAAGTGGAGGATATTGGTATGGGAAACAGCAAGCCATTGTTCATAAGGATGGTAGTGCTGAAACAAATACGCTAGCCAAGAGTGCTTCTGAAGCACGAAAAATACTCTTCTACCGGAATCCGATGGGGCTGCCCGACACCTCGCCCACGCCCAAGAAAGATCCTATGGGCATGGACTACATACCGGTCTATGAGGGAGAGCAGGAATCGACACTCGGTAGTGCAAATTTGATTCGTATCAGCACGGATAAAGTTCAAAAGCTGGGCGTGCGCGTCGAGGCAGCAAGCACGCAAGCTCTGAACAAGACCGTGCGTGCAGCAGGACGAATAGAGCCTGACGAGCGCCAGACCTTCACCATTGCTCCCAAGTTTGAGGGCTATGTAGAACGTCTGTATGTCAATGCAACGGGTCAACCGGTTGGCAAAGGCCAGCCACTATTCGATGTGTACAGTCCCGAATTGGTCTCCGCTCAGCGTGAATACGCCATTGCATCGCAAGGTGTTGATTCCTTGAAAAGTGCCAGTGAAGAAGCCCAGCGAGGCATGCGTGAACTGGCGGACTCCAGCTTGTCAAGACTACGCAACTGGGATATCTCGGATGAACAAATCACGGCTTTGACCCAATCTACAGCGACGCGTCGCACATTAACGCTGCGTTCACCAGTTTCGGGCATCGTTACCGAGAAGAAGGCCGTTCAAGGCATGCGTTTTATGCCGGGAGAAATGCTTTACCAAGTTACCAATCTGGCCTCTGTATGGGTGATTGCCGATGTCTTTGAGCAAGACATCGGTCAGATTCGAACCGGTGCCAAGGCCACTGTGCGGATCAACGCCTATCCAGATAAGCAGTTTTCGGGGGCAATTACCTATGTTTACCCGACCCTCAAATCGGAGACGCGAACCGTTCCGGTTCGCGTGGAGTTGTCGAATCCACATGGACTTCTCAAGCCCGGCATGTTTGCGCAGGTCGAACTGCCCGTAGACAGCAAGCGTTCTGTGCTAACCGTTCCCACGTCCGCCGTGATTGATAGCGGGACTCGTCAAATCATTCTTGTTCAAGTGCAGGAAGGACGCTTCGATCCAAGGGAGGCCAAGCTTGGCGCGCGTAGCGATGATCGCATCGAGGTTCTGGAGGGCGTGCGAGATGGCGAGATGGTAGTTGTTGCTGCGAACTTCTTAATTGACGCCGAAAGTAACCTCAAGGCTGCGATCGGGGGGCTGGGACATTCGGGACACGGGGCGGCAGCTTCTAAAGGAGGATCGGCAGAATCCAAGACCACGGCATCCGTAGGCCATCGTGCAGAAGGAAAAATCGAGGACATCGATACCAAAAGTGGTTCGCTGACGATCGCACACGGTCCGGTATCCACCCTTAAATGGCCTGCCATGACCATGGAATTCAAGGTTGCAAATAGCAGCCTGCTATCTGGTCTGAAGCCTGGAATGTCTTTGAGCTTTGAGTTCGTTGAGCGTGGCCAGGGCGAATGGATCATCACCGCCATCAAGCCTGTCACGGCAAGTGCGGCCAATCCACACACTGGTCACAACTGATCTTTGGGGGACACCATGCTTGCAAAGATCATTGATTGGTCAGGACGAAACCGTTTTTTGGTCCTGCTTGCTACTTTGTTCGTCGTTGTTGGCGGTGTATTCGCCGTCATCAGGACACCACTGGACGCGCTTCCCGATCTGTCTGATGTTCAGGTAATCGTTTACACAGAGTACCCAGGACAAGCTCCGCAGGTGGTTGAAGACCAGGTCACTTATCCACTGACCACAGCCATGTTGTCGGTTCCGAAATCGAAAGTCGTTCGGGGCTTTTCATTTTTCGGCGCGTCCTTTGTCTACATCATTTTTGAAGATGGCACCGATATTTACTGGGCGCGTTCACGGGTACTGGAGTATTTGAACTTCGCGTCCAGTCGCATGCCCAAGGGGGTGACGCCACAAATCGGTCCTGATGCAACCGGGGTGGGCTGGGTTTACCAGTATGCCGTGCTGGCCAAGGACAAAACCCTGGCTGAACTGCGCACCTTGCAAGACTGGTACCTGCGGTATCAACTCACAAAAGCACATGGGGTCGCCGAAGTGGCTTCCATCGGTGGGTTTGTCCAGACTTACCAGATCACTGTCGACCCTGTAAAACTCCGCGCCTACGGCGTTCCTCTGGCCAAAGTGTCTCAGGTGGTGCGCGAATCCAACCGAGATGTTGGTGGCCGTGTGGTCGAAATGGCCGAAACTGAATACATGGTTCGGGGACGTGGCTACCTGCGCGGCGTTTCGGATATCGAGAATCTTGTCGTCAAGTCCGACAAGGGAACGCCAGTGTTGGTGCGAGATATTGCACGAGTTGAATTGGTTCCTGATGAGCGGCGCGGCATCACTGAACTCAACGGTGAGGGTGAGGTCGTCTCCGGCATCGCCATGTCTCGTTACGGTCAAAATGCCCTGGAGGTAATCCACAACCTCAAGGAAAAGATCACGGAAGTCTCAGCAGGATTACCGGAGGGGGTCAGCATCCAAGCGGTGTATGACCGCTCTGATTTGATTCACCGCGCGATCGACACTCTCAAGCGCACGCTGCTGGAGGAAAGTCTGATCGTTGCCTTGGTCTGCGTTGTGTTTCTGATGCACGTTCGCTCGGCTCTGGTGGCAATTTTGATGCTACCTGTGGGGGTGTTGATCGCTTTTATTGCCATGCGTCTGCTGGACATGAACTCGAATTTGATGAGCTTGGGAGGTATTGCCATCGCGATTGGTGCCATGGTGGATGCAGCCATCGTGATGATTGAGAACGCTCACAAGCATCTGGAACGCTTACCCGAAGACCACGATAACGCGCAACGGGTTGAGGCCATGATCACTGCGTGCAAGGAGGTGGGACCAGCATTGTTCTTCTCGCTTTTGATCATCACCGTGTCCTTTTTGCCCGTGTTCACGCTTGAGTCGCAGGAAGGACGTCTGTTCTCACCGCTTGCCTACACTAAGACCTTCGCCATGGCGGGGGCGGCAATGCTTTCGGTGACACTGGTGCCTGTACTGATGATGCTGTTCATCCGGGGAAAAATCATGCCGGAAGCTAAAAATCCGGTGAATCGCTTCTTGATCTGGGTGTATCGCCCGATCATCGCTGGCGTGATGCACAAGAAAAAGCTAACCGTTGGCGTAGCGCTCTTCGTGCTGGGAATTTCGCTATATCCAGCCAGCAAGCTCGGATCCGAATTCATGCCGACACTCAATGAAGGCACGTTGCTTTACATGCCAGCGTCGTTACCAGGCATGTCGATCACCAAGGCTGCCGAGTTGTTGCAGACGCAGAACAAGATCATCAAGAGTTTCCCTGAGGTGGCTTCGGTGTATGGCAAAGCTGGCCGGGCGAACACGGCCACGGACCCGGCACCGACAGAAATGTTTGAAACGGTGATCAACCTCAAGCCAACCTCTGAGTGGCGCAAGGGTATTACGACCGACAAACTGATTTCCGAGATGGACAAGGCGTTGCAGTTCCCGGGCGTATCAAACGCTTGGACCATGCCGATCAAGGCGCGCATCGACATGCTGTCCACCGGCATTCGTACACCAATTGGCATCAAGGTCTTCGGCAAGGATCTCAACGAGATGGAACGTTTGGCCCGCGAGATTGAAACGGTAGTCAAGCAGGTTCCAGGCACCACATCTGCATTTGCCGAACGCATCACTGGTGGCTTCTACCTGAACATCGAACCAGATCGCGCACAACTGGCGCGCTATGGACTGGCTGTAGGTGACTTGCAAGAGGTGATCGGTACCGCGCTTGGCGGAGACATGGTGACCACCACCGTTGAAGGGCGTGAACGCTTTGGAGTGACAGTCCGTTACCCTCGCGAACTTCGTTCAGACCCGCAGCAAATTGCACGGGAAGTTCTTGTGCCCACCATGGACGGTGCAATGGTGCCTCTGGGACAGGTCGCTCGGGTTGAGGTGGCCAAAGGTGCACCAGGCATTCGTACTGAAAACGCGTTGCTATCTGCCTACATCTTCGTCGACATTCGTGAACGTGACATCGGCAGTTACGTGGCGGATGCCCGTAAGGCGGTAAACGAACAGATCAAATTTCCAACTGGTTACTACGTGACTTGGAGCGGTCAGTTCGAGTCGATGGAGCGTGCTGTACAAAAGATGAAGCTGGTGGTTCCGGTAACACTGCTGATCATCTTCTTGCTGCTGTATCTGAATTTCAAGCGGCTGACCGAGACACTGATCGTCATGTTGTCAGTCCCATTCGCGCTGGTAGGCGGCGTCTGGCTGATGTGGTTGCTCGGATACAACTTGTCTGTGGCCGTTGCAGTCGGCTTTATTGCACTGGCTGGCGTAGCTGCTGAGACTGGAGTGGTGATGCTGATTTATTTAGATCATGCATGGGAGGAAGTAAAGAAAAGACGCATCTCTGAAGGCAAAATTCCTGATGCCAATGATCTATATCAAGCAATTATGGAAGGTGCTGTAGAGCGGGTTCGTCCCAAGATGATGACTGTAGTCGCCATCATGGCTGGCCTGTTGCCCATCATGTGGGGCACTGGTACGGGCGCTGAAGTCATGAGCCGCATTGCGGCCCCGATGGTTGGGGGAATGATTTCCTCAACGGTGTTGACGCTGGCAGTTATTCCTGCGATTTATGCTTTAGTTAAAGTTCGGGAGCTCAACTCAAAATGAGTTTCGTTCTTCGAGAGAACCTGACTTATTTGCAATCAAATGGACAGCATTTTGTCAGGCGCGATTTGCAATACTAAAAGCGCATTGTTAGTGAAATCATCTAAAGGAGTTTCAAATGAAATTTTCACATCTCACATCTTCCTTGACTTTGGCTCTGATTGTTATGTCTCCCGTTGCATCGATTGCTGCCGATGACAATAGCGTCAGCAAAGATCAACCGACAAAGTCTGAAATGGCCCCTCATTCCCATATGCAAGAAAAAGGGTATGGAGCACCAGTCAAAAAGAAATCTGCAGAAAGCAAGCCTGCGTCGGAGCAATCAGACAACTCAGATAAATCCACGAAATCAAATATCGCCAACGATCGCTCAAAGCACTATCACCCTCGCGATGGGAAATAATTTAAGCTAGAGACTAAATTTAAGATCTATACCGACAACAAAAAAAGCCCGACCTGTCCTACGACAAGTCGGGCTTCTTTTTAAGGTTCAATTGCTGATTGTTTTTGGTACCACCGCTGTACCTCGAGCAGCATTAGGGTGGTTTGGGCAGCGTCCTTGCTCAATTGAGCGCAACTCACCGCTCCCGCATCTCCAGCGGTAAGAGATAAAGCGTCGGTGGGGAGGCTTGCAACTCCTGTGGGAGCTTCGGAAACGGTGGGCACACTCCCGGCACAGATTGGGGTGCTACTGCACACCCCGACAGGGCGAAGACTAGGCAAACGACTGGCCAGTGCCTTTGAGTTTTTGGCATATTCATTTGAGATTTCCCGATTGATTTGACTTTGAGATTGCTGCACATCAGCGGCGCGTTGCTCTTGCTTGGCCACGACCAACGCCACGCGTAACTTCTCGGCATTCCACTCCCGTTGAATCCGTGACTCACCGATCTGAACTCCGCAGATGAATACCATCAGCAGCACGAAACCGCCCATCAGGTAATTCCAGTTGGCGTAGATGAATCTGGAAACCCAGCTCATGGCGTACCTCCGTCCAGAGCTTGCAGCTTGTGTTGGTTCATCAGATTGATCACTTTGTCGGCATAGCCTGGATCAGTGGCATACCCGGCTTTGGCCAGTGCCTGTGCAAATGCCTCTGCCTTGAGGCATTGGAAGCACGGCTGATAGCGTGGGTTTTGCTTAAGAAAGGCTGCGTGGTCATCGATGCTCTCTTGCCAGCTAGCGTACTTGCGCCACTTGGCAGGCACCACAACCCACTGGCCACGGATGAATTCCTTGGTCTGCAGGATTAAGGTCTCGCCCCGCCAACGGCTATCGGCCTTGATGCCAAAGAGGTTCTTCCCCACCTTAGCAAGACCCGACTCACCCCAGCCGGACTCCAGGGCCGCCTGAGCGATTGTGATGCTGGCGAATACACCCGTGCGTTTGGCAGTAGCCTGCGCGGAAGATCCGATCATTGCGATGAACTCAATCGGCTTCATAGCAGCTCCTTCACGTCCTTGGCCACCGCATCAAGCGAGTCATCCCGGCGCTTGTCGATGAAAGCAAACGTCCAGCGCACCATCGCCCACCCCGGCAAACCACAGGCAAAGATCAATCCACCCATGGCACACAGTCCCATGGTTGAAAACGCCCAGTGATGCAGATCGAAGTGTTCGACTGTGAATGCACCACCACCGATGCTGGACACAACCGTGCTGATCAAGCCGACGGCCCACTCCCGCTTATTCCGAGGTGGCGTCATCAGCATGACCACCACGGCTGCCAAAGTGGCCCCACTCGCGACAGCGGCTGCTGTACCTCCCAGCGCCTTGTAGGCAACTGCTGCTCCGGCGACCCCACTACTTGTCGGTTCTGGCATTCATTTCTCCAAAAAGAAACCCGCCGTGATTGCTCCTCGGCGGGCGGTTACAAAAATCAGGTTCAGATCAGGATTGATCGGCGGTATGCACCAACGCGTTCTCGGCCACGCAAGTCAGCTCGACCTGCTCAGCCCTAGGCTTGACGCTCATGACGCGTGCCAACTGGGACCAGGACTGGCCCACACCAAAAGCAAAGTGCGTTCGCTCTCGGTCAGTACCCACCAGTGGCTCAAAGCCGGGTTGGGTTTTCAGGATGGCGTGGGTGGCAGTTGCGCCCGGCGTGACCTCGATGGCATCGGAGACCGAGCCATCTGGCTTTCGTAGAACGAGGTAGTGAACGGCTCCTGACTGCCAACCCAGCGGCTCAGAGCACCGCACTGTTCTCGACTGGCTGTCCCAGCTCAAGACCTCACCACTCACACCCCAACGGGGAATGTCATGGCTCAGGGCAATCAGATCCCCATAGGTCGGGATCAAACCTTCCAGCTCAGTGCGAAAGGTGACGATTCGTCGGCGATACCGATTGGCCGCTGCGATGTATTTCCCCTCACGAATGCCCTGCGCCTTATCAGTGCAGCCAAACAACCTCACACGAGCAGGCTTGGCAGCTTGGGATCCAGGCAAGGACACCGTGAACTCATCTGGCTTCCAACTCTTGGGATTGACGTATTCGATCGTGACTGCATCCGCCGTGGCATCGCCTGGCATCAGGTACTGGATCTTCAAGCTGTTGCGCACGATGTTTCTTGCAGAAAAGAGCGCCACCGGGATGGTCTTGGGTTCATCGCGAACGATGCGAACAATCCCACCCTGCAAGAACGGCACAGCACGCCCCGTCCGCGCAATCTGTCCCAAGGCGTCCCACACCGTCTGGTTCTGATCGAACACGGCATTGAAGGTATCCCCGCGCGCCGACCACACCGCATCCAACTGTGCCAAGGCTGCCAGGTCTAATTGCCGATCCGGCAACCCTGCTCCATAGCTGGCCTTGACCGCATCCGCGAAGGCCCACGCAATCGAACGAGTGGGTTGCAGCGCAGACCATCCAGTGCTCGGACTCCAGCTGGGGAGCTTGCGCGTCACCAGACAGTTGACCAGTCGGGATGAGCGCTGCGATAAGTTGTCGGTTGCGCGCATCCTGAGTGCCAAGTAGGTCAGATCCGTGGGCAAACTCGATCCCGCCAAATAGCCCTTGGCCTGGCCCCAACGCAGCTCGTGACCAGCTCGGTTGCTGGTGTCCCGCGCATCCAGGCGCTGCAGGCGAACCTCATAACGCCCAGGCGACACCGAATACTTGAACGACAGGCGTTGTGCAGTGTTGGTGGCCGCCGAGTAGGTTTCGTCTGCCACATGGAGCCAGCCTGAGGTGGCGTCGCCATCGTCATTGATGCTTCGTACCTCAACCCGCCATTGCACCGAGCGGCTTTCCAATGCCCCACTGTCGTTGGCGTAATACAGACCGCGCAGCATAACCACATCGACACCGACCTGATTGATCTGTGTACCCACCGGATTAAGGGCAAAGGGACCAACGATGGCACCGGCGTCGCTGACAGCAATCAATTCCTGACCGGACACCTCTGGGGCCGTGACCACATCGGGGTTGAACAAGGTGTTCTGTCCGCCAGGCTCAAGGTCGAATGCACAGCAACCGCATCAAGCGACCAGCAGTGCGTGACTGAGTTGATCGCCGAGTCCTTCCCCAACGAAAACCCGCTCAAGCGTAACTGGCAGATCAACTCGGCGCACATCAACCTCTACTACCCACCCGAGCCAGGCAAGATGCGATCGAAGGTCATCACCATCGAGATCACCCGCAAAGGCCGACTGAACCTTCACAAGTTCGACGCCAAGATGCAGGCGCAGCTCGAAGGCTACCTGGTTGCCCTCGGCATTCTGGGTGCCGATCAAACGCTGAGCGCCAACGAGCAGCAACCCGGTGAAGACGCCTTCCAGGCTGAACCCGCGTACCAAGAGTGAGCATGAACTCACATCATGCTTGGTCGTTGGTGTGTCGCTTGTTCGCTGAGGGAACGCACGTCCATCGCTGGGCGTTGTCCCCTCACGAGGTGGCTGCATGCACCTTGCTCGGCTCTGCCATAAAGCCTGCGCCCGTCAATCAGCAATACGTACTTTGCCCACATTGCAACCTGCACCGTGGGCAAGTCGTCGGTGATGGCAAGGGCGGCAGGCTTTGCCATTGCCCCGAATGCGGCCCAATCCAAATCGAGCCACAAGATCTGGCAGCGGTCGTGCTCAACGAGGATTGGCTGCGCCAGAAGTTGCGCTTGGCCTTAGAGATCAACAGCCGCGACGGCATCGATCAGGTTGGCCCGGGCATTTGGCGGCTGGGAGATGCCAGGCAGGGACCGGTCATTCTGGCCCGCAGCCTTTCTACCCTTGTGCGCGCGCCTGGGATCTTGGATGGTTTCCGAGTCAAGGGTGCGAGCCTGCGGGTCATCACACCCAAACCCATCGACCAGACTGCCCACCCGTTCGCTGCCGACATCGAGTGGCTGCCACTTCAGGAGCGGTTCGCCTTTTACGGCGACGGCATCTCCTTTATCGCCCCACAGGGCAACCGCCCGGAAGAAACGCCACGTGAGCCCGCTAAACCGGTTTACGGCCCCTTCGCGGACGACTTCCGCACGGTGCTGCTGCCAGAGTACGGCCACATCAACCTCACCGAGGCGCAGGCATCCGTGTTCCAGTCGCTTTGGTCGTTCAAGGGTGAGCCCATGCGTGCCGAACGAATCATGGAGCGTGCAGGTTTGGACAGCGACAAGCCCATCGATGTGTTCAAGGTGAAGTCCCGTGACAAAGGAAAACCGGGAGCCGATCGTCCGTTGATGGCGTACCGAGAGTTGGTGGTCACGGTGCAAAGACCGGGGCTTTACTCGATGCCGTGCTCCGCTGGGTGACTACTTTCTAGGGTGTTTTCTCAAAGCGTTGTGTGCGACAACACACAAACCTCATGGTTTGCCTCAGCAAGTCGATAGCAAAACCTTCGTATCCGACACACGCGTAAGTTATTGCCGTGAAAGGCGTTCTGCGTGTGCCACAGCGTGAGGGTTTGCAGAAGTTTAGTGAGAAGAGAAGGCGGAATATGAGATTTGGGGGTCAATACCGCCCCAAGTACTGGAGGGGGTTGGCACACGTAGAATTGCGCCGCACCCCGCGTGCTCTGGGGATGGCCCAAATGAAAACGCCCAACTGAGAACAGTTGGGCGTCTTGGATTGGTGGTGTAGTTTTCTTTTACAGAAAACTACCCTGCTGTAAAAGCTAGGCTACCATGGTCTTGATTGTACATCATGCGGAAATCCGAGGAAAAAAGAACACCCCCGCGCACGCCCCATCTTGTCGGGGTTCTGGGCAACTCTGATCTGGTTCGCTGGTATGCAACGACTTCCCTCTCCTCATCTAGACTACTGTTGACATTTCCCTTTTTGGGAAATACAATGTCAGTCTGACCATGAACACATCGTCCCTACATGCGAATTCTGGGTTTGCCCATCCTCGAGGCGTTCAAAAAAAATCATGCCGCCTCGCGTGGGCCACTGGACGCATGGCAAACGGATGTCGAGCGTGAGAACTGGAAAACGTCTCATGACATCAAGCGCAGATACAGAAGCGCTGATTTTTTGGCCGAAAACAGAGTCATCTTTGACATCAAGGGCAACTCATATCGGCTTGTGGTCAAGGTTCGATATCAGAACGGACTGGTGGTGGTTGAGTGGGTCGGGACACATGCCGAGTACGACAAGAAAAAGTTCTAGGCAAATAAGTGTGTAAGGTAAGCAAACGACAGGTGGAGATGGCGATGAATGTAAAGATCATCAAAAGTGCGAAAGACTACGAAGCAGCAATGGCGCGCTTGTCTGCGCTCATGTCGCTCGACCCCAAGGCCAACTCGAAGGAAGAAAACGAGCTCGAGTTGCTGGCACTGGTCATCCAGGACTTCGAACGCCAAACCGTTCCGCCGGTCAAAGCCGACCCGATCGAGTCGATTCTCTTTCGGATGGACCAGATGCAGCTCTCTCGAAAAGATCTGATCCCTTACATTGGCTCGATCTCCAAGGTCTCAGAGGTGCTGTCGCGTAAGCGTCCATTGTCCCTGCCCATGATCCGCCGACTCAACCAGGGCTTGGGCATCCCCGCAGACATCTTGATTGAAGATGTCGAAACGGACAGTTCGGTCGTCGATCAAGAGCCGGAGATGGACTTCTCTCGTTTTCCGCTAAAAGAAATGATGGAGAGGGGTTGCTTTGGGGACTTCGAAGGAAATGCGCAGCGCCTCAAAGAGTACGCCGAAGACTTGGTCCGGAAATTCATGCAAGACCTGTTGCCAAAACAGGTCAGCCCAGCTTTTCTGCGCGCCCCGATGCATCAGCGCGGGGATCGCCAAGCCGATGAGATGGCTCTCTTGGCTTGGCGTATGTGCGTCTTGCGACAAGCGCGAGCCGTCAACACGGTCCGAGAGTACAAGCACGGAATCATCACGCCCGCCTGGTTGCGCGAACTGGCCAAGCTCTCCACTTTCGATGAGGGTCCAAAGCTTGCGCGCGAGCACCTTGCGCGCCACGGCATCACGCTCGTTATCGAAAAGCACTTCAAACGCACCTTCCTCGATGGCGCTGCAATGCTCGACAAAGATCGACCGATCGTCGCCCTGACGTTGCGACATGACCGATTCGACAACTTTTGGTTTGCCTTGCTCCACGAGTTGGCGCACGTTGCCATGCACCTCACGCCCGAGTCTCCCGTATTCATCGACGACTTAGATCGCAGCAATCCACAAAAAGTGGAGGCGGAAGCCGATGCTATGGCTGGGGAAGCACTGATCCCTGAAAAGAGTTGGCGCACGGCCAAAGTTCGAACAACACTTCTATCCGAAGACGTCATTGCTTTCGCCGATGAGATCGGCGTGCATCCGTCCATCGTGGCTGGACGTCTGCGTCACGAAGAAAAGAACTTCCGTCTGCTCTCGCACCTCATCGGCAAGACGGGACAAGTCAGTCAACTACTGGATCAATGAACAAAAGTCCCAAAAAGGGAATCAACCTCTTGCATTGATCCTTTTTTGGGATTATTATAGAATCCACATACCAGCACGGAATCGAACTCACGATCGGGTTAGTGACCGTGCTGGGAACACCAAAGAAAAAGGCCCTGAAGTGCTACCAACACTCCAGAGCCTTTGGTGAGGTGAATAGGGGGCTACCAAACCACCCATGCACATCATGTCTTGAACGGACAACGGATTTTACCAGTTCGCGGTGTGCTGGCAAGCCCAAACCCCCTCAACTTTCATGAGGAGTTGGCCATGGCCTACCACCGATGGAAGAGCGTCTTCGTTCACGCATACACCCGGTCCCGATTCGGACGCCGAGAGGCTGTGTGCCAACACTGGCGCTCGCATCCGGGGCAGATGCAATTGTTTGCCTGACCCATCCCTGGCGGGAGTCAGCAGGAGCTGATTCCCGTCTTTCTCTCTTTCCGCGAACTGATAAGGAAAATCCTATGTCCTCCAAGAAACCGACGAACGAACACACCTCCGCCCGCGTGGCCTCAACTGCTGCCAAGTTGTTGAGCAATCCACGCACACCTGCATCCGTCAAATCCGTGGCGGCATCGGCACTGACCCAAAAGGCCCGCGCCAGCAAGTCAAAAGGCAAGTAATCGTTGCGACCTCTCGATACCCGCCCTGCGCGGGTATCGGCCGGGACGTCAGTTCCCATACGAATTTTCGTATGGAGAAATCTGATGCCCCCAATAGTCTGCGCCTGCTGCGGCCAATCCTTCCTGCCTGACCCACGGGTCAAAAACCAAACCTACTGCTCCACTCCAGCCTGCCAGGCAGAACGGCGCAAACGCTGGCGGCAAACCCGGACACGCACCGGGGATGTGTACCTGGACAACAAAGCCCGCGCCCAAAGAGCTTGGTTGGATCGCAATCCAGATTACTGGCGCAACTACCGAAGCAACGGAAAAGGCACCAGAGAAAAGCAACTCACCGATTCCGAGACCATTTCGGCTCCGCTGTCCGGTCTGTACCGAATCGAATTCATCCCCAACTTGGGCGCTGCTAAGAGCGACGAGTGGATTGCCAAAATTTCCCCTGTGTGCCCCCACTGTCCATGCAAAGAGAACGAGTGCAAAGATATAACTCGTTCGACGAATTGACCCACTGGCATTACCGTTGCGTCCAAAAATGCTCCCAAATTTCTGTATCGCAACATCTTCACCGGTACGTCAGAGCTGACAACCATCAGCACCCTGGCTTGCGGCGAAGTGAAACGCAGGATCGAGAGCATCCCTTACAAACGTTGAACGATCGGGTGCTATGCAAAACAATGAGGTCACAGAAGAACTGACGGAACCGTCAAAACGCATTCGCGCCGCTGAATACGTGCGCATGTCAACGGAGCACCAGCAATACTCCACTGAAAACCAGGCTGACAGAATTCGTGAGTACGCCCGAGTTCAAGGCATTGAAATTGTTCGCACCTACGCCGATGATGGCAAAAGCGGTCTGAACATCGGCGGGCGCAAATCCCTGCAGCAGCTACTCCGGGACGTGGACGCCGGGGCCACCGACTTCAAATTGGTCTTGGTGTACGACGTCAGCCGATGGGGACGATTTCAGGACCCTGACGAAGCCGCCTATTACGAACACCTCCTCAAGCGCAAAGGCGTTCACGTCAGGTACGTCGCGGAACAATTCGACAATGACGGATCCCCCGTCTCCACCATCGTCAAGGGCGTCAAGCGCGCCATGGCAGGCGAATACAGCCGCGAACTCTCGGTCAAGGTGTTCGCAGGTCAGTGCCGACTGATCGAACTGGGCTACCGCCAGGGCGGCCCTGCCGGCTATGGACTGCGTCGCGTGCTACTGGATCAGACGGGATCTGTGAAGGCGGAGCTGGCGCGCGGGGAGCATAAAAGCCTGCAAACCGATCGTGTCATCTTGATGCCGGGGCCAGACGTCGAGGTGCAAAACGTGCTCCAGATCTATCGCTGGTTCACAGAGGATGGCCTGTCCGAGTCTGAAATTGCGGCCCGTCTCAACGACCAAGGTGTGCGCACCGATCTGGGGCGCAACTGGACACGGGCCACGGTACACGAGGTGTTGACCAACGAAAAGTACATCGGCAACAACGTGTTCAACCGTATCTCGTTCAAGCTCAAGATGCTGCGCACCGTCAACGAGCCAGACAAGTGGGTCAGGAAAGAAGGCGCCTTCGAAGCCATCGTTCCGCCAGAAACGTTCTACATGGCACAAGGGATCATTCGCGGACGCACGCACCGTTACAGCATGGAAGATTTGATCGAAAAGCTGCGCAATCTCTACGAGCACCGGGGTTATCTGTCGGGACTGATCATTGACGAAACCGAGGGAATGCCATCCTCATCGGCCTATATCCACAAATTCGGAAGCCTGATTCGCGCCTACCAAACAGTGGGGTTCACCCCCGACCGGGATTACCGGTATCTGGAAGCCAACCAGTACTTGCGACGACTGCACCCGCAAATCGTCGCGCAGACAGAACAAGCCATCGGCGAGTTGGGTGGCACCATTGAAAGGGATCCCGCCACGGACCTGTTGGTGGTCAACAAGGAGTTCACGGTGTCTCTGGTGCTGGCGCGCTGCCAAACCCATGACAACGGGCGCAACCGCTGGAAGGTGCGTTTTGACACCAGCCTGGCGCCCGACATCACGGTGGCCGTGCGGCTGAACCATGCCAACGATGCGCCCATGGACTACTACCTTCTTCCACGGCTGGATTTCGGGCAGCCGCGCATTAGTCTGGCCGATCGCAATTCCATCGAAATTGAAAGCTTCCGCTTTGACACCCTGGAATATTTCTATGGCATGGCTCAGCGCACACGCCTGCGGAGGGCGGCATGACCAAAAAGCTGCCTGTGGGCGATCTGCGCATGATCCCTGTCGACCGGATCGAGGTACTCAATCCGCGTGAGCGCAACAAGCAGGTTTTTGAGGGCATCGTCGAGAACATCAAATCCGTCGGACTCAAAAAACCCATCACCGTGACCCCTCGCCCTGGGGACGATGGCGCTGAAAAATACTTACTCGTTTGTGGCGAAGGTAGGCTCAAAGCGTTCATGGCCCTGGGAGAGACCACCATTGCTGCAATGGTGGTGGATGTCAACGATGAAGACGCCTTCATCATGAGCATGGTGGAAAACATCGCCCGTCGCAAATCCAGCCCCCTCGAACTGCTCGCCGGCATCCAGCAACTGGTGGCCAAGGGTTATGACAAGAAAACCATCGCCAAGAAAACCGGCCTGAGCGTTGACTACGTGCAGGGGATCATGCTCCTCATTAAGAATGGAGAGGAGCGCCTGATGGTGGCGGTAGAAAGTGGCCGCATACCGCTGAATGCGGCATTGGAGATTGTGGGTGCCGGCAACAACAATGAGGCTGTACAGACCGCGCTGCAGGACGCCTACGAATCCGGATTGCTGCGCGGAAAGCAGCTGATCCAGGCCCGTCGGATCATCGAAAAGCGCCAGACCTTTGGGCGCGCATTGGGTCGGGGTACGCAACGTGTGGCGGTGGACATCACAGCATCAAGCCTGGTCAGGACATACCAAAAGGAAGTTGAACGCCAAAAGCTGATGGTAAAAAAAGCGGGGGCGGCCCAGCAACGCCTCTTGTTCGTGATCGGTGCCTTGGGGCAACTCCTGATCAATGAACACTTCACGACTCTGCTTCGGGCGGAGGGGTTGGACACCTTGCCAACGTACCTGGCCGAACGTGTATGGCCGAAAGGAGCATGAAATGGCACAACTGTCACTCGCCTTCCTGTTGGAACCACTGTCCATTCCTCTGGATCTGATTTTGCCGTCACGCAAAGCGCTTTCCAGAATATTGACCACCCGGAAATTCATGCAAATCCAGGCCTCCATCAAGGCAGTCGGACTCATCGAGCCATTGACAGTCGGGCCTGCGGACAAGAAAACAGGGCACCGCGTTCTGCTCGACGGTCATTTGCGATTGCTGGCGCTCCGGTCGCTGGAGCACACCGAGGCGTTGTGTCTGGAGTCCACGGATGACGAGAGTTACACCTACAACACCCGAATCAATCGGCTTTCATCCGTTCAAGAACACGTGATGCTTCGCAGGGCAGTTGAAAAAGGCGTCACGGCGCAACGTCTGGCCGATGCACTGGACCTGGATATCTCCACCATCACCCGTAAGCTCAATCTGCTCGACGGCATCTGCGCCGAGGCGGTGGCACTGCTGAAAGATCAGCAATTTGCGGCCGACCTTGGCACCATTTTGAAAAGAATGAAGCCAATGCGCCAAGTCGAGTGTGTTGAATTGATGGTGGACGCCAACTGTGTGACCCTGGCCTATGCCAATGCACTGTATGCGGCGACACCTCCGAACCAGCTGGTGGATGCGGTCGTCACCAAAAAGGTCTCCGGCGTAAGCCCCACACAGATGGCCAACATGGAGCGCGAGATGGGAAGTCTGCAAGAGCAATACAAACTTGCGGAACAAACATTCAGTCAGGATGTTTTCAATTTGCTGCTGGCTAGCAAGCTCCTGACCAAATGGCTAGAAAACACCGAGATCGAACGGTACTTGCAACAGCACTACCCAGAGATACTGACGGAGTTCAAATTCATCGTGGAGTGCGAGTCACTCGACGCATAGATGAATGCACAGCAGCGATTTTTTGCCCCCACCCACAGCGCAAGGTCTACTTGACGGGGCCAAAGTCAACTCATCTGCCGGTGACGAGCAGAGGGATGACGATTCACCCCACACCCATCGCAATGCACCACAGCCCGATCCCATCTGCCTGTATGGCTTGATAGGTGACGTGGCCAGAGCGGGCAGTGAAGGGACGGAGACGAATGCCCACGCCATAGCAGCGAACTTCATGGCGTATCTGTCATGCGCCATCGGGCGTAGCGTGTACCTGCCCATTGGCAACACCCGGCACCACACGCGGTTGTTCTGCCTGCACATCGGGCGTTCTGGTCGTGGCCGCAAGGGCGACGCGGTGTCTCTGGTGCTGCGCATCGACGCAGCTTTGCGGGCAATCGATGAGGCTTTCGCGCCTCAGATTCACAGAGGAGGATTGTCCACGCGCGAAGGTCTGGCAGCGCTTATCCACGACGGCTACCGGCAAGGTCGGCAGGACATCCCCGCCATCGAGGACAAGCGGCTGTGGGTGGTCGAATCCGAATTCGCCAACGTGCTGCATCAGGGACGGCGTGATGGCAACACGCTGTCAGCGGCGCTGCGTGACTGCTGGGACGGTACTGACCTAAAACCTGCCACGAAATCCAATCGAGTCTATGCCAGCGATCCGCACGTTTGCCTGAGCGGCGCGATCTCGCCTATCGAACTGACAGGCTTGATGAGCGCCCGTGAAATGAGCAACGGCTTTGCCAACCGATTTCTCATGATCTGGGCCGAGCGGTCGCGGATGTTGCCGTTTCCGAAGGAAACGCCACAGGCGGTAGTCGACCACCTGGCACGCAAAACGCTGGATGTGTTGACCTTCGTTCGCGCTGACCGGCACAACGAGTGCGCACATCGGCCGATGGAACTGTCGCCCCAGGCGCAGTGGCGGTACGCCCAGCTCTACCGGGGTGAACTGCACGATGGCGTTGACGATGGTGCAATTGGGGCCTTGCTTGAGCGCAGCGCACCAATGCTGCTCCGCCTGGCGATGCTGATGGCCCTGACCGACCTGCAAACCCGAATCGAGGCACAGCACATCGACGCAGCGATGGCTTGGATTCGTCATGCCACGGCGTCCGTGCGCTTCGTGTTCGTCAGCGCTGCCGAGGATGCCAGGCTGTCGCAGGTAGTGGACCTTTCAAACCGCGTACTGTCCTTCCTGCATGAACGCGGTCAGGCCACGCGCAGCCAGATCAGCTCCGAATGTTTCCGGGGCAAGATGCCAAAGGCGCGGATCGACGCCAGCCTGGAGCACCTGTTAGCCAGCACGCCGCCCAAGATCACGGTGCAATGGGGAGAACGCGCCGACGGTGCGCCGGGTGCGCCACTGCGGGTGTACCGGTTGGCCAAGGAGTGATGCGGGGGGATTTTTTCGCTAATTTCGCAGAGACAAATCGGTCGCAAGTGCTTGTCAGAACACTAATTTCGCTGATTTCGCTGATTTCTCACCGCCCTTAGAAATCAATGATCAGCAAAAAACTAATCCAATCGCTTCTGGTCGAAAATCCATCACGATGAACAATTACACCTTTTGCAAAGATACGGATCACACACTCCCCCCACTCACAAAGCGTGTTACTACATCCTTGGCCTTTTCTGCCGAATCGACGTAATAGATGGAGTAGGAAGAGGACATCCCGGGGCCGCCTTCTTGATCGTAATCGGCAGATGCGTCCGCATAAGAGTCGACCTCGGAGAGCAAGTCTTCAAATGACTCTCGCTCGTCAAAGTCATTGTCATCTTCCCTCTGCTCGCAGAGCAGGCTCCAACGGTCATTGAAAGCCTTGAAAAGCGCACCACCCTCTGCCACTCGAAATGTCATGTCGACAAATAAAAGTAAGTGCGCACAATCGTCCGCACTCGAGCAGTATGGGCATTCTGGTGCGCCACCTTCATCGTCAAATTCATCAATGCTCATACTGGCCTCCTTTTGCCATCGGTATCCGAAATCCTCCGTCCCGGATAATCGCCTTTCCTAAGGGCGGAGAACGGGGAAGGGGCTCCGCACATGTCCAAGCGTTTTATTTTGCCGTTCTCGACCGTAGCCAAAACGACCGCAAGCAGGTTGTCCTTATCGCCTTGAGCCATGACTACGCAGGGCCCAGGCAGCTCTCGCTCAAGCACACCCATCTCAGCCCATACCTCTGCTCCCGAGCTCCGAATGGCCTCGAGCTTAGGCATGATGTAAACGAGGTAGTCGGCCTTTGATGTGATTTCAGAAAACACCCATTGGGATGCGTAATGAAAGTCCTCGGCCAACAGAGGCTCCAGGCGCGACGCATCGAGCGTGTTCATCATCCAGGCGTAGGCCCGCAGTGCATCCTCTTTGCTCAGGACCTGCCTTGCCGCGCCGGATTGGTCGGGATTCTTTTCAGGTGAGTCAGTCGTCATGGTGTCCCCAGATTAAGTAATCAGTGGCTCACCAGATGAGCTTGGGCGCTGCAGGAATTTCCCGATAGCGCCTTGAATCTCGGCCAGGCGATCTCGCTCGATACAGGTGCGCGACTTGACCCGCTTTTCCTGAGGGTTCTTGGCGCTCAGCAACTGCGTCTTGATGACCAGCTCGACCAGCCAGGGCTGCGCTTCGATCGTCTTGATATTGAGCGTCTCGATGTACGAGTCAGACGCTAACAGGACGCACTCGATTTCCACCTCCGTAGACCGAAGTGCTTCTTGGACGTTGGACATTACTTACTCCTCTTTAGCCGCTTTGACGAAACGTCGGGGGCGGCAAGCCGGATCAAATCCCCCCGGTCTGGATGCGTGTGCGGTCAGACCAAACCATGCGTTACCTTAAGACGATGAGTTGTGGCAGGCCATCGGTGCCACACCAGACTATTGCGTTTTGTTCGAAGCGCTCACCAAGCGTCTTGGCCGCTTCGAGATCCAAGCCCAGGACAAGGAAGCTCTCCTCGCCGGGCCAGTTGTTCGACGGATGCTGCCCCATACCCTCGACAAAGATCAGGCTACGGCGGGTCAGATCTGCCGCCAGCGACGTCTGCCGCTCTCGGTTTTCAGGTTCACTGACCTCACGGCTGAATGGGTTGCAGCCCGTGAGAAATGCGGCGCAGTCCAGGTTCTGGCGCGCGTACAAAGACAACAGGTCCGGACTGACCTGTCCGATTTGCAGAACGAATGGGGACGCGCCATACACACGGTAGTGCGTCTCCAGGTAGGACTGGATCGTGGCGGAATCAATGACGGAATCTGAAAACAAAAAGCCCTCCGATCTGGAGGGCCGACGCGTCCCGCTTGGTTGCTCCAGGAGGAGCCACATTCGCTTTCGCGATCCACCTTGCCCGGGTAGGCAGGTTGGCGTGGGCGTCGGCCCAACTCAAAATGTTCTGTAATTATATTACGCTTTTCCAAACAATTGGAGATTGCGCATTGGTGGTGGAACGCGGAACCGAACCCGCGTCCGCTTTCAAAACCAGATAGTAACGCTTGGCCCTTGAAGGCGCGAATTCAACGATCTGGCCGAATTGGATCAAAGCAAAGAGATGTCTTTGATCAGACGAGACCGGCGAGACTGTCTTTTGATCTGATCATCAGAATCGTCTGCCCACGCGTGAGACGAACTACCCCAAGACCAATCTGTGCCGGTAATGCCTACCAAGCGAACCTCTCCTGCCCTCCCAGAAATTGTTCGATCAAACAAATTTCCGCCAACACTGAAAGAGATTCGATGACTACCTGCTTTCATTCGCAGGCGGATCATTGAGTTGGGAACAGTTTCCATCGCGGCACCGCCATCGACCGAAATATCCATAGGATGGTGCCCATCCCCCCAGTAACGAACTACGAACACCGTAAGAGCCTCAGGATCAGAGGAAAACTGCTTCGCTTCTTCGTCTCTCGTAAGACTGGGCGCAGCATCTTTGGTGCAGTAGGCGTTTCTGCCACGATCCGTGTGACAGTATGGCTTCTCAGCCAAGCGATCGACCGGTGTCGCACAGCCAGCCAATGCAAGTACAGCTACTAGTGGAGAAATACCTTTGACAAGAAAGTTCATGGCTGCCTTTCAATTGTGCTGGAAAGTGCCGAGAGGACTGTCCCTCTCGGCCCCCGAGTCATTTCAGAACAAATCGTGCCGTAGCAGCCTTGCTGGCAAGATTGACTTGCGCGATAACTTTCGTGCCAGGCGTAACCTTAAAACTCCCCTTGGCTTCAAGCTTGTCTCCGGTCGGCTTTAACTCGACCTCTTGCTTGTCAGCACCGGCAAGCAAGGTAATCTTGGCCGTCGCCTTGCTGACGTCGACTGGTTTTCCGTGATCGCGCACGTACAACTGAAGTACATCGGATTTGGCCACCAATTCGTAGTCCACATCCTTGATCTCGGTGACCAAGCCCCCGTGCAAGGGTTTGTCTTCATGGCCATGATCGTGCTTGTCGGCTGCGAACACGGCCCCCGACAACATCAGAGTCAAAGCAAAGGCAGTAGAGATCAGCTTCATAAAATTTCCTTTCAAAGTACAGGTTAAAAATTCAATGCTTGGATGGCAGGGATAACGTTTAGTGCGAGGTGGTCGCATCTTGCGGATGCACGGGCTCAGCAGTGACATCCTCGTCTTGCTCGTTTGGCCGATGGGCCAGACGATAAAGAATGGGGAGTACGAGTAGCGTCAGTAGTGTGGAAGACAAGATGCCACCGATCACCACAGTGGCCAGGGGCCGTTGAACTTCTGCGCCGGTTCCAGTGGCAATCGCCATCGGGATGAAACCCAAGGAGGCGACTAAAGCCGTCATCAGCACAGGACGCAAACGGGTCAGAGCACCGTCTCGGATGGCTGCGTCTAGAGGCATTCCTTCCTCTCGCAGGGTGCGGATGTAGGAAATCATCACAAGGCCATTGAGCACGGCGACGCCTGACAGCGCGATGAAGCCAACGGCCGCCGAAATCGACATGGGAATGTCGCGCAGCCACAGCGCCAGAATGCCACCCGTCAAGGCGAACGGAATACCCGTAAAAACCAACAACCCATCCTTGGCGTTGCCGAACATCGCAAAAAGCAACACAAACACCAAGAGCAGCGAGACTGGAACAACGATCTGCAAGCGCTGGGTCGCCGACTGCAGATTCTCAAAGGTACCTCCCCAACTCGTCCAATACCCGGGGGGGATTTTGACTTGTGCCAGACCCGCTTCTGCATCCGCAACAAACGAGCCCACATCTCGGCCACGAACGTTGGCACTCACCACGATTCGGCGCTTACCGTTTTCCCGACTAACCTGATTCGGGCCTGGAGCCAACTCGAAACTCGCCACTTCGGCCAACTGGATGAAGTTGGTTCGGCCTTCAGCACCGCCCGATCCGCGCGGCAAAGGAATCGGCAAGCGCTTCATACCTTCAAGGTCGTTGCGCAAAGACTCTGGCAACCGCACCAAGATGTCGAATCGACGGTCACCTTCAAACAGCGTCCCGGCCTCACGCCCTCCGATAGCCGTAGCCACGGTGTCTTGAATGTCGCCAACGTTCAGACCATATCGGGCGGCCTTTTGGCGATCAATGTTGACCGTGAGCATTGGCAATCCGGTGGTCTGTTCAACCTTGACCTCGGATGCACCCTGGATCTTCTGCAACATTGACGAAACTTCTTCGGCCGTCTTGTTCAACACGTCCATGTCGTCGCCAAAGATCTTCACCGCAACATCACTGCGAACCCCAGAGATAAGTTCGTTGAACCGCAGTTGGATCGGCTGAGAGAACTCATAGTTGTTGCCTGGTATCTTGCCCACGACTTCTTGCACCGCAGCAAGCAGCTCATCACGTGACTTGCGTGGCTCTGGCCACTCCGACACCGGCTTGAGCATGATGTAGCCATCAGAGATATTCGGAGGCATTGGGTCGGATGCGATCTCCGCCGTTCCCGTTCGCGCAAAGATGCGCTCGATCTCAGGGAACTTGGCTTTGAGCGTGGCTTCTAGCTGCTGCTGCATTGCCACCGACTGCGTCAGACTGGTGCCAGGGATTCGCAGGGCCTGGATGGCGAAATCGCCTTCGTTCAAGCTGGGTACAAATTCACTTCCCATGCGGGTCGCGATCAAGCCGCACAGAACAACCGCCACTGCGGCAACAGCCAAGACAACAGCCTTGGCAGCCATCACTCGGTCCAGCAAAGGGGCGTACCAACGCTTGGCTTGCACCATCAGCCAGTTTTCCTTTTCGCTGACGCGGTTGCCAATAAACAGTGCGACAGCTGCCGGGATGAAAGTCACTGACAAAATCATTGCCCCGACCAGCGCAGCAACCACGGTGAACGCCATCGGATGGAACATCTTTCCTTCCACACCGGTCAGAGCAAAGATGGGCAGGTACACCACCATGATGATGAGCTGACCAAATAAGAGCGGGCGGCGCGATTCCTTAGAAGCAAGGAATACCTCGTGAAAACGCTCGGAGCGCGTCAATGGCCTGCCGTACTGAGCTTGCGCATGGGCAAGACGACGGACACAGTTCTCGACGATCACAACCGCTCCGTCGATGATGATGCCGAAGTCGAGTGCGCCCAGACTCATCAAATTGGCGCTCACCTGGTAAGTCACCATCCCAGTGAAAGTAAACAACATCGACAAGGGAATCACGGTCGCCGTGATGATGGCTGCGCGAATGTTGCCCAAGAACAGGAACAAGATCACGATCACCAGGATCGCGCCTTCCAACAAGTTCTTCTTGACCGTGTTGATGGCTTTGTCCACCAAGACCGTACGGTCGTAGACGGTGACAGCGTGTACGCCTTCAGGAAGGCTGCGGTTGATCTCAACCATCTTTTTGTCGACGGCTTGGGAGACTGTTCGGCTGTTCTGTCCGATGAGCATGAAGACCGTGCCCAGAACCACCTCGCGCCCATTGTCTGTGGCAGCACCCGTGCGCAGTTCACGCCCCAAGCCTACCTCAGCCACGTCACGTACCCGAATAGGCACGCCACCGGCGCTGCTCAGGATCACGTTGCTGATGTCCTCTAAGGTTTTGACCTGACCTGGGGCCCGGATCAAATATTGCTCTCCACGCTTTTCGATATAGCCCGCGCCCACGTTGCCGTTGTTGCGATCTAATGCCGTCACGATGTCCTGTAAGGTGATCCCCAGCGAGGCAAGTCGCTCGGGTATCGGCGAGATTTGGTATTCCTTGGCAAAGCCGCCAATCGAGTTAATTTCTGTAACGCCGGGCACGTTGCGCAACTGCGGCTTGATGATCCAGTCCTGAATCTCGCGCAGATCGGTGGCCGTATAAGGTTGGCCATCAGGCTTCTTCGCACCATCCTTGGCTTCTACCGTCCACAGGTAGATCTCGCCCAAGCCCGTCGAGATCGGGCCCAACGCCGGGGTGATGCCTGAAGGTAGTTTGTCGCGAGCCTCCTGGATGCGTTCGTTGACCAATTGGCGCGCAAAGTAGATGTCGGTGCCGTCCTTGAAGATCACAGTAACCTGCGACAGTCCATAGCGGGACAGGGAACGGGTTTGCTCCAGGTTGGGAAGGCCCGCCATCACGGTCTCAATCGGGTAAGTCACCCGTTGCTCGGTCTCCAACGGTGAGTACCCCGGTGCTTGGGTATTGATCTGCACCTGGACGTTGGTGATGTCCGGCACTGCGTCGATGGGGAGCTTCTGGTAGTTGAATACGCCGACGGCCGCCATACCGATGACTGCCAGCAACACCAACCATCGGTGCTCGATAGCTGCGCGAATAAGTTTCTCAAACATGGTCGTTGCCTCGTCTCAATGGGTGTGTTCGGCAGAGGCTTTGCCGAGTTCAGACTTCACGACAAAACTACCTGCTGCCGCGTAGGGAGCCCCCGGCTTGAGTCCTTGCACCACCTCGACGCGCTTGCCATCACTACGACCTAACTGCACGGGCTGGGCGATGAAGCCTCCGTTAACCTTCAGGAACACAACAGGCTTATCACCCACAGTTTGAATGGCGTCACTGGCCACGGTCACGGGAACATCCGCCTCCGATGAGATCACTTCCACACTGACAAACAGACCAGGCCGCCAAGCGCCCTTGGGGTTGGACAAGACCACGCGGGCCTTGGCCATGCGGGTCTGCTCACCGATCAATGAGCCCACAAAAGTGATGGTTCCGATCGCGCTGGCATCGAAGGCCGTCGCTTTGATGGTGACCTTCTCGCCAACCCTGACCAGCGGCAAATCCTTCGCAGGCACGTTGATCTCGGCCCAGACCTGTCCCAGGTCAGACACGGTGAACACGGCGGCATCTTCCTTGACGGCCTCACCGAGGCTGAGATGCTTTTCGATCACCAAGCCGTCGAATGGCGCGCGCAGCTCGAAGCGATTGAGCCCCCCCGACGAACTTGAGGCCAACCCCAAGGCGGACAGCTTCTGCTGGGCGTTGGCCACGGCGACCTCTGCCTCGTGCAAGGCTTGTCCGGCTTGCAGATAGTCCTGCTCGGCAGAGATCTTCTGCTCCCAGAGCCTCTTTTCACGCTCATACGTGGTCTTGGCCAAGGCCAATCGCTTTTGTGCCGTCTGCAACTCGCTGCGCTGCTCTGATGCCGCCGGGCTGGCGATGACGGCCAAAACTTGGCCTCGTCTGACCGCCTGCCCCAAACTGGCCTGCACACTCTCGACCACCCCCGCGATGCGCGGAACAACGTGCGATGTCCGGTCTTCATTCAGGCGAATCTCGCCCGGCAATTGCAAAGTGGATTTGATGCGGGCCGCACCTGCCGTGTCGATGCCAATGGATGCGGCCTTGATTTGTGCATCGCTAAGTTCGACCTTTCCTTCCTCCTGGTTCAGGACGAACATGAAGGGCTCGGTGGAAGTCTGGGCAACGATGCTGATATCAAAAGCGTGTGGCTCGGGCACCACCTCGCGGCTCACCAGGCTGTCCTTGTCAGGTGCAAAGTTGAGGGTCTGCTTCTCACCGGTCAAGCGCGTGATGGTGGCGCTGACTTTGGCGGCATTGTTTGGAAGCGGCTTATCTTTGCTGAATAGCCAGATCCGCAGGCGTGGTTCGCCGCCATCCTCAGCCAGCAGCGCCTCCAACCCGAAGTCCCCCTCCTTGAACAGCTTGCCCCCATGCGGCCCCTTGCTCGGACCTTCGTGGTGCTCACCGTCTGCATGGCCTTTGTCGTGATCGTGGCCATCTCCGTCCTTCTTGCCGTGGTGCTCTCCATCACTGTGTGCCTTGGCTTCAACGTGGCTGCCATGTCCGTGACCGTCATCTTCCGCCGTCTTGGTTGTCTTGTTGCTGAGGATGGCGGTGCCAAGCACGACGCCAGTCGCGGCAATCGCAGCGATAGCGATCAGCTGCTTTTTGCCGATATTCAGTTTGTTTGTGTCGATTTTCATGTTCATTCCTGGTTAGCTGGCTTGTCGGTGTTCGGCGTGGAGTCGCCGAGCACCCGGTCAATATCCGCCGCCGCGCGATGCGCTTCGGCCAGTGCCTTGAGGTGTTGGGACTTGGCGGCGAAGTAGGTGCGCTGCGCGTCCAGCACTTCCAGGAAGTTGAACTTGCCGTTTTCAAATCCGATGGTGGCTGCGTCGTAGGCACTCTTGGCCCCGGGCAGTACGTCCCGTTGCAGGACATCAACTTCCCAGCGAATGGCATCCAGCCGCTCGCGCGCTTGCAAGACTTCCGTGCCGACGCGTAGGTTCAGGGCCTGGAGTTCGTCCCGGGCTTTGTCTTCGCGCTTCAGCGCTTCCAGCAAGTTGCCCTGATTGCGATCAAACAACGGCAACGGCACGGAGACGCCGAACAGCAGCTGATCACGCTGCAGCTCATTGGGGCGCTTCACTCCCAGGCTGAAGGTGACATCGGGCACCCGCTTGCTGCGCTCCAAATCGACCAGTGATCTGCGGCGTTCCATCTCTAGCTGCGCACGACGCAAGGTTGGCGAGACAGACAGGCGTTGCTGGACACTGTCGAAGCTTGGAACGAGCGGGAGCACTTCAACATTGCCCGCGACGAGGGTGAAGCGAGGTGGATTGGCACCCAGCAAGCTGGCAAGACGTCCCCGAGCGTTGCGCTGCTCGCTTTGCGCCTGGGCGAGTTCAACGCGCACCCCGGCCTCAGCCACCCGGGCCTTTGATTCTTCGACGGGAGAAACCTTACCCGCTGCCACGCGCTTGGCAACCGCGTCGGTCGCTTTTCTCGCCAAATCGACACTGTCAAGAGCCAGTGCTACACGCTCCTGGGCTGCCAGCGTTTCGAAGAAGGCGGCGACCACAGCGGCGCGGATTTCGATGCGCCGCACATTCAGGTCTTCCACTGCGATGTCGCGCCCTCGCTCGGCGGCCGCGATACGGGCCGCGCGCTTGCCGCCCATTTCAACGGGAAGGTTAATCTGCACGCTTTGTGTACGGGTCTGTGCGCGCTGGTCTTCCAGTAAATAGGCAAGCTCTGGGTTAGGGCGCGCTTGCCCTTGAAGCACCTGACCTTCAGTAGCCTCAATTTCACGTTTTGCGACGGTAAGGTCTGGATTGCCGTCGAGCGCCAACGCGATGGCTCTCTGCAACGTCAGAAGCGTCGCCACATCGGCCTGCGACTCAGATTGGGCTGTGCGGTTGGCTTGCGCAGCAGGCAGCGATTGGGCAAAAGATACCCCTACGGTGAGCGCAATAAGCAGGCCCGCTGCAGTTGCCTTTTTTGTAGCCCTATGAACGGCAAGTGACGCCCGTCGTTTTTGCTTGTGAATACTCTTCAACATCCGATTCTCCAGTGATTTCAAAGACACGAGGAAATCGGCGGAGAGCGATCCAAATGATCGCCTGCTACATCGTCACGTCAGCGGCGCAAAGGCGGCTTTGTGCGGTCACGCACCAAGCGCGACTGCTTTAGTGACGACGAGGGAAGGAACGCGCTCCCCGCCGATCAGGCGAGGACACGCCACTGCGGGCGTTCTAAGCGTTCGAAAGGGGGCGACGTAAGATGCAGCCAGTAGTCCGCTATGTCTAGGGACGAGCTGAACATCGGCGGGAGAGTCACCTCCCCAGGCAGGGCTGATGAACACCCCGCATGGCAGGATGCGCAATCAGGATCACCGCCACCGGTTTTGGCTGGATCGGGTGCTGTCTCTTTACCATCAGTAGCCTTGTGCTGATGGTCATGGTGACCGAAGTGTTTGGCTGCGGCTCCAGTTTCGTGCTGGCAATAGCTGGCCACTGCCGCCCAGCTAAGCTGCAGCGGCATGAACACCAACAGAAAAATTGCCAGCCATTTACGCATGAGTTGAACAGTGTAGCAGCTATAGACTTATTCGTCTTTTGAGTTTTCTACCGCCTTGCCTTGGGTCGTCAGCTGGACGATGAGCAAGGCAGCGCCCGATGTGATCGCCACATCAGCGAAGTTGAAGGCGGGCCAGTGCGCAAGCCGCCAATGGAAGTCGAGGAAATCAACAACCTGTCCACGAAACACACGATCCGCGACATTGCCAAGCGCACCACCAAGGATCAGGCTGTAGCCCACCGCTTCAAGAGGTGGTAGTTGCTGACGCAACATGCGCCCCAGCCAAACAGAAACGACCAGACCCAGCGTGATGAAGAAGTAACGTTGCCAGCCGCCAGCACCGGCTAGAAAGCTGAATGCTGCGCCCGGATTCAGGACATGGACGAAGTTGAAGAATGAGGTGACTTCGACCTGTTCTCCGTAGGCAAACGTGCGGGTGATGGAGAACTTCGCGAGCTGATCGATCATCCCCGCACCGGCGGCCACCGCGAACCAGACCGAGGCTGATGTGCGGCGAGTTGATTGCCACAGAGAGGCCGCCAGCGGTATCAACCACCCGGCGAGCGCCATGCAGATCCATCCAAGTCCCCATCCCGCGAGCACGTCGGCAGGGAAGTGCACGCCGGCGGCGACGCGCGACCAACCGACCAATGCAGCGTACAACACCATACCGATGCGGCCAAGACGACCCATCAAAGGCCAGAGCGCGCCGACCACCAGCGCGGTATAGGTGGAATGTCCGCTGGGCAGGCTGTAGTGGCGTTCGATATCACCGATAACGCGCACCGTGTCGCCAAGGACGGCCAGCGGGCGTGGAAAGTCCAGCCATAGCTTCAAGACGGTGGCGATCAGCAAAGCCAGCAGGAAGGCCGCGCAAAAACCAAGGAGGCGGTGCAAAACTGCCGCGCCACGAGCCGGGTTGGCGGCCGACTTTGACCACCACCACAGACCCAGCATCGTCAGCGGCGCCGTCCAGTAACTTCCCGCGAGGCTGAAGAACCACACCAGCGGCCCCAGCGCGGCAGGCGTACCCGTGTTGATGGCTTGAAACAGCGCGACGTTCAGGCCACCCCAGTCATAGAGAAAGAATTTCCATGTCATCGGCGCAGCAGCCTCAAGCCGTTACCGACGACAAGGAGGCTGGCGCCCATGTCCGCAAACACAGCCATCCACATCGAAGCGTTATCAAAGATGGCCAGCAGCAGGAACACCAGCTTGATGCCGAGCGCAAGACTGATGTTCTGCCAAAGCACAGCGTGGGTGCGCTTTGAGAGCCGTATCGTTTCGGGCAAGCGACGCAAGTCATCGTTCATGACGACAACGTCGGCGGCTTCCATGGCGGTGTGAGTTCCGGCCGCACCCATCGCGAAACCGATGTCAGCCTTGGCGAGGGCTGGCGCGTCGTTGATGCCGTCGCCGGTCATCGCCGTGACGCCCAAGCGCTGTTGCAGTTCGCCAATGGCCTGCAACTTCTCTTCGGGCAGCAAATTCCCACGTACCTCGGCAATGCCAGCCTGAGCGCCGACTGTACGTGCGGTCGCGATGTTGTCGCCCGTCAGCATGACCGTTGTCACACCCATGGATTTCAGGTCGGCCACGGCCTGGGCGGATGAAGGCTTGATGGTGTCTGCCACCGCGCAGATGGCCATGACTCGCTGGCCGTTCGCAAGGATCGTGACGGTGCGTCCGGCTTCCTCATGAATTGCAAGGCGCGCTTCGAGCTGAGTCGAACATTGCCCGCGCTCTTCGATCCACCGGTGGTTGGCCAGCGCGTAGGGATGATCGTCGATCACGCCTTGCACGCCGCGTCCTGCAACTGCTTGAAACTCACCGACCTCCTGCTCGTCCGTTGACAACCCCTCGGCGATGGCCTTAGAAACCGGGTGATCCGACCGTGCTGCGAGACTTTTTGCAAGCCCCTCAAGAACTCGTTGATCAACACCGGGGTCCACCGACTCGAATGCCACCAGTTTGGGCTTGCCTTCGGTGATGGTGCCAGTCTTGTCCATGGCCACGGCCTTGATCTTGCGGGCCTCCTCCAGGTACACGCCGCCTTTGATCAAAATTCCCCGACGTGCCGCAGCCGCCAGGCCGCTGACGACTGTGACAGGCGTGGAAATCACCAAGGCACACGGGCAGGCAATGACCAGTAGCACCAATGCCTTGTAGACCGCTTGCAGCCACGTCACCCCCGTGATCCAAGGCATAAGCAGAGCTACCGTAATGGCGAGGGCGAAGACCGCCGGAGTGTAGATGGCAGCGAACCGATCCACGAAACGCTGCGTCGGAGCACGCGAAGCTTGGGCCTGCTCAACGGCATGGATGATGCGCGCCAGGGTGCTGTCTGAAGCGGGTGCCGTAACACGCATTTCGAGGGCAGCCGCCTGATTGATAGTGCCTGTATAGACTTCGTCTCCGGGTGCCTTGTCGACTGGCAGGCTTTCGCCTGTCACCGGCGATTGATCAATGGCACTCTGGCCCAAGGTCACGACACCATCCAGCGGAATGCGTTCGCCCGGTCGGATACGCACTATCGCGCCCACTGCAACCGCTTTGACCCCAACCCGACTCCAGCTACCGTCGGCCTGACGCACTTCAGCCTGCTCCGGTGCAAGTGCCAACAGGCTCTTGATGGCGTTGCGCGCCCGATCCACGGCCCTCGCCTCAATGGCTTCGGCAATCGCGTACAGGGCCATCACCATGGCGGCTTCCGGCCACTGGCCGATCAAAAATGCCCCGGTCACGGCCACCGTCATCAGGGCATTGATGTTCAAGCGCCCCTGCCGCAGTGCGGCAAGACCTTTGCCGTAGACCGAGAAGCCCGAAAGCAGAATGGCCACTGCTGCCAGCACCATGCCCAACACCTTCACCGGCCAACTGTCCGGCAATGCGAATGCCAAGCCTTCAGCAGCCAACGCTAGCCCTAAAGCACCGATCAACTTGCCCCAAGAAGTCCAGAAGCCTGTTGGCGGGGCGGGAGTAGCGTCCACCGTTTCATCTTCCACGCCAAGCGGTTCCGGCTTGAAGCCAGCCTTGCGAATAGCCTCCAGTGCCTGCGACAGCGCACTGTCATCGGCTGCAATAGCCAACTCGCGATCACCCAGGTTGAATTGCAAGCCACGAATGTCTGCCACACCGTCCAGCGCTCGGCGAATCTCCGACTCTTCCGAAGCGCAGTCCATGTTCGCAATGCGAAACCGCTGCGATCCTCCATTTACCTGCCCGGGCGGCAGAGATTCAGTGGACATCGCTGAGGCTTGGCAAGAACTTGCGCAACCGCAAGCAGTGTCGGTGTTTGTGTCGGGCAACGTATGTGGCGCAGACGGGCTCATGATCTTCTCCTTGTTGGGTTGATTAGAAACCCTGTAGCCACTACAGTGTCAAGCGCCTACAATGAGATGTGATAAGAAAACTCGCTACTGCTCAAGGTGCAGACATGAAAATCGGCGAACTGGCCAAAGCCACTCATACTCAAGTGGAGACCATCAGGTACTACGAACGCGAGGGATTGCTGCCGGAAACAGCACGAACGGAAGGCAACTACCGCGTTTACGGGAACGAACATACTGACCGGCTGTCCTTCATCCGGCACTGCCGAGGGCTGGACATGACCCTGGAAGAAATTCGGGTGTTGCTACGGTTCAAGGACTCACCTCACGAAAACTGCGCCTACGTGAATGATCTTCTGGATGAGCATATCGGTCACGTCGAGACCAGAATCAAAGAGCTCAAAAGCTTGCAACGGCAACTCAAAGTTTTGCGAGAAACCTGCCGCGAATCTCGGGAAGCCAGTCAGTGCGGAATTCTGACCGAACTGTGGGTCGCCTCCCGCCAAGACAAGGAAGCAGCACCCCTTGCTGGGCATGTGCATGGATCGCATGGCATCAAAAGTAGGCGTTGAGATCGTAGGCCGTTATGCCCCCCCTGTCACAGTCGGTGCGTTCATTTGCGTGCCCCAGACACACATGGAAAGTGACTGACAGTTCTGGTGAAGAAGGAGAGCGCTGCAGACACCGCTCCGTTGGATGCAACGTATATGTCTTCGAAATCGGTGGGGCTGCGCAGTTTTGCGTACCGCACCTCTGTAGTGCCCGTGAATTTGGCGCTCAGCCACGCCACGAAGTTCTGCGTTTTCTGCTGCCCGTGATCTGACATGAGCACCAGGCGGTCGTACGCGCCGTCCGCAGCGCCATCATGATGGGGGCGATGTCCGCGCCCGAATTGCATCGTCCTAGGCACGGAGGTCCTCGCAGCGTGCCGACCCCGCTGCGCGCTACGCCGCCACTTGCCCCTCGATCCCGCCCCTACTGCCACCGGCCTAAGCCCGGACGCTGGCCTAGTCGATGACGCATGAATGTGGGAGAATTGGCCAGACTTGGCAACCCGATTCCATTGCAGGCCAAAGCTGAAGGCGACCCGATGACTGATATACATGGCGAGATCCTGACGCTCGAAGAGGTCGCCGCGTACCTCAAGGCCGGGAAGCGGACGGTTTATCGCCTTGCCCAAAAGGGTGAGATTCCGGCGTTCAAGCTTGGAGGCACTTGGCGGTTTCGCCGCTCAGAGCTGGACAGTTGGATCGCTGAGAGCATCAACAAGAAGAAGCCGGAAGCAGAGTGACCGTGCGCCAAGTCTGCAACCGAATCACATCTGGTCAGGTACACAGGGAGGATCGCCGTTGATATCGCAGCAGCTTTTGACACAACATCAAAGCCTGTACTACGCGTGGCTTTTGACGCGGCGTGCGGCAGGCGACACGGTCGAATCACTCGCATCTACCCTTGTCGACTCACAAGTTGACCTCAACCCGCATCAGGTCGAGGCGGCACTATTCGCCTGCAGCAATCCGCTGTCGCGCGGCGTCAAGCTCTTCTGCAATCACGCGTTGCAAAGCAGCCAAGCGGCCTCAGCCTCCCGCCGCGTGACGAGTCCTGGCAGCACTTTTCCCCCGCCGTAGACCCATCGCCGCAGTTCACTCGCGGTAGCAGTCCAATCGCGCTGGTTGATGCGCCGCCGTAGCGTCGACGCCTGCAGCCGCCCTGCGCCAAGGTTGAAGGTGAAGTCCACGATGGCCGAAAGTCGCCCCTCAGGCTCTGTGACCAACACCGGGCAGTAGCGCAGCGTCGCGGCGAGCGCCGTTTGTAGGTCGTGCGCCAGATAGACCTCGGCTTCGGCCTCGGTGATCGGCGGGTGCTTCGGCTCACACAGATGACCGTAGCCAATCGTCCAATAGCCCGCTGGGCAGATGTAGGGGTGGGCGCGTCCAGGATCGGCCCTCGGCACCCGGTGAAAGCCCTCAAAGCGCTTGGCCAGCTCGATGGCCGTTTTAGGCACCCAGGTCACGAGCGCACCCGGTCGAACACGCGCCCGAGGAACCAGAAGTTCAGCACCCCGGCCCACAGCGCCTGATCGGCTTCCGTCCAGGCGTGCAGGATGGCTGTGCCCCAGCTAGCGCCAGCGGTCACGGCAGCCACAAATGCCGCCGTCTTGGCAGCGCAGTACAGGGCCATGAACCAGTAGGTGATCACTGGACGCACGCTGGTTGAGAGCGCGTCGGCCCAGCGCACGCCGGTCTTCTCGCCTTGGGTGCGGACGGCGTCGCGCAGCGCATCGATGGCTCCGACGTTCCAGGCCGCGTCGGCGCTCGCGCCGATTTCGGCCATACGCTGCGCGCTGCGCAGCTTCTCGAACTCCAGCGCCTTGTCCTGCATCGCTAATTCGTGGCCCCGTTCGCCCCGGCGGTCGAGCCATTTGAGGATTTCGGGCGCAAGACGGAAGACCCCACCCAGGAGGCCACCGAGTAAGGTCTCGATCATTGGGGGCCTCCCATCAGCTTGAGTTTGATGGCGGCGCCGACCAGCAATGCGGCCAGGATGCCGGTGGTGGCGACCTTGATGGTCGTTTGCCAAGCCGTCCGACGGGCATCACGCCACGCGTCCAGAAGATCGCGCAGCTCACGGATGTCGCGGGCGGCGTGGCCGTTTTCTAGGCCAAGATGGGCGAGACAACGCTCGGCACCACGTTCGGCGGCACGGTCGAGCAGATCGTCGAAGTCCTCCCGGCGCAGCAAGAGCATGTTTTCCACAAGGGCGACGGGTTGTTGTTCGGGTTCAGTCATTGCAGTTCTCCAAAATGCGAAACCCGCCTCGTGGGCGGGTTTGGGGTGGATACGGTCGGTAGAAATCAGATGGCGATGCCAGCACTCCAGCCGGTGGCCTTGTAGGCCGAAACCACGCTCTCGTCCTCGATGAAGCAGGTCCAGCCGATCTTCGGGGCGTAGAACGACCATCCCGCCTCAATGCGCACGGCGATCTGGCCGGCTTTTCCGACCCAGGCCCCGGTGGGGCTGGGTGCCACGATGTACCGGTCACCGTTCGTTGGCGTGGTCGGCGGCGTGGCTTGCGTCCGCGACTTCACCGACAACTGCAGCACGGCGTCCAGCAGCTTCAGGTTGGTATCCATTCCGGTGTTCCACCCCGACTCTCGGGCGGTCCAGCCGTAGTTCACGCCCAGGTTTGGGCCTTGCAGTGCTGCCATGTCATTCTCCCCATTGGATTTTGGTGGGGTCATTCCCCATAACTTGCCCCATAGAACATCCCGTAGCCCCGGCATTCGGGGATGTCGATTTGTTGGGTCTGCCAACTGGTGTGGCCGTCGCGTACTGCCTCGACTTTGACGGTGAGTTTCTCGTTCGGCCGACTCAGGCCGCTCTCGGAAATCTCGGCGGCCATCGGATAGGTCCAGCTCGTGCCGGTCAGTCCCGCCTCAAGGTGCTTGAGCGTGCCGGCCTCGCCGTAGATCCGCACGGTGTAGGTCGTGCCGGGTTCCGGTCCGATATTCGATTCCCCCTGCGTCACCAGATAGGCGGTCTGCAACACCCGGCTGCGATGCGCCCAACTGACCGTCACCTCCCCGGTGATGTAGCTAACGCTGTAGTCCAGGTTATTGACCCTGAACTTGCCGGGTGGATAGGGCCGGATCTGTCGCTTGGCGAACGTGTAGCTGATCGTCGGCGCCGACGCCTCTGCCAGAACGCCCATCCCGGTGGCAGGCAGCACCTTGGCCTGCACCGTTTCCCCGCTCAGGTACTGGCTCGTGTTGTAGAACTGCCCGTCCTCGACGAAGTAAAGCCGGGCACCTGCTGAATGCTTTGCCGGCACCGTGTCCAGCACGCCCCGATCCACCGTTACCGTGCCGGCGGCCACATTGACCGCTTTTACGGCGACCAGCTCGGTGCCGACCTGAGCGTAGGTATTGAGCGTGACCAGATCCAGATCGACACCGTAGAGCACGTTCAGCACCGTGTTGGTTTGTCCGATGTCGTTTGCCAGCACGCAAGACGGGATGAAGTCACCGACCCCAATCTTCTCGAAGGCCGTCGATCCCTGCCGGGTCAGCACCGCGTAGTTGATCGCTGCATCCGATGGTCGAACGGTCGAGACGGACAGGAACCCGCCGTTCGGATCAATCTCGGCCTGGGCGGCGGCCGACTCGCCCGTCATCTCCTGAACAATCGTCCAGTACGGTAGTTCGCTCACCGACACGAAATTCGCCGCGATGGGCGCTTGCCGTGGATCGACCCAGCCACTCTCGACGGGCGCCAGATAAACGGCATCGGGCAGGCCGAACACATCCTCAACGCAGGTAATCCGTACTCGGCCATCGGCCAGCGTCCCGTAACTGATCTGCGCTACTCGCAAGATCAACTGCTCGATCCGCAGCTCAGGCCAGGAGAATCGGAATACGTCGCCGATGTTGAGGCTGGCGGCCGTGCGGTTGGCCACCAGCGTGATCTTCGCCAAAGTGGACGACAGCTGCCGCAGATCCCGCATCGCCAGGCGCGCGGCCAAAGCGCCGTTGGCCACGCCCTCGTAGCTGACCTTGGCGTCCTTGATTTCACCCAAGGATCTTTCAATACCGGCGATGTCCTGCACCGAAATCGACACACTCTTGTCGGTGGTGCGATCGTGATAGGACAGCGTGACCTGATTGGCCAACTCCTCGGGCATGGTGCGCTCAAAGGACTCGAGTTGGATCACATGAGCCTCATTGAGCTCCAGCAAGTCTGACAGGTCGTAGTCATCGCGGGTGAGTTTGAGCGTGAACAAGCCCGTGCGAGGGCTCACGTAAATTGAGCCGTCGATATGCTGGAGGATGCGCTCGATGAAGGCTTCGATGTCCTGCTGCTGGTCCCACAGAATAGACAGGCCAAAGTTCTCTGCGTACAGCGCGTCGGCAGCAGTGCGAAACGATGCGTCGTCAATCTCTGCCGAGCTGTAGCCCCGCCCCCATGTTCGGTCGGTTAGGCACTCGTAAATGATGTGCGCCGGGTTCATGTCGCCAGCGATGGCCGCCTTGTCGGAATACCACTGGGGCGAGCCGTCCGAGCGCCGGATGATCCGCGTGAGTTCCGCACTCCAGGGCTTGATGTAGGGGTTCATCGCTGAGAGTTGCGGCTGGCGCAGCACCAGCGACACCACGCCCCGAAAGGCTGGCACATTGGCGCCCAGTTTGGCCAGCAGGTAGTCGTTTTGACCATCGGCCGCGTTGCCCATCACCAGATCAACCAGGCCATCCACGCCCCCTTCACGCTGATCACCCCCGAAAAGCTCAGGCTGATTGATGGAAATCTGACCACTGGAATTGATCGACCCCGTCCACGCCGTGCGCTCGCCAACAACGATCTTGTTGAGCGAATCGACCGGGCCATGGCACAAGGCCAAATGCATTCCAGCGTAGTAGCGATAGCCAACGGTGACGCTTTTGCTGCCTTTGCCACCGCCACTCATGCTTTGGCTCCTTCACGCGTTGCCCTGAATGAACACTGGCCTCCAGGCTCTGATAAGTCATCCGTTGATGCTCCGTATAGGTAAAGTCACCCGAACCAGACGGTCCGTCTCAAAGAAGAATTCCACGGCATCGCTCTCCAGCCTTGCCAATTCAAGGAAGCAAACGATCCGTAAATCTGAAGGCACGCAGGCCACGCCAAGCGAGGCGTCAATCCGCATTCGCTCGACGACCCCGTCCACAAACTCGAAGGCGGTGATTCGCCTGAACAACCAGGTGCCGTCGTTGTGCAAAAAGGCCACGTCCTGGCGGCCTGGCATGGCCTGGTAGTAGGTGGCAAATCCCCGGGCCTGCACCAGGATTTCCGTTGCATCGGAGGTGAAGGGCTGGGCAACTTCGAGACCACGCTCCCAGGTCGGCACCCAAAACGGAACTTGCCGACCTGCACGAGCGGCAAGCCAGCCTCGCATGGTTGTCAGTTGTGCACGATCACGCAAAAGGTACTGGTGGCGACGCACGATGAAGGATCGGTTCGGCATGTCGATCACCGCTGGCGCACCGGTCTGGGCATCGAACACATCGATGAGCCGCTGATAGTCGATGCTCACATCCTCGACCCGATTTGGATGCTGCAGCAGCGTGTCATAGCCTCGGTACTGGATCGGCGAACTGGTCGCCGCCACTGACAAAGCCAGGTCCTCCAGATCAAATCGGAGCTTGGCCAGGGAGATTGCCGCCGTTGGTCGGGTGACGGTCTGCTGGGCAGGTAAACGTCCCAGTCGGGCCGGTGCGATCCATGAGCCTGCGGGCCAGTTTCCCAGAGCCGGGCGCTTGAGCGTGATCGTTTCAGCCGTCAGCGACTTGACCTCCAGGGCCTCGGTCGCGCCAGTGCTTGAGCCGACGATGGCCAGGCCATCTGGGTAATAGTCCAGGTCCGGGGTATGGACGGCCAGAACCGTGTCACCAGGAAAGATGGGGGCTGTAAGCCAAGCCTTGTCGGTCCATACCGGCACGGCATACACGCGCGACTGCCAGACGTTCATCAAGAGGTCCAACTGTCCTCCATTGCCGTACTCCAGCACATCGAACTCGAAGGAGCGCCGGGGCTCGGCACGCAGACGCACCCGCTGCTCACCGCCGTTGCGCATCGTAAGCACATCCGTGAGCCACTCCAACCGTTCGGTGAAGCCGCCTTGCCAATCGTGCAGCAGGCCCATGACCAGCACGCGCCCATAGCTGATCGCCAGATCCCTTGCCCCGCCAGCCGAGAAATGCAGCGTCAGAACCGTATCGACGAAGCTTGGACCATCGAGCGTGGCTGTGACCTCGTAGAAGATGTCCTCGAGCCCCCGCATCCTTGTTGGCGGGAAGAACCCCAAGGACAAGCCCGCAGTGTCACCATCGAGCTGGAAAATCGTGACCGGATCTGGGAACGCATTCCAGACTTCGACGTTACGGGTGGTGGGGATGACGAGATTGCCGAACTCGATCCTGGTGGGCTGCAGGTAGATCCGGAAGTAGAAGTCGTCTGAAAATGCACCGCAGTGTTCACCAACTCGCGCAATCAGCGCCTCTGGCGAGGGTTGGCCGCTGACGAGGCCACCGAACGCACCAGCGATGGCCGCGATGACCGTTGTAGGTTCATAGAACGCAGGTCGCCCACCGTCCCAAAGGCTGTTCAGCCCGGCGGCTGCTGCACCGCCCAGAATTTTTGACGTGGAGGCTCCAGCAAAGTTGGGCATTTACACCACCTTGCGGTAGGCCAGGCCGTAGTCGTAGCTGATCGGTTCCGCACCGAGCGTGTAGGCCTTGTTCCACAGCGGAAAGATTTTCCACACTTCGGTACCGAGGACCAGCTCATCTCCTGGGTTGAAATTCGAGATGTTCAGAAAGCGCACATCGGGGAATTCACCCAGCAACGTCCAGGTGCCGATGTAAGGCGTGCGATTGACGCCTGCATAGCACGGCAACATCGGCGCCAGACCGTTGTAGCTTTGTGGGGAGCAGTGGTAAGCCAGATCGTGCGCCAGGGTATGCAAGGTCACCTGAGGCCCACCAGAGATATAGCCCGCGCGGTTGTTCGTCACATTCGCATAGCTTGCGCAGCCGCAAACATCGAGGTTGGCCGTATCCCAGTAGCCGGTGGTCAAGAGGCGCCAGCCGACCGTCCAACCGTCGATGTCAGCACGCACGTAGGTGCCCGGGTAGCCGTAAGTCGCGAGCGATACGCGTGATGGCCCTTGCCCGTTGGCGCCAAACGGAATCGTATGATTGACGCTGTTGAATGCATTGGGCGTCGTCGTGAACGACTCGATAGGGCAACCTGCTGTCAGATACTGCCCTCCGGCAAAGGCGCCATATTTATTAATGAAGCCGAACGACAGGTGCCGAAACCTGCCCGGTGTTTCCTCGATCACCACATGGACGAAGTCGCCGTTCGAGAACAGGTGGTAGGCATAGAGTGAAGTTGCCATCGGGCCGACCATCACGAACTTGCGGTTGTTGGTCTGCAGGTTGGCGGCCAAACCAGTGCGGTTTTGGCGATGATGGCGTGACGGGCAATGAGGATGGCGTCGCTGCGGTCGGCATTGGTGGCATCGACCGCATTGACCAGCACGCCAATGGCATCCTCGGTGCCATCGGTGGCGGCCGGGTCGATCACGTAGTGCTTGCCATCGCTGGCGTTGCGGCCGAGTACCGTGCCCAAAGGCAAGTTCTGGCCAGCGGCAATGGTGGCGACGTCACGCGAATAGCGGTTGGGGGCTTCGTACTTCAAGAGGTCGCCGAGGTTGTTTTGTTCGGTGATAGCGGGCATGGTTTACTCCTTGGCAGTGAGTTTTTTGACGGCGGCCACGATGGGCGAGGCCTCTGGACGGTCGAGGTTTTGCGCTCCGGCATCCACGGTGATGGTCGAGCGGATGTCATTGGCCTCAGAGCGTGCGGCACGCGCATCAATGAGCAAGCGCCGGACATCGGCCTCGGTCTTGCCAGCGGCAATGAACTCGGCGGCTCGGTCGGGGCAGCCAGCCAGCAGGCAAACCTCGGCAATGGCCTGGGCAGACTGGGACACCTCACGGCGCGCCTCGGTCACAAGCCTCTTTGCTTCGTCAATATCGATGGTCTCAGCCACCGGGTTTTGGGCAAGGTCCTGGTTATCAGGCATAGAAAGCTCCTTGTGGGGAAGTGCCGCCTCAGCACGGATGACGCCCCACACCTGAGACGGCGATTGGTTACGGGCGTTTTTTGGGGTGTTCAGAAACATGTGAAATTCATCCAGCGTGGTCTCCAGCGTCTGGATGCCATCGGCCAGGCCCTGGGCCACGGCATTGCTGCCGAAAAAGAGTCCCGCCTCGGTCGCTCGCACGGCCTCAATGTCCAGGCCGCGCATGGTGGCCACGTGTTCGGTAAAGATGGAATAGAGCCGATCTACTTCGCCTTGCAACTCGGTCTTGGCAGCGTCCGACAGCGGCTCGTGAGGTGAGTAGTCGTTCTTGTGGGCACCAGCCGTGATGGCCGTGAACCGGTAGCCATCCTTGGCATCCTTGACCGACTGATCGACGTGAAGGGCGATGACGCCGATTGAGCCGACGCCACCCGTTTGCGTCACGAACAGGCGCTGGGCACTGGCGGCAATCGCATAGGCAGCCGAATACGCGGCATCGTTGGCCACTGCCCAGACCGGTTTGAGCGCAGCCACCTCCCGCACGCGGCGGGCCAACTCAAAACTGCCTGAGGCTTCACCGCCCGGCGAATCGATATCGAGCAGGATGCCGCTGACCTGGGGATCGGAAATAGCAGCATCCAGCATGGCTGCAATCTCACCGTAGGAGGTCAGACCCGAGGCCGCCTCCATGCCCAGCGAGCGTTTGACCAATGAGCCGTGGATCGGGATCACTGCGATACCCTCGGGGGCTGTGGCGACGGGTGGCCGCTGGTACACCGCCATGTCCATGGTGGGCATAGCAGAAACATCGGTCATGCCGATGCGATGGCCGACCACCGACAGAATCACATCCAGCTTGGGGCGATGAATAAGAAGTGGCGTCCCGAACAGGCGGGAGGCAAGGTAAGTCATGGTTGTGGGTCCTGATTGTTGGGTGACGCAAGGCCAGAGTCAGGGGTCTGCTGTTCTTCGGTCTGCGCGTCGTTCTTTGAGTCGTTCTGTGCGTCGCTAGGTAGTGCCGACACAGCATTCGATACCTGTTCATGCCGGGCATCGGAGTCAAAGACCAAGCCCAGTGCATCGGCCCGGGCGTTGTCGGCCGCAATCTCACGGTCTACGTCTTCTGCGTCGTAGCCATTGCCCGAGATGACCTCGGATCGGCTCATGAGGCCCGCCCGGATGGCCAGCTTCATGGCGTTGAATTCCTTTTGCGGATCGACCCAGCTCCAGCCTTGCGGGATCCACTTGGCGGCCTGGTAGGTACGGCGGTCTTTGCGGTAACCGGGCAGATCCAGCAAGCCTTCGAGCACCGCCTGATCCATCCAGGCGCGCCAGATGGGTCGACACAGTTGATGGACGATCACGCCGTGCTGCATGGCTTCACAGCGGCGGCGAAACTCCAGCAGACCCGCCCGGATGGAGGAGTAGTTCACTTGCGTGAGATCACCCGTGAGCATCTCGTAGGTAATGCCCATGGCAGCCGCCACCGCGCGGAACTGCTGACGCATGAATTCCGCATACGAGGAGCCGACATCGGCAGGGGCTGAGAACTTGATGTCCTCGCCCGGCTCCAGGATCTGCAGCGTGCCGGGCTCCATCCCCGCGAGCGCCACACCGTTGGCGTCAGCTGCTGACTCGCCCATCAAGTTGTCTTCGGGCGCCACTCGGGTGATAAAGCCGGCAAACATGGCCGCCGTCTTTTTGCGGACCAGCTCTGCGTCGTCGTACTGGTCCAGCTCGTTAAGCTTGACAAGTGCCCGCGTGAGCCACGGCTCACCCCGAATCTGACCGGGGCGCAAGGGACGAAACATGTGGATGACTTCACTTGCATCCACCCGCACCGTGTCCATGCCGCCACCGGCGCTGCTGGACATGGGTGCCAGCAGCCCATCGTTGGGATGTGATCTGTACAGGTGGTAAGCCACCCGGCGACCAAGACGGTCGAACTCGATACCAGCGCGAATGACGTTTCCACCGGGCAGATCCCGATTCATGGTGGTCGGCAGGTGCTCGGCTTCGAGCACCTGGATCTGCAGCGACACCGGCAGACCATCTTCAGTGCGGCGGTAGCGCAGCCGGATCAGGGCCTCGCCGCCTTCGAGCATGGCGCGGGTGGCAAGTGCCTGCAGGCCGTAGAAGTCCGTGAGGCCCGCTGCATCGGCCTGCGAGCACCAATCCCACCACAGGCTGTGAATCGCTTCTCGCGTGGCCTGGTCCTGCACCATGCTCTGGGGTTTGATACCCGTGCCGATGGCGTTGGACACAAAGGCTTCGATACCAGCTGCCGCCCAGGCATTGCGCCGCACCAAATCGCGGCTCTTGGCGCGCAGTTCGTCTTGCGCCAAAGCGAGTGCTGCAACCGCACCCGGGTTACCTGGCATCCAAGCCAAGGCACGGCGTCCACCACCGGTACCGTCATAAACGGGCGTGCCACCGAACATGCGGCGACGCAGGTTTTTGAGCCAAGCCATCAGAGCGCCTTGATCGTGCTGACGCGGATCTGGCGCGTCTTGGTGCTGCCGGACTCTCGGGCAATGCTCGACTCCACCTCGGCAATCGCTGTCTTGAGATCGGACACACTGCGGTACTCGATGCTCTTGCCCTCAAAGGTGACACGGTGCTCACCGCTGGCGAGCGCTGCTCGCAAAGCTTGCAAGTTTTCAGGGGTGTAAGTGCTCATGATGCGTTCCTCATGTCATCCACTTGCTGCGCACCACCCGACGCGCGGGCGCAGGGGTGTTAGCAGAAGTGCTGAGGCCACCGTCAAACTTCTGTTCTCGGGTGGCCTCGGGGGTGTTGATGGAAGTGTTTTCGGTTGGGGGTCCGTTACCGAGTTGTTTTTCTAATTCGAGCCAGTGCCGGTCTTCAAACCGGTCCAGGCCAGCAGCGGCAGCAGCCGCCCTGGCGTAGACGTAGCAGTCCAGCGCCTCGTTGCGCTCACGCATCTTTTGCCACTCGCGGCGGGCGAAACCATTGCGGTCGCGACGGGTGATCAACTGCTCGGCACAAAGCTGCTGCAGGAACTCGGCGTCGACTTTGGGCAGGTGCACGAAACCGGCCGGGTAGATCGGCGTGACGCCGTCTTCAGCCACCTCGGAACTCTTGCGCAGGTTGTTGTAGAACTCCAGCTTGGCAATGCCGCCAGCGACCGGAAACACCTTGATGCCTCGGCGCAGCTTCTTGCCGCTGGCGGTGGCATCCACCGCTGTGGGGGTGCCAATCAGCGCCGCACCACCAGCAATGCCCTTGATCGGCATGAGCCGTGCATCGCGCACACCGCGCACGAAGGCATAGGCCTCCTGGGTGGCGTAGCCGGTGTCCAAGGCCAGGCGCGCCAGGCTCAACTGGCAGCCACTGCTGTGGGTCCAGGTCTCGCCCATGAGCCTGGCCAAGTCTGACCAGACCTCAGTGCGGGCGGTGTCGCCCATCAGGATCCGGTGCTCCACCAGCCACGCAGCCTTACCGCGCCCGAAGGCCCAGACCGAAACCTCGATGCGGTCCTTCTGCACGTCGGCACCAGCAGTGAGCAACAGGCCGCCTGCAGGCACGGTACCGATGCGATAGTCCTCCCTGCGTTCCAGCAGTCGCTGCCAATCCGGGGCCTCACCCTCTTCGACCCAGGTCTCACCCAGTTCGGTGTTCTTGAAGGTCTTGATGGCCGAGGCCGAGCGGGAATCGGACATGGCTGCCGACTCCCAGGCCCGGGCGATCTCGATCCAGCTGCGCCACCCCACCGGGCTGTACAGACTCGACAGATGAAACCCAGCGGTGCGCCCGGCTTGTTCTGGCGCACACGCCTGCCACTGGCCGTTCTCCAGCATCCAGGTCTTGTGATGCTCGGCAATCGGCTGGCTGCAAGATTCGCAGATGTAGGCCGCCGTTTCCGGTTGTCCCCGTTCCCAGCGCAGTTGTTCAAACCGCAGCCACTGACGGTGATCGCAGTGTGGGCACGGCACAAAGTAGCGGCGCTGGTCCGATGCCTCGAACTCCCGCTCCACCGCACTGGCACCGGCAATCGTGGGCGTCGAGACGATCAGGATCTTGCGCCGGGCAAAGGTGCGGGTGCGCGCCTCGGCCAGCGAGATCGCATCGCCTTCCCCCTCCACATCCAGCGGGTAGCCATCCACCTCATCCAGGAACAGGTAACGTACCGGCATCGAGCGCAGGCCCACCGCGCTGTTGGCACCGGTCATCACCAGCACGCCGCCATGGAACTCCTTGGCGAGAATCGTGTTGCCCGAATCGCGACTGCGCGCCGGGGCGATGCGCTCTTGGATGGCGGGGCTCTCCTCAATCAGCGCATCGATCCGCTGCTTGGAAGCCCGCTTGGCCATTTCGACTGTGGGCCACACCGCCATCATTGGGCCCGGAGCGTGGTGGATCACATAGCCCACCCAGTTCAGACCCAGTTCGGTGCCACCGACCTGGGCGCCTTTCATGAACACCACGCGTTCGATGGGAGACATGGGTGACAAGCAATCCATGATCTCGCGCAGATAGGGCGTGCGGCTGGTGCGCCAGCGCCCCGGTTCGGAGGCAGCTTTGCTGGATAGCACCCGGTGCTTGTCGGCCCATTCGGAGACAGTCAGCAGGGGATCGGGCGTCAGACCCTCGCGCCAGGCACGCTCAATGGCGTCCCAGCCTTCGTAAAAGACCTCGTCCATGGGGTTAATCCACCTTGGGCTGCAAATCACCCAGGTCTTGCAGCTGCTGGCGCACGGCGGCGTCCAGTGCCACATGCAAGACGTGCGGATCAACCCCAAGACCTGCAGCCATCTGCGACGAGATGCGTGCCGGCCAGTTGAGCCAGGCGTCGCGCTCAGCACGGGCGAGCTTGAACACGTGGGCCACAGCCTGTGACCGATCGACCAGTTCGCCCTTGAGACGCGCCAGGCGGACCTTGTTGGTTTGCGCCTTGACCACTTCGTTGACGGTGCGGGCCTGAAGCAGCGAAGTGCCACCAGAAGACAGCGCCGGGGTAGGCGGCTCTGGCGTTTCACGTTGCGTCCGTGCGGTAGCTTGCGGCGTTTCGAGGGCTACTGCGGACACCTGCGGGGCAGGTTTTTCGGTGACCGAGTCAGCTACCGACCGCCGGGTCGGCGTGGTGTTGGCTGCCCACTGGGCATCGGCCATCACCGGATCAATGGTGCCATCGGGCAAGGGCGTGATCCGCCCGGTGTCGATGGCCTTTTTGACAGCCACATGCGACACCCCTCGGTAGCGCGCGTAAGCGCGAATGGACAGTCCCATGTGTTCTTCAACTCAGTGCAAGTGGGTGGCCTCCTGGATGCGATTGGTCATGCAAAGGCGAGTGAATCACCCGGGATAAGAAAGAGCTTGGCTTTGGGTGCGAACAGCGCGTCAATCACATCGCCCTCAACACAACCGTCACAAGAAAGGCCAAAACGATGAACAAGCAAAGTACCCAGCACATCCAAGACCTGCTTGAAAAGATCGCACTCGATCACCTTTTCATCCAGACCCTGGAAACAAAAATGAGCGACCGCCTCGACTTTCATGAGGTGAGCGTCTGGGGTGTCAAAAGCGCCCTAGAGGCTGCCTTTGAAGCGGGCCGCTTGGCCGCCACGCAATCGCCAACGCAGTCCAACCCAAAATGAAAGGTTCAACATGACCACCCAACTCACACCTGCACAACTCACACCCGCCCAGCAAGCCATCCTGGATCACGCCCATCTGCACTCCGAAGGGAAGATCGAATGGTTCCCTGACAACATCAGGGGCGGCGCGCGCCAAAAAGTGATCGACGGTTTGTTCAAGCGCGCCCTGATCACCTATGACGGCAAGGCCTGGTTCCTGGCCGCCGAAGGCTATGACGCGCTAGGCGTACCTCGCAAGGCACCCCTGAACGTCCAAGATCTGGATACGGTCATCGAAACCGCACAGCAGTCCAAACCACGGACCCGAGACAACAGCAAACAAGCGCAAGTGATCGCTATGCTGAAACGCCCCGAGGGCGCCACCATCGCGCAGATTTGTGAGGCCACCGGATGGATGCCGCACACCGTGCGCGGCACCTTTGCCGGTGCCTTCAAAAAGAAATTGGGGCTGCAAATCACCTCGACGAAAGAGTCGGGAGCAGACCGGAATTACCGCGCCGCTTAAGCAGGAGCCACGCCATGAAAACAATGACCATCAGTATCGAAAGAAAGCCCTTGACCGTTGAGATCAACGGGCAAGTGATTGAAGTTGAAGAACTCAGCGTTCGCCTGCCCTTTGCGCGCAAACCGGCAGACCTCAAAGACATGGGCGCCAGCGAGGACTGCGCGGTGTACGTCACTGAGACACGGTGCATGACAACCGAGGAGTTCGATGGCTTTGCGGCCAACCTGCAGGTCTCGCGAGACTGGCTATCTGGCAAAGGCGGTTACGTTGGCCAGGGCCGTCTGTGTGTTGAAGTGCATGCACCTGGTCGACCGTTCCTGTATGTGGATCCCAGTGGCAGCGACTACGGAAGTTATGTTGCGGCCATATTTATGTGATCCAAGATTGGTTTCTCACTAGAAAGGGCATCTCCAACCCGTGTCTTGACACAACATAATTTCAGCGTTCAGCTGGCAGGTCCACCAACTTTTGG
>Ga0255127_1000033_pt1 | contig 76684 bp, 66 predicted proteins | sample Law_Miss_RepB_8d_FD_188555 | JGI IMG/M metagenome (GOLD analysis project Ga0255127, IMG submission 188555) | Freshwater microbial communities from St. Lawrence River, New York, United States - Law_Miss_RepB_8d | ecosystem: Environmental > Aquatic > Freshwater > River | place: USA: New York...
AATGTGCTCACGTTGATCACTCCTGACCACCTTGCTGAAAAATTCAGCAGCGTAGCCGTCAACGTGGCTCAATTTTCAGTGTGATCCACCCCAAAAATGGCCCAGTTTTCGTTGTGATTCAACACGCAGGCCTGCTCTTGGACGAACCGACCACTGCTCTCGATGAGGTACGGCGTGCTGCAATGGTGGAATTGCTTCGCTCTACAACTCGAGAGCGGCCATTGCTTGTCTTTGCCACCCATGACCGCATGCTGGCGGAGGTCGCAGACTACACCTTGCACTTGGTGAATGGCCGCGTGAGCCACTTTTCAGCACGTGCACACAGTACGCCCTCCACTTAGGACTGCGGCAAGGACCACCAGCACACCGAAGTGCAAGGTGTGGGCTGCTGCCGGTTTCAAAGACACCTTATTAAGGTGGATGGAATTCTAGTATCCCGTCAAAAGATTGGCTGCTCGATAACACTGCGTAATACGCCCCCGATGCTCGGCCATGCCGCCCCTTTTAGCAGATGGGTCAGCACGGCCCGCGCATGCATGCTCCTGGGGAGCATTGGCGATAATCCGGCCATGTCCGAACGCGTGATTCCCCTGATCGACCAGCGCTTGCGCTCGCGCCCCGTGGCGGTGCCAAGCCAGCCCATTCCCGCCAGTGGCTTGCTGGGCGACACACTCGGCCGCCCTTTGCGTGACCTGCGCATCAGCGTGACCGACCGCTGCAACTTCCGCTGCAGCTACTGCATGCCGAAAGAAGTCTTCGACAAGGACTACCAGTACCTGCCCCACAGCGCGCTGCTGACCTTTGAAGAAATCACCCGGGTCGCGCAGCAGTTCGTGGCGCACGGGGTGCAAAAGATTCGCCTCACGGGCGGCGAGCCCCTGCTGCGCAAGAACCTGGAAATCCTGATCGCGCAACTGGCCGCCCTGCGCACCGCCGACGGACAGCCGCTGGACCTGACCCTCACCACCAATGGTTCGCTGCTGGCGCGCAAGGCACAGGCCTTGAAAGATGCCGGCCTGCAGCGCGTTACCGTCAGCCTGGACGGGCTGGACGACGCCACCTTCCGCGCCATGAACGACGTGGACTTTCCCGTGGCCGACGTGCTGGCCGGCATCGAAGCCGCGCAGCGCGTGGGCCTGGGGCCGATCAAGGTGAACATGGTGGTCAAGCGCGGCACCAACGACGACCAGATCCTGCCCATGGCACGCCACTTCAAGGGCACGGGCATCGTCTTGCGCTTCATCGAGTACATGGACGTGGGCGCCACCAACGGCTGGCGCATGGACGAGGTGCTGCCCAGCGCCGAGGTGGTGGCCCGCCTGAGCGCCGAACTGCCCCTGGTGCCCTTGAGCCCGGCCGCGCCCGGCGAGACCGCCGAGCGCTGGGGCTACGCCGATGGCTCGGGCGAGATCGGCGTGATCAGCAGCGTGACGCACGCCTTCTGCCGCGACTGTAACCGCGCCCGCCTGTCCACCGAGGGTCAGCTTTACCTGTGCCTGTTCGCCACCCATGGCCACGACCTGCGCCCGCTGATCCGCGGTGGCGCCAGCGACGAAGAACTGGCCAGTGCCATTGCCGCCATCTGGCAGCAGCGCGATGACCGCTATTCCGAACTGCGGGCCTCCCTGCCCCCTGACACTGCTGTCGGCGGACGTCGCATCGAAATGTCGTACATCGGTGGTTGAGCGCCTTCCCCGCGCCCAGCCCCACAACCCACAGCTTTCATGATTCAACCCCACGAGATCACCGCGATGGTGCTGGCCGGTGGACGCGGCTCCCGCATGGGCGGCGCCGACAAAGGCCTGCAGAACTTCAACGGCATCCCCCTGGCCCTGCACACCCTCATGCGCCTGCAAATGCAGGAAGGCCAGCGCGTGGGCGACTTCATGATCAACGCCAACCGCAACCTGGGTGCCTACGAGGCCTTCGGCGTGCTGGTGTGGCCCGACAACCTGGCCGACTTTCCGGGGCCGCTGGGTGGTTTCCTCACCGGGTTGGAGCGCTGCGAGACGCCCTTCCTGCTCACCGTGCCCTGCGACACGCCGCGCCTGCCGCTGGATTTGGCCGAGCGCCTGGCCACCGCCTTCGATGACCCGACCACCGAAATCGCCATGGCCGCTGCCCCCGAAGACGACGGGCAGCTGCGCACCCAGCCGGTGTTCTGCCTGATGCCCGTTGGGCTGCTGGAGAGCCTGACGCAGTTCACGCAGGAAGGCGGCCGCAAGATCGACGCCTGGACGGCGCGCCACCGCACGGTGGTGGTGCCCTTTGACCGCCCCGAGGACGACCCTAAGGCCTTCTTCAACGCCAACACCCTGGCCGAGTTGCACGCCCTTGAAAAGAACTGAAGCCCGATGAAGACCATCGAACAGATCGCCGCCGAGCTGCAAGGCTATGACCCGCAAGCGCTGAGTGCGGGCCAGGTGAACGAATTCCTGGCTCGCCTGGTGACCCCGGTGGACGCCACCGAGCGCGTCAGTCCCTTCGGGGCCCTGGGCCGCGTGCTGGCCGAAGACGTGATTTCCCCCATCAGCGTGCCGCCGCACGACAACTCGGCCATGGACGGGTTCGCCTTCGACGGGGCCCAGCTCGGGCTCGACGCGCTGGCCCTTGACGTGGTGGGCACGGCCTACGCCGGCAAGGCCTGGCAAGGCACGGTCAAACCGGGCCAGTGCGTGAAGATCATGACCGGGGCCATCATGCCCGCGGGCCTGGACACGGTGGTGCCGCTCGAATTCGTGAAGGCCAGCGCTGAGCGCATTGAGGTGCCGGCCGGCGTGGTCAAGCCCGGCGACAACCGCCGCCTGCTCGGCGAAGACCTGATGGCGGGCCACCCTGCCCTGCACCGGGGCCAGACGCTGGGGCCGGCCGCGCTGGGCCTGGTGGCCAGCCTGGGCTTGCCCTCGGTGGCGGTGTATCGGCGCGTCAAGGTGGCGTACTTCTCCACCGGCGACGAGATCCTGAGCCTGGGCGAAGCACCTCGTGAAGGCGCCGTGTACGACAGCAACCGCTACACCGTCTTTGGCCTGCTCACCCGCTTGGGGGTGGAGGTGATCGACATGGGCGTGGTGAAAGACGAGCCCGCCGAACTGGAGGCCGCTTTCCGCAGCGCCGCCGCCCAGGCCGACGCCATCATCACCAGCGGCGGCGTGAGCATGGGCGAGGCCGACCACACCAAGGCCATGATGAAGCAACTGGGCGACGTGGCCTTCTGGCGCATCGCCATGCGCCCGGGCCGCCCCATGGCCGTGGGCCGCATCGAACAGGCGGGCCGCTCGGCCGTGCTGTTCGGCCTGCCGGGCAACCCGGTGGCCGTGATGGTGACTTTCCTGGCCTTCGTGCGCCCTGCCCTGCAGCGCCTGATGGGCGCCACGCCCACCGAGCCCGTGCTGCTGCAGGCGCACAGTGGCGAAGCCATGCGCAAGAAGCCGGGGCGCACCGAATACCAGCGCGGTATCGTCACCCGCGATGCCGATGGCCGCCTGAGCGTTCGCACCACCGGCAACCAAGGCTCTGGCGTGCTGCGCTCAATGGTGGAGGCCAACGGCCTCATCGTGCTGCACCACGGCCAGGGCAATGTGGCACCGGGCGATTTGGTGGACGTGATGATGTTCGACGGGGCGATCTAATCCTCCGCTGACCGCCAAACAAACAGAGCCCGTGAGGGCCCTGTTTGTTGGTTCGTCTGAATCAGGCTCAGCCCGGCACACCCCGGTTGGCCAGCGCGTCGGCGCGCTCGTTGCCCGGGTCGCCCGCATGGCCCTTCACCCAGTGCCACTCGATCTGGTGCACGCCACCGTGCACCAGGGAATCGAGTTGCTGCCAGAGCTCAGCGTTCTTCACCGGCTGCTTGGCCGCGGTGACCCAGCCCTTCTTCTTCCAGCCGTGAATCCACTCGGTAATGCCCTTGCGCACGTACTCGCTGTCCAGGTACAGCGACACGCGGCACGGCCGCTTCAAGGCCATGAGGGCCTGGATCACGGCCGTGAGTTCCATGCGGTTGTTGGTGGTGACGCGCTCCCCGCCCCACAGTTCCTTTTCGTGCGCGCCGGCCTTCAGATACACGCCCCAGCCCCCCGGGCCCGGGTTGCCTTTGCAGGCGCCGTCGGTGTAGATCACCACATGGTCCAAAACTCAATCTCCAGTTAAAGGCCTGCCACCATGGCAAGGCCTGTCTTCTCAAGCAACAAAAATGGGAAAGGTGGCCACCGGCTCAGTGCCGGTTGGCCACCGAAGCCGGCGACGCAGCCCGCACACGCCGCGGCTTCCAGGCCGGCCCGAGCAAGCGCATGCCCCGCACGCGCTTGACGGCCACCACGAAGTAGACCGCACCGAACGGTGGCCACCAGCGGGCGCCGGCACGGTCCATCCAGGCGGTGCGCTGCAACCACTTCTCGGTGCGCACCGCCGGGCGGTAACAACCATAACGATCAGCGTCCAGGTCAAAGCTCAGCAGTCTCAGCCAGTCTCGCAAGCGCCAAGGCCCAATGAAGTCACCCGCCTCGGGCAAATACAGGCGAGACGCGCCCAGGCCATGTAGGCCCAGCCGCCCGAACAGCTTGCCACGTGACTGGCACATGCCCCACCAGCTCGCCGGGTTAAACCCGCTGATCACCACCCGCCCTTCGGGCACCAGCACCCGCTCCACCTCGCGCAGCACGTGGTGCGGGTCGGCGCTCAGCTCCAGCGTGTGCGGCAACACCACCAGGTCCAGGCTGGCCGCCGGGAACGGCAGGGCCGCGGCATCGGTGACCAGGGCCACGCGCGGCGCGGCCAGAGGCAGACTCGCCAGCTCCTCGGGCAGCGCCAGCCAGCGGTGCGGCATGCGGTTGGCGCGCAAGGTGTCCAGCTCGGGCAGGCCAAGCTGCAGGGCATTGAAGCCAAAGACGTCGGCCACCGCGAGGTCGAACTGCATTTGCTCCCAATCGAGCAAATATCGACCAGGGGCGGTGGCGAACCACTCGGTCAACCCTATAATTTTTTCGGTCATGGCGGGTGTACTGCTGGCCATGCCGGTACGCAGCTGGCGCCCATGCCAGCCCCGCGCGGCGGCCAGCCCGCACTCTACACGCCCAGCGCCCTTTCCCGCATGACCCTGCACCCCCTGCCCGCCTTTGACGACAACTACATCTGGCTGCTGCACGAAGGTGCACGAGCCCTGGTGGTCGACCCGGGCGAGCCCGAAGTGGTGCTGAACTGGCTGGTGCAACACAACGTGGCGCTCGACACCATCCTCATCACCCACCACCACGCTGACCACACCGGCGGCGTGGCCGCTCTGCGCCAGGCCACTGGCGCCCGCGTGATCGGCCCGGCTTTTGAATCCATGCCCGAGCCGCTGGACCGCGTTGGCGGTGGCGAATCGGTCACGGCGCTGGGCTTGCGCTTTGAGGTGATCGACGTGCCGGGCCACACGGCGGGTCACATCGCCTTCTTCGCACCCGATGCGCCTGGCGGGCCATTGCTGTTCTGCGGCGACACCTTGTTCAGTGCCGGTTGTGGCCGCCTGTTCGAAGGCACTGCTGCCCAGATGCACGAATCGCTCACCCGCCTGGCCGCCTTGCCTGGTGGCACGCGTGTGTGCTGCGCGCACGAGTACACCTTGTCCAACATCAAATTTGCCCAGGCGGTGGAGCCCGACAATGCGGCTTTGGCCGATTACGCGGCACGCTGCATGGCGCTGCGGGCCGGGAACCTCCCGACGCTGCCCAGCTCCATCGCCCTCGAACGACAGATCAACCCCTTTCTGCGCACTGACGAAGCCAGCGTGGCCCAGGCGGCCCGCACGCAAAACCCCGCCCTGGCCGATGACCCCGTGGCGGTGCTGGCCACCCTGCGCGAATGGAAAAACGGATTCCGATGACCGATCACCACCCATCCTTGCGCTCCCTGAGCCGCCGCCTGATGCCCCTGCTGGCGGGGCTCAGCCTTCTGATCACCGGTTGTGCGACCGTGGCACCCGACGCCAGCAGTCCCACGCTGGACAGCCACCGCAGCGGCGCGCACGCCCCCAGCAGCACCAGAATCACCCCCAGCGGCCCCCTCAGCACGCTCGGGGTCGCCAACCCCTCCGTGGCCCCCGTGGCGTCTCTGGCTGCCCCCGCCGATCTGTGGGAGCGCATTCGCCGCGGCTTCTCCATGCCCGACCTGGAAAGCGACTTGGTCCGCGACCGCGAGCAGTGGTACGCCTCCCGCCCCGACTACATCCAGCGCATGACCGAGCGCTCCAGCCGCTACCTCTTCCACATCGTCGAGGAGATTGAGCGCCGCAACATCCCGATGGAGCTGGCCCTGCTGCCCTTCATTGAAAGCGCCTTCAATCCGCAGGCGGTGTCCAGCGCCCGTGCCGCCGGCATGTGGCAGTTCATGCCCGCCACTGGCGCCTCCTTCGACCTGAAACAAAACATCTTTCGCGACGACCGCCGCGATGTCCTGGCCTCGACCCGCGCCGCGCTGGACTACCTGGAGCAGCTATACGCCCGCTTTGGTGACTGGCACCTGGCGCTGGCCGCCTACAACTGGGGCCAAGGCAACGTGAACCGGGCCATCACCAAAAACCAGAAGGCTGGCCTGCCCACCGGCTACACCGACCTGACCATGCCGATGGAAACACGCATGTACGTGCCCAAGCTGCAGGCGGTGAAGAACATCATCGCCCGGCCGCAGGCCTATGGCGCCACCCTGCCCACCATCGGCAACCACCCCTTCTTCGACACCATCACCGTCGAGCGCGACATGGACGTGGCCGTGATTGCCCGCCTCTCGGGCGTGAGCGAGGCCGACTTCCGAGCGCTCAACCCCTCACTCAAGCACCCCATCGTGATGGCGGCCGGCACCCCCGCCATCCTGCTGCCATGGGACAACGCCATCGTCTTCCAGCGCAACCTGGCCGCGCACACTGGCCCCCTGGCCTCGTGGACGGCCTGGGTGGTGCCGTCCACCATGTCGGTGGCGCAGGCCGCGCAGCGCGTGGGCATGAGCGAGAGCGAACTGCGCGCCGTCAACAACATCCCACCGCGCATGCAGGTGAAGGCTGGCTCCAGCCTGCTGGTGCACCGAAACGACCAGCGCGACCGCGACGTGCCCGAGCACGTGGCCGACAACGCCACCCTGAGCTTCCAACCCGAGGTGATCTTGCGCCGCACGGTGGTGAAGGCCCGCAAGGGCGAGACCGTGGCCCGCCTGGCCAGCCGTTATGGCGTGAGCCCCGCCAGCGTGGCCGAGTGGAACAAGCTGGCCGCGACTGCTGCCCTCAAGCCCGGCCAGAAAGTGGCCCTGATGCTGCCGCAGCGGGTGGCCGTGGCGGCCGTTGACCGGACGAGCACGACCCGCACTGGCGCCAAGGCATCCGCCAAGACAGGCTCGAAGACCACAGCGGCCGCGCCGACCACCAAGACCAAGAAGGTGGCCAGCAGTCGCACCAAGACCGAGCGCAGCAGCAAAACCCGCGTGGCCGCTCGCAAATAAAGGGCCCTGAGGTCGTCACGGCACGGCCTCAGACCCGCCAGCGCTGCTTGGCGCGCAAGGCGAGTTCGTTGGTGTAGGCGTCGTCCAGCATGGCCTTGCTCACACCGGCGGCATCGCCGGCTTCGAACACGTCTCGAACCACCGCCACTCCGCTGGTGGGCATGACGCCGTCGCCGGACCAGGCGTCTCGCGTGCGCACGAACGCTTGCAGATAGAGGTAGCGGTCGCCCAGGAAATAAGGCTCCGGCACCACCTTGATCACATCCGCCGGTTCGGCGCTCTGCAACCACTTCAAGGCCCGCACCACCGCATCGGCCACTGCCTGTGACGACCGAGGGTACTGGCTGAGGAAGCTGGCGGGTGCGCCGAGGCAGGCCGAGGGCAGCGGGCCGCCAAAAACATCAATGCAGCCCCGCAGGCTGCGGGTATCGACCACGGCCCGCAGCTCGCCCAGTTGCTCCAGTTGACGAATGGCCGGATCGCTGTAGCAGAGCGCATCGACTTGTCCGTTGCGAAAGGCCTGCACCGCGGCAAAGGGGTGGGCCAGCGGCACCCACTCCAGGTCTTCAGGCGCCACGAAGGCCCGCCGCAACAAGGCGCGTCCCGTTCGATCGGCCATGGACCCAATGGCTGGCACACCAATGCGGCGGCCCCTCAAGGCCACGAGTTCCGCGTCCTGCGGCAGGGTTTTGATCGAGAGACCCAGCACCAGTTGCGGGGTGCGGGAGAGCAGCACAAAAGAGCGCAAGAGCGCCTGGTTCGCCTGATCGCGAGCCAGCCCAAACTGCCCGAGCGGAGCGCACAGAAGATGGGCCTCCCGGCGAAGCACGGCCTGCGCGGCATTCGAGGGGCTACCGAACTCCCGCAGCTCCACGCTCACGCCCTCAGCCTCAAAGTAGCCCAGCCGCTCCGCGATGGTGAGGGGCAAATGCAAGAGCGAGGCGCGCTGGTCGAGCGCCACCACGAGGCGCGTGCTCGTGACCCGATCAGCAGCGGCGGCAACGGCCGAGGAAGCCCACCATGCGCAGGCTCCCAGCCCGGCCGCCATAAAGTGACGCCGACTCCCCATGGCTACCTTCCCTCTCACGGTGCCACTGGCACCTTGCCAATGGCTTCAGGCTAGTGGGGAAGCGATGTTGCCGCATCGGGGCGATTCCCGAGCGGGTTTACACGGGGCTTTGGCCCCGCTCAGAGAAAGAGAATGCCGGCGTTGACACCAAGGGCCAGCACCCACACCACGCTGCGCATGGTAGCCATGTCGGCCAGGTACATCAGGATGTAGAGCATGCGCAGCACCACCCAGGTGAAGGCCAGTACGTCCAGCCGCATCTGCGGCGCATGCAGCTGGTGAGCAATGATCACCGCGCCGATGAAAAACGGCATGGCTTCAAAGCTGTTGGCCTGTGCGGCGTTGGCCCTGGCACGCCAATCGCTCTGCTTGGCCAGCCAGGCGCGGGGATTGTGGTTGTCGTAGCCGCCCTCGCGCCTCGACTTGCCCACGGCGCCCCATTTCGCCACACCCGCGCACACGATGGGCAGCAAAGCGGCAATCAACACCGTCCAATAAGCCACGGTCAGGCTGGTCTGGGTCATCGCCAGGCTCCGTCAAAAAAATGCTTGGCCGTCACCGGCGATCGACCAGGGCATGCGCAATCGTGCCAAGGTCCACGTATTCCAGTTCGCTGCCCACCGGCACGCCACGCGACAAGCGCGTGACCTGAATGCCTCGGCCCTTCAGGGCCTGGGCGATCACATGGGCCGTGGTCTCGCCTTCGGCCGTGAAGTTGGTGGCCAGGATCACCTCGCGCACCGGAGGGTCTTGCTCTGGGCCCACCCGATCGAACAGCTTTTCCAAGCCGATGTCGCGCGGCCCCACCCCATCCAGCGGGCTTAACTTGCCCATCAGCACGAAGTACAGGCCCTTATACGCACCGGTGCGCTCCATCGCTGCCTGATCGGCTGGCGTCTCCACCACGCAAAGCTGCGTGCGGTCGCGGCGCGGGTCATCGCAGGTGGCGCAAACCTGGGCTTCGGTGAAGGTGTGACAGAGCTCGCAGTGGCGCACCGAGCGCACCGATTGCTCCAGGGCCTGCGACAGGCGCATGGCCCCCTCGCGGTCGTGCTGCAACAGGTGAAACGCCATGCGCTGGGCCGACTTCACCCCCACGCCGGGCAAGCAACGCAGCGCTTGCACCAAGTGCTCGATGGAGAGGTTGTCGGCCACGGCTCGCGATCAGAAGGGGAATTTCATGCCGCCGGGCAAGCCAGGCATGCCCGCGGTGATCTTGCCCATCTTTTCATTGGAGGTCTCTTCTGCCTTGCGCACCGCCGCGTTGAAGGCAGCGGCCACCAGGTCTTCCAGCATGTCCTTGTCGTCGGCCAGCAGGCTGGGGTCGATCGTGACGCGCTTGACGTCGTGCTTGCAGGTCATCACCACCTTCACCAAGCCCGCGCCCGACTCACCCGTCACTTCGATGTTGGCCAGTTCGTCCTGGGCCTTCTTGAGGTTGTCTTGCATGGCCTGGGCTTGCTTCATCAGGCCGGCCAGTTGTCCTTTGTTGAACATGTCTATCCTTGAGTATCAAAAAACAAAGCTCAGGCAGACGTTGCCTTGAGCGTGCCGGGCACGATTCTGCCCCCAAAGTCGCGCATCACTTCCTGAACGAAAGGATCGCCCAGAATGGCCTCTTCCGCCTGGGCCTGTCGGCGTTGCGCCAACGCCTGCAGGCGCTTGGCAGGCGAATCGGTCACGGGCCCCTGCTCCACCGAGAGCCGCACCGTGTGCCCGATGGTGGCCAGTGCGGCCACCAGGCGATCCCGGGCGCTGGGTTGATTGAGCGAGGCCATCTCCACGTGCAGGCGCCAATGGTCGGCTTCGCGCGCCACCAACTGCGATTGCAGGCCCAATTCGCGCACGAGCGCGGTGATGGCCTCGGCCTCGATCAGGGCTTGGACCGTGGCGTGCCAGAAATCGCCCTCGGGCGTGGTCTGAAGGTTCAGCGCGGCCCTGGGCTCAGGCGTGGGATGGGCCTCCACCTTCTTGGGCGCCAAGGCCTCACGCACCGGCACAGCCACCACCTGGCGCGGCGCGGGCGCGGCAGGCTCAGCCATGGGCTCATCCCAAGGCGGCGAGTACTCGTCTTCGGGGTCAGGCCATGGCGCATCGTCCATGGGGGGCTCGTCTGAAGCGACAGGGGCTTGCACGGGAGGCGCTGCGGGCGCTGGCTCAGGCCTGTGCACCGCCGGCGCGGTGGCCGTGGGTGGCAAAGGAGCTGGCGCTGGCGTGGGAACTGGGGCAGGCGCTGGTGCGAACGTGGGGGGCGCTGCCGCCGGCGTAAGCGTCGGGGCCACCACCGGCAGGCTTTGCGGGCTTTGCGGGCTTTGCGATGGCGCCGCACCCTCCGGTGCGGTGGCTTCAGGCCTTGGCCTGGGAATGTTCAGGCTTTTTTTTTCAGCCGAGGCACCAGGCTTGAACGCCAGCAAGCGCAACAGCACCATCGTCAAGGCGGCGTATTCGTCAGGCGCCAGGCCCAGCTCACCACGGCCATGCAGGCACAGGCTGTAAAGCAACTGCGTCTCGTCCGGCGGCATCACCGAGGCCAAACGGGCCATTTCTTGCTCTTCTGCGTCGGCCTGAGCCGCCACGCGCTCGGGAACGGCCTGCATCACGGCCATGCGTTGCAGCACCCCCGCCATGTCCTCCAAGGTCGAGGCGGCGTTCAGGCCATTGAGGCGCAAGGTGTCCACCGTGTCCACCACGGCAGCCCCGTCGCCTTCGGCCAGGGCCGAGATCAGGCGCAGCACATGGCCACGGTCCACCGCGCCCAGCATCTGGCGCACTGGGGCCTCGAGCAACTGGCCGGCCCCGAAAGCGATGGCCTGATCGGTCAAGGACAGCGCGTCGCGCATCGACCCACGGGCCGCCCGGGCCAGCAGCCGCAGGGCACCCGCGTCGGCGTTCACGCCCTCGGCCTGCAGCACGGATGCCAGGTGTTCCTGCACCGTCTCAGGCGCCATGGGCCGCAGGTTGAACTGCAGACAGCGCGAGAGCACCGTGACCGGCACCTTCTGCGGGTCGGTCGTGGCCAGCACGAACTTGAGGTACTCGGGCGGCTCTTCCAAGGTCTTCAACATCGCGTTGAAGGCGGTGTTGGTGAGCATGTGCACCTCGTCGATCATGAAGACCTTGAAGCGCCCCTGGACGGGCTTGTAGACCGCCTGCTCCAGCAGGCTTTGCACCTCGTCCACGCCGCGGTTAGAGGCTGCGTCAAGCTCGGTGTAGTCAACAAAACGTCCGCTGTCGATGTCCCGGCAGGCCTGACACACGCCGCATGGAGTGGCCGTTACACCACCTTGGCCATCGGCGCCGACGCAGTTCAGGGACTTGGCCAGAATGCGCGAGACCGTGGTTTTGCCCACTCCCCGGGTGCCGGTGAAAAGATAGGCGTGGTGAAGGCGCTGCGAGGTCAGGGCGTTGGTCAGCGCCTGAACCACATGGCCCTGCCCGACCATCTCGCTGAAGGTGCGGGGGCGGTACTTTCGGGCCAGAACGACGTATGACATGGCCGGCATTCTACGGCCCGGGTCAGGTGTCTCTTCGGCAGGCTCGCCGCGGATCGCCTACAATCGCCGCTGACGGGCCTTCCCGCATGGTGAAGGGGCCAACCGGGTCAGGTGGGGAACCAAGCAGCCCTAACCTTGGAGCCAGTGCCGGGGTCAAGGCTCGTCACCCAAACAAACCAAAGGCGCCTCTTTCGAGGCGCCTTTTTTGTTGGCTCCGTCACCGATTGCCGGATCGTCCGGCGAGGTGCTCAGCCCAGGCGAAACCGGGTCAGCATGGAAGACAGCGTCTGGGCCTGGGCCTTGAGCGAATCGGCTGCGGCGCTTGCCTGTTCCACCAAGGCGGCGTTTTGCTGGGTGTTGCGGTCCATGTCGGCCACGGCTGCGCTGACTTGGGCAATCCCGTCGGCTTGCTCAAGAGCCGACACGGAGATGTCCTTGACCCGCGACGCCACCGACTCGACCGATTCCACGATGCGGACCATCGTTCGGCCGGCGAGTTGCACCTTTTGCGTTCCCCCATCGATCTGCTCAACGGATGACCCGATGAGTTCACGGATCTCCTTGGCCGCGTCGGCGCTTCGGCTGGCCAGGGTCCGAACTTCGGCGGCCACCACGCTGAACCCTCGGCCCTGCTCGCCTGCCCTGGCGGCCTCGACGGCGGCGTTGAGGGCCAGGATGTTGGTCTGAAAGGCGATGGCATCGATGACCGCGATGATTTCGCCGATCTTGCGTGCCTGGACGTTGATGGCCTCCATGGTGCTCACCACGTCCTTCACGACCGCGCCCCCCTCGCTGGCAACCGCCGTTGCCTGATCGGCGAGCCGGGCTGCCTCGGTGGCGCTGACGGCGCTGCCACGAACCGTCTCTGACAAATGTTCGATGGAGGCGGCAGTCTGCTGCAAAGCCGCCGCGGTGTTCTCGGTTCGAGACGACAAGTCGGCATTGCCGGTGGCGATTTCGGCTGAGGCAAGCGAGACTTGGTCGGCCGTTTCTCGGATGTCTCGAACCAGACCGGACAGCCTGGTCGTCACCTCGTCGAGCGACTGGATCACCTGGCCGGTGGCGTCCTGGCTGGCGGCCTCTTGCGGCCGAACACTCAGGTCACCAGCCGCAACGGCCAGGGCAACGCGGGAGGCATCCAGGAGCGGTTTCACGATGAGGCGGGCCATAAACACCGAGATGGCGGTGGACAGCGTCAGCGCCAGGCCCAGGCAGACCAGCATCACCCACTGATTCCCCTGCGATATCTCGCGTCCAGCCTGAACGGAGGCATGCGCCAATTTCGTTTGTGCCTTCACCACGTTGTCCAACCGGGCCGTGAGGTTGTTGAAGCTGTCTTCGATCAAGGTCAGGAAGGTAGCCGCGTTGGCCAGCATCCCGGTCTTGATGTCCAGGGCGGCCATCGCGTTCTCACGGTACTTGGCAAACTCTTTGGAGGCGGCTTGGAGGCTCTCTCGCTCGGCCCCCGTCAGGGTAGTGTCGGCCGCTGCCGCGTCAAGTTCCCTAGCGTAAGCCGCCATCCGCTCACCAAGCTGCTTGTCATGGGCCACTATGGTGTCGGCCTTGAAGCCAGCGCCTTCCCACGCCAGGCTCTGGTTGATGCCTGCGTGAATGCTCAACAGTTCAGCGGACAGCGCTCCGGCTCCAGCGATGCGAGGCACACGCACATCGCCGACATCGACCAAGGATTCGCTCAGCCGGGCATTTGAGACGAGGGCCACGGCGCCCAGCAATAGCAGACAAAGCACGGCAAATGCGGGGGCCAGCCCAACCTTCACGGTCACTGAACTGTCTTGCAGTTTTTTGTACATGACGACTCCACTGGTTGGTCGTGTGAAAGATGGCTCGCTGGAACAGCGAGCCATCAGCCCGTTTAGCGGTAGACACCCACGCCGACGAAGGCGTCGATATTGGAAAAACGGATCACGTAGGAAGTCTTGGCTTCGACCTTCTTCGTCTGCGGGTGAGGCCAGTCGTAGTCCACCCAGCCTCCGCCTTTGGTGGCGATATCGCGGAACTCCTGGATCATCAGTTTTCCGCCGGGGTCCTTGGTATCGATCACGTTCTTGCCAATCAGTTTCCCATTGATGCCATGCGCCAGCACGTCGCCGGCCATGGTGACGGCAAAGACATACAGGTCTTTTTTGTGCCACTCGGCACTGGCGGGATCGTTGAAGTCCGCCATGGCTTTGTCTTTGCCGTGCTTCGCGGCATGGGCAACGGCTGCCTTGGCCATCGCTATCGCCTCTTCTTTGCTGGCTCTTTCTTGGGCCAGGACGGCACCATGGACACACAGACCTGCCGTGGCGGCGATGAGGAATTTGAGGTGAGAACGTCTCTTCATTGTTTGCTCCGTTTGGATGGATGGGCCCTGAGAGCCTTCCTGCTGGGCAGGCACCCAACTATCGACCGGCAAACAATAATTCTTTAGTGCTCATTCCATCAAAACAAGCCACTGGCTCCACTTGGCAAATTGGCACGCATTGGCTGTGTGGCGACATCAAGCCAAGTACGCCGCCACGCCCTGGCCCGACACCCTTCCACTTGCCATGGTGGCGGTCAACAAATAGCCGCCCGTTGGCGCTTCCCAATCCAGCATCTCACCGGCCACGAAAAGACCGGGCCGTTGGTGCACCATGAGGTGGTCGTCCAGGGCCTCCAGCCGCACACCACCCGCCGTGCTGATGGCCTCTGCCACGGGACGGGGGCGCAGCAAGGTGATCGGCAAGGCCTGAATCGCGTGGGCCAGCTCGGCGGGGTTCTCCAGCGTGGCCTTGTCCAGGCACTCGTACAGCAAAGCGAGCTTGATGCCGTCAATGCCGAGCCGGCTCTTGAGGTGGCTGGACAGGCTGCGCGAGCCCCGAGGGTGTGCCACCTGGGCCAACACATTGGCCGGTGAGCGGTCTGGCAACAGATTGAGGTGAAAGGTGGCCTGGCCGCTGTGTGCGATTTCATCGCGCAGCAAGGCCGAGGCGGCATAAATCAGGCTGCCCTCCACGCCGGTCTGCGTGGCCACGAACTCGCCTTTGCGCTCGAAGCGTCGGCCCAGGCCGTCGGTGAAGGTCAGCGCCACCGACTTGAAGGGCTGCCCTGCCCACCGCTGAGCGAACACCTCGCTCCAGCCCTCTTGAATGCCATGCACCGCAGAGCCGGCCACATCGAAGCCGCAGTTGGCGGGCACCAGTGGCGCTACCGCAATGCCCGCCTCGCTCAGGGGCGTCTGCCATGCCCCATCGGAACCGAGCCTGGGCCAGCTTGCGCCACCGAGGGCCAGCACGGTGGCCTTCGCGTGCCGAGCCACAGGGCCACTGGGCGAGTCAAAACACAGCGCCCCGTCAGCGCTCCACCCCAGCCAGCGGTGCCGCATGTGAAAGCGCACCGGCACGCCGGGCGGCGCGGGGTGACGAAGTCGGTGCAACCAGGCGCGCAGCAAGGGCGCCGCCTTCATCTCCGATGGAAACACCCGCTGCGACGTGCCCACGAAGGTGTCAATGCCCAGACCTGCCGCCCAGGCGCGCAAGGCATCAGGGCCAAAGGCCTCCAGCCAGGGCGCCACTGCCGATGCGCGCTCACCGTAGCGGCCGACGAAAGCCGGCAGGGGTTCGACGTGGGTCAGGTTCAGGCCACCTTTGCCCGCCAGCAAAAACTTGCGGCCCACCGAGGGCATGGCGTCGAACAAGTCCACGGTGTGCCCAGCCTGGCTCAACACCTCGGCCGCCATCAGGCCGGCAGGACCACCGCCCACGACCACCACCTCCAGCGTGTCGTGATCGGGCATCAAAGAAACAGAAGACTCAGCGGACATCGAGGGAATCCAGCGCCGGCTCGATCAGCCGGCCTTTAGCGTTGATGAAAGCCAGGCGCAGCGGCTGCCCAGGGTGGGCAGCCTGCAGGGCCTCGCGGTAGCGCCGAAGCTGGGCCAGCAGCTCGGGCTTGTGTTGGGGGGTCTCGGTGCTCTTGAAATCGAGCACCCACCAGCAGCCGGTGGCCCGCTCGCGCACCAGGCGGTCCAGGCGCAAGCGCTCACCCTGGTGCCAGAGTTCCACCTCGTTGCCCCAGTGGTCCAGGTGCTGCGAATCCCAGGCCCAGGCGGCTTCGCCATCCAGCACACTGCGCGCGGCCAGCAGGGCCTGGTTCAGCTGTTCCCGATCCAGCGAAAACTCCTTGGCCACCGCCTGTGTGTGCACGTCCGCCCAGCGGAAATCGCGCAGCGGGGTGGGCAGCCACTGCAGCAGGCGGTGCATGGCCTTGCCGATGCGGGTGGCGTCGTCTTCGGCGACCGCAGGTGCCACCTGAGTTGGCGCAGGCGGCCGCCAGGCCGGTAACTCGGGCAGCACGATCGCTGGCTCTTGCTGCGAAGCCGCCTCGACCGCCTCAGGGGCAGCGAGTGGTTCGGCCAATGGCCGCAGGCGCTGCGCCCACGACCGTGCCTGGCCCCGGCTGTAAGGGTCGAAGCTGGACACCACCACCTGATGTTCGGCCCGGGTGAGGGCCACGTAGAGGGCATTGAGCTCTTCCAGGGCGCGGGCTTGCTGCTCGAGGGCCAGTGCGTCGCGAGCGCAAGCCGGCGGCTGTTTTTCGCTGGCCAGGAACACAAAACGCCTCGGGTGCGGCATCTCGCCGGGCCAGTCCACGAGCACACCCATGGTGTCGGCGCGCGCGGCGGCGCTGTCGGTGTCCAGCAGCAGCAGGGTGTGGGCCTCCAAGCCTTTGGCGCCGTGGATGGTGAGCAGGCGCACGGCGTCGTCCGCGATGCAGGGCGTGGCCGCGATGCCCCCTGCCTTCAGGGCGCGAACCCAACGGTAAGCCGTGAGGAAGCGACCACCGTCCTGCGCCAGGGACTGGGCCAGCAGATCGCGCAAGGCAGACAAGGTGGAGGCCCGCATGCGCGACGGCACCGCTTGCGCGTACCGGGCCAAGATGTCGGCTTCGCGATAGACCTGCGCGAGGGCATCGTGCGGGGGCACCGACAAGAAGGCCTTCTGCCAGGAGCGCAGCCGCTCGGCGCAGGCCACCCATTCGGGCGGCGCGACCGACTCGTTGGCCGCCGTCTGAAGCACGTCCCACCAGCGGGCCTGCCCGCTCGCCTTGCTCTGCTTGGCCAATTCGGCCAACTGGGCATCCCCCCAGCCGAACACCGGGGACCGCAGGGCACGGGCGAGGCTGAGATCGTGGTGGGGAGAGACCAGGGCATCCACCAAGGCCACGATGTCTTGCACCGCCGGGTGGTCGCCAAGGTCAAGCTTTTCGGGTTGTTCGCTGGCGATGCCGCGCTCGCGCAAGGCCTCGTGCATCCAGGCCAGGCGCTCGCGCTTGCGCGCCAGCACCATCACTTCGCCGGGGGCTAAGCGCCCGGCGGCGATCTCGGCGCACAGCCAGTCCGCCGCCTGGCGGGCCTCACGGGCCGACATGGTGTCTTCGGGCGTGTGGCGTGGCGTGGTGAGGCTGTCGCGCCATTCGTCCTGGGCCTGCGCCGCCTTCTCGGGGCGAGGCACGGGCGGCAGGGCCAGCACCGCCCCCTCGGCCTGACTGGCGGTGGTGTGCGCGCGGTAGGCGCTGCCTTCGGGGGTGCCGTATTCGCCGGCCTGCACGGCCTCAAGCATGGCGGCGTTGAACGCGCTCACCACGGCAGGCGCGCAGCGGCGGGTGTGGTCACAACTGAGCAGCGCTCCCCCCAGGCCCTGCACCACAAAAGCTTGCGCGGCCTTGAACACTTGAGGCTCGGCACGGCGGAAGCGGTAGATCGACTGCTTGGGGTCGCCCACCAGAAACACCACCGGCGCATCGGCACTGCCCGCGCCTGCATAGGCGCTGAGCCAGCCGTACAGGGCTTGCCATTGCAGGGGGTTGGTGTCTTGAAACTCGTCGATCAGCAACTGGCGAATGCGCGCGTCCAGGCGTTGCTGCATCCAGCCCGACAACTCGGCATTGCCCAGCAGGTGGCGGGCCGCGCCTTCCACGTCGTTCATGTCCACCCAGCCCCGCTCGCGCTTGAGATCGGCGTAGCAGCGCAGCAGCACCCGGGTCAGCCGGGCCAGTCGCTGGTGATGTGCCCAGGCCTTGTGCTGGCGCACGGCCAGGCACACCTCAGCGAGTTCGGCCTCGGCCTCCTGGGCGGCGGCGAACTTGGTGAGATTCTTGGTGAGGCGGTCTTCGTCGGCCACGAAAAAGGCCTTGCGCAGAATGGCCAGGCGCTGAGCGGCGCTGTCCGGCCCATCGGGCAAATCAAAGGCGTCAATCACGCGGGCAGCCGCGTCTCGCGGCGTCTTGTTGGCCTCTTGGCCCAAGGCCTGGGCCCGGGCATGCCACCGGGCGCGAGCGCCGGGCACTCCCAATGCATGCACCGGGTCTGCAAAGGCCGCCAGCGCCGGCACGATCTGCGCGAAGGGCTCGACGGACGCGTCCACCACGCCCACCTCGTCCGCCAAGACAAACTCCACCCGCTTGGCCAGGGCATTGGTCAAGGCCTTCAGGGTCTGCGAGCGACCGAACTCGCGCACCGCATCGAAGAAGTCGGCCTGGTCTTCCGCGTTGGCCGCCAGGGCCGCGTAAAACCGGGGCCACACACGCTCGACCGCCTGCGAATCGTCCTCCAGCAGCTCGTAGCTGGGCGGCAGCCCCAGTTCTTGCAACACCGACAGCGGGGCATTGCGCAGGATGGCCGCGAACCAACTGTGAAAAGTGCGAACCTGCACCGAGCGGCCAGTGGCCAGCACGCGCGCGTGCAGACCCCGCAGCTCAGGGGCCTGGGCGCGGGCCTGCTCGGGCGGCACACCGCGCAGCCGCAACTCTTGCAGCAGGGCCTCTTCGTCCATCGACGCCCACTGGCGCAGCACTTGGCTTAGCCGGTCGCGCATCTCCCCTGCGGCTTTTTTGGTAAAGGTAATGGCCAGGATGTCTTGCGGCGCGCAGCCGTCGGCCAGCGCACGCAGCATCCGCGACACCAGCATCCAGGTTTTGCCGGCGCCAGCGCAGGCCTCTACCGCCACGCTGCGTCGCGGGTCACAGGCCACGGCGTAGAAAGCCTCGGGCGATGCCGGGCGGCCATCAATCTGATAAGCAGCGGCCTGGGCGTTCATGCGCGGAAGTCCTTCCGGCACAGCCCACGGGCGGCGCAATGCTCACACGAACGGCCCTCGCCCAGGGCAGGCAGTTTGGCGCCAGCGGCGAGGCGCTCCAGGTCGTGCCGAATGGCGTCCAGCAAGCGCTCACGGGCCTCCATCACGTCGGGCAATTCAAAGAAATGGGTGGCCGGGTCGCGGTCATTGCGCTGGTCGGTGATGCTGAGGTAGCCAGCGCGCAGGCGCTCGTCGGGCAGGAGGGCAGCATAGAAAGCGAGTTGGGTGTCCTCCAGCGGATTGGCCACTCGATCTCGCGTGGTCTGCCGGCTTTCGGTCTTGTAGTCCATCACGATGCGAATGGGGCCATCGGGGCCGTCCTGCCGATCGATTCGGTCAAGCTGTCCACGCAGTTTCCAGGGGCCGAGAGGCACTTGCTTGGACACTTCGGCGGCCTCAAACACGGGCGCAGCGCCATCCTCCACCGCCTCATGGCGGCGCAGCCAGTCAAGGTAGCCGTCACGCAAGCCCGGCCAGACCGCCAAGAAGGGCAGGAAGGGCGCGCCATCGGCCTGGGCCAGCAGGCCGCGCTGTCGTGCCGTGTCTTGCGCCAGAGCGTCGAGACGCTCGCGATCCCTCTCTGGCGAGGCGCCAGCGTCTGCCCTGCCCTCATGGAACTGGCGCAACACCTCATGCAGCCAGTTGCCCAAATCGCGCTGGTCAACCTCGGCATCCAGCTCGTCGGCCTCGCCCAGTTGCAGCATCCTCAACGCAAAAAACTTGTAAGGGCAGGTTCGCAGGTCTTGATAAGCACTCGCCGACAGCGTGTGGGGCACAAGGGTCGGGGCATCGGGTGCCTCTGCCGAGGGCGGTGCCGCCGTCAGGCCGCGGGCCACTCGGGGGTCTGGGCTGGCTTGCGCCTGCAGGGCCAGCACCCAGGGGCTCGCGCTGGCGGCCTCGCCACGGTGAGAAGTTCGCCACAGCAGGTCCACCATCGGCTCACCCTGCAACCAGCCCCAAGCGCGGCGCAGCGCCTGGGCCAGGGCTTCCCGGTCTGGCAGACCGAGCGCCTGGCGCTGGGCAGGCGTCCACTGCCCTGAAGGCTCGGGGTTGGGGCTGAGATGCACCTCATCGCAGCCCGGCACCACCACCGCCCCCACCTCGCGGCAGAGCAGCTGGGCCAGCGGCAGCACCACCACATCGGCTTGCGCCGACACGGGCGGCTGAAAGCCACTGCCCTCCAGCACGTCGCGCACCCAGGCGGTGAACATCGACAGGCTCCAGCGCCGGGCCGGTCGCCGCTCGGCGTCGCTCCAACCCTCCAGCGATGCCAGCTCGATGCCAGCCTCGCCCAGCCGCAAGGCCTGCACCAACTGGCGCCCTGCTGCATCGACTTCGAGTTCGGCCCATTGCCCACAAGCGCCCAGCGCGGCACCCACGTCCTTCAGCCAGGCAGGCAACGGGCGCGACGCGCCCAGGTCGCCGAGCACAGCCGCGACGCCTTCAGGAATGTGATCGGCCAAGCCCGCCTGCACCTGGCGCCACTGCGACAGGCCGGCCCGTCGGGCCTGAGCCTCCAGGGCCGACACGGCGGCGGCGTCATAGGCCGGCGAGTGCTTGAGCCAGTCGATCACGTCATCGGTGCTGGCCCTGGGGTCCACCGCGCGCAACAGGCCAACCACGCGAGCGGCGGCCTGCGTGGTGGACAGCTTCCAACCCGTCTCATCGCGAACGGCCACGCCCACACCATGCAACCACGCGGCGATTCGCCGCGTCAGCAAGCGGTCATTCGCCACCAAGGCCACGGGCACACGGCCGGCCGCCAGGTGCGCCAACACACAAGCGGCCGCCCGCTGGGCCTCGTCTTCCGCATCGGACGAGGGATGAAAACCCCAGGAACCCGTGTCTTGCTCAGGCTCTGGGGGCAACTCCAGCGTACAAGCCGCGTCGCCCCAACGGCGGGTCAATGCCTGAGCCAGGAGATCGGGCTGATATCCCTGCAGCACCAGCAACCCGTCAGCGACCTCGCCCGGCGCGGCCAGCTCACCCCACAAGACATCGGTCGGGTAAGACGAGGCCGCAGCCCACGTGAGCGCCAGGCGCGCGATCAGCGCCTCCCAGCGCAAATTGCCCCAGGGCCCCACCACCTCTTCCTCCAGGCCCTGCGCCCACTGCGCGCGCTCGGCGGGCGGCCGGGCCGCCGCCACCGGCGCCAGTTGGCGCGCAGCCTCGACCAATCGCTCGGTGAGTTCCCGCCGCAGGGCGGCCTCGTCCCGAGGCACCCAACGCTCCAGCATCGAACTGGCCATCAGCGTGTCACGCGCTGCGTCCATCGACAAATCGGTGGGCGCAGGGTCAAAAGGCTGCAAGCCCGACGCCCAGTTGCGGGTGGTCTCAAAGCGCGGGGACATGGCACTGGGGTGGCGCAACGCCCAGGCACGCCGCGCTGGCTCCATGAGCTGGGCATAAGGCACCAGCACAGTCAGCCGCGCGGGGTGGCAGTTGCGCACCGTGAGGAAGTGTTCGATTTGCGCCATCGCGCCGCACCAGGCACGCGAGGCGGGAGAAGCCTGCAAGGAGGCACGTGGGTCAGGCGCTGGGCTCAGGCTGGCTGGCGTCATGGAATTAGCGTTTCTGTCACAATCGAAAGCCCTGAGCGAGATGCCGGCTTCACGGGGTGTTACCCCGCTCACCGCAGCATCCAACTGTAACCTGCACCCACTACCCAATTCAGAGGAATCCCATGGCCAGCGACCTGATCAAACACGTTTCCGACGCGAGCTTCGAAGCCGATGTGCTCAAAGCCCAGGCGCCGGTGCTCGTGGATTTCTGGGCGGAATGGTGCGGCCCCTGCAAGATGATCGCCCCCATCCTGGACGAAGTGGCCGGCGCCTACAACGGCAAGCTGCAAGTGGCCAAGATGAACGTGGACGAAAACCGCGACGTGCCCGCCAAGTTCGGCATTCGCGGCATTCCCACCCTGATGCTGTTCAAGGACGGCCAGTTGGCCGCCACCAAGGTCGGCGCCCTGAGCAAGGCCCAGCTGACCGCCTTCATTGACGCCAGCATCGGCTGATGCCCCTCTCGCGTCCCGGGTGCAACGCCCGGGGCGCAGGTTCCGCGCCCCAGACTGACAGACGGCAAATGCTGTCATAATCAAGCGCGGTAAGCCCTTTCTCGGCTACCCCCCATCTTGCGCAGCGGCCGCCTCCGGACCCGAGCGCCACCTCCCCCGGTTACCAGCCCGAACTCCTCGACGGAGTGATTTCCATGCACCTTAACGAACTCAAGGCACTGCACGTGTCCGAAGTCTTCAAGCAGGCCGAAGCGCTTGAGATCGAGAACACCGGCCGCATGCGCAAGCAAGAGCTGATGTTCGCCATCATCAAGAAGCGCGCCAAGGCCGGCGAACAGATCTTTGCGGATGGCGTCCTCGAAGTGCTGCCCGACGGTTTCGGCTTCCTGCGCGCGCCGGACACCAGCTACACGGCCAGCACCGACGACATCTACATCTCGCCCAGCCAGATCCGCCGCTTCAACCTGCACACCGGCGACATGATCGAAGGCGAAGTTCGCATCCCCAAGGATGGCGAGCGCTACTTTGCCCTCAACAAGCTCGACAAGATCAACGGCCTGCCTCCCGAGGAGAACAAGCACAAGATCATGTTCGAGAACCTCACGCCGCTGTTCCCCAAGGAACAGATGCGCCTCGAACGCGACAACCTCAAGGGCGACGAGAACATCACCGGCCGCATCATCGACATCATTGCCCCGATCGGCCGCGGCCAGCGCGCCCTGATCGTGGCGCCGCCCAAGAGCGGCAAGACGGTGATGATGCAGCACATCTGCCACGCCATCACCACCAACCACCCCGACGTGGAACTCATGGTGCTGCTGGTGGATGAGCGCCCCGAGGAAGTGACCGAAATGCAGCGCACCGTGCGCGGCGAGGTGATTGCCTCCACGTTCGACGAACCTGCCGCCCGCCACGTTCACGTGGCCGAAATGGTGATCGAGCGCGCCAAGCGCCTGGTCGAACTGAAAAAAGACGTGGTGATCATGCTCGACTCGATCACCCGCTTGGCCCGCGCCTACAACAACGTGCTGCCGTCCAGTGGCAAGGTGCTCACCGGCGGTGTGGACGCTAACGCCCTGCAGCGGCCAAAGCGCTTCTTCGGCGCCGCCCGCAAGGTGGAAGAAGGCGGCTCGCTCACCATCATCGCCACTGCCCTGGTGGACACGGGTTCGCGCATGGACGAGGTGATCTTTGAAGAATTCAAGGGCACCGGCAACTGCGAAATTCACCTGGATCGCCGCCTCTATGAGAAGCGTGTGTTCCCGTCGATCCAACTCAACCGCAGCGGTACCCGCCGCGAAGAGTTGCTGCTGCAGCCTGAAATCCTGCAGAAGACCCGAATCCTGCGCCAATTCATGTACAACATGGACGAGATTGAGGCCATGGAAATGGTGCTCAAGAGCATGAAGGCCACGAAGAACAACTCTGAGTTCTTCGACATGATGCGCCGCGGCGGCTGACGCCTCGGCCCAAGGGTATAATCGCAAGCTTTGCTTTTGCGGCAAGTACGGTGGAATGGTTCCGCCGCGGCTGTCGCTACTGACACAAGGAAACGCCATGAAAGAAGGCATTCACCCCAACTACCGCGAAGTCTGCTTCGTGGACCTGTCCAACAACTTCAAGTTCGTGACCCGTTCCTGCGTGAACACCAAGGAAATGATCAAGCTGGACGACGGCCGCGAGCTGCCGCTGTTCAAGCTGGATACCTCCAGCGAATCGCATCCTTTCTACACCGGCACGCAGAAGACCGTGGACAACATGGGCGGCCGCGTGGAGCGTTTCCGCAACCGCTACGCCAAGACCGCGGCCAAGTAATCGGGCTTCCTTCTTCGCCAAAAAGCAGCTGCTTCGCAGCTGCTTTTTTTTCGTCGCCGCGGTGGCACCGCCGCCCTGTATATTTTTCTTCGTGAACCAACCTACCCCCGCCATCGTGAGCCAAGCGGCTGTACGGCGCTTGCCGCGGCTTGCTCTCCTGCTGTTCTGCATCGCCTACGTGCTGCCGGGCTTCATTGGCCGCGAACCCTGGAAGGTAGCAGACGTCGCTGCCTTCGGCGCCATGCATGAGCTGGCCTTGGGCAATTCAAGTTGGTGGAGTCCCGTGGTGTTGGGACTGCCGGTGGAAGACGCGGGCGCCCTTCCCTACTGGCTGGGCGCCGTCTGCATTCGCTTGCTGCCGTTTCTGCCAGCCGACTGGGCGGCCCGGCTCCCCTTCATCGGGCTGCTGGCACTGACGCTGGCCCTCACTTGGTACACGGTGTACCACCTCGCCCGACAACCGGGCGCCCAGCCCGTCGCCTTTGCCTTTGGTGGTGAAGCCAACCCCACCGATTACGCCAGGGCCATGGCCGACGCAGGCCTGCTTGCCTTGATGGCCTGTCTGGGCTTGGCACAACTCTCCCACGAAGCCACACCCGACTTGGTGCGGCTGGCCTGCATGGCGGCCATGCTGCTAGGGGTGGCCCGCCTTGCCCACACCAACGACCCCCACCCTTTGAGGGCCTTGCTACCCTGGTCTTTGGGTGGTCTGGGCCTGGTGCTGAGTGGTTCACCCTGGCTGGCCTTCTTCATGGGTCTGGGCTGCTTGTTGTGGTTGGTGCTGCACCCGGCATCCGTTTGGCGCCGCCTGACCCTTGGGGCATCGCTGGCCTGGTTGGCCTCTCTGCTGGTGGGCCTGGCAACGGGGCCTTGGCCAGACCTGTTGCCCAGCATGGTGTGGACCCAGGAAGACTGGGACAGTTGGGGTCGGTTGCTCGTGTGGTTCACCTGGCCGGCCTGGCCACTTGCCCTGTGGACACTGTGGCGCTGGCGCCGGCAATGGATGGAGCCCCATGTGGCGCTGCCCGCCTGGGCGGCAGTGGTGGGCATGGTGGCCAGCACCTTGGCCGACGACAGAGACAGGGCTCTCTTGGTGGCACTGCCCGCCCTGGCCACGCTGGCGGCCTTTGCCTTGCCCACTTTGCGCCGCAGCGTGGCCGCTCTCATCGATTGGTTCACGCTGCTCTTCTTCTCGGGCTGCGCCCTCGTGATCTGGGTGATCTGGGTGGCCATGATGACTGGCGTGCCGGCCAAGCCGGCGGCGAACGTGGCCAAGCTGGCCCCCGGTTTCCAAGCGGAATTTGGCTTGCTGGCATTCGTCCTCGCCTTGGCTGCCACCCTGGCCTGGCTCTGGCTGGTGTCGTGGCGCGTGGGCGCGCATCGGCAAGCGCTCTGGAAGAGCTTGGTGCTACCCGCGGCAGGGGCCATCCTGTGCTGGCTGCTTCTCATGACACTCTGGCTGCCCCTGCTCGATTTCGGCAGAAGTTACGGCCCCATCTCCCGGCGCATTGCCTCGCTCGTGCCACCAAGCACCTCTTGCGTGGTCGTGGATGGGCTGACCCAGGCGCAGATCAGCGCCCTGCGGTACCACGGCAAGCTCACGCTGCTGCGCAGCACGGACACGAAATCGACGCTGGAGAACTGCAGGGCACTGGTGGTGTCACCTGACACGCAGGGCACGCTCGATCAGCGCATCGACCTGACGCAGTGGGCCTTCCGGGCCACGGTGAGGCGCCTTACCGACAACAAAGAGAGTCTGCTGCTGTACCAGCGTGTCAGTCGATGACCCGGTCGCGGATGCGCGACGGCGGCAACGCGATGACGAACTCGGAGCCCTCGCCCACCACGCTCGTCACGTCGATGCGGCCGCCGTGGCGCTGCGCCACGTGCTTGACGATGGCCAATCCCAGGCCTGTGCCGCCTGTCTCACGCGAGCGGCTGCGGTCCACCCGGTAAAAGCGCTCGGTCAGACGCGGAATGTGTTCCGCGGCAATGCCCGGACCGGTGTCGCGCACGAAGTACTCGCCCCAGCCGTCTTGGCGCAGACGCCAACCGGTCTCTATCTTGCCGCCGCCCGGGGTGTAGCGCACCGCGTTGCTCAGCAGGTTGGACATGGCGCTGAGCAGTTCCGACTTGGCACCGGACACCAGGAGGGCCGGACCCGGCAGACGGCGGATGTCGTGGGGTGGCTTGGCAATGGCCTGGCTCAGGCCCATGGACTCCTGCAGCACGTGACCGATGAGTTCCTCGCCGTCAATCCAGTCCGACGTCCCGGGCACAGGGCTGCCTTCCAGTCGGGAAAGGGTCAACAGGTCGCTCACCAAGGTCTGCATGCGCTGGGCCTGCTGACTCATCATCTCCAGGTAGCGTGAGCGATCGGCCTCTTCGAGCGGGATGCTTTGCATGGTTTCCACGAAACCACTCAACACCGTCAGGGGGGTGCGGATCTCATGCGAGACGTTGGCCACAAAGTCGCGACGCATGGCCTCGGCCAGTTGCACCGCGGTGATGTCGCGCGACAGCATGAGCTTGCGCTTCTTGCCATACGGGTGAATCTGCAACGATATTTTGCTGGGCTGGGAAGGCCGGGGCCCGACCCCGTCCACCTGAATCTCGTGGCCAAAATCGCCCGAGGCAAGGTAGGCAGCAAACGTTGGACTGCGCACGATGTTGCGCACGTATTGCCCCAGGTCACGCTGGGGGTCAAAGCCCAGGTGGTTCGCCGCCGTGAGGTTGGACCACTCGATGCGGCCCGCCGCATCCAGCAGCATCACGCCATTGGGTGAGGCCTGGATGGCCGCCAGAAAATCTTCCAGCCGGGCGTCGCTGTTCTGGGCCTTCTTCTCCAGCTTTTTGACCAGCTTGCGACAGCGTTCGATCACCTCGCCCCAGGCACCGCTCAGGTTGGGCGTGCGCGTGACATCGGCCTTGTTGAGCCAGCGCAGCACTTGGCGAGCGCGCAAGCCATCCCAGAGGGACCACACCACGGCGCCGCCGAGGGCGCCCACCACCGTCAGGCCAGATGACGACTTGACCAAGCCCCACAACGCTCCCAGCAAGACCAGGAGCAGCAGTTCAATGGCGCGGCGGGTCATGCCGCCGAAACGGAGGAACCCGCAGAAGGACGGGCCGGGCTTCCTTGTGCCGTGAGACGGTAACCCGCGCCGCGCACGGTTTCGATCATGAACGACGCCGCACCCAGACTTTCACGCAAGCGCTTCACATGCACGTCCACCGTTCTCTCCTCAATGAAGACATGGTCACCCCAGACCTTGTCGAGCAGAGTACCACGGGTGTGCACGCGCTCGGCGTGCTTCATGAGGTAGTGCAGCAGCTTGAACTCGGTGGGCCCCACCTTGAGCTCTTGGCCTTGATAGCTCACGCGGTAGGTGGCGGCATCGAGCGTCAGGTTGCCCACCTGCACCGAGTCGTTCACGATCTCGGGCGCTCGGCGGCGCAACACCGCGCGAATGCGGGCCAACAGTTCCTGCGTGGAGAACGGCTTGGTGATGTAGTCGTCGGCACCGGCGTCAAGGCCTTGCACCTTGTCTGACTCGTCGCTGCGGGCCGTGAGCATCAGGATGGGGACGCTCTTGGTCCGCTCCTGCTTGCGCCATTGGCGCGCCAGCGTTGCCCCGCTTTCGCCGGGCAACATCCAGTCCAGCAGGATGACGTCGGGCAGCACCGCGTCCACCTCGCGCTGGGCCGCCACGCCGTCGAACACGACGGTCGGGGCAAAGCCGTTGTGGCGCAGGTTCACGGCAATCAGTTCGGCGATGGAGGGCTCGTCCTCCACCACCAGGACACGAGGCAGTTTTCTCATCCGATCACCGATGCGACTTTGTCGACCGAGGCGTGGCGCACGTCCTCACCCTTGACGATGAAAATGATCTGCTCCGCGATGTTCTTGGCGTGATCGCCCACTCGCTCAATGGACTTGGCCAGGAACAGCAGGTCCAGGCTAGGCGAAATGGTGCGCGGGTCTTCCATCATGTAAGTGATGAGCTTGCGCAGGAAGCCGTCGTACTCGGCATCGATTTCGTCGTCGCCCTTGATGATGCTCAGCGCACTCACCGTGTCCAGGCGAGCAAACGCATCCAGCGTCTTGCGCAGCAGCGCAGCGGCCAGGTCGGAGGCCATGCGAAGCTCGGAGATGGGCAGGTTGCGCGGCGTGCCGCTCTCGATGATGGACTTCACCATGCGCGCGATGCGGGCCACCTCATCACCGGCTCGCTCCAGGTTCTGGGTGGTGCGGGAAATGGCCATCAGGAAGCGCAGGTCGCGGGCCGTGGGCTGGCGCCGACCGATCGTCGAGATGATCTCGTGGTCGATGTGCAGCTCCATCTGGTTGATGCGGTTTTCGGTCTCGATGACCTGCCCCGCCGTTTCCAGGCTCATGTGCACCAGGGCGTACACGGCCTGGTGGAGTTGCGATTCGACGAGTCCGCCCATTTCCAACACGTTGCTGGAGATGGAGTTGAGTTCGGCGTCGAACTGGCTGGAGAGATGCTTGTCGCTCATGGAATGGCTCCCCTTGATCAACCGAAGCGACCGGTGATGTAGTCCTCGGTCTCGGTTTTGGTCGGTTTGAAGAAAATCTGCTCGGTGGAGCCGAACTCCACCAGCTCGCCCAGGTACATGTAAGCCGTGAAGTCGCTGCAGCGGGCGGCTTGCTGCATGTTGTGGGTGACGATGGCGATGGTGTAGTCCTGCTTGAGCTCGTGCACCAGCTCTTCCACCTTGCCGGTGGAGATCGGGTCAAGTGCGGACGTGGGCTCATCCAGCAGCAGCACCGACGGCTTGACCGCCACGCTTCGTGCGATGCAAAGGCGCTGCTGTTGACCGCCAGACAGCGACAAGCCACTCTGCTTGAGCTTGTCCTTCACCTCTTTCCACAGCGCGGCCTTGGTCAGTGCCCACTCCACGCGGTCGTCCATCTCGCTCTTGGACAGGTCTTCGTAGAGCTTCACGCCGAAAGCGATGTTGTCGTAGATCGACATGGGGAACGGCGTGGGCTTCTGGAACACCATGCCGATGCGCGCGCGCAGCAGGTTGATGTCTTGCTTGGGGTCCAGAATGTTCTGGCCGTAAAAATTGATGGAGCCCTCGGCACGCTGGCCCGGGTACAGGCTGTACATGCGGTTCAAGGTGCGCAACAGGGTGGACTTGCCACAGCCCGATGGGCCGATGAAAGCCGTGACCTTGCGCTCCTGGATATCGAGGTTGACGTTCTTCAGGCCCTGGAAGTTGCCATAGAAGAAGTTCAGGTTGCGCAGCTCCAGGGCATTGCGGGTGGCGGTAGCGGTATCGCTCATGGTGATTCCGGGGGTTGCTTATTTCGGAGACTTGTCGCGCAGGAAGACGCGCGCCACGATGTTGAGCAGCAGCACAGACAGGGTGATCAGCAGCGCACCACCCCAGGCCAGGCGAATCCAGTTGTCGTAGGGGCTCATGGCGAACTGGAAAATCACCACTGGCAGGTTGGCCATGGGCGCGCCCATGTCCAGGCTGAAGAACTGGTTGTTCAGTGCGGTGAACAGCAGCGGCGCGGTCTCGCCACTGATGCGGGCCACGGCCAGCAGCAGGCCGGTGAGCACACCACTGCGCGCGGCGCGCAGCGTCACCATCAAGGCCACCTTCCAGCGCGGGGCACCCAGGGCAAATGCGGCTTCACGCAGGCTGCCCGGCACCAGTCGGAGCATGTTCTCGGTGGTGCGGACCACCACCGGGATGGCAATCAGCGACAGCGCCAGGCTACCGGCCCAGCCCGAGAAGTTACCCATGGTGGCCACGGCGATCGCGTAAACAAACAGGCCGAGCACGATAGACGGGGCCGACAGCATGATGTCGGTGACGAAACGGGTGAGCTCGGCCGTCTTGCTGCGGTCGCCGTACTCGGCCAGGTAGATGCCCGCCAGGATGCCCACGGGCGTGGACACCAGCACGGTCACCGCGACCATCATGAGGCTGCCGACGATGGCGTTGGCCAAGCCACCGCCTTCGCTGCCAGGGGCCGGGGTGGACTGGGTGAACATGTTCCAGTCCAGGGCGGCGAAGCCGTTGCGGAACAACACCGACAGAATCCACAAGAGCACGAAGAGGCCCAGCACCATGGCGCCCATGGAGAGGGTCAGGCCAATGGCGTTGGCGCGCTGGCGCGACTTGTAGCGCTTGAGGTTGAACGACGCGTTGGATGCGGTATCGGTGGACATCACAGGCCTTTCGCTTTCTCGGCGCGCATGATCATGATCTTGGCGGCTGCCAGCACCACGAAGGTGATGACGAACAACAGCAGACCCAGTGCAAACAGCGTCGAGAGGTGGAAGTCAGCAGCCTCGCCAAACTCGTTGGCCAGGGTCGAGGCAATCGAGGTGCCAGGCGAGAACAGCGAGGTGGGCAGACGATTGGCGTTGCCAATGACAAAAGTCACGGCCATGGTCTCGCCCAAGGCACGTCCCAGGCCCAGCATGACGCCACCCACCACGCCTTTCTGCGTGTAAGGCAACACCACGCGGCGCACCACCTCCCACGTGGTGCAGCCCAGCCCGTAAGCGGACTCGCGCAGGATGGGCGGGACGATCTCGAACACGTCGCGCATCACCGCCGCAATGAAGGGCAGCACCATGAAGGCCAGCACGATGCCCGCCGCCAGGATACCAATGCCGTTGGTGGCGCCGCCAAACAAGGGGCCGATCAGGGGCATGGTGCCCAGCAGTCCTTGCAGGCCGGGCTGCACGTGGTCGGCGAACAAGGGCGCAAACACGAAGAGACCGAACATGCCGTAGATGATCGACGGCACGGCGGCCAGCAGTTCCACCGCAGTGCCCAGCGGACGGCGCAGCCAGACCGGGCAGGTTTCGGTGAGGAACAGCGCAATGCCAAAGGCCAGGGGCACGGCGATCACCAGCGCGATGCTGGCGCTGGCCAGGGTGCCCACGATGGCGATCGCGGCACCGAACTCCTCGTTGATGATGTCCCACTCGACACGCCAGACAAACTGCAGGCCGAACTTCTGAAAAGCGGGCCACGCGTTGATGACGAGCGACACGATGATGCCCATCAGGGCAATCAGCACCAGCAGCGAAAAACTCTGGGTGACGCGGTGAAAGAACACGTCCTGGAGCCGCTGCCGTTCGGCAATCGACGCCATGCGCTGTTGTTGCGCCGTTGGCACGGGCACAGGTTGAGAAGTCATGGTGGTATCCACGCTCATGATGAACCCCGATCAGGCGGCTGGGGGGCTTTCCGCAAACCGAAAGCCGCCGACAGACAGTGCTGTCAGGCGGCGATCGGATTGTCGCCCCCGCCGGCTTACTTGGCGATTTGGCTCCAGACCTTGGAACGAATCTGGGTGGTCAGGCTGTCGGGCAGCGGCACGTAGTCCAGATCAGCCGCCATCTGCTTGCCGTTCTTGAACGACCAGTCAAAGAACTTCAGCACTTCAGCCGACTGAGCCTTGTCTTGGGGTTCCTTGTACATCAGGATGAACGAGGCGGTGGAGATGGGCCAGCTGTCGGCGCCCTTGGCATTCACCATGGACACGCCCATGCCAGGCACGCTGAACCAGTCCACGCCGGCGGCAGCAGCGGCGAAGGTCTTGTCGTCGGGGCTGACGTACTTGCCATCGGCGTTCTGCAGCTGCAGGAAGGGCATGTTGTTCTTCTTGGTGTAGGCGTACTCCACATAGCCCAGCGCACCCTTCACGCGGTTCACGTTGGCGGCCACGCCCTCGTTGCCCTTGCCACCCACCGAAGTAGGAGCCGGCCACTTCACGGCAGCGCCCTTGCCCACGCTGTCGGCCCAGGGCTTGCTCACGGCGCTCAGGTAGTCGGTGAAGTTGAAGGTCGTGCCAGAGCCGTCGGCGCGGTGCACCACGGTGATGGTCTGGTCAGGCAGGTTCTTGCCGGGGTTCAGCGCGGCCAGCTTGGGGTCGTTCCACTTAGAGATGGTGCCCATGAACATTTCAGCCAGCACGGGGCCGGTCACGCGCAGTTCGCCGGGCTTGAAGCCGTCGAGGTTGAACACGGGCACGGTGCCGCCAATGATGGCGGGGAACTGCACCATGCCGTCCTTGTCCAGGTCAGCGCCCGACACCGGTGCATCGCTGGCGCCGAAGGCCACGGTCTTGGCGCGGATCTGGCGCAGGCCGCCGGACGAACCAATCGACTGATAGTTCAGGCCAACACCGGTTTCCTTCTTGTAAGCCTCGGCCCACTTGGCGTAGATCGGGAACGGGAAAGTCGCACCGGCGCCGGTGATGTCGGCGGCGTGCGCAGCGCCAATGGCCAGGGTGGCCAGGGCAGCGGCGGCCACGGACTTCAGAAGGGTTCGCTTGGTGTTCATGTGGGTCCTTTCAGACTGTTTGGGAAGGGATGCCGTGAACTTTAGGGAAGCAATGTGACAAACACGTGACGAAAACAGGTCTGTCACACGCCAGGGCAATGGCACCGACGATGCGTCACAATCCGGGTTTACCCAAATCGGCTTCCCGCACGATGGCCAACTCTCGAACGGCCGTCCTGTGTCTCCCATCCATGCAAAACGGTACCCTCCTCGCCGCCATTGACCTTGGCTCGAACAGCTTCCGCCTGGAAATTGGCCGATACCACTCAGGGCACATCGAGCGCATCGAGTACATCAAGGAAACCGTTCGCCAGGGCAACGGACTGGACGAAAACAAAGTGCTGAGCCAGGCCGCGATGGAGCGTGGCTGGGACTGCCTGGCCCGTTTTGCCGAACGCCTGCACGGCTTCAAGAAGCAGCAGGTTCGAGCCGTGGCCACCCAAACCCTTCGCGAGGCACGAAACCGCGAGGATTTTCTTCGCAATGCCCAGGCGATTTTGGGCTTTCCCATCGAGGTGGTGTCAGGACACGAAGAAGCGCGCCTGATTTACCAAGGGGTCTCCCACCTGCTGCCCCAGTCGGACGAGCGACGCCTGGTGGTGGACATTGGCGGGCGGTCCACCGAAATGATCCTGGGCGAAGGCTACAACGCCCACGCCATGGAGTCGTACCGCCTGGGCAGCGTGGCCTGGTCCCAGCGGTATTTCCCGCGCGGCCAGGTCAGCCTGACCGCCTTCAAGACGGCCGAAGTGGCCGCCAAGGCGGTGCTAGAAGAGGCGCTGGACAAATTCCCGCCCACCGACTGGAACGTGGCCTACGGCTCGTCGGGCACGGTGTCGGCCGTGGCCGACATCCTGGCCGCGCACGGCTGGGCCAGCGGTCTGGTCACGCGCACCGGCCTCGATTGGCTGATCGACAAACTCGTACGGGCCGGCAACACCGAGACCGTGCGACTGGAAGCCCTCAAGGACGACCGCCGGCCCGTGATTGCGGGTGGCGTGGCCGTGCTCCGCGCCATCTTCGACCTGTTCGACATCCAGCAAATGCTGCCCGCGCAGGGCGCCCTGCGCCATGGCGCCCTGTACGACCTGATCGACCGCGACACCGACGGCGGCGATGTGCGCGAGCGCACTGTGCAATGGCTCACGCAGCGATTTTCGGTGGACACCGGCCAGGCCCAGCGCGTGAGCACCGTGGCCACCACGCTGTTTTCTCAGGTGGCGGCCCAAGACGACCAGAACCAGCGCTATTCCCAGAAACTCGTGTGGGCCGCCCGGCTGCATGAGCTGGGCACACACATCTCGCACGATCGATCGCACCACCACGGCGCCTACATCCTGGACAACGTCGACGCTCCCGGCTTCTCCCTGCCCGAGCTGCACCGCATGAGCCAGCTGGTGCTGGGACAACGCGGCAAGCTCAAGAAGCTGGAAGAGTCGCTGCAAGACGAGCTGTTCGCTAAACAACTGATGGCGCTGCGCATCGCCGTGTTGCTGTGCCACGCGCGCCAGATGCCCGAGCACGAGGTGCTCAAGCTCAGCTACAAGAACCGGGCGTTCCGGCTGGTGACGCCTGCGGGATGGGCACGCCGGTACCCCCAGTCGGCCTGGTTGCTGACGGAGGAAGTGGCCGCTTGGCAAAAAACCACCTGGAAATTCAGCGCGGACATTCGCTGACGGCAGCCTGCGGCGCGCCCTTTCATTACCAGGGGCCAAAACCGTATAAACCGTATATACGGTTTATACTCTTCGCTTTCAATCCAGCGGAGAATTGCCATGGCCAATGCCGACAAAAACACCCCCAAGAAGCCCAAGCTCGTGCGGGACAGCTTCACCATCCCCAAGAACGAATTCGCCGCCATCGAGACCATGAAGACGCGGGCCATCGCACTGGGCACCAGCGTGAAGAAAAGCGAGCTGCTGCGAGCCGGCCTGATGGTCCTTCAGTCGCTAAGCGATGCCGATTTCAAAGCCGCTCTCGCCGCTGTGCCCACGCTCAAGACCGGCAGGCCGCAGGCCCAAGAAGCCGAGACCGAGAACACCAAGCAGGTGAAGGCTGAGGCCGCCCCCGCCAAGGCCGCAGCGAAAACGCCGATGACGGCACCGGCCAAGGCCGCGGCAAAGGCACCGACAAAAGCACCGACAAAAGCACCGGCAAAAGCACCGGCAAAAGCTCCTGCCAAAACAACCCGCGTGGCCAAGCCCGCCACCTCCACCCCGGCCGTAGCCCCTCAGACCAAGCCTGCGCGCACCCGCCCAACCACCGCCAAGAAGGCCGGTTGAGTTAGAGCAGTTCGGGCGTCTGCACGGTCACGATGACCGTTTGTGGCACGCCCGCGCGTTCGCGCTGGCGCAGCCACCAGACCGCGCCCTTCTTGACCGAACAGTCGGCGGCCTGCATGCCCAGCAATTGCGCCACCACCTGGCCCAGGGTGGGCTGGTGCCCCACCACCAGAACCGGCGAGCGCCCGCCGGGCCATTGCACCAGCTCCAGCAGAGCGGCGGGCGTCGCCCCAGGCAGCAGGGCCTCGCTGACGCGGTATTTGCGCCCCAGCGCCTGAACGGCCTGTGCCGTCTGCTCTGTGCGGGCAGCAGGACTCGACCAGATGCGCGTGCCCTCAGGCAGTTGACGGTCCAGCCAGGCCGCCATGCGAGCGGCCTGCTTTTCCCCGCGCGGCGTCAGGCGCCTGGCCAGGTCGAGGGCATCGCCCTGCTCCCCCTGTTCGCCATCTGGGTGCTCTTGTGCCTCAGCGTGCCGCCACAGAATCAGGTCCATTGCCGCCCTTTCCTCAGCCCTTGGTGCCGTAGCGGGCCATCAAGGTTGACTGGGCCGATTGCAGAACCGCCCTCGCCCTGGGGGGCAAGGTCTGGTGCGCCGGGCGGTACTGACCATCGGCTTGCAGCAACCAGGCGTCTCGCGTGTCCTGCAGGTACACCAGCAGGCATTCGTCAATGATGCGCTGGCGAAGCTGGGCATCTGTTACCGGCCAGGCCAGCTCCACCCGGCGCAGCATGTTGCGGTTCATCCAGTCGGCACTGGAGAGCCACAGCTCCTCGTCGTCGCCCACGCGGAAATAGAACACCCGTGAGTGCTCCAGCAGGCGGCCAATGACCGAGCGCACGCGCACGTTATCGGTATAGCCCGGCACCTGGGCTGGCAGCACGCAAGCCCCGCGCACGATCAAGTCCACCTTGACCCCGCGCTGTGACGCCTCGGCCAAGGCCCGGGCCAGCGGCTCGTCGGTGAGGGCGTTCATCTTCAACACGATGCGCACCTCTTTACCGGCTGCGGCCGCCTTGCCCGCCGCGTCCAAGCGGTCGAGCAAGGCGCGGTGCAAATGGAAGGGCGCGATCACCGCCTTGTTCAAGCGCCCAAGCCGGTTCTGGCTGGCCAAGTGCAGGAAGATCTGGTCCAGGTCGGCCGTGAGCTGCGGGTCGGCCGTGAGGTAGCTCAGGTCGGTGTAGAGCCGGGCTGTTCCAGGGTTGTAGTTGCCCGTGGACAGGTGGGCGTAACGCCGCAGCCCCCCGGCCTCACGCCGGGTGATGAGCATCATCTTGGCGTGGGTCTTGAGGCCCACCACACCGTACACCACCTGCGCGCCCACCGACTCCAGGCGTTCGGCGTAGTTGATGTTGGCCTCTTCGTCGAAGCGGGCCTTGAGCTCCACCACCGCTGTGACTTCTTTGCCGCGCCGCACAGCCTCGCGCAGCAGATCCATCAGCTCGCTCTTGGAACCGGTTCGGTAGATGGTTTGTTTGATGGCCACGACGTCCGGGTCCAGCACGGCCTCGCGCAGAAAACCCAGCACGGCATCGAAGCTCTCGTAAGGCTGGTGGATGAGCACGTCGCCCTGTCGCAGCCGCTCAAAGTACGACTGCCCGGGCGTGAGCTGCACAGGCCAGCCGGGGTGATAAGGCTCGAAGCGCAGGGCCGGGGCATCGATCATGTCCACCAGCTGGTTCAGCCGCACCAGGTTCACCGGCCCCGCCACCCGGTACAGCGCGTTGGCCGGCAAACCGAATTGCGCCAGCAGAAAGCCCGAGAGGAACTCCGAGCAGCCGGCCGACACCTCCAGGCGAAGCGCCTGTCCGAAATGCCGCTGCTGCAGCCCCTTGCGCAAGGCGGTTCGCAGGTTCTTCACCTCTTCCTCGTCCACCGCCAGGTCAGAGTGGCGCGTGACGCGGAACTGCGAGAACTCGGTGACCTGGCGCCCCGGGAACAGATCGCCCAGGTGCGAGCGAATCATGCTGGAGATAGACACGAAGTGCATTTGCTTCGAGCCCTTGACCGCCGGCATGCGCAAAAAGCGCGGCAGGATGCGCGGCACCTTGACGATGGCGACCTCGTTCTCGCGCCCGAACGCGTCTTTGCCCGCCAGGCGAACAATGAAGTTGAGCGACTTGTTCGCCACCTGCGGGAAAGGATGGGCCGGGTCCAGGCCGACGGGCATCAGCAGGGGCTGCACCTCGTTGACGAAAAACTCTTTCACCCAACGCCGCTGCCTGGGGTTGCGTTCGCTGTGCGGCACGATCCTGATGCCCTTCTTCTCCAGCAGGGGCATGAGTTCGTCGTTGTAGATGGCGTACTGCTGGGCCACCAGGGCGTGCACCTGGTCTGACAGGCGCTCAAAGGTCTGGGTGGTGTACAGGCCACGCTGCTCGTTGGCCTGAGCCGCCGTGAGGTGGGGCGCCATCCTCACCTCGAAAAACTCATCCAGGTTGCTCGACACAATGGCGAGATAACGCATGCGCTCCAGCAGGGGGACATCCCGGCGCCGGGCCCAGTCCATGACCCGCTCGTTAAAGGCCAGGATGCTTTGGTCGCGATCGAGCAATGGGGTTTTGTTCAAGTTATTGGTGCCACTCATGAGATTCGGAAAAGGGTCGCATGGACTAAGGCGACCCAAGCACGTGCCATGCCCATTATTCAACGAGCGGGCCGTGTTTTGGCGTTCCTGCGGCACTGCGCCCTGTCATGTCTGCCATGCGGGTGCGCCGAGTGCGCGGGCGCAACGCCAGCGCGGCCAGAAACCCTTCAACAGCCTGTGCCCAACCGTAGGCCAGCGCGTGTTCGCGCACCTGCCGCCTGGACAGGCGCAGGGCCTTGTGCCAAGCCTCTTCCAGGCTGTCGGCCACGCAACCACCCTGCCCTGGGCCCAGCCACTGCATGGGCCCGTCCGCAGGCAAGGCTGCCACGGGCGTCCCGCAGGCCATGGCCTCCAGCACCACGCGCCCGGCGCCGTCGTGCCGCCCGGGGTAGACCAGCACGTCGGCGTTGGCGTACACGGCGGCAAGCTCATGGCGCGGCAACACCCCGACCCAGTGAACCGTGGGATAACGCCCCACCAAGGCCTTGGCTTGAGGGCCATCACCGCACACCACTTTGCTGCCCGGCACGTCAAGGCCGAGAAAGTCTTCCACATCGCGCTCGTGCGCCACGGGGCCGACATACAAGCTGACCGGCCGGGCCAAAGGCCCCAACACGCCACATGACGGAGAACGCAAGGCCGGTGTGAACAGGCGCGTGTCCACCCCGGCCGACCAATCGCCCACTCGCGCGATGCCGGCCCTCCGGAGCTTCTCTCGCAGGGCCGGGCTGGACGCCAGCACCTTGGAACTGGGCTGGTGAAACACCCGCATGGCCGCCACGGTGATGGCACGTGGCACACGCAGCATGACGTTCAGGCGTGTGGCCCAGCTCACGTGCGCGCCCGTGGAAAACGGCCAATCGCGCGCCAGACAGTGCCGGCGTGCGGCCCAGCCCAGCGGGCCTTCGGTGGCGATGTGAATGGCGTCGGCATCGGCCGCGTCCATGCGTTGGCGCAAGCGCTGGCCAGCCCACAGCGACCAGCGCACACCCGCCACCTTGGGCCAGGGCAGGCTGCGAAACCCAGACGGCTCGATCACCGACACCACGTGCCCCTCGCGCTGCAGCTCGCGGGACAGCTCCACCAGCCAGGTGCCCAGACCATGGCCCTGCGGCTCCCAGGCATCGGTGACGATCAGGATCCGCATGGCGTGGCGGCTCAGGTGCCCAGGAAATGCTTGCGGTAGCGAGCGGGCAAATCAGCCAGGCGCATGAGCATGGGCAGATCGGCCGCGTTGAAATCGGGGTCCCACGCTGGTGGGCCCAGCACCTTGGCGCCCAGGCGCAGATAGCCCTTGATCAGGGCGGGCGGCTCCACGTCCAGCGTGTCGTCGAGCAACTCCACCGGCAGCGGCAGGCGCGGGCGCACGTGCCAGTCAATCGGGGCCAAATGGGTGTCGCGCACCTGGCGCCAGATGCTGGCCGCCGCATGACCACCGCCCACGCGGCCGTGCGGGCCTTCGTGGTGCATGGGAATGCTGGCGCAGCCGATCATGGTGTCGAGCTGGTTGCGCACCATGAAGTCGGCCAAGGCCCCCCACAGCGCCATGATCACGCCGCCGTGGCGGTGGTCCGGGTGCACGCAACTGCGGCCCAGTTCCACCATGCGTTCGCGCACCTGGCGCAGGCGGGTGAGATCGAACTCGGTGTCGCTGTAGGTACTGCCCACGCGCTTGGCCTGGGCCGGCGTCAGCACCCGATAGGTGCCGATGACCTGCTGCGTCTGGCGATCGCGCACCAGCAGGTGCTCACAGAAGTCATCGAACAGATCGACGTCGTGACCGGGCACCGTCTTGGGCAGACGAGCGCCCATCTCACCCGCAAACACCTGGTAGCGCAGGCGCTGGGCCTCGCGCACCTCGTCCTGGTGGCGGGCCCAGGTGACGTCGATGCCCGCGTCGCCCTTGGCGCGCGCCATCAGACCCGCCAGGGGTAGGGCATGGTTGACCAGCGCCGGCTGATCGGGTTTGAGGTGAGGGATGTCGTTCAAATGGGTCTCCGTGGCGTTTGTGCGATGGTGCGCAGCCTCGGTGACCTGTTCGTTTCAGTCACATGAACACTTCATGACAAGGCCCGCCTGTATGGGCTGGGCCTGCCACGGGCGCTGACACAATAGGGCCCGTGATCCAACGCCCCTTGTCCCTACTGCCCCACCCGGCCTCACCCCTGTGGCCTGGCGTGGCCCTTGAGGCCCACGTGCAGCGAACCGACCATGGCCTGCGCATCCGCTACTCATTGGTAGCACCACCACACCTGCTGCAATTGCCCGCCCCTGCTCTGCCGGGCTTCGCCGACCAGCTCTGGCAGCACACTTGCATGGAGGCCTTTGTGGCCCCTGCCGACAACCCGACTTACCGCGAGTTCAATTTCTCGCCCTCGGGCCAGTACGCCGAGTACCACTTCCGCGACGAACGGGCCAGAGTCGATGCGTCGCCCAGCCCTTCTGCGCCCTGGTTGCAATGGTCAAGCACCAACAAAGGCATCGAACTGCTGGCCGAGGTGGCATTGAGCGGCATCCCGCACACGCAAGACCTGCTGGTGGGCCTCACCACGGTGCTGGAGGATCGCGAGGGACAGTTGAGCCATTGGGCCCTGCACCACCCCAAAGACCGCCCCGATTTCCACGACCGCAGGGGTTGGACCCTGCGCCTGCCGCCTTACCACCCAAGCCACTCATGTTGATCGGCCTCGAACGCTTTCTTCAAGACCCTGCCCTGCGCGCACCCTTGGCCGGCCGCCGCGTGGCGCTGCTCGCCCACCCCGCCTCTGTCACGCGCGACCTCACCCACGCGCTGGACGCCCTGGCGGCCCTGCCCGACGTGAAGCTAAGCGCCGCTTTTGGCCCGCAGCACGGCCTGCGCGGTGACAAGCAAGACAACATGGTCGAGTCGCCCGACTACCTCGACCCACGCCTGGGCATTCCCGTGTTCAGCCTGTACGGCACCGTGCGGCGCCCCACCGACGCCATGATGGACAGCTTCGACGTGCTGCTCGTCGATCTGCAAGACCTGGGCTGCCGCATCTACACCTTCATCACCACGCTGCGTTACGTGCTCGAGGCCGCGGCTCAGCACGGCAAGGCCGTGTGGGTGCTGGATCGCCCCAACCCCGCCGGCCGCCCGGTGGAGGGCCTGACGCTGCGCGCGGGCTGGGAGAGCTTCGTGGGCGCAGGCCCGATGCCCATGCGCCACGGCATGACCATGGGCGAACTGGGCCACTGGTTCATCGCCACGCTGGGGCTGTCACTGGAGTACCGGGTCATCACCATGGAGGGCTGGGCACCCGATGCAGCGCCCGGTTTCGGCTGGCCCACGGGAGAGCGCACATGGGTGAACCCCAGCCCGAACGCGCCCAACCTGTCCATGGCGCGGGCCTACGCTGGCACCGTCATGCTGGAGGGCACCACGCTGAGCGAAGGCCGCGGCACCACGCGGCCGCTGGAACTGTTCGGCGCGCCCGATCTGGACACCACCCGCCTGGTGCGCGACATGCGCGAACTGGCACCGCAATGGCTGCAAGGCTGTGTGCTGCGCGAGTGCTGGTTCGAGCCGACCTTCCACAAGCACGCGGGGAAGCTGTGCGCTGGCGTGCAGATCCACGTGGAAGACCCGCAGCACTACGGCCACCAAGTCTTCCAGCCTTGGCGCCTGCAAGCCCTGGCCTTCCGCGCCATCCGACTGCAGCAGCCCGACTACCCGCTGTGGCGCGACTTTCCCTACGAATACGAGCACGACCGCCTGGCCATTGACCTCATCAATGGCAGCCCGCTGCTGCGCGAGTGGGTGGACGATGTGAGCGCAGCGCCCGCCGCGCTGGACGCCTTGGCGGTACAGGATGAGCAGGCCTGGCTGGCCGCCCGCGCGCCCTATCTGCTGTACTGATTCGTCAAGGCTCGGGCGTCAGAGCCACCTCTGCATGAACTCGGCCGTGCCCATGGCCGGGTCCAGCTGATAGCCCTCAAAACCCATGCGGAGGTAGGCCTTGCGCGCCGCCTGGTTGCCTGACAGCACTTCCAGCGTGAGCTTCACGGCTCCACGGCGTTGAGCCTCTTGTTCGACCACCTCAAACATCCGCTCGGCGATGCGGCGACCGCGGTGACTGGCCAACACCGACACGTCGTGGATGTTCACCAGCGGCTTGCACTTGAAGGTGGAAAAGCCCTCGATGCAGTTCACCAGGCCCACCGGCGTCTGGCCATCAAACGCCAGCACACTGAAGGCCTGCGAGCGTTTGGCCAGCTCAGGGACAAGCGCCGCTTTCACCACCTCTGACAAGCCCTCGCCACCACCGGCCGGGTCTTGCGCGTAAGCATCGAGCAATTGAACGACGGCCGAGGCGTCCCCGGCATCGCCATAGTCCGCCAGACGCACCGTGATCGCACCTGCGCTCATGCCCCCTCCTTCGCGGCCTGGGCCAGGCGCTCGGCGCAGGCCTGAGCGGTATGGGCATCGCGCGCCTCCACCATCACCCGCAACAGGGGCTCGGTACCGCTTGCGCGAATGAGCACGCGGCCTGCATCGCCCAGTTCGGCCTCAACCGCCTGGGTCTCGCTGGCCAGTTTCGCGTTGGTCTTCCAGTCTTGGCCCGGCTGAAGGCGAACGTTGAGCAAGGTCTGGGGAAACAACACCACCTCCGACAGCAACTGCGCCATGGTCTGGCCACTGCCCACGCAGGCGTGAAGCACTTGCAAGGCCGACACCAGGCCGTCGCCAGTGGTGTGGCGGTCCAACACCAGCAGGTGGCCGGAACCCTCACCGCCCAGCACCCAACCATGCTTCTCCAGTGCTTCCAGCACGTACCGGTCACCCACCTTGGCGCGCACGAAGCGCACGCCGCGCCGCTTGAAGGCCAACTCCACCGCCATGTTGGTCATCAGGGTGCCCACCACGCCGGGCACATCTTCATCGCGGGCAATGCGATCGGACGCAATCAGATAGAGCAGTTCATCACCGTTGTACAAGCGCCCCGCGCTGTCCACCATTTGCAGGCGGTCGGCGTCGCCGTCCAGGGCCACGCCATAGTCGGCGCGGTGGTGGCGAACGGCCTCCACCAGGGCCTGCGGGTGCGTCGCGCCGACGCCGTCGTTGATGTTCAGCCCATCAGGCGAGCAGCCAATCTTCACCACCTCGGCGCCCAGCTCATGGAACACCGCGGGGGCAATGTGGTACGCCGCACCGTGCGCGCCGTCGACCACGATCTTCAGGCCTTTGAGGCTCAGGTTGTGCGAGCAGGTGCTCTTGCAGAACTCGATGTAACGGCCGGCCGCGTCGTCCAGGCGACGCGACTTGCCCAACTCGGCCGCGGCCACCCACACCGGCGGCTCGTTCATGGCCGCCTCCACCGCCAGCTCCCAGTCGTCGGGCAGCTTGGTACCCTGGGCACTGAAGAACTTGATGCCGTTGTCGGCAAAGGGGTTGTGGCTGGCGCTGATCACCACGCCCAGGCTGGCGCGCTGCGCCCGCGTAAGGTAGGCCACGGCAGGGGTGGGCACTGGGCCCAACAGCACCACGTCCACGCCGGCCGAGTTGAAGCCGGACTCAAGTGCCGCCTCCAGCATGTAGCCAGAGATGCGCGTGTCTTTGCCAATCAGCACCGTGGGATGGCGCTCGCTGCGCTTGAGCACGCGGCCCACCGCATGGGCCAGGCGAAGCACGAAATCGGGGGTAATGGGGGCTTGCCCAACGGTGCCACGAATGCCGTCGGTGCCGAAGTACTGGCGCGTCATGTGTTGTCCTTCTGATTACTCGCGTGTGCGCCGCATTATCGCGGTCGCACAAGACAACTCAGGCACTGGCGCGCATAGCGTCCCACACCTTGATGGCGTCCACCGTGGCCAGAACGTCGTGCACGCGCACCACGTGCGCGCCACGCTCCACCGCCAGCAAGGCCGCCGCGACGCTGCCCGCCACACGGTCCAACGGCTGCTGGTGGCCAGTGACTGCACCGATCGACGACTTGCGCGACCAGCCGGTGAGGAAGGCAAAACCGGTCGACAAAAACACGTCCTGGCGCGCCAGAAGGCTGAAGTTCTGGGCCACGGTCTTGCCAAAGCCAACACCCGGGTCCAGTGCAATGCGGGCAGGGTCGGCGCCAAGCGAGGTGAGTGCCTCGGCTCGCGCCAGCAGGAAGGCGCGCACCTCATCGAGAATATCGCCCTCCATCGGGGCCGCCTGCATGGTCTGCGGGTCTCGGTGCATGTGCATCAGGCACACGCCCGCCCTGGGATGGGCCGCGACCACCTCCAGGGCACCCGGCTGCTGCAAGGCCCAGATGTCGTTCACGATGTCGGCCCCCAAGTCGAGCACGGCGCGCATCACCTCGGGCTTGTAGGTGTCCACCGAAACCGGAACCCCGAGCTTCACCACCTCACGCACCACCGGCAGCACGCGGCGCAGCTCCTCGTCCAGCGGCACGGCGGGGCTGCCCGGCCGGGTGGACTCTCCGCCCACGTCCAGGATGTGCGCCCCCTCACTGAGCAGGCGCTCGGCGTGGGCCAGGGCCGCGCTGGTGCTGGCGTGCCGCCCCCCATCCGAGAAAGAGTCGGGCGTGACGTTGACGATGCCCATGACTTTGGGCGTGCTCAGGTCGATGTCAAAGCGGGCAGTGATCCAGCGCATGTGTGAAGGCTTCCGAAACAAAAACGGGGCCCGAAGGCCCCGCGAAGGATGGTGACCGATCAGGCCGCGGTCGGCGAAGGATCGGTGGACACAGCGGGGGTGCCGCCATCGGAACCGCCGCCACCCACCGGGTTGCGAGGCGTCCAGTCCTTGGGCGGGCGCGGCGGCTTGCCGGCCATGATGTCGTCCAGTTGCTCACCGTCGATGGTTTCCCATTCGAGCAGGGCCTTGGCCATGGCGTGCATCTTGTCGCTGTGCTCTTCAATCAGGTCGCGGGCCAGCTTGTACTGCTCGTCGATGATGCGCCGCACCTCGGCGTCCACCTTCTGCATGGTCTGCTCGCTCATGTTGGTGGTCTTGGTCACCGAGCGGCCCAGGAAAACCTCGCCTTCGTTCTCGGCGTATACCATCGGGCCCAGGGCCGTGGTCATGCCGTAGCGCATCACCATGTCGCGGGCAATTTGGGTGGCACGCTCAAAGTCGTTGCTGGCGCCGGTGGTCATCTGGTTCATGAAGACCTCTTCGGCGATGCGACCACCGAACAGCATGCTGATCTGGTTCAGCATGTAGTCCTTGTCGTAGCTGTAGCGGTCTTTTTCGGGCAGGCTCATGGTCACGCCCAAGGCACGGCCACGCGGGATGATGGTGACCTTGTGCACCGGGTCGCACTTGGGCAGCAGCTTGCCGATCAAGGCGTGCCCGGCCTCGTGATAAGCGGTGTTGCGGCGCTCTTCCTCGGGCATGACCATGGTCTTGCGCTCGGGGCCCATGATGATCTTGTCCTTGGCCTTCTCGAAATCCTGCATTTCGACCAGGCGGGCGTTGCGACGCGCGGCCATCAATGCGGCTTCGTTACAAAGGTTGGCCAGGTCGGCACCACTCATGCCAGGCGTGCCACGGGCAATCACAGCGGCGTTCACGTCAGTGCCCAGCGGGATCTTGCGCATGTGCACATTGAGAATCTGCTCGCGGCCGCGGATGTCGGGCAGGGTCACGTAGACCTGGCGGTCAAAACGGCCCGGGCGCAACAGGGCAGCGTCGAGGATGTCGGGGCGGTTGGTGGCAGCCACCACGATCACACCCAGGTTGGTCTCGAAGCCGTCCATCTCAACCAGCATCTGGTTGAGGGTCTGCTCGCGTTCGTCGTTGCCACCGCCCAGGCCAGCGCCACGTTGGCGGCCCACGGCGTCGATTTCGTCAATGAAGATGATGCAAGGCGCGTTCTTCTTGGCGTTTTCGAACATGTCGCGCACACGGGCCGCGCCCACGCCGACGAACATCTCCACGAAGTCAGAGCCCGAGATCGAGAAGAAGGGCACCTTGGCTTCACCTGCAATGGACTTGGCCAGCAGCGTCTTGCCGGTGCCCGGGGGGCCGACCAGCAACAAACCGCGAGGAATGCGACCACCCAGCTTCTGGAATTTCTGCGGGTCTTTGAGGAAGTCCACCACCTCCTTGACCTCTTCCTTGGCTTCGTCGCAACCAGCAACGTCAGCGAAAGTCACGGAGTTGTTGTTCTCATCAAGCATGCGCGCCTTGCTCTTGCCGAAGCTGAAGGCACCGCCTTTGCCGCCGCCCTGCATCTGGCGCATGAAGTAGATCCACACGCCGATCAGCAGCAGCATCGGGCCCCAGCTCACCAGCAGAGTCATCAGCAGCGAGCCCTCTTCGCGAGGGCGCACGTCGAACTTCACGTTGTTGTTGATGAGGTCGCCCACCAAGCCACGGTCAAGGTAGGTGGCGGTGGTGCGCACGCGGCGGTCATCTTGCGTGACGGCCACGATCTCGGTGCCGCCCTGGCCTTCTTGAATGGTGGCACTCTTGATGCGCTGGGCCTTCACCTCATCGAGGAATTCGGAGTAGCCGATGTAGCCGGCACCCGCCGCACTGCGGCTGTCGAACTGCTTGAAGACAGTGAAAAGCACCATGGCGATGACCATCCACACGGCGATTTTCGAAAACCATTGGTTATTCAAGTGCAGCTCCTGGAAACTCGGTGGCGTATGCGCCCATATGCACCCCATTCTAGGACTTTCAAGGCATCGCCATCGATGCCCATCCCCTGGGAATGCCTATCAAAGACTTGGCTATTTTCTATTTCGGTTCAACCGACTCACCGGCTGACGCTTTTTTCAGACCAAGGCCCACCAAAAAGGTTTCCGACGATTTGTCGCGGCTGGCCTTGGGTTTGATGGCCTTGACCACCCGGAACGTCTGGCGAAACAGACTCACCATCGGGTCATAGGCTGCACCGTGGAAGAGCTTGACCACCAGAGCACCATCGCGCTTGAGGTGATGAACGGCGAAATCAACCGCCAGCGAGATCAGGTCTTCAATGCGCGCGGCATCGGCCGAGGCGATACCGGAAAGGTTGGGCGCCATGTCCGACACCACCACGTCCACCTTGTGCTGCAAGCCGCGGTCGGCCAGGGCCAGTTCCAGTTGCGCCAGCACGCTTTCTTCGCGAAAGTCACCCTGGATGAAATAAACGTCTTCGACGGCCTCCATGGGCAGCAGGTCCAGCGCGATGATGGTGCCCTGAAGCGCACCAGCGGCAGCGCCTTGTGGGCTTAGGCGCCGACGCAGGTACTGGCTCCAGGCGCCGGGTGCGCTGCCCAGGTCGACGACCACGTCACCCGGGTGGATGAGGTCCAGCGTCTCGTCGATTTCTTTGAGCTTGTACGCCGCCCGGGCGCGGTACCCCTCTTTTTGGGCCAGCTTCACGTAAGGGTCGTTGACGTGCTGGTTCAGCCAGGCCTTGTTGACCTTTTTGCTTTGGGTTTTGACTTTGATGCCCATGAAACGCAATACCGCCGTGTAAACGATAATTGTCCCATGCCCCAGATTATTCTCACTCCCGCCCAGCGCAAGGTGCACCGCGCCGAAGCCCACCACCTAGACCCCGTCGTCCACATCGGAGGCGACGGTCTGACGCCGGCGGTCAAAAAGGAAGCCGATGCGGCCCTGAACGCCCATGGCCTCATCAAGATCCGGGTGCTCAGCGACGACCGGGTCGCCCGCGACAGCATGCTGGAAACCCTGGCCGACGAGCTGAACGCCGCACCCATCCAGCACATCGGCAAGTTGCTGGTGCTGTGGCGCCCCATTCCCGAGAAGACCAAGCCGGTCGATGAAAACCGCATGCCCGGCCCAAAGGAAGTGAAGGTGCTGAAGTTCAGCAAACGCGGTGGCCAAAAACCCGAAGTGAAGGTGGTGAAGGTGCTGGGCAACCAGCGGCTGACCCCCGGAGGGCAGGTCAAGCGAGCCAAGGTGCGCAAGAAGAGCATCAAAAAGGGCGCCGCCTGAGCGGTTCAGCGCCCAGCGGCTTGAACTTTGTTGGCCTTGACCCCACCCTGATGGCATGAACGATCGCACCGCCCCCGCCCAGCCCCTGCTCGATTTCTCCGATCTCCCCCGGTTCGATGCCATCACCCCCGAGGGGGTGGGCCCTGCCATCGACCAACTGCTGCGCCAGGCCGATGCCGCGCTTGAGCAGGTGACCGCCCCCGACTTCCCCGCCGATTGGAAAGCCATCGCCAGCACACTGGACGTGGCCACTGAGCGCCTGGGCCGAGCCTGGGGAGCGGTGAGCCACCTCAACAGCGTGGCCGACACCCCCGAACTTCGGGCCGCCTACAACGAAGCGCTGCCCAAGGTCACCGACTTCTGGACCCGCCTGGGCGCTGACGAGCGCTTGTACGCCAAGTACAAGTCCATGGACCCCGCCACGCTCTCGCCCGAGCAGGCCCGCGCCCACCACAACGCGCTGCAGGGCTTTGTGCTGGGCGGTGCCGAGCTGCAGGGCGAGGCCAAGGAACGCTTTGCTGCCATTCAAGAGCGTTCGGCCGAACTGGCTCAGAAGTTCAGCGAGAACACGCTCGACGCCACCGACGCCTACGCCCTCTATGTGGGCACAGACGAATTGGCCGGTGTTCCCGACGACGTGGTTCAAGCCACCGCGGCGGCGGCCAAGGCCGATGGCCGCGAGAGCCACAAGCTGACCCTGAAGATGCCGGTGTACCTGCCGGTGATGCAGTTCGCGCACAGCAGCGCGCTGCGCGAGAAGCTGTACCGCGCTTACGTCACCCGGGCGAGCGACCAGGCCGAAGGCGATGGTGCCAAGTTTGACAACAGCGCCATCATGGGCGAGTTGCTGGCGCTGCGCCACGAAGAGGCCCAATTGCTGGGCCACCGCCACTTCGCCGATGTGTCGCTGGTGCCCAAGATGGCGCAGTCGCCCGAGCAGGTGATGGGCTTTCTGCGCGACTTGGCCGCGAAAGCCCGCCCCTTCGCGGAGCGAGACCTGGCCGACATGCGCGCATTTGCCCGGGCGGAGCTGGGCTTGAACGACCCGCAAGCCTGGGACTGGCCTTATGTGGGCGAGAAGCTCAAGGAGGCCCGTTACGCGTTTAGTGAGCAGGAGGTCAAGCCCTACTTCACGGCGCCCAAGGTGCTGGGCGGCCTGTTCCAGATTGTGGAGACGCTGTTCGAGGTGGCCATTCGCCCCGATCAGGCGCCGGTGTGGCACCCCGGTGTGCAGTTCTTCCGCATCGAGCGCGAAGGCATGCTCGTGGGCCAGTTCTACCTGGACCCAGGCGCCCGCAACGGCAAGCGAGGTGGCGCCTGGATGGACGACGTGCGCGCCCGCTGGCTGCGCCCGGACACCGGCGCGCTGCAGACCCCGGTGGCGCACCTGGTGTGCAACTTCGCCGAAGGGGTGAACGGCAAGCCGCCGCTGCTCACGCACGACGACGTGATCACGCTCTTCCATGAATTCGGCCACGGCCTGCACCACCTGCTCACCCAGGTGAACGAGCGCGATGTGTCGGGCATCAGCGGCGTGGAGTGGGACGCGGTGGAACTGCCCAGCCAGTTCATGGAGAACTTCTGCTGGGAATGGGACGTGCTCAAGCACATGACCGCCCATGTGGACACCGGCGAGCCGCTGCCGCGCGCCCTGTTCGACAAGATGCTGGCGGCCAAGAATTTCCAGAGCGGCCTGCAAACGCTTCGCCAGGTGGAATTCGCCCTTTTTGACATGCTGCTGCACAGCCAGCCGCAGCCGCCCGCCACGGGTGAGGCCATTCTGGCCCTGCTCAAGTCGGTGCGCGACGAGGTGGCCGTGCTGCAGGCGCCGGCCTACAGCCGCACGCCGCACACCTTCAGCCACATCTTTGCTGGCGGCTACTCGGCGGGCTACTACAGCTACAAGTGGGCCGAGGTGCTCAGCGCCGACGCCTATGCCGCCTTTGAGGAGGCGGCGCAGCGCCTGGGCAACAGCACGGTCGACGTTCAGACGGGCCGACGCTACCGTCAGGCGATCCTGGAGGCCGGCGGCAGCCGACCTGCGATGGAATCGTTCAAAGTGTTCCGGGGTCGCGAGCCGAGCATTGATGCCTTGCTGCGACACCAGGGCATGGCCTGAGGCCAGGCCCGACCCTGGAGCCCCTTGACACCCATCGAACGGAGAACCCCATGAGCCTGCGCCGCCCGATTGCCACCGCCCTGACCCTGGCCTTATTGAGCCTGGCGGGCCAAGCCTCGGCGCAGGGGGTGTACCGCATCGTGGGGCCTGATGGTCGGGTGTCGTTCTCCGACCAGCCACCCGCCACGCAAGCGCCCGCCGCGGCGCCCGCAGGCAGCGGCCGGGGCTCGGCCGGGTCGGCCCTGCCCTACGAACTGCGGCAAACCAGCAGCCGCTACCCCGTCACCTTTTACAGCGCTGCCGATTGCGCGCCCTGCAACGCGGGCCGCAACCTGCTGAACAGCCGCGGCATCCCGTACACCGAAAAAACCGTGTCCAGCCAGGACGACGCCGAAGCACTCAAACGCCTGGCCGGGGAGGCCGCCCTGCCCTTGCTGACCATCGGCTCGCAGCGCCTCAAGGGCTTTTCAGAGCCCGAGTGGACGCAGTACCTGGACGCGGCCGGCTACCCGAAGCAGTCGATGCTGCCCGGCGGCTACCGCCGCCCGGCGCCGTCACCGCTGGTGACCGTGCAGGCACCCGTGGCCAAGCCGCCCACCGACAACGCCTCGCCCGCGCCGCGGGCGCCGGCCGAGGTACCGGTGGCTCCGCCCGTGAACAACCCGGCGGGCATTCGTTTCTGAGTCTGCCGGCGCGAGCCGGCGCCGCCTCAGAACGTCAGCGTCTTCACGCCGCTGGACGTGCCCAACAGGCAGACCTGGGCCTTCTGGTGGGCGAACACCCCCACCGTCACCACGCCCGGCCACTGGTTGACTTCGCTCTCGAAGGCCAGCGGGTCGGTGATGCGCAGGCCGGTCACATCCAGGATGTGCTGGCCGTTGTCGGTGACCAGGGGCACGCCGTCTTTCAGGCGCACACGGGCCTCGCCGCCCAGCGTGGCGAACTGGCGAGCGATGCGGGCAGCGGCCATGGGAATCACCTCCACCGGCAGCGGGAAGGCACCCAGGGCCTGCACCAGCTTGCTCTCGTCGGCGATGCAGACAAAGCGGCGCGATTGGGCGGCCACGATCTTCTCGCGCGTGAGCGCGGCGCCACCACCCTTCACCATGTAACCCCGGGCGTCGATCTCGTCGGCCCCGTCGATGTACACCGACAGCTCGGCCACGTCATTGGCTTCCAGCACCGGAATGCCCAAGGCTTTCAGGCGCGCGGTGGACGCCTCGGAGCTGGACACCGCCCCGGGGATCTGGTCTTTCATGGTGGCCAGCGCGTCGATGAACTTGTTCACCGTCGAGCCCGTGCCCACGCCCACGATTTCGCCAGGCACCACGTATTGCAGGGCGGCCTGGCCCACCAGGGCTTTGAGTTCGTCTTGGGTCATTTGCGACAATCCCGGGTTCGTCAAAAACCCCGGATTATCCGATGTCCCTCATCCCCTACGGCCTGGCGCGCGCCCTCCTCTTCAAGATGGACCCCGAGGCGGCCCACGAGCTCACGCTCGACTCGATTGCCCGGGTGCAGCACTCCCCGCTCACCTGCCTGTACGGCGAATCGCGCGTGGACGACCCCTACACCCTGGCCGGTCTGAAGCTGCCCAACCGGGTGGGCCTGGCCGCCGGGCTGGACAAAAACGCCCGCTGCATTGATGGCCTGGCCGCCATGGGTTTCGGCTTTGTCGAGGTGGGCACGGTCACGCCCAAGGGCCAGCCCGGCAACCCGAAGCCGCGCATGTTCCGCATTCCCGAGCGGCAGGCGCTGATCAACCGCCTGGGCTTCAACAACGAGGGCCTGGACGCCTTCATCGCCAACGTGAAGCGCGCCCGCTTCCGCCAGGGCGGCGGCGGTGCGCCCATGCTGCTGGGCCTGAACATTGGCAAGAACGCCAGCACGCCCATTGAGCGCGCCACCGACGACTACCTCACCTGCCTGGCCGGCGTGTACCCGCACGCCGACTACGTGACGGTGAACATCTCCAGCCCCAACACGCAAAACCTGCGCAGCCTGCAGAGCGACGAGGCACTTGACGCCCTGCTGGGTGCGGTGATGGCCCGCCGCGCCGACCTGGCGGCCGAGCACGGCAAGTCGATTCCGGTGTTCGTGAAGATCGCCCCCGATCTGGACGACGACCAGATCGCCGTGATCGCGGCCACCCTGCGCCGCCACGGCTGCCACGCCGACGGCCGGGCCACGAACCTGCTGGGCGTGATCGCCACCAACACCACGCTCAGCCGAGACGCGGTGGCCGGCCTGCCGCACGCCACCGAAACCGGCGGCCTCTCGGGTGCGCCGGTGCTGCAGGCCAGCAACCGGGTGATTGCCCAGTTGCGCCAGGCCCTGGGCGCGGGCTTCCCCATCGTGGGCGTGGGCGGCGTGCTCAGTGGCGCCGACGCGGTGAGCAAGATCGAAGCGGGTGCCGACGTGGTGCAGATCTACACCGGCCTGATTTACCGCGGCCCGGCCCTGGTGAGCGAGGCCGCACGGGCCATCCAGGCACTCAGGCGCTAAGGCCCTAACGCGCTACCGCGCTATGGCCTGCTGAGGCGGGCCAGCACCTCTTCTGCCACGGCCAGGCAACTGGTCAGGCCGGGCGATTCGATGCCCAGCAGGTTCACCAGGCCCGGCACGCCGTGTTGGCCCTCGGTCTGGATAAGGAAGTCGGCGGCCGGCTCGTGCGGGCCGCTGATCTTGGGGCGGATGCCGGCGTAGCCCGGCAGCAGCGCGCCATCGGGCAGGCCGGGCCAGTAGCGGCGGATGGCGGCGTAGAAGGCGTCGCCCCGGCTGGCGTCCACCACCAGGTCATCGGGCGACTCTACCCACTGCACATCGGGGCCGAACTTGGCCTGCCCACCCAGGTCCAGCGTGAGGTGCACGCCCAGGCCGGCCAGGTGCGCGTCGGGCTCGGGCGCGGGGTAGATTAGGCGCTGAAAGGGCGCTCGCCCGCTCAGGGTGAAGTAGTTGCCCTTGGCGAACCAGGGCTTGGGCACAGACCCCGGCTTGGCGCTGGGCACCAGGGCCGCCAGCGCACAGGCCGACAAACCCGCCGCGTTCACCACGGTGCGGGCCTGCAGGCGGGTGCCATCGGCCGTTTCCACCAGCAGGCCACCCGGCACCACCTGCAGGGCCGACACGGCGGCGTGGCAGGCCACCAGGCCGCCGGCGTTCTCCAGGTCGCCTTGCAGGGCCAGCATCAGGCCATGGCTGTCGACGATGCCAGTGGACGGCGACCACACCGCGGCCAGGCAGTCCAGCTCGGGCTCCATCGCACGGGCCTCCTCACGCGAGAGCAGGCGCAGGTCGTGCACGCCGCAGGCCTGGGCGCGCTGCACGAAGGAGGGCAAGGCGTCGCGTTGGGACGCGGTGGTGGCCACGATGAGCTTGCCGCAGCGCTGGTGCGGCACGGCGCGCTCTTGGGCGTAGGCGTACAGCAGGTCGCGCCCGCGCACACAAAGCCGTGCTTTCAGCGAGCCGGGCGGGTAATACAGGCCGGCGTGGATGACCTCGCTGTTGCGCGAGCTCACGCCGGTGCCGATGGCGGCCTCGCGCTCCAGCACCATCACCTCGCGGCCGGCCAGGGCCAAGGCGCGGGCCACGGCCAGGCCGACCACGCCAGCCCCAATCACCAGCGCATCCACCGCTTCGGCGGCCTGGGTCATTTGGCGCGCTCCATGAGCTCTTTCACGTGCACCGAGGGAATGGCATATGAGATGCCGGAGGGCGCGCTCAGCGCCGCCTCGCGCGTGCCCTTGACCAGCACCATGTTGATCACGCCCATCACCTCGCCGGTCTGGGGATGGAACAACGGCCCGCCGCTGTTGCCGGGGTAAGCGGTGGCGTCGAGCTGGAAGATGGTGAACGAGCCATCGCGCAGGCTGCGGATGGCCTGGGGTTGCAGGCGGTCGGCGCTGGGGCTGGGCAGCACGGCCTCGGTGATGCTGGCCACCAGGGCACGGTGCGTCACGGGCGAGAAACCCAGCACGCCGCCAATGGGAAAGCCGGTGAAGGCGAGTTCCTGGCCCTCGCGCACGGTGGCCGAATCGCCCACGGCCAGCGCCGGCCCTGGCTGACCGGCCATGCGCAGCAGGGCCAGGTCGCGCGGGTTGTCGCGCGCCAGCAAGGTGGCTTCGCGCATCTGCCACTGGCCGGTGGCCGTTCGCACCTGCACCACCAGCGCGGGGTCATTGGCGGTGGCCTCGGCGGGCAGCACATGGGCGTTGGTCACCACCTCATTGCCCTGCCCCACCAGAAAGCCGGTGCCGCGCAGGCGAAAGCGGGGGCTGTCGGTGGCGAGATAGGTGCCCACCAGCACCACCGATGGCTTGACCTTGGCCACGGTGTCGGCCAGGTCGGCCCGGGCGGGGCTGGCAACCATCAGCAAGAGGGCCGTGCCGCACAGGGCACGGCGGATGGAATCAGGCATCGGCATGGGGCTTGGCGGGCGACAGGAGTTTGCGGGCCAGGTGCGGCAGCAGCAGGTGTGGCGGCATGCGCAGCGCATGGGCCCGAAGATACAAGAGCAGGCGCGCCAGCGGTGTCCACCGGTCGTCGGCGCTGGGGTGTGGCGGGCGCAATGCGCGCAGGTAGAGGGCGTCCAGCAGCCAATGCCCCGAGGGCTGGGCCGGGTCGGCGCCGGGCAGGCCTTCGCGCAGCGGGGCCGGCACCGGCGTGCCCAGCAGGGCCTGGGTGTAGCGCAGGGCCAGGGCGAGCGGGCCACTGAGTTGCAGGGCCTGGGCGCGGGCCAGCAGCGCATGGGCGGCGGCGGCGTCGGGCACGCACTCGCGCAACAGGGCATCCAGGTCGAGCAGGCCGCGCAGGCCCATTTCCAGCTCGCCTTCGTGGAACAGGTGCGCCGCGCTGTGCAGCAGCAGGTCAAGCGGCGCCAGCGTGTGCACGCCCTCTTCGCCCGGCACTGGCTGGGCTGCGGCCAGCAGCAGCGCCGAATCGGGCTTGAGGCGATTGGTGAGCGGCAGGATGGCGTGGTGCACGTCCAGCACCGCACCTCGGTGCACGTGCCGCAGCGGCGGCAGTTCGTGCATCCACTGGCGGTAGTAGCGCTGGTCGTAGGCGCTGTGCTGGGTGGACACCCAGCCACCCATCATCAGGGCCGACTCGACATCGGCCAGGCGCTCGCGCGGCACCAGGATGTCCACGTCAGACACCAGCCGGCCCCGCGCGGCGCGCAGCCCCGCCATGCGGTAGGCCGCGCCCTTGAGCAAGACCACGGGCACGCCGATGCGGGCCAGGGCTCGCGCGATGGCGCGCACCTCGTGGGCCAACTCGGTGTGCTGGCGGTCGGCCAGTTTGCAGGCGGCCTCCAGGTGGTAGCGGGCGGCCTGGGGAATCTGCTCCCACACGCCCGCCTCTTGCGCGGCCACGCCCAGGCGGGCCAGCACGTCGGCGTGGCGGCCCTGGCGCAGGCACAGGTCCCAGGTGGCGGGGCGCCAGCGCAGCAGTTCCCGCCCGTCGTGCAACGCGGCCACCAAGGGCGCGATGGAAGGCAGGCTCATTGGGGCGCCTCCAGCGAATGGGCCCAGGCCAGGGCCTCGTCCAGGCGGCTGTAGCGCAGGTCCAGGCAGTCGCTTTGCTCCACCAGCGTGGCCAGCGCCTCAAAGCCGGCGCGGCCGTGCACGTGGTGGTTGAAGCTGTGGCTGGCGATTTCCACCAGGGCACGGGCCTTGCCTCGTGGGGTGAGGGTCAGGTCGGCGCCGGCCTCGTAACGCGGGAACACCAGCCAGGCCGGCCGTGCGGTGTCGCTCGCCCGGGCCAGGCTGTCGGGGGTGACGCGCAGGTGCCCCACCGTGCCCTTGAGGGTGTTGCGCGCCACCGGGCCGATCACGGCCTCGGGGTGGCGCTGGCGAATGATGTCGATGGACGCGTTCTTCAAACTCACCGGGCGTGGCGAGGCGGTGAGTTGGCCGGTGGCCGGGTCGAGCAAGGCCATCTCGTCCGAGAGCAGCCGCCAGCCGTTGAGCATGAGCGCCGCGCACAAGGTGCTCTTGCCCGAGCCGGGTGGTGCGGGCAGCACCAGTGCCCGGTCTTGCTTTTCCAGCACCGCCGCGTGCACGGCCACCCAGTGGTGGGCGTGGCCGGTCACGCACCAGTTCAGGCCCCACTCCAGGAAGGCGAAGGCCTCGTCACGGCCCAAGGGCGTGAAGGGGCGAAGGCCGTCCATCTCGAACACGCACAGGGGCCGCAGCGGCCGCCAGCGTGGGGTGACGGCCACATGGAAATCGGCCATCGAATCGGCGGGGTCGAGGCACTCGTTCGTGGGGTACAGGGCGCTGAGCCCTTCGGCCACCACCGCAATGGGGCTGCGGATGTGCACCACGAAAGGCGGCAGGCGCAAGCGAATGCCCTGGCCAGCCAAGGCGCGGCGCAGGTCGGCAGAGGCCCAGTCTTGCAGGCGGCGCGGGGTGCTCATGCTGGCACCCAGGCCACCCAGCCTCGGGCGGCGAATTGCTGCAAGGCCTCGTCCACCTGGGCTTGCTCGTCGGCGCTGGCGGCACCGCCCACCAGCAGGTCGGCCAATTCGGCCACGGTGGGTGGCGGGCCTTGCATCAGGCGAAGCAAGGCCTCGCCCGCCCAGGGCTCAAGGGCGTGCAGGCTGGCGTCCGCCTCGTCGTATACAACGCAACCGTCGGGGTATTCGCGAACCACCAAGCCCTGCGGGCGCAGGCAGGTGCAGCGGAGCATGGGCAAGAAAGGCTCAGATGCTGAGCCAGCCGTACACCGCCTCGAAGTAGTTCATGGTGTCGTCGTAGGTCCAGTTGGCACCGGCGAACGGTGACCAGAAGCCTTGGCCGTTCCAGATCTGGGCGCACTGCGACTTCGACAGCATCACGCGGTCGGGGTCGTTGCCCACGGCCACCGCAGACAGGAAGGCGGCCGTGACGTGACGGGCCAGCGCGGTGTTGTTCTGGTTGCCCGGCATGTCGAGCACTTGTTGCAGCGACTTGCCCGTGAAGAAGCCGTTGGGGTTTTGGGTGAACCCCGTGACGCCACCGATGAAGGCCGTCTTGGTCTTGAAGTTCTTCGGCAGGCCATCGTCGCGATTCTTCCAGAAGCCGTGGGAGGCGCAGGAATAGTCGTCTTTGATGATGCGGCCACGGCTCACCTGCATCTGCGCGGCGGTGAGCGACGAGAAGGACGAGGGACGCACGCAGCTGTGGCCACTGCCACCGGCCAGCACGGTGTTGCTCTTGAGGGCGGCCATCACCGGCGCGGCGCTCAGGCCGGCGCGCACCAGCCGGCGGCGGCTCAGGCCGTGTTGGGCGACGGGCTCATCCGAGGGCATTGAATTCTGGCGTTCGGTTTCGTTCATGGCTGTTCTCCTGCGCTTGGCACTGCCTCCACAGGACGTTCACAAATCACAAGCAAGAAACTTGCCCAGACTGAAAACACCCTTGCAAGCGATTGATTTTCAATGGTTTTCTTTTACCCAATCGGATTGCGTACCACCTAGCTTGCTGCGGTTGTCAAATTCTTCGACACCGGCCTCACAAGCCCTTGCGCAACTCGGCCACCTCGGCCTGCTGCCCAAACTTGTCGCCCATGGCGGCCAGTTCGTCGAGCAGCGACTTGGCGCCCGACTTGTCGCCGGCTTTGATCATGATTTTGGCCAGGTTGAGCTTGAAGATGGGCACCGCCGGGCGCTGGGCCACGACTTTTTTCTGGATTTCCAGGGCTTTCTCGTGCTCGCCGCGGTCAGACAACACCACGGCCAAGGTGTCCTGGAAGGCGGGCTCGTTGGGTGCCGCGGCCACGGCCCGCTCGGCCATCTCCACCGCCTGCGGCTGCTTGGCCTGGCCCAGCAGCCAGGCCAGGTTGTTCAGGGCCACCGGGTTGCGGGGTTGCAAGGCCACCACGCGCTCGTAATGCGCCCGGGCTTCCACCGTGCGCTTGGCCGCCAGCGCCCGGTCGCCCAGGTACTGCGACACGGCCGCGTCTTTGGGGTTGGCCTTGATCCACTCCGAGGCCGCGCGCTCGGCCTCGGCGCCTTTGCCGTCCAGCGTGAGCGCGGTGTGCAGCTTGATGGCCAGCTCGGCGGTGGGCTGCTGCTTCAGGCCATTGCGGTAGGCCTGGGCGGCGGCGCCGAAGGCCTTGTTGAAGGAGTGCACGTCGCCCTCCATCACGTAGCCAGCCGCCGACTTGGGCCGCTGCTGCTGCACGGTTTTGGCCACGGCCAGGGCATCGCTGGCCTTGCCATTGCGCAGGGCCAGCTCGGCCAGGGCGCGCTGGGCCAGCAGCAGGTCGGGCTGCAGCTCCAGGGCCTTGCGCAGGCTTTGCATGGCCGCGTTCGGGTCTTTGTGGCGGGCCTGGGCATCGGCCATGCGCAAGTGCGGCAGGGGCGAGTTGGGCAACATGCCCTGCAACTTGCCGAAGGTGCTCATGGCCTGGTTGAACTCGCCCGCCGCGCTGTGCGCGCGGCCCAGGGCATCCAGCACCTCGGGCACGTCTGGCTGGGCCACGGCCGCGGCTTGCGCGGCCGACAGCGCACCCTTGGCGTCGTTCTGGCGCAGCAGGTGTTCCACCAGGGCGATACGGGGTGCCTTGTCGGTGGGGGCGGCCTCCACGGCTTTCTGCAGCAGTTCGGTGATCTCTTGCGGGGTGCCGCCCGAGGCCACCCTCACGTCGGCCAGCAGCAACCATGCGGGGGCGTTGGCGGGCTTGCGCTTCAAGGCCTCGCGCAGGCGCTGCTCGGCCGCACTGGCCTTGCCTTCGCGCACGTCCACCGCCGACAAGGCGGCCAGCGCTTCGTGGTAGTCGGCGTCCAGCGCCAGTGCCTGCTCGAAGGCGGCGCGGGCACCCGCCAAATCCCCCTTCTGCAGCAGAACGCGACCGCGCAGCTGCAGCGGCAGCGGTTCCTTGGGCTGCTTCTTGGCCAGGGCATCAATGGCGGCGAGTGCCTTGTCGAACTCGCGGCGCTGCAGGTGGGCGTTGATCAGGGCCAGGTCGGCCACGGTGCCTTCGTCCTTGGCGGCAATCGATTCCAGCGCCTCGAAGGCGGTGCCGGTCTGGCCGGCGGCCAGCTGGCTCAGGGCCAGGGTCGTGCGCTTGGCCGGATCGTTGGGGTCAAGCTTCACGGCGCGGGCGAAGTAGCGCTGCGCCTGCTCAGCATCGCCTTTCACCAACCAGGCCTGGCCAGCGGCGCCCAGCATGGCGGCGTCCACATCGGGACGGTTCAGGTCGGCCGGCAGCGTGGCGATGGCTCGGTCGGTCTGGCCGGTGCGCAGGTAGGTCATGACCAGCAGGCGCCGCGCCATGGGCAGGCTGGGGGCCAGTTGAATGGCGCGGGCCAGGTGGGTCTCGGCTTGCACCCATGCGCCGCTCTGGAACTCCACCGCACCGGCCAGCTCTTGCGCGGCGGGGTAGTTGGGCAAGGCCTTCAGCAAGGCCTGCGTGAGCTCGCGCGCCTTGGGCAGCTCGTTGCGCATCAGCGCGAGCTGTGCCCCCAGGTACACCGTTTGCGGGCGCCCGGGCGCCGCCTTCTCCAGCGCCTGCAGCGCGGTGGCGGCCTCGTCGAGCTGGCGGTTGAGCAGGTGCGCGCGCACCACGCCGGCCAGCGCATCGGCGCTGTTGGGGTTGCTCTTGGCGCCTGCCTGGAAGGCCGCCAAGGCATCGGGGGCGGCGCGGCGGGTGAGGAAGATGTCGCCGCGCAGCACCTGGGCGTCCGCGTCGTTGGGGTGCTTGGCCAGCAAAGCGTCCAGCTGGCCCAGGGCCCCGTCCAGGTCGCGCCCGATGGCTTTCTGCCGGGCCAGTTCAACCACCGCGGGCGGATGGTCGGGCTGCAGCTTCAGGGCCTGCTCAAGCGCGGCTTGCGCTTCTTTGGCCTGGCCTTGCTGGCGCCACGCGGTGGCCAGCAGGGTCTGCAGGGTGGCCTGGGCAGCGGCATCGTCCAACCGGGTGCTGGCGTACTGTGTGGTCACTTCCTTGGCCTGCCCTTGCGCCAGGCGGCTGCGCACCAGCCAGGGCAGCGCCTCGTTGGGCGAGGCGCCCAGGTCAAGCGCCTTCTGCAACTCGGTCTGGGCGCCCACGGCGTCGCCAGTGGCCAGCAAGGCACGGCCCAGCAGCAAGCGGGCCTCGGCCAGGTTGGGGTCTTGCTGCAGGGCGTTCTTGAGCTGGATGACAGCAGCGGCGTTGTCGTTCTTGGCCAGGTAGTCGCGGGCAGAGCCCAGCATGGCGGCGGGGTCGCCCTTGCCGCAGGCGCTGAGTGTGAGGGCCAGGGCCAGGGCCACTGGGGCCAGGCGATGTGGGGCGAGCGAGGGTTTCATGGCGTCTCCTACGGACAGGGCTCACTTCATGCCGAAGCGGTGCATGAGGTCGTACAGGGTGGGCCGGCTCACGCCCAGCAGTTCGGCCGCGCGCAACACGTTGCCGTTGGAACGCGCCAGTGCTGCGATGACGGCTTTTTTCTCGGCCTCGTCGCGCACGGTGCGCAAGTCAAGCGAGGCGTCGCCTTCGGCCTCGGGAGCGCTCAGGCCCAGGTCGTCGGCGGTGATCTGGTTACCGTCGGCCATGATCACCGCGCGCTTGATGCAGTTCTCCAGCTCGCGGATGTTGCCCGGCCAGGGGTGCGCCTCCACGGCGCGCACGGCGTCTTCGGCCAAGGTGAGGCTGCGGCGGTTGTGCTCGCTGGCGAAGCGCTTCACAAAGGCGTGCGCCAGCAGGGCCGCGTCGCCCACGCGCTCGCGCAGCGGCGGAATGTTCACCACGATCTCGGCCAGGCGGTAGTACAGGTCTTCGCGAAAGCGCCCTTCGGTGGTGAGCTGCTTGAGGTCTTGGTGGGTGGCGCAGACGATGCGCACGTCCACCGGAATTTCTTGCCGCCCACCCACGCGCTCGATCACGCGCTCTTGCAGAAAGCGCAGCAGCTTGGCCTGCAGCGGCATGGGCAGGTCACCGATTTCGTCGAGCATGAGCGTGCCGTGGTTGGCCGTCTCGATCTTGCCCAAGGTGGTCTTGGCCGCCCCGGTGAAGGCGCCCTTTTCGTAGCCGAACAGCTCGCTTTCCAGCAGGTTCTCGGGAATGGCCGCGCAGTTGATGGCCACGAAACGCTCGTTGCGACGCGGTGAAGCCTGGTGCAGCCCCCGGGCCAGCACCTCTTTGCCGGTGCCGCTCTCGCCCAGCAGCATCACCGTGGCGTTGGCCGAAGCCACCTTCTCGATGGTGCGGCACACCTTGAGCATGGCCGGGTCGCGCGTGATGAGGCCACCCAGGCTGTCGGGCTGGCGCATGGCGTGCAGCCGGTTGTTCTCGGCCTGCAGCTCGGCCAGGCGCAGGGCGCGCTCCACCGTGAGGCCCAGCACCTCGGGCTCGAAGGGCTTGGCCAGAAAGTCGTAAGCCCCCATGGCCACGGCGCGCAGGGCATTGGCCTGGCCGTTCTGGCCGGTGAGCACGATGACCTTGGTGTCGGGCGCCTGCAGCAGGATTTGCTCCAGCAGCTTGAAGCCTTCGTCGGTACCGTCGGCGTCGGGTGGCAGGCCCAGGTCCATGGTGACCACGGGCGGCGCGAAGCGCCGCAGTTGCACCAGGGCGCTGTCGCGGTCATCGGCCGTGACGGCGCTGAACTGGTCCAGCGACCACTTGATCTGTTTCTGCAGCGCCAGGTCGTCTTCCACGATCAAGAGCTGCGTGCCTTTGTCTGAACTCATACCTCTCCCAAGGGGTGCAGGTCGCTGGTGGCGTAAGTCTCGATCAGGGGCAGCAGCAGGGTCACCACGGTGCCCCTGCCCTCTTCGCTGTCCACCTGCACCTTGCCACCCAACTCCTGCACGTACTGAAAACTCTCGTAGGCGCCAATGCCCATGCCCGCGCTCTTGGTGGTCTGGAAGGGCTTGAACAGCCGCTCCTGCACAAAGGCCTTGGACATGCCCACGCCCTGGTCACCCACTTCCACGCGGGCGTGGCTGCCATAGCGCTCGACCTTGAGCCACACCCGCTGATCGGGCTGCGTGGCATCGAGCGCGTTGTTCACCAGGTGCCCCATCACGCGCTCCAGCCGCTCTTCGTGGCCGCGCGTGCTCACGTGGGCTTGAAGCTCCAGCTCCAGGTGGCGGCCACGGCGACGCACCGAGTCGGCAATGGCCGTGGCGATGCGTTCCAGGTCCACGCCCACGGCCGTGCCCGAGGGCGACGCGCCTTCGCGCAGCTGCAACATGAGCTGGCGCATGCGCTCCAGCGAGTTCTCCACCGTCATGAGCATGTCGGCCTGAAACTCGGGGTTGTGGGCCAGGCGCTTGGCGTTCTTCATCATCAGCGAGAGCTGCGTGACGATGTTCTTCAGGTCGTGCACCACAAAGGCCGACATGCGGCTGAAGGCCTCGAACTTGCGCGCGTCCAGCAAGGCCTCGGTGGCCTGCATCTGGCCCAGGAAGCTGGCCGCCTGGCGCCCGGCGGTCTTGAGCAGGTCGGTCACTTCCCAGTTCAGGTCAAGCGAGGTGCGCGGGCGGCCCAGCACCACAAAGCCCAGCAGGTCCTGGCCCAGCCACAGCGGCACCACCACCCAGGCCGCCGGCGTGGCCTTGAGCCAGTCGGGCAAGGGCAGGTGGTCGTAGCGTTGTGGCCAGCGCACCAGTTCGGGCAGGCTCACCACCCAGCTCGTGCGCTGGATGAAGGCCAGCAGCGGCGAATCGTGCGGCTCGGTCTCGGCGTTGTGCGGCATGTTCCAGCACGCCACCTGGCGGTAGCTGGTCTCGCCGGGCCGGTGCAGCCACAGCGCACCCGAGGGGCTTTCCACCATGTCGGCAAGGCCGCGCACCACGTTGATGCCCAGGGCTTGGGGTTCGGTCTGGGCCGACAGCGTGCGGGTGAACTTGAGCCACTCTTCCCGGTAGTCGTAGCGGTAGCTGAAGAAGTGCTTGCCCAGCAGCACCCGCAAGCGCGCGCGCAACGAGCGCGACAGCACCACCGCCGCCAGCGCCAGCAAGGCCACGAACATCAGTGCCAGCTGCAGTGCACGCCCCCAGTCGCTGCCGAAATAGCGCACGTAATAGCCCACGCCAGCCATGAACAGCAGGTAGCCCCCCACCAGCAGCAGGGCCGCCGAATGGAACACCACCTGGCGAGACACGCGGATCTTGGCGATCCAGTCTCGGTGGCGCGCACTGGTGAGCATCAGCAAGGGCGTCACGGCCGCGTGCGCCAGCCCGCGCACGCTCACCACGTCGGCGTCCAGGCCCTGAAACAGGGTGGACTGGGAAAACAAAAACACGTCAAACGCAAACGTGCCCACCAGGGCCAGGCCGATGGGCTTGGCGCTCCACAGCGCGTCTTCGGGCAGGTTGCGCAGCACCTGCTCCACTAGCACCAGCCCCACCACGGGCAGCAGCATCAGGCTCACGAACCAGGGCACGGGCGTGACGGGCACCACGACCAGCGCCACCAGCGACAGCACCGGCAGCGCAAAGGCCAGGCGCCGCAGCCACACCGGCGCGGCCGCACCGCTGGCCCGGAACAGGCCCACCAGAAACAAGAACCAGCCCGCGTAGCGCGCCACGTCGGCCAGGTAGGCGATCAGGCGCACGCTGCCGCCTGCGGCCGCCGACAAGGCCCACACCGCCGTGGCCACGGTGGCCAGCAAAAGCCCGCGCCCGGCGATACCGGGCAAGCCACGGCGCCACCACGCCACCGCCAGGCCGGCGTACAGCACGGCGGCCAGCAGGTGCCCCCACACCAGCAAAGGGGTCGAGAAGTCCGTCATGGGCCCATGGCGCGCCAGTGCGCCACCTTATTGAGCGCCCTTGCCCGTGAGCACCACGCCCACGGTCTCGAACAGGACCACCAGGTCAAGGAACAGCGAGTGGTTTTTCACGTAGTACAGGTCGTACTGCAGCTTCTCGATGGTGTCCTCGCGCGAGGCGCCGTACTGGTAGCTCACCTGGGCCCAGCCGGTCACGCCGGGCTTCACGCTGTGGCGCACCGCGTAGAACGGGATGTCCTGCACGAGTTGCTCGACGAAGTAAGGCCGCTCGGGGCGCGGGCCCACCAGGCTCATGTCACCCGAGAGCACGCTGAAGAGCTGCGGCAGTTCGTCGATGCGCAGTTTGCGAATGATGCGGCCCACCCGGGTGACGCGGCTGTCGCCGGCCGTGGCCCAGCGCGGCACGCCGTCTTTCTCGGCGTCGGTGCGCATGCTGCGGAACTTCACCACGTTGAAGGTCTTGCCATTCAGGCCCACGCGCTCCTGGCGGTACAGGATGGGGCCCGGGCTTTCCAGCTTCACGGCCAAGGCGGCCAGCAGCATCAGCGGCGAGCTGATGATGATGAGCACCAAGGCACCCACGATGTCGAACAGGCGCTTGACCGTGGTGCGGAAAAAGCCCTGGTTGAAGCCCTCGCCAAAAATCAGCCAGCCGGCTGACGCCGACTCCAGCCGGATCTGGCCCAGGTTCTGTTCGAAATAGGTGGCCACGTCGGACACACGCACGCCCTGCAGCTTGCAATCGAGCAACTCGCGCATGGGCATGGCGCCGCCACGACGCTCGGTGAGCGCCACCACCACCTCGTCCACCCCCTGGCGGCGCACCAGGTCGTCGAGCTTCTCACCCGCTTGAAGCGTGGCCCAGTTGGTGACCTGGTGGTCGGTTTCGTTCGGACTGGCGTAATAACCGACCAGCTCCACGTTGGCACTGGCGTGGGTGAGCGCTTTGCCCACCGTCACCGCGCGCGGCCCGGTCCCGTACACCAACACCTTGCGCAGCGTGAGCGACTTGGGCAACAGTTCGCCCACCATCACCCGGTGGGTGAGCATGAACCCGGTGGTGCCCAGCACCATCAGGGCCACCCATCGCATGTCGTATGAAGGCTCCAGCGGCAGCAGCCACAACACCCCCAGTGCAATGGCGGCCGACAGCACAAACGACAACACGGCGCGGGCACGCATCTGGGCCGATGTCTTGCTGCGCGAACGCTCATAGAAGCCCAACGCCGAATTCACTGCCAGCATGCCCAGGGCCATCAGGATGCCGCGGCTCAGCCCCTCGGAGACCAGTTGGTAATCCAGCTCAGATACGCTGGACTGGATGAACAAGGCCACCATCAGCGCCCCCACCACCAAGCCCATGTCCAGCATCACCTGGAGCACTGTCCGGCGGGGGAAGTAGTGGTTGAAGATCTTGATCAAAACGAATTCCCTGGTGTAGTGGGGTGTCGGCTGGCCTGACACCTTTGGTTGCGCCGGAAGAATAGCGCTTACTCCTAAGGGTAACAATCTTACGTGGCACTGCTTTTTGCCAATTTGTTCATGAAAAGCCCAATTGCGAGCAACTGAATAGCCCACAAAAGCATTACCCGCTGGAATTCCGTGACGCTGATCACAAAAGACAAGGCACCACACGCCACCACGCAGCCACCCAGCACCCAGGCCATCGGCTCGCGCCGCCGCAGGCCGCGCCCCAGCGCAGCAGCCACCCAGACCCCCACGCACAACAGCCCCAACACCCCCAACCACCCGCGCTCGGCCTTCAACTCCACCCACACGCTGTCGGCGTGCCAAGGCTGGTAATAGCCGGTGGCCACCGGCACCCAGTGCGCCAGGCCTTGCGCAAAAGCCGGGTTGGCCAGGCGCTGTTGCCCGCCTGCGTCCCACAGCTCCACGGACTCAATGTCCACTTGCTGGCCAGTGTGCGCCGGGTACAGCGCCAGCCAATGAGCGCGCTCAATGCCCGGGTGCCTGGGTGACGGCAAACGACCGATGTGCACCGTGTGCCAGCCCGGCGCGTCCTCTCCCACACCGTCCAGCCGCAGCGATCGCCAGCGGCAATGCAGGTCGTGCAGCAGGTGGCGCTCGCACAGGCTCACCATCAGCCCCGCGCCCTCGCCGCTGGCCCGCACGCGCAAACGCCAGGGGCCCGTCCCCGGGTCGCCAAGCCGCTGCATCAGGGCCCAGCGGCTCAGCAGATCGGGGCGGGTGGGTGGCCCTTGCAGCCGCACCCGCGCCTGCCCCTGCTGGTCGGTCCATTGCGCAGCACCCGGCCATTCGCCACCGGCCACCTGTTGCCGGTAGCGGTCGGGCAAGCGCCCAGCGCCCATGCCCAACACCTGCTCGCCCAAGCCCTGCGGCAGCGCCAACACCGCGCCCCAGTGCGCCCAGCGCGCCAGCAAGTCGGCTTGGCCCCGGCCCATGCGCTCGGCCAGCGCCTGCCCACTCAGCCAGACCAGCCCCACCTGCAATGCAAGTGCCAGCCCCATGCACCACGCCGTCAGCGCCCCGCGCGTCGGTCGCCAACGCCACGCCCAGGCCACGGCCGCCATGGTCAGCACGGCAATGAGCGTGGCCAGCACCACGCCGCGCGAATAGGTGACCAGCACGGCGTACATCGCCGCCCACCACAAGGCCAGGGCTGCCCACCAGCGCCAGCCGCGCGGCGCCACCCACAAGGCCCAGGCGGCCAGGGGCACGGTGAGCGCCAGGTAAGCGTCGATGGCGCCGCCGCCCAGGTGCATGTCCCAGAAGGTGCCGACGCTGCGGTACGGGCGGGTGAAATCAAGCAGGCCGGGATACGCGGCGCGCTCCAGCAGCACGCCCCCCACCACCCACACCAGGCCCGCCAGCAGACCCAGCAGCCAAGGCCTCAGCGCGGCCGGGCTCAGGCGCACCAGCCAGGGCGCCAGCACCCACAAAGCCAGCCAGCCCTTGGACTGGCGCAGCGCGTGCCAGGGGCTGCTGGCGTCGGCGTGCCAGGGGTCGCCAAGCCCGGCCAGTGGCAAGGCGTCCAGCCAGCCGCGCACCAGCCCCACCCAGGCCAACAGGCCCAGCAGCCACCACAGGCCGCGAGCCAACGCCCCGGCGCGCATCTGGCGCGGCGGCGGGCGCAGCCAGGCACCAGCGGCCACGGCCAGCAGCAAGAGATCGGCCTCGTTGACGAGGGTGTCGCCCGTCCAGGGCAGGAAGTCGAGCACCGGCAGCAAGGCGCCAAGCGCCGCCACGGCCCACACGGGGCGGCGGGCCACGATGGCCGCCATGGCCAGCACGCCCGCACCGGCCAGCCACGGTGCCACCGGGTGGCGCCAGGCCAGCGCCAGGCCGCCCAGCAGGCACAGAAGACCCAACAGGCCCTGCGCGCGCTGGGCTGTCAGCGTCAGACCAGCACTTCCGCGCACGGGGGGTGCCCCAGGAAGGCCTGCGGGCTGGCGCTTGCCCCATAGGCCCCCGACTGGAACACCACCACCAGGTCGCCCTCGTGGGCCGGCGCCAGGTCCACGCGCTCACCCAGCACGTCCAGCGGTGTGCACAGCGGCCCCACCACCGACACGGTTTCGGTTTGCGTGGGGTTCACCTGCCGACCCAGTGCCAGCGGGTAGTTGCGCCGGATCACCTGGCCAAAGTTGCCCGAGGCGGCCAGGTGGTGGTGCAGGCCACCATCGGTGACCAGAAACACCTGCCCGCGCGATTCTTTGCGGTCGGTGACGCAGGCCACATAAACACCCGCCTCGCCCACCAGGTAGCGCCCCAGCTCCAGCGCCAGGCGGGCGCCGGGCCAGTCGCGCTGGCGCTCGGCCTCGATGCCCGCCAGCGCGGCCGTCACAGGCTCAAGGTCGAGCGCCTGTTCGTTGGGGAAATACGGAATGCCCCAGCCACCGCCCAGGTTCACGTGGCGAATGGGCGCGGGCACATCAGCAGCCAGGCGCTGCACCATGGCCCACGACTCGCGCAGGGCCTGGGCGATCAGGGCGCCCTTGAGGTTCTGCGAACCCGCGTACACATGAAAGCCCTCGAAGGCCAGGCCCGCGTGCCCGATGTCGCGCAGCAACTGCGGCACGGCCTCGGCGTCCACCCCGAAGGGCTTGGCGCCACCGCCCATGCGCATGCCGGCGCCGCGCAGTTCAAAGTCGGGGTTCACGCGCACGGCCACGCGCGCGGGCAGGCCCAGGCGCTGGCTGGCCTCGGCCAGCACGGCCACCTCGCGGGCCGATTCCAGGTTCACCAGAACGCCGGCCGCCACGGCCTGCTGCAGCTCGGCGTCGCGCTTGCCAGGGCCGGCAAAGCTCACGTGACTGGGGTCGGCGCCCGCGTCCAACGCCACGGCCATCTCGCCGGCCGAGGCCACGTCCAGGCCATCCACCAGCGGGCGGATGAAGCCCACCAGCGCGGGCATGGGGTTGGCCTTCACCGCGTAGTGCAAGCGCACGCCGGGCGGCAACGCGGCCCTGGCCTGGGCCACGCGCTGGCGCACGCGCTCGCGGTCGATGGCATAGAAGGGGGTTTGCCCCACGCGGGCGGCCAGGCGCCGCAGGGGGAGCCCACCCACCATGAGTTCGCCCTCGGGCGTGGCGTCGAATCCGTTGATGGCTGCGTTCATTGGGGGGCCTTGCTCTGGTCGCTCTCGGCCTTCCAGCGCGGCCGGTCGAGTTTTCCGTTGGGGTTGCGCGGCAGCGGGCTGCGCTGCCAGTGCACGGCGGCCGGCACCATGTAGGCGGGCAGTTGCGCGCGGCAGTGCTGCTGCAGGGCGGCGGTGAGCTCGGCGTCGCTGCGCGCCGGTTCGGCCGGCACCGCGCCCACGTGGATCACCTGGCCCAGCACCTCGTGCTCAATGCCCACCGCCAGCACCTCGTGCACGAGGCCGCTGGCGTGAATGGCCTCTTCCACCTCGGTGGGGCTGACCCGGTAGCCCGAGGTCTTGATCATCTCGTCGCGCCGGCCCACGAAGTACAGGTAGCCCTCGGCGTCGCGTCGCACCGTGTCGCCCGAAAACACCGCCACCTCGGGCAAGGGGACGCCTTCGCGCCCCGGCACCAGCGCGGCGGGCAAGGGCCGAAAGCGCAAGGCGGTGTCGTCGGGCCGATTCCAGTAGCCCTGCGCCACCAGCGGGCCACGGTGCACCAGCTCGCCAGGCTCGTCAGGCGCGCACTCGGTGCCGTCTTCGCGCAGCACCAGAATCTGCGCGTTCGGGATGGCGCGGCCGATCGAATCGGGTCGGCGGTCCACCTCGGCCGGTGGCAGGTAGGTGGAGCGAAAGGCCTCGGTCAGGCCATACATGAGGTAAGGCAAGGCCTTGGGCGCGCGCTGGCGCAGGCGCTGCAGCGTGGCCCCGGGCATGCGCCCGCCCGTGTTGGCCCAGTAGCGCAAGCGGGCGGTGGCCTCGGGTGGCCAGTCGAGCGCCGCCAACTGGCCGTAGAGCGGCGGCACCGCCGTGAGGCCGGTGACGCCCTCGCGCGCCATGGCGGTGAGCACGTCGCGCGGCATCAGGTAATTGAGCAGCACCACCCGCGCGCCCACCAGCGCCGCCGTGGTGAGCTGGCTGAAACCGGCGTCGAACGACAGCGGCAAGGCCGCCAGCAGCGTGTCCTCGGCCGTGTTGTGCAAATAGCTGGCCACGCTGGCGGCACCGGCCACCAGGTTGCGGTGCGAGAGCACCACGCCCTTGGGCCGGCCGGTGCTGCCCGAGGTGTAGAAGATGGCGGCGATGTCGGTGTCCAGCCGATCGGGCAATGGCTCGGGCTCGGCGGCCAGCAGCTCGCGCCAAGGCAACAAGGGCACCGGCGCCGCGACCACGCCCTCATCGCACAGCACCGCCTGGCGCAGCGTGGGGCACTGCGGCAACCATTCGTCCAGCGAAGCCAGGCGTTGGGCGGTGGTGATGAGCAGGCAAGCGCCCGCGTCTTGCACGATGTGGGCCACCTGAGCGGGCTTGAGCACGGGGTTGGCGGGCACCAGCACGCCGCCGGCGGCGGGCACACCATAGCTGGCCACCACGGTGGCGGGACGCTTGTCGAGCCACACCACCACGCGATCACCAGCGCGCAGCCCTTGCTGGCGAAGGCCGGCGGCCAGGGCTTGAATGTCGCGGCCGAGGTCGGCGTAGGTGATGTGCTCAGACCCCGAGGTCAGGGCCCTGTGCTGAGGCCAGCAGTGTGCGGCGCGCAAGGGCAAATGGTGCAGCAGCGCAGGCAAATGCCCGGCCGCGAAATCGGGCGTGGGTGACATGCGCGGGATGTTACGCGACCTAGAATCCATCAACCATTGAGCCACCCTGCCCTTTTTCCTGTGTATGAATGACCTTTTGCCCGATGTCTTGCGCGTGATCGATCAGGCGCTTCACCTCAACGGCCGCGCCGCCGATTTCACCGCCGACACGGCCCTGCTGGGCGCCCTGCCCGAGCTCGATTCCATGGCCGTGCTGGCCCTGATCACCGGGCTGGAAGGCCACTTCGGCATTGCCTTCGCCGACGATGACCTGCGCGGCGAGATGTTCGCCACCGTGGGCTCGGTGTGCGAAGGCGTGGCCCAGGCCATGGCCAGCAGCGGCACCTGAGGCCATGGCCGAGGCCCTGCCCCAGGTGTTTTGTCTGCCCGTGGGGGATGGCGAGCGGCTGTGCATTTTTCACCCGCCACAAGGCGCTGCGTCGCGGGGGCACGTGCTCTACCTGCACCCCTTCGCCGAAGAAATGAACGCCTCGCGCCGCATGGCCGCCGCCACGGCGCGGGCCATGGCGGCCGACGGCTGGGCCGTGCTGCAAATTGACCTGCTGGGCTGCGGCGACAGCAGCGGCATGCTGGAAGACGCCACCTGGAAGGCCTGGGTGCAAGACGGCGTGGCGGCTGCGCAGTGGCTGGGCCAGCAGGCCAGCGGCCCGCTGTGGCTGTGGGGCTTGCGCACCGGCGCTTTGCTGGCCGCCCACGTGGCCGAGCAGTTGCCAACGCCCGCCAACCTGCTGCTGTGGCAAGGCGCCACCAACGGGCAAACCCTGCTGCAGCCTTGGCTGCGCCTGGCCACCGTGGCGCAGATGATGGGCCAGGCCCCGGGCCAGCGCAGCGCCGCGCAGCGCCTGGCCGAGGGCGAGACCGTGCACCTGGGTGGCTACCCTGTCACCCCCGTGCTGGCCGAAGGCCTGGGCCGGGCGCACCTGCACCCCCCCGGCCACGGGCCAGCAGGCCGCCTGGTGTGGCTGGAAGTGGGCGACGCCCCCAGCCCGGCGGCGGCCCGCGCGGTGCAGCCGTTTGAAGCGGCCGGCTGGCGCGTCCACACACAGGCCGTGCCGGGCCCTCAGTTCTGGCAAGTGGTCGCCGGCGAGGTGGCACCGGCCTTGGTCGAGGCATCGGTGCAAGCCCTGCGCGAGGCCACCCCATGCTGAACGTGACCGAGCGCGCCCTCTGGATCGACGGCCCCCAAGGCGCCATGCTGGGCGTGCTGAGCCAATGCGCCGACGCCAGCCTGCGCCAGGGCGTGGGCCTGGTGATCGTGAGCGGTGGCGCCCAGTACCGGGCGGGTGCGCACCGGCAGTTCGCGCTGCTGGCCCGCACCCTGGCCGACCAAGGCTTTGCCGTGCTGCGCTTTGACTTGCCCGGCGTGGGCGACAGCCCTGGCGAGCCCCTGCCCTTTGAGGCCTGCGCCCCGTCGGTAGGGGCGGCCATTGACGCGTTGCAGGCCCAGGCCCCTTACGCCACGCACACCGCGCTGTGGGGCCTGTGCGATGGCGCTTCTGCCTGCCTGCTCTACCAGGACGAGCGCGCCGACCCGCGCGTGGCTGGGCTGGCCCTGCTCAACCCCTGGGTTCGCTCCGAGCAAACCTTGGCCGCCGCCCACCTGAAGCTCTACTACCGCGACCGCCTGCGCCAGCGCGACTTCTGGCGCAAGCTGGCACACGGCGGCGTGGGCCTGCGGGCCCTGCGCGAGCTGGCGCAGACCGTGCGCCAGCGCCTCTCGCCACCCGCTGCCCCCTTGCCGTTTCAGGCGCGCATGGGAAGGGCCTGGCAAGCGTGTGAGCGGCCGGTGCTGTTGCTGCTGAGCGAAAAAGACATTACCGCCCGCGAGTTCAACGAGGCGCTGGCCGACCGCGCCGTGTGGGGCGATGGCGCACAGCGGCCCAACGTGCAGCGCGTGCGGCTTGATGGCGCTGACCACACCTTGTCGGACCCCATCGTCTCGCAGGCGATGCAGTTGCACACGCTTCGTTGGCTGATGCAACTGGGCTGAGCCCAACTCGCCCCGACGGTGTCGCCCTGTCTTACAGGCAGCGGCCAAAAATCACCTAAGTCATTGATTTTCCAAGCTGGCACGGTAGCTGCTTCATGCAGTCGCGTCGCCTCCCGGCGGCCCCATAAACCCCAAGGAGTGAAACAATGAAATTGAAGCAACTGGCAGCGACCCTGGCCCTGGCAGCCGCTGCGTCTTCGTCCTTCGCCACGACGGTGGAGGGCGGCAGCCTGCAGAGCATCATCAACGGCCTGTACAGCTGCGCCGAGTGCTCCGGCACGGCCGCTGCACCGAACGTGAACACCAACCAGGCAGACGAGGTCGGCAAGTTCGAGATCGAAGCCTCCAGCGGCTCCATTGCCACCATGATCATTGAGGTGGCTGGCAACGCCAACACCAACACCTTCGGCATCTACGACGTGAACAACGCGTCGAACTTCCTGCAGCTCTTCTCTGGCCCCTCAGGCGAGGGCTACCGCAGCACGCTGCTGCTGTCGCTGGTGAACGGCGCCTACAAGTTCACCGCCACCCTCTATGACGCGGCTGGCGATCTGGTGAGCAGCGCGCAAAAGACCTTCTCTTCTGCCACCTTCGGCTACTACCTCGGCACCGCCAACGGCCCCACCTTTTACTCCGAAGCCGGCAAGAACGCCAACGAAGACGACCAGATGGTGGCCTACCAAGGCGACGGTGACACAATCCAGTTGCCAGGTGGCGTCCCCGCCAAGTGGGGCTCTTCCAGCTACATCCTGGCCTGGGAGGACCTGCCGCTGGACAGTTCCGACAAGGACTACAACGACATGGTGGTGTACGTGGAATCGGTGACCCCGGTGCCGGAACCCGCTTCGCTGGCCCTGCTGGGCCTGGGCCTGGCCGGCATCGCTGCCGCCTCGCGTCGCAAGCAAAAGAAGGCCTAAGTGCCGGCCTGATTGCCCTCTGGGCAGTCAGTGCAACAAGGGGAGCTTCGGCTCCCCTTTTTGTTTTGGGTGCGGCAGGAAAGGCAGGGGCGCTCAGCGCCCGCCGCGCCACTGTGCGCGCAAGCGCCCCAGGCCATGGCGCGCAGCCAGCACCCAGCCCATGGGGTGGCGCTGGTCAAAGGCCAGCAGGCCCACGCGCTCGCGGCGCTGGGCCATCCAGTCGGCCTTGTAGGCGTCGTCGCCGCTCAGGTAGTCCACCTCTTGCACGCGATCCACGTCCATGGCGTGGCGCATCAGGGCCGCCGTCAGCACCGAGCCCGGCGAGAGCTTTTGCGTGCCCTCCACATAGGCCAGCTTGAAGATGCAGGCGCTGCCGCCGTGCACCAGCCAGAGCTGCGCGGCCAGCGGGCGCCCATCGAGCCACAGCACCCCCAGGCGCAACCAGCCTTGCTGTGCGGCCCACTGAATGAGGGCGGGCACAAAACCCGCTGGCTGCTCGGCCTGCTTCCAGCTTTGGGCGTACACCTCGGCATAGGCCCGTGCGGCTTCGTCCAAGGCAGGGCCGGGAGCGGTGTGAATGTCAATGCGCCAGGCACCCGCGCGCTGCAAACGGCGCTGGCCGCGCTCCACGCTGTGCCGCAAAGGCGAAGGCCGCTGGGCCCAATAGGCCTCAAAGCCACCGGCCGGCACTGGCTGGTACCAGTTGGCAAAAGCAAAGAAACGGCTGGTCCACCACCCGCTGTCGCGCAGCTCGCTCTCCAGCGCGGCCAGCCAGGGCGCATCGGCGTCTAGCGGCTGCAGGCGCAGCGACCCACCTGGGCGCAGGCCACGCAAGGCACTGGAGACACCGGCAGAACGCGAACCGGCCTCGTCCGCAGTGGGCCCGTAGAGGCCCGAGTAGTAGTTGGCCAGAGAGAGTAGCCCGCGCCCACCAGGCCCGCGCATCAGGGGCAGCGCGCCGCCAGCAGGCAGTGGGCAGCGCAGGACCTCGGGTGGCGTGGCGAAGCCGTGATCGCGCAGCAACTCAAACCACGCGGCGCTTTGAAACAGGCCACCGCCGCTCATGCTGGTGGCTCAGCGTTCGTCAACGGCCAATGGCCAGGTACTCGATGCCCAGGCCGCGCACAAAGGCCGGGTCATACAGGTTGCGGCCATCGACCACCACGGGCTGCTTCAGCCGCTCTTTGATGAGGTCAAAGTCAGGGCTGCGGAACTCTTTCCACTCGGTCACGATGACCAGCGCATCGGCGCCGTGCAGCGCCTCGTTGGGCGTGTCGGCATAGCGCAGCTGACCGCGCTCGCCCAGCACGCGGCGGGCCTCGTGCGTGGCCACCGGGTCGTAGGCGGTGACGGTGGCGCCAGCGGCCAGCAGGTCATCGATCAGCGCCAGGCTGGGGGCCTCGCGCATGTCGTCGGTGTTGGGCTTGAAGGCCAGGCCCCAGAGCGCAAAGTGCCGGCCCGCCAGGTTGGCCCCGAAGCGGCGGGTGATCTTGCCGCTGAGCACGCGCTTCTGCGCGTCGTTGGCGGCCTCTACCGCCTTGAGCACCTGCAGCTCGACACCTGCCTTGTCAGACGCGGTCTTGATGAGCGCCTTCACGTCCTTGGGGAAGCACGAGCCACCGTAGCCGCAACCGGGGTAGAGGAAGTGGTAACCAATGCGCGGATCAGAGCCAATGCCCTGGCGCACCATTTCAATGTCGGCGCCCAGCTTCTCGGCCAGGTTGGCCAGCTCGTTCATGAAGCTGATGCGCGTGGCCAGCATGGCGTTGGCTGCGTACTTGATGAGCTCGGCGCTGCGCGTGTCGGTGACCACCAGGCGCTCGTGGTTGCGCTGGAAGGGCGAGTACAGCGCGCGCATGAGGTGGATGGCCTGCTCGTCGCTGGCGCCCACCACGATGCGGTCAGGGCGCATGAAGTCGTCCACCGCCGCGCCCTCTTTCAGGAACTCGGGGTTGGACACCACCGCAAACGGCATGTTCACGCCGCGCTGGCGAAGCTCGTCTTCAATGGCGGCCTTCACCTCGTCGGCCGTGCCCACCGGCACGGTGCTCTTGTCCACCACCACCTTGTAGTCGGTCATGAGGCGGCCAATGTTGCGGGCCGCGGCCAGCACGTATTGCATGTCGGCCGAGCCGTCTTCGTCGGGCGGGGTGCCAACGGCAATGAACTGGATGGTGCCGTGGTTCACAGCGCGGGCCACGTCGGTGGTGAAGTGCAGGCGGCCGGCGGCCACGTTGCGCTTGACCATCTCTTCCAGGCCGGGCTCGTAGATCGGAATACCGCCAGACTCGAGAATGCGGATCTTCTCGGGGTTCACGTCCAGACACAACACGTCGTTGCCCACATCGGCCAGGCAAGCCCCGCTCACCAGCCCCACATAGCCCGTCCCTATCACCGTGACTTTCATGCGTTCTTTCGATTGAGGTGTATCACCTTGATAAACAACCGCCTGATGATAGCGGCCCAAAATGACGACTTTGATTGCACGCAATATGTCTCGTGTGACGCGCATCACCCTTATGGGCATCTTGGTGGCCGCGGTGGCGCTGGCCCTGCTGGCCACGGCCTGGCCGCCGGGGCGCGATGCGTTGGCCGCGGCCCAAGAGCGCTCGGCACAAGAGTGGATTCGCTACCTGCTGCGCCGCCTGGAAGGACACCCCAAGCTGGAAGCCGTGCTGGTGCCGCCCCTGCACGCCGCGCGGCGCCACATTGAGCGAGAGCCGCCCGCCGGGCCTCTGCCCTCGCTGGGCAAGGGGCAGCAAGCGCAAAGCCTGCTGCCCAGCGTGAGCGGCTTCACCCAGACATTACGTGTGGACTCGCCACAGGCCATTCGCGAGGCGCTCTTGAACGCCCAGTCGGGCACGCAGATCGTGGTGGCGCCTGGGCTCTATCCCTTTTCCACCAAGCTGCGCCTGGGGAACGACGGCCAACCCGGCGCCCCCATTGCCCTGCGCGCGGCACAGCCCGGCACCGTGTGGTTCACCTTTGAGCAAGTGGAAGGCGTGCTGGTGGACAAGCCCAATTGGGTGTTTGAGAACCTGGACATTCGCGGCACCTGCACCCGCCACGAAGACTGCGAACACGCCTTCCACGTGGTGGGCCGTGCCTCGCACGTGCTGATCCGCAACAACCGCCTGAGCGACTTCAACGCCCACATCAAGGTGAACGGCTGGGACGGCCACTGGCCCGACCACGGACAACTGCTGCACAACACCCTGACCAACAACGCCCCGCGCGAAACCATCAAGTCGGTGACCCCGTTTGACCTGGTGGGCGCCAGCCACTGGCGCGTGGAAGACAACTGGGTGACGAATTTCGTGAAAGCCTGGGGCAACGGCGTGGCCTTCGGCCTGTTCATGAAAGGCGGTGGCGAAGGCGGAAAAATTGAGCGCAATCTGGTGGTGTGCACGCCAAGCGGCATCTCGCGGCCCGGTGTGCGCGTGGGCATCTCGTTTGGCGGCGGCGGCACCGACCCTGCCCTTTGCCGCACCAAAGACTGCGAGGCCTACGAACACAGCCAAGGCCTGGCGGCCAACAACATCGTGGCCCACTGCAACGACGTGGGGCTGGACGTGAACCACAGCAGCGACATCACGCTGGCCCACAACACGCTCATCAACACGGCCGGTGTGTCAGTGCGGCGCCCGCCCAGCCTGGCGCGGCTGCAAAACAACCTGATCGAGGGCCACCTGGGCGCCCGCGGCGGCAGCGAGCTGACGGCGCAAGACACCCTCACCCTGGCCCCCAGCGGCCTGCTGGCCAATGCCGATGCCCTGCAACTGGACTGGGTGCACCGCCCAGCCGACGCCCCCCGCCTGCAGGCCGTGCCGCTGGACTTCTTGCGCCGCCCACGCGACGTGGTCAACGCCCCCGGTGCCCTGCGCTGAGCGCTGCCGGCGAATACCGGCGAATTAATCCGATTGGGTTCAATGTAATTAATTGAATCCCGCCTTTCGCTGTAAATGCAGGGGCGTGGAATTTCAAATGGTTACGCCGTGTATCCCGGTTTCAGGGGACAAGCCTAGGACAATTCCGACACCGGCGGTGAGCGCTTGCCACCGGTCACCCCTCTTGCCTGCCCACCAGGCACTGTCTGCCACCCCGTTTTGCCTCTCAGGAGCCCCTGTTTTGCCCAAAAACAGGACAAATGAATGCTTTTGTTTACTTGATTGCCACCTATCGCCGGTGAACTGCCGCTTGGCTATGTGACTTTCCGCACATCCGTCGCGAAGAACAGCCCGTCAGACACCCCCTATTTCGGAACTTTGTCACACCTAAAGTCCGCTCGCAGGACGCCGAGACAGAGGGCATCCCAAGCGAATTTCGTGAATTACCTCACGCTTCGCAAGGGCCCCGAAGCAGACTTCTGAATACTTTTCGATTCGATTCCCAAAGCACCAGAAGCCTATTGAATGGTTTCATTGAATTTAGCCAACTGCCATGAACATCGAATTGATTAACCGAGCCAAACTCATCTCGGCACGCCCCTGGATGCTGGGCGCCCTGGCCCTGGCGGTGCTGACCGCCTGTGGCGGCGGAGGAGGCGGCGCCTCCCCTGCCGACATGGACGCCGCTGCCGCCAAAGGCACCAACAACGGCAAGGGCAAGGGCAGCACCACCACATCG
>Ga0255127_1000034_pt1 | contig 75808 bp, 77 predicted proteins | sample Law_Miss_RepB_8d_FD_188555 | JGI IMG/M metagenome (GOLD analysis project Ga0255127, IMG submission 188555) | Freshwater microbial communities from St. Lawrence River, New York, United States - Law_Miss_RepB_8d | ecosystem: Environmental > Aquatic > Freshwater > River | place: USA: New York...
CGGTGGAGCCGCCAGCCGACCTGTGGCCACGCCAGCCGCCCATTCGCGAGCGTGCCCACATTCCCACTTCGTGGCTGGAACTGAGCATCCGCGAAGGCCGCAACCGGCAGGTGCGGCGCATGACCGCCGCCGTGGGTTTGCCCACGCTGCGCCTGATCCGCACCGCCATTGGCCCTTATCACCTGCGAGACCTGCCCACAGGCACCTGGCAGCAGGTGGCCTAGGGTTTCGGACACAATCACGCCTTTCGCTCACAACAACCCAAGGAAACCGATGTCCGATTTGCTGAACAAAATGCAGTGGCGCTACGCTTGCAAAAAAATGGACCCCAGCCAAGTGGTGCCGCAAGACAAAGTCGACCGCATCGTGGAAGCCGCCCGCCTGGCCCCCACTTCGAGTGGCTTGCAACCGTTTGAAGTGATCGTGGTCAGCAGCGCTGCCGTGCGCGCCCAGATCCTGCCCAAAGCCTTCAACCAGGCCCAGGTCACCGACGGCTCGCACCTGCTGGTGTTTGCCGCCTGGGACAACTACACCGCCGAACGCATCAACCACATGTTCGACCTGACCAACACCGAGCGCGGCGGCACCAACGAAGGCTGGGAAAACTACCGCCAGATGTTGCTGAGCAAGTACCCCACACGCGATGCCCAGGTGAACTTCGAGCACGCCGCCCGCCAGGCTTACATCGGTCTGGGCGCAGCGCTGATTGCGGCCGCCTTTGAAGAGGTGGATGCCACGCCCATGGAAGGTTTCGAGCCTGCCGCCGTGGACGAGATCCTGGGCCTGGCTGCCCGCGGCCTGCGCAGCGTGGCCTTGGTGCCGCTGGGCTACCGCGCCGAAGGCGACTGGCTGGTGAACCTGAAAAAAGTGCGCCGCCCACGCGCGCAATTCGTGACCGAAGTCAAATAAACCCCAGGCTGGCCACGGCGTTGGCCAGCCTGCTTTTGTGCCTTACCATTGACGCCATCCCAAACCGGGAAGCAACCCAAGGAAACGACCATGGCCAAAGGCGAACAACGCAGCAACAAAATGGCCAAAAAGCCAAAGAAAGACACGTCACCCCCCAAGACGTTCACCTCGGACCGGCCCATGCCGCCGTCCACCTTTGTCGCCCCGCGCGGCAAAGTCAAACCCTCCTGATCCCGATGCGTGATGCGGCTGGCGCACAGGCGTTCAGCCAGTCTGGACACGGCCTGAAACGGTCCTGCCCGACATCACGGGCTTCCTGAATTTTTTGGCATGACCCCGATCCACGAAGACGAGCACCTGCTGGTGCTGGACAAACCCAGCGGCTTGCTGTCCGTGCCCGGACGCGGCCCCGACAAGCAGGACTGCCTGTCCGCACGGGTGCAGGCCATTTATCCCGAAGCATTGGTGGTGCACCGGCTGGACCAGGACACCTCGGGCCTGCTGATCATGGCGCGTGGCATCGAGGCCCAGCGCAGGCTCAGCAAACTGTTTGAAACCCGCCAGGTCAAAAAACGCTACCTGGCGGTGGTTGCAGGTCAGCCCTTGCAAACGCAGGCCCATGCCGAAGCCGACGAAGCAGGCTGGCGGACCATCGACGGCCCGATCCTGCTGGACTGGGAGCGGCGCCCGCTGCACATCATCCACCCCGATGGCAAAGCCAGCCGCAGCCGTTGGCGTGCCTTGCAAAGCAGCGAAACCGCCACGCTGGTCGAACTGGAGCCTGTGACCGGGCGCACCCACCAACTGCGGGTGCACCTGCAAAGCGTGGGCCACCCCATGCTGGGCGACTCTTTGTACGCCCCGCCGGACATCAAGGCCCTGAGCCCACGCCTGCTCTTGCATGCGCAGGCCCTGGAATTTCCGCACCCCTTCACAGGCGACTGGATGGTCTTCAACGCCCCCATGACTTGGTCGGCGCACCCCCCTTACGTCTGAACCAGGACCCGGCCCGGGGCAACGGACCTGGTGCGATCAACGCTTTTCAATCTGCTGAATGCGGCCTGAGCACACACCGCACAAAACCACCAAACCCATGCCCATGAACGCCATGGCATCGGGCATGTGCTCAAACAGCCACCAGCCGACCAAGGTGGAAAAAGCCACGCCGGTGTAGAGAAAAGGCGAAACCACAGAAGCGGGCGCCTTGGAGAAAGCCACAATCAAAAGGTATTGGCCCAAGGTGGCCGCCAGGCCCACCAACAACAGCAAGCCCCACTGCATCCAGCCTTGCGGCGTGACCCAGGCGTTGAGCACCAGCACCGTGCTGATCGCCCACCCCACCCAGCCGGTGTAAAGCTGCATGCAGGCGGGGTCTTCGGTGCGTGTCATGTGGCTGGTCACGGCCTGAAAAACCGCATAGGTCAACACCACAATCAAAGCCATCCAACCCACCGAAGCATCGACCTGACCGCCAGGCCTGATGACGAGCAAGGCGCCGACCAGTCCCCCCAGCACCATCCACCAGCGCAACCGGGAAACGTGCTCTTTCATCACGAAGCGTGCCAAGGCGGTCAGGACCAAGGGCGTGAGCATGATGGTGGCCGTGAACTCCGCCACCGGCATGCGCTGCAAACAATAAAAAGCCAGAAGACTGCATGACACCATGAGCACACCGCGCAGCAGTTGCCAGCGCAAACTGTGGGTGCGCCACATGGCACGCCCGCGCCCTGGCGCCAGCACCAGCGTGGTGCCCACGGCTTGTACGGCATAGCGAAACCACAACACCATCAAGGGCGTGACCGTGGCCATGACCCATTTGCTGATGCCATCACTGAAACTCAAGCAAGCCATGGCGGCAACAGCCAGAGCAATGCCCGCCCCTGACCGGGATAAATCACGGGGGACCCGATGCAGCGCCGTCAAGGTTTTCAAAACCGACTCCTGTGTGTTATGCCGTGGATTTTTGCATGCATCACGTCACCCCCCTGTCACCGATTCACACCCCGCGAAAAGACCGGGTTCAAGCAGGCTGAAAATTGTTCAATGGCGAAAAAGCCCTTCGGATTCAACCGATAAAATAGATAAGTTCGAACTATTTACCAAGCCATGTCGTTTTTTGAATTCCTGCAGTGGCGAACTGCCCCCTTGTCTGTGCGCCAACGGGTCGCCGTGTGGGGTCACATCGCCTTGTGGGCCGGTTGCTGTCAAACGGGCATGGCTCAGACTGCAGCACCGGCGCAGGAAGCCATCAAAAAAGCGCTGCAAAGCGGCCAACTGGACCAAGCCGCCAAACTGGTCCAGCAAGAACGTGAGCGTGCCCCGAAGGACGTTCAAATGCGTTTCATGGAAGGCGTGATTCAGGCGCAGCAAGGTCAAACCGACAAGGCCATCGAGACATTCAGGCAGATCACCCAATCCCAGCCGGAGTTGTCTGAGGCCTACAACAACCTGGGTGTCCTTTACGCGGCCAAAGGGCGTCTCGAAGAATCCAAAACTTATCTGGAAAAGGCCCTTCAGACGCACCCCAGCTATGCTGCAGCCCACCGCAACCTCTCGGATGTTCACAGCCAACTGGCCAAACAAAACTACGCCAAAGCCTTGCAGGTGGAACCCAAGCTCAAGCAAAGCCCGCCCCAACTGACCTTGTTGGGCAGCATTGCCCAGGACAAGCGCTTGCAGCCCCCCAGCACAGCCAGCACCGCCATCGCCGCCAACCAGCCGCCTGCCAGCAGCTTGACGCCATCTGTACCAACTGCGCCCTCTGCGCCAGCAATGGCCGCAGCTGCAGCCAGTGCCCCCGTGGCCAACGCCAAGCCTTTGAGTGTGCCGCCGGCTGCCGTGGGTACCGCCGCCGCGCCTGTCCGGCCAGCAGTGGTCGCTGCCGCAACGCCGCCCGCAGCGCAGACACCAAAGCCTGCAGCTCCCCCGGCAGCCGCACCTGCCAAATCTGCGGGAAACCTGGCAGCTGCAACGGCTGGCCCTGCGCCCTCCGCATCCGCAGCCCCGGCAGCTGCAGCCAAGCCCGCAGACAATGCCGGCAAGGACGATCAGGCCGCCGTCAAATCTGCCGTGACGGCCTGGGCCAGGGCCTGGAGTCAAAAAGACATGCCCAAATACCTGGCGGCTTATGCAGAGAGCTTCACGCCCGCAGAGAAAATGTCACGCGCCAAGTGGGAAAGCGATCGGCGTGCCCGCATCGTCTCCAAGAAAACCATTGCCGTTGGCATCCATCAGTTGCAAATCACGCTCCATGGCAACAAAGCCACCGTCAAATTCCAGCAAATCTACGAGTCCGACAACTTCAAGGGCAACAGCCGCAAGGTTCTGGAAATGCACAAACAAGGCCATCAATGGCTGATCGTGCGTGAGACCGTGAATTGAGAGTCACCCCGCCGCCTCCAAGCTTTGAACTGCGCCTGGCCCGTCCAGTCGGCCCCAGACGTTGGCGGTGGACTTGGGCAGCGCTGTGCATGGCTGCATTGGCCTTGGGCGCGTGGTTGTTTTCCGCCAGCGTGCTTGAACCCCTGAACAAGGTGATGCGAGACACCGGCACCACTCAGTCCATGCCGTGGCGCCTGGAATTTGAAGCCACGCCCATCCCGACGATCGCCCCCACATCAGACCCAGAACACCTGGTCAGACAAATTTACAACGCCTTGGGCCATGGCGAGCGCGCCAAGGCCTTGGCCCTGGCGGGCTTGCTTGCGCAGCAGTTTCCCACGTTCCAGCTGGGGCAGTTGCTGTATGCCGACTTGCTGAACATCAGCACCAACGCCCCGGTGAACTTGCCCGAAGTTGAAGAAGAAAACAGGCCTTCCTTGCTCAAACGCCTGAATGAATTGATTCTGGAATCCAGACGACGACTGAACCGCCCGGGTGCCAACACCTTGCAAGGCCAGGTCCCTGCTGCCTTGGTCTTTTTAAGCCCGCAACAAGCCTACATCGCGGCCGTGGATGCCTCGCAATCGCGCCTTTACTGGTTTGAAAACCGCAGCCAGGGCCATGGCCCACCACAACTTCAACTGGTCAAGGAATCCTATATTTCCGTGGGTGCCCGCGGCGTTGGCAAAGCCATGGAGGGCGATGGCAAAACACCGACAGGCGTGTATTTCATCCAGAAAAATTTGCCTGGCGAAACCCTGCCGGACCTGTTTGGGGTCGGCGCCCTGACCTTGAACTACCCCAACGCCATCGATTTGATGAACAAAAGAACCGGCTCCGGCATTTGGTTGCATGGCACACCCAGCGCCCAATACGCCCGTGCGCCGGAGTCCACCGATGGCTGCGTCGTGTTGTCCAACCCGGAAATGAGCCAATTGCTGAATTTGCCGGGTTTGCGCATGACGCCCGTGATCATCGCCGACCAGTTGGACTGGGTCCCGGCTGACCAGCAGACCCGGCTTTTCAATGAATTCAAACCCGCACTCGATGCCTGGCTGGCCGCACGAAACGGCACAGACCCTGATGCCCTGAAATCGCATTACAGCGAACGCTTTGAACGCGACGACATGAACCTGACGCAATGGTGGCCACGTCTGGCGCAGACCACCTTGGGACACCATGTGAACAAACCGCTGGAACTGGTGTCGGCCCTGCAGTGGCAAGACCAAGCCCAGACCATGGTCGTGACCTTGAAGGACCCGAATCAAAAAACGGCTGGCCCGCAGCAATTCCTTCGCACCTACTGGCAAAAGGAATCGGGCCAATGGAAACTGGTGTTTCAAGGTCCGACCTGACCCTGCACATGGCCCCATACGCCCTGCCCCATGAACAGCATCATCCCGTTTTTCAACGGCCGCATCGAGCCCCAAGGCAGCAGCTTTGACGCCTGGCCCGAACAGACCCTGCTGGAGGCCATGGAGCTGGGCGGCTTGCCGTGGCCCAGCTCTTGCCGTGCGGGCACTTGCCGCAGCTGCATCGGTCAGCTGACTTCGGGGCAGGTGCGCTACGAGATGGCCTGGCCGGGCTTGAGCGCCGAAGAAAAGGCCGAAGGCTGCGTGCTGCCCTGCGTGGCCTTTCCGGTCAGCGACGTGGTGCTCAAAGACCCATTCGCCGACTGAGCACCGAGGCTACTCGTCCAAGCCAAGTTCCTGAATTTTGCGGGTGATGGTGTTGCGGCCAATGCCCAGTTTTTGCGCCGCCTCGATGCGCCGTCCCCGGGTCACGGCCAAAGCGGCCTGAATCAAACTGCTCTCAAAACGCCGGGTCAGCACATCCCAGACATCGGTGCGACCCGAAGCCAGCAAACCCAAGGCCTCTTCCTCCAGGGCCGGCTCCCAGGTTTGAGCGGGAGCGGTCGGCACCACAGCAGGCGTGCCCAGCACCAGGGCCTCCAGCGCCTGCAGACTTTCGGTGCTGGGCGCGACACCCGCATCTGCACCGTTGCTGGCCACCCACACGGGTGATGCGGGCGCCGCCAAACTTTGAGGTGGCGTGTCCAGCACCTCAGGCGGCAAATCCTTGACCTCAATGACCTGCGCGGGCGCCATCACCGTGAGCCAATGGCAAATGTTTTCCAACTGCCGCACGTTGCCGGGAAACTGGAAGTGGCTCAGCCGCTCCAGCGCAGCTTCCGAAATGCGTTTGGGCTCCACCCCCAGTTGCTGTGCACTGCGTTGCAAAAAATAGCGCGCCAGCATGGGCACGTCTTCACGGCGCTCGCGCAAAGCGGGCAATCGCAGACGGATCACGTTCAGGCGGTGGAACAAGTCTTCGCGGAAAGCCCCTTCCTTGACGCGCTGCTCCAAGTCCTGGTGGGTGGCCGCGATCACGCGCACATTGGCTTTGACGGCGCTGTGGCCGCCCACCCGGTAAAAGTTGCCGTCAGACAAGACGCGCAGCAAGCGTGTCTGCAAATCAAACGGCATGTCACCAATCTCGTCCAGAAACAACGTGCCGCCATCGGCCTGCTCAAAGCGGCCCCGGCGCGAGGCCTGCGCGCCCGTGAACGCACCGCGCTCGTGGCCAAACAATTCGCTCTCGAGCAGGTCTTTGGGAATGGCGGCGGTGTTGATGGCCACAAAGGGCTGGTTGGCACGGGGCGAGTGTTTGTGCAGCGCATGCGCCACCAGCTCTTTGCCCGAGCCCGACTCGCCCGTGATGAGCACCGTGACATGGCTTTGCGCCAGACGGCCGATGCCGCGGAACACGTCCTGCATGGCCGGGGCCTGACCCAGCATTTCGGGCACATCGTCCATTTTTTCTTCGGCCACGTCTTCGCGCTGGCTCTCGCCCACGGCGCGGCGGATCAGCTCCACCGCCTTGGGCAAGTCAAAGGGCTTGGGCAGGTACTCGAAGGCCCCACTTTGGAAGGCCGACACCGCGCTGTCCAGATCGGAAAACGCCGTCATGATGATGACGGGCAAACCGGGCATGCGCTGCTTGATGGCAGCGAGCAAATCCAGCCCCGAGCCGCCGGGCATGCGGATATCGCTGACCAGCACCTGCGGGCCGTCGCTCTCGCCTTCGGCCTCCAGCGCCTTCAGCACCTCCCGTGGGTTGGTGAAGCTGCGCGTGGGCAGTCCCTCGCGCAGCAGTGCTTTTTCAAGCACAAAGCGAATGGATTGGTCATCGTCTACGATCCAGATCGGCTTCATCAACGTGGCGCTTTCTGTGGGCACTCTGCTGTGCATTAAGGCAACGGAATCAAGATCTTGAAGTCCGTACGACCGGGCTCGCTGTCACACTCGATCATGCCGTGGTGCTGTTGTACAAAGGTTTGCGCCAATGTCAGCCCCAGGCCCGAGCCGCCTTCGCGCCCCGAAATCAACGGGAAGAAAATGCGGTCCTTGATCGAGTCTGGAACACCAGGCCCGTTGTCCATCACATGCAATTCCAATGCCAGGCGATAACGCTGCTTGCCAAACGTGACTTGGCGCAAGATTCGGCTCTTGAGCGTGATCTGCGCATCGCCCTGTGCGATGCGCTCTTGCAAAGCCTGCGCCGCGTTGTGCGCGATGTTGAGCACCGCCTGAATGAGTTGCTCGCGGTCACCCCGGAACTCGGGGATCGAGATGTCGTAGTCGCGCACCACCTTCAGGCCCTTGGGAAACTCGGCCAGGATCAGGGCGCGCACCCGCTCGCACACCTCGTGGATGTTCACATCGCTCACCACATGGGGCCTGCGGTGTGGGGCCAGCAAGCGGTCCACCAGCGTCTGCAGTCGGTCGGCTTCGTGGATGATGACCTGCGTGTATTCGGTCAAATCCTTGTTGTCCAGCTCCATCTCGAGCAGCTGGGCCGATCCGCGAATGCCGCCCAGCGGATTCTTGATCTCGTGCGCCAGATTGCGGATCAGCTCCTTGTTGGCCTGGGCCTGGTCCAGCAGGCGCTCTTCACGCTCCTGGCGGGTTTGCTGCTCGACCGGCAGCAACTCCACAATCACCTCGTCAGGCTGATCTGATGGGGCCACGATGACATGCACAGGCAAGGTGTCATCGTGGTGTAGGCGGCGCAATTGGGCCTCGTAACGCAAGGCCGCAAACTCGTTGGACTGCGCCCCGGCCAAGGCCATGATCAAGGGCTGCGGGTCGGCAAAATAATCGGGCAAATGCACCCCATGCAAAGACCGGCGCGACAAGCCCATGGCGTCTTCCAGGGCCGCATTGACAAAACGAACATGGCCCTGCCCCTCGAGCACAGCGACCGGCGTGGCCAGCAAATCAAACGCCTGAAATCTCGCAAAAGAACTGGTCATGGTTTTTCGTTTTTGGCCATCACAGGGCGACGCGCCAGCTCGCGCTGCAAGCTGTCGATGTCACGTTCGGTGCGCTCGATCGAGGCCTTGAGCGCGGCCACGCGGTCCAGATACTTTTGGTGGTTGCGCGCCTCGGCGGCCCATTTCACCGGCTCCCCCTGGTTGTACTCCTGAAGCAGTTGCGCCAACTGCTGCCGCGCTTTGTCCAGCTCCTGGACCACGATGGTGCGAGCCTGGGCATCCCGCTCGGTTTGCAAGGGCGTCGCCCCTCGCGTGGGCTCTGTTTTGGTGCGATCCACGCCTGAGGTCACAGCATCGGGCATCGCCTTGGGGCTTGTGGACGGCGAAAAACCCACCGGACGTGTGCCCGGCACCACCGTGATGGATTGGGTCGACAGCCGTTCGCAAGCGCTCGCGCTGCGTGGCGCGTTGGTGTATTCCTGGCCACAGCGGTACACCACATCCTGGGCCTGACTGGCAACACCCAGCACGCTCAAAACCACACCGGCGACTGGCGTGCATCGGCGCATCCAGCGGACGGCATCCCATCCATGTGTCATGCAAAGTCTCCCCAACAAGACCCGGGCGACACTGCGCCCTGTACGCTTGGCATCCAAAAAAAAGGACGGCCAAGGCCGTCCTTTGTCCATTGCACTGGGCTGTGCAACAGGGTACATACCGCTTTTACAGCGAATAGTACATGTCGTATTCGACAGGCGAGACTTCCACGCGGCTGCGGTTGACTTCCTGCATCTTCAATTCGATGTAAGCGTCGATCCACGAGTCGGTGAACACGCCGCCCTTGGTCAGGAAGGCGCGGTCGGCGTCGAGGGCTTCCAGAGCCTGGTCCAGGCTGTGGCAGACGGTGGGCACCAACTTGTCTTCCTCTGGCGGCAGGTGGTACAGGTCCTTGGTCGCGGCTTCGCCGGGGTGGATCTTGTTTTCGATACCGTCCAGACCCGCCATCAACAGGGCGGCAAAGCCCAGGTAAGGGTTCATCAATGGATCGGGGAAACGGGCTTCCACACGACGGGCTTTGTCGCTGGCGACGTTGGGGATGCGGATCGAAGCCGAGCGGTTCTTGGCGGAGTAAGCCAATTTCACAGGCGCTTCGTAGTGCGGGACCAGGCGCTTGTAGCTGTTGGTGCCGGGGTTGGTGATCGCGTTCAGGGCACGGGCGTGCTTGATGATGCCGCCGATGTAGTACAGGGCGAATTCAGACAAACCAGCGTAGCCGTTGCCTGCGAACAGGTTCTTGCCGTCTTTCCAGATGGACTGGTGCACGTGCATGCCGGAGCCGTTGTCGCCCGCGTAGGGCTTGGGCATGAAGGTGGCGGTTTTGCCGTAGGCGTTGGCCACGTTGTGGATCACGTACTTTTGCAGCAGGGTCCAGTCAGCACGCTCAACCAATGTGGAGAACTTGGTGCCGATTTCGCATTGGCCTGCGCCTGCGACTTCGTGGTGGTGCACTTCGACCGGGATGCCCACGGATTCGAGGATCAGCGACATTTCGCTGCGCATGTCGTGTGTGCTGTCCACGGGCGGCACGGGGAAGTAGCCACCCTTGACGCGGTTGCGGTGACCGCTGTTGCCGTTGTCCATCTTGGTGCCGCTGTTCCAGGGGGCTTCGGCTTCGTCGATGGCGTAGAAGGTGTTGTTCGGCTCGGTGCTCCAGCGCACGTCATCGAACAAGAAGAACTCTGGCTCGGGGCCGAAGAAGGCGGTGTCGCCCAGGCCGGTTTGCTTGAGGTAAGTTTCGGCGCGCTTGGCAATCGAACGTGGATCACGCTCGTAGGCCTTGCCGTCGGTGGGCTCGATCACGTCGCAGATCAAGACCAAAGTGACTTCTTCAAAGAAGGGGTCGATGATGGCGCTGTTGGCATCAGGGATCAACAGCATGTCGGAGGCTTCGATGCCCTTCCAGCCGGCAATCGACGAGCCGTCAAAGGCTTGACCGTCTTCGAACTTGCTCTCGTCAAACTGCGACACGGGCACAGTGATGTGCTGCCACTTGCCACGGGTATCGGTGAAACGGAAGTCAACGAACTTGACTTCGTTTTCTTTCACCATGTTCATCACGTCTGCGACGGTCTTGGCCATCAGATTCTCCTGTTTGGAAAGGGGTTGTAAAACGTACTCTCGGCTCTTGCAGTTTCTGTGCCAGCCTGGGGTTCAGATGCGTGAGCGTGAAGAAGCTGACATTGTGCCTTTGCAACAGGCCGGACAAGCCGATGGGGCACAAAAATGTCTGGGCTGCGCCGGGAATGCGTTGACGTCGCGATGCACCGTTTTGGGATTTTAATGCATTGTTTTGGTGCATTAAAATTCAACGCACCATTTCGGGGCCAAATTCCAATCCAAAGGGTTGGAGTCCTTGCAACAGATGCTGGTAAGCCAGGTCAACCCGCTGCGGATCGCCCTTGACACCCAATTCAATGTGCCGACCCCACTGAGGGTGGTCCACGCTGGGCAGGCTGAACACCTTGATGCCCGGATACGCAGCTTCCACAGCCTCCATCAGCGGGGTCAGCGTGGCTTCCATCGACCCCATGACAATGACAGACTTTTCGATGTGCGCGTTTTTCTGGAAATGCTGCACGTAATGTGTGTCCAGCACCGACTCGATCATCGGCCAGGCCATGACCGGGAAACCCGGCACAAAGTGCACCACACCACCACCGGCACCGGTACAGCTGAAGCCGGGGATCTTGTTGTAAGGATTGGGAATGATGCGTGCGCCTTCGGGGAATGTGCCCATGTTGAGCCGATGCACATTGTCAGCACGTTCTGGCTCATAAGGCAGGCCTTGCTCTTTGGCCGTGTCCTGGATGCGCTCCTGAATGAGCCGCTTGGCTTCGGGGTGCAGCACCAAAGGCACATCCAGCGCGCGCCCCGCACACTGACGCGTGTGGTCGTCGGGTGTGGCCCCAATGCCACCACAGGAAAACACCACCTCCCCCGAATCAAAAGCCCGCTTCAAGGTGGCCGTGATGCGCTCTGGCGAATCCCCCACATATTCGGCCCAGCTCAGGGTCAGGCCGCGTGCCGTCATGAACTCGATGACTTTGGGCATGTGCTTGTCCTGGCGCTTGCCGGACATGATTTCATCGCCAATGATGATGAGGCCAAAAGTGGGGGTCATGGTGGTCATGCAAGAAAAAAGTGGATTCAAAGGCTGGGGCGCGGCTGAACGTCGGTGACGCTGTCCGCTTTGTCGTCCGGGCCAGCGCCCAAGCGCGCCGCAGCATGGGGTGAAGTGGGCACGGCAGGCAGAACTTCATCGACCGCAGCATGGTGCGGTTCATCGCGCAGCGCTTGCAAAGCCGCCAGTGCAAAGTGCGCAAACCACAGCGAAGAAAAAGCAAACACCAGCGTGTAGATCCAGATGGCCACGGGCACCAGGATCACGAAGGCGGCGGCAAACAAAGCACCCGAAGCCCACACCAGACTGGGGGCTGCGCCCATCAGCCCAGTGACCACCCCCATGCCGAGAAAGCGCATGCGGTGGCGCGCCATCAGGGCGTGACGCTCGTCGGCGCTGGCAAATTCGGCCAACACATCGAAGGCCATGACACGGTAAGTGAGCCAACCCCAGATGAGTGCCGGCAGCACCATGGCCAAGGGCGGCACCAGCCACATGGGCAAGGTCAGCAACAAAGCGCCCAGCGCCAGCAGCAAGGACAAAAATGTCCACCACAGGCTCAGCGCCAGGCTGCCACCGTGCTTGCGCTGCAGGCCCGCAAAGCGCCGGTCGGCCACCAGTCGGGTCAGCGCGGGCGTCATCAGGAACGACACCGCCAGCAAGGACGCCACCACCACCAATGGGGTGACCGAGAAAATCACGAGCAAAGGGGCCACCACCGTCTTGAGGTCGGGCAAGCCAATGCCTTCAAGCCAGCGCCAGACAACCGCCAGCCAGCTGGAGGCATCCAGCCAGCCCCTGACCCCAGTGACGGCGATGTCCCAGTACAGATAGCCCAGCAACCAGGACAGGGCCACGATCAGCACCAGCGGTAAAAACGACAAGCCGATCACCCGGGGGTAGAGGCAATACATCGCCGCGCGCCAAAAGGAGTCGATCAGGAGTTTCATGGGCGAAAGCTTAACAGTTGAAAGCGGCAGGATCGACGGGTGGCTGCCTTGCATGCAGACGTGGATGCGGGCTCAGGCACGGCCCAGCAGCCTGAGCAGGCCCAGCCGCTGCTGAGCCCAAAAGCCTGCACCGTAGTCGCGCCCTTGCTCCACCTGGTCGCGTACACCTGTGGGGTCATAGCGCAACTGAAAGTCGGCCGTGCCAAACAGCATGTCCCACCAAGGCAGCAAAACCCCGAAATTACAGCCCCCCAACACGGTACGCCCCTGCGATTGCGATTCATGACCGATGCCAACGCTGTGGTGCCTGCGGTGAAAGCGCGGGCTGACCCACAAGCGCTCACCGATGCGGCCAAACCACATGCGCACATTGGCATGCTGGAAGTTTTCGCTCAGCTGGCTGATGGCCACCAGCGCCACAAATTGCCCGGGTCCCACACCGATCAGCACCGCCACGGTCGACAGGATCAGACTGGTCACGATGTCGTCCAGCAAGTGGTTGCGGTTGTCGCTCCACATGGTCATCTGCCGCTGCGAATGGTGCAAAGAATGCAGGGCCCACCAGATGTTGGACTGGTGTTGTGCCCGGTGGATCCAGTAATTGACAAAGTCAAAAACCACCAGATACAGCACAAAACTCACCAGCGCCAGATCGGTCACGCCGGGCCACCAGGCATCCAGATGGAATGTGGGCCAGCCCATGGCACGCAACTGTCCCCAGCTTTGCTCGAAGGCATAGTCAAACGTGAAAAACATCAGCAATTTGAACAAGCCCAGACGGTGGATCACGGTGTAAAGCACATCGATCGCCACCGCCTTGGGCGCCTGCAAGGGCTCAGCTGGCCACAGGCGCTGCAAAGGCCCGATGACGGTCAACATGACCAACATCTGCAACAAGCCCACCACCACCCAGCCCGCGCCTTCGTAGGCTTTTTCCAGCAAATGGCCCAGCCCCAGACCAAAGGTCAGGGGCTGCAACACATGCTCAAAAAGCATTTGCTGCAGGGCGGCAAATGTATCGGTCAGAAATTCCATGCCTTTATTTTCCAATATCGGCGACACCGGACAACAGCAGGGGCTGCTGTCTCACGAAGTCCCGGTATTGGGGATGATCGCGCAAAGTGGCAAAGCACAGGCCTTTGGCCTTGAGGCCCACAATCAAAGGCTCGAGCACCGCCGGCGCCCACGGGTCTTGCCTCGACCAAATGCCCAAATGCGCCATCAAAATATCTCCGGCCTGAACCGACTTCAGGGCCTTCTGAAGCAGCGCCGCATTGGGATAGGGGCCACTGGGCAATTCATCGCCCAGAAAACCGGCCGCAGACCACCCCACATGGGCAAACCCGCATGACTTGGCCGCGCGCAGCAAAGCGGGCGATGTTTTGCCCCCGGGCGCCCGAAACAAGGGCAGCGGTGTTTGGCCGGTCAGCGCTTTCAAGCGGCTGGCTGCCTGACGCAAATTCTCGCAATACATGGAAGCTGTCCACGCCAGCGTCTGACCCGCCTGCGCGCCAGCGCTGGGGCGAATGCGGAAAGCGGGCTCGCCCTTGCTCTCCAGGTCGGCCAGCCAATAGGCATGGTCCCAGGTGTGCGAGGCAAAGGCATGCCCCTCTTCGGCACGCGCACGCCACCAAGGTGCCCAATGCTGCCCCAAGCTGCCATCGCCTTGTTGGGTTTTTTCGTGGGCAGCAAAAAAAGTCACCTGCACCTGATGCCGCTGGAGCACTTGGGCGATCAGCGGGGCCACCGCCATGTGACCCGTGTCGAAAGTCAAATAAACCGGCTTGAGGCAAGCACTGGCACCTGCAGCCAAAGACATGGCGGACGCAGCGCCCGCCAGTAAGAGTCGCCTGCCCATGTCAGTGGCGCGGCGCATGGTCCAGCGTCCACACCCCGTGAGGTGATTTGCCCACCGGAATCTGCCGCACCACCCGGCGCGCGGCAATGTCGATCACCGTGAGTTTTTTGGCCCAGCGCGAAGCGACCAAAATGTATTTGCCATCGGCCGTGATGTCCATGCAATCCGGACCGGACGGGCCAGGCAACTCGGCGACCACGGTCATGTTCACATAATCGATTTGGCTGATGGTGTTGGACACCCGGTTGCTGACAAACACATGGCGTTGATCGCCGAGCGCCCGAAACGCATGGGCGCCTTTGCCTGTGGCCAGTTTTTTGACCAGCTTGGGCTGCGCGCTCGAGATGTCATACACCTCCACCCCATCGGCACCGGTCAAGCCCACCAACAAGAATTTGTCATCGGGGGTGCCGAAAACATCCGCAGGAACAGCACCCACCCGGGTTCGGGATTTGACGGTCTGGCTGACCAGGTCGATGGCCACCACCTCGTCGCTGTCCTGCATGGAAGCCCACACGGTTTTGCTGCGGCTGTCGATCCACAGATGGCTGGGTGTCTTGCTGGTAGAAATGCGTTTGGACAAATGGGCTGTCTGGCCGTCCCAACGGTAAATGTCAACATGGTTGAGCCGGTTGGCCGCCGTCACAAACCATTTCATGTCGGGCGAAAACCGCAAATGGTAAGGGTCCAGAATGCCGCTGACCGTGCGCTGCACCTGAGCGGTGCGCGGGTCGATGAAAGTCAATGAATCGCTCATGGCATTGGCCACAATGACCGACTTTTCATCGGGCGTCAGATAAAGATGGTGCGGCTCCTTGCCGGTGGGGATGCGTTTGGTTTCTTTCCAAGTCACTGGATCGATCACACTGACGTTGCCATCCAGCGAATTGAGGACAAAAATCGGTGCAGGGGTTTGGGCTGAAACACCCAAAAGCTGAAACCCCAATAAAGTCATGGTCAAAAACCGGACAAATGAGTACAAAGAAATCACAAAAACGCTTTCAAAATCGCGTTCAAGTGTAATCGGACCCGTTGCAGGAACGCAGATGCAAGTCAAAGCAAGCTCAAAAATAAGCCTCCAAGGCATCTCTCTGGAAGTGCGACAGTCATGGCCCAAGACGGCTGCACACGCCTGCCGGACGCTTGTTTTCCTGCACGAAGGCTTGGGCAGCATCGCCATGTGGCGAGACTGGCCTGAACGCCTGTGCCAGCAACTGGGCTGCGCAGGCCTGGTCTATTCCAGACAAGGTTTTGGCCAATCCGACCCCGTGCCTCAGGTGCGCAGCCCCTCGGGTACATCTTGTGGACTGCGCCATGGCCGCCTGCTGCCCGACTACATGCACCGTGAAGCGCTGGAGGTCCTGCCCGCCTTGTTGCAAGCGCTGGACATCGAACAGCCTGTACTGCTGGGCCATTCAGACGGCGGCACCATTGCCCTCATCCACGCCAGCCGTTTTGACGTGGCAGGCTGCGTGGTCATGGCCCCGCACGTCATGGTTGAAGACATCTCCATCCAAGCCATCACTGCGGCCAAAGAGGCCTATGAAAACGGCCCGCTGCGCCAGCGCCTGTCCCCCTACCACGCCGATGTGGACTGCGCCTTTTGGCAGTGGAACGATGTGTGGCTGAGCGAGGCGTTCCGCAGCTTCGACATCCGGCCGGAGCTGCCCAGCATCTCAGCACCCTTGCTGGCCATTCAGGGCGAGAGCGACCCCTACGGCACCATGGCCCAGATCGACGACATCGCAGCGCGCGTGCCGCATGCGCAACTGCTCAAGCTGCCCAATTGCGGCCACTCGCCCCACCGCGACCAGCCCGAAGCCGTGGCGCTGGCGGTGCAAGCCTTCATCCGCGATCTGTAGGTCGGTGGCTTGAGCCCCGACAGGTCTCGCAGGGATGCTTTGTCGGAGCGAAAGCTGCGCCCTACGGGGCGTTGCCAAGAGGCTCAAGCTCAGGGCTTGAGCAGAGCCAGATCTTCGTCAGTCAACCAACGCCACTGACCGGGTGCCAAGTCCCCCAAAACCAAACCGCCAATTTGCGAGCGGTGCAGGCCCTCGACCCGGTTGCCCACCGCCGCCAGCATGCGCTTGACCTGGTGGTATTTGCCCTCTGTGAGGGTCAGCTTCAGGTGCAGCTCGCTCACGGCCTCGCAGGCGGCCGCCTTGACCGGCTTGGGGTCGTCGTCCAGCACCACGCCGCTGAGCAATTTGTCCACCATCTCGGGGGTGATCGGGTGCTTGGTCGTCACCTCGTACACCTTGGGCACATGGTGCTTGGGTGAGCTCATCTTGTGGATGAACTGCCCGTCGTCGGTGAGCAGCAGCAAGCCCGTGGTGTCCTGGTCCAGCCGACCCACCGCCTGCACGCCCTGCACCGCTGCTTTTTGGGGGCGTTGGCGCAAAGGCGCGGGCAGCAGGGTGTAGATGCTGGGCCAGGTGGAGGGCTTTTGCGAGCACTCGGTGCCGGTCGGCTTGTTCAGCAGCACATAGGCTTTGTCCTTGAACGGCCAGTCGGTGCCTTGCACCGTGAAATGCAGCCCCTCCAAATCAAAAAATTCGCCCGCATCGGTGACGGTTTGGCCGTGGACTTGCACATGGCCCTGCTGGACCAGGCCCGCACACACGCGGCGGGTGCCAAAGCCCTGGCAAAACAGAATGTCTTCCAGGCGCATGGGTTTGAGAGGTTTGGCTTTCATGGGGCATGATTGTCACCTCGAAAAGCCCCCACCCTATGGGGAATGGACCCGGCAGGAGACACATGGATGAGCACCGCCCTTGACACCCTCGACCGCATGACCCAGGCGCTGACGGCCTGCGGCCAAGGCCAATTGGCCCAAAGCGACATGATCCGCCAATGGCGCAGCGGTGCGGCCAGCCTGCCCTTGCCCAACCCATTTGGCGAAGTGCTGGGCAAGCTGCTCGACCGCATCGAAGCCAGCGCCCTGTTCAGCGAAGAAAGCTGCTCGTTCAGCCAAAAAGACCTGATGGCCAGTCTGCAACTGTGGGCCGACAAGGCGCGGGCCAAGCTGACCGCGCTGTAGGTTGGATCGGTAGGTCGGCGGCTTCAGCCCCGACAAAGATCCCCGCCCACACCTGTCGGGGCTAAAGCCACCGATTTACCCAATTCCACCAACGACAACGGGCCCCTTGGGGCCCGTTGTCTTGTGCAAAGAAGCAGATTACTTCAAGGCCTTGAAGCGCACCCGCTTGGGCTTGGCGCCTTCTTCGCCCAGGCGGCGTTTCTTGTCGGCTTCGTACTCCTGGTAGTTGCCATCAAAGAACACCCACTGGCTGTCGCCTTCGGCGGCCAGAATGTGCGTCGCAATGCGGTCGAGGAACCAGCGGTCGTGGCTGATGACCATGACCGAGCCCGCAAACTCCAGCAACGCATCTTCCAGGGCACGCAGGGTTTCCACGTCCAGGTCGTTCGAGGGCTCGTCCAGCAGCAAGACGTTGCCGCCCGCGATCAGGGTTTTGGCCAGGTGCAAACGACCGCGCTCACCGCCCGACAACATGCCCACCTTCTTTTGCTGGTCGCCACCGTTGAAGTTGAAGCGGCCGCAATACGCACGACTGGCCATCTGGAACTTGCCCACGTTCAGGATGTCCAGACCGCCCGAGACGTCTTCCCACACGGTCTTGTCGTTGTTCAGGTCGTCACGGTTTTGGTCCACAAAGGCCATGCGCACGGTCTGGCCGATCTTGACCTCGCCGCTGTCAGGCTGCTCTTTGCCCGCGATCAGTTTGAACAAGGTCGACTTACCGGCACCGTTGGGGCCGATGATGCCGACGATGGCGCCCGCAGGCACCTTGAAGCTGAGGTTGTCGATCAGCACGCGGTCGCCAAAGGACTTGCTGACGTTCTTGAACTCGAACACTTCATTGCCCAAGCGCTCGGCCACAGGAATGAAAATTTCCTGCGTCTCGTTGCGCTTTTGGTATTCGAAGTCCGACAGCTCTTCAAAGCGGGCCAGACGGGCCTTGCTCTTGGCCTGGCGGCCTTTGGGGTTGGCGCGTGCCCACTCCAGCTCTTTCTTCATGGCCTTGGTGCGGGCGTCTTCGGTGCGCTGCTCCTGCTCCAGACGGGCTTCTTTTTGCTCCAGCCAGCTCGAGTAGTTGCCTTTGTAAGGGATGCCGGAGCCCCGGTCGAGTTCCAGAATCCACTCGGCGGCGTTGTCCAGGAAGTAGCGGTCGTGGGTGATGGCCACCACGGTGCCCGAGAAACGCTGAAGGAACTGCTCCAGCCAGTCCACCGATTCGGCGTCCAGGTGGTTGGTGGGTTCGTCGAGCAGCAGCATGTCGGGGCGCGACAGCAGCAAGCGGCACAAGGCCACACGGCGCTTTTCCCCGCCCGACAGCTTGCCGATCACGGCGTCCCATGGGGGCAGGCGCAGCGCGTCGGCCGCGATTTCGAGTTGGTGGTCGGACGCATCGCCCGCTGTGGCGATGATGGCTTCGAGCTTGGCCTGCTCGGCGGCCAGAGCGTCAAAGTCGGCGTCTTCTTCGGCGTAGGCGGCGTACACCTCTTCCAGGCGGGCCTGCGCGGCCTTGACCTCGCCCATGCCGCTTTCCACGGCCTCGCGCACGGTTTGCTCAGGGTCCATCACGGGTTCTTGCGGCAGATAACCGATTTTCAGGCCCGCCATCGGGATGGCTTCGCCTTCGATTTCCTTGTCGATGCCGGCCATGATCTTGAGCAAGGTGGACTTGCCCGAGCCGTTGGTGCCCAGCACGCCGATCTTGGCGCCAGGGAAGAAAGACAGCGAAATGTCTTTGAGAATGTGACGTTTGGGCGGCACGATCTTGCCAACCCGGTTCATCGAAAATACGTATTGAGCCATTTATACCCGCCTGAAAAAATACCAATAACCGCGCATTATCCCAGCTTGCCGTGACGCGGCATCCAACAGATGGCGCTATCCCTGTGGCAGGCTGTGCCTGTTTGTGAAAAGCTGTCCCTTTTAGAGACCGCCCCTGTGAGAGCGACGCCCTCGTCGCGACAGGGCCTTAGATGAGCGCCGGTGACCGGCGCCGAGTCGGACTGTTTAAAGCTGCCGCTCCGTCTGCAAGCCCGGACGGCTGGAATACTGCACCCGGCTGTCCAGCGCTTCGATCTGCACACGGGCGCTGCGCGCGCCATACACCTCGGCCCGCAACCAGGCACATTCGGCGTCCAACAGCGCGTCGGAAGCCAAACTGCACCACCAGACCCGGCCTTCGCCATCCCAGCGGTAACCGCGGGCCTTGAGCTTGTCTTTGGCTTCAAAAGGCGCGCCCGTGGCCCGCAGCTTGTAGCGGGTCTGCCCGGCCCCGGCTAACAGACGCGACAAGCCGGTCTGACCATCGGCCAAGGGCGAGGCCAGCACCTGCAGCAAGGCATGGCAATCGACCTGCGCCCGGTGCGCGTCGTAAAACCAGCCACGCTCGGACGCCAAAAACTCCAACTTGGCCGAACCGCTGCCCTCTTTCTTCCAATCGATGCCTTGAAAAGAACAGCCCCAGGCCTTGCTGGCAAACACCGGAAAACGCGCCTCCACGAACGGGCGGTCAAACCCGGCGTTGTGCGCCACGACCAAATCCGCCTGCGCCACCAAGTCATGAACGGCCGCGTCGTCGATGCGTTGGCCCTGCACCATGCTGTCGTCAATGCCCGTGATCTCGGTGATTTGTGGCGGAATCGGCTTGCCCGGGTCTTCAAACGACTCGTAAATGCTGACCGGTCCCACGGGCAAACCCGTGGCCGCATCGACCAGCACCGACAACATGGCCAGCTCGATGATGCTTTCGGTTTTGCTGTCCAGCCCGGTGGTTTCGGTGTCAAGCACGATCACGCGCTGCGTGGCTTGCCCGTTGAAAGCACCATAGTCGCTGCGCGGCACCAGGCGGCGCAAAACGCGAAAGTCGGGGTGCTGCGCCAGGGTTTGGGCCATGGCTTCGTGCTCGGTCATGGCCTGCGGCCTTTCGGGCTGGATGGGCAAGCTGCTGGGGGACTGCGCCGGATTCAGGCTGGGCGCGGCGGGTGCGCCAGCCAGGGCGTGGGCGTTGGCCACGGCAGGAAAGACGGGCAAAGCCATGGGCAAGGCTGCAGCCGGGGGCGTCGCCACCGGCTTGGCCAGCCGGGGACGCCCCGCCTTTTTGGGCTTGTCCACCCCGCCCGGCTCAAAGCCGAAAAAACTCATCTGGTCGCTTTTGTTCATAGGGCGAGATTAAACCGCGTCTGACAACGCCTTCCCTCACCCGTTGAACAAGCCATCCCCAAAGCAAGTCGACCGACCACGGTCCACTCAGTCCAGCTTGATCCCCAAATCCACCGCCAGCTTGATCCACACGGGCACTTCGGCTTCCCAGTCCTTGCGGGTGTCGGCGAGGTTTTTGGGTTTGTTCGGGATGGCAAAGGTTTCGCGCAGTTTGGCGGCTTTGTCGGTGTTGGACCAAGCCACCGCCTCATCGGCCATGCGTTTGAGCACCGCCTCTGGGGTGCCCGCTGGGGCCACCAGCGGCAGGCCACCTTCAAGCGTGACCAGTTTTTCGGTGTTGCCTTGCTCGGTCAGGGTGGGCACATCGGGCAGCTTGGGCGAGCGGTAGCTGCCGGTCACGCCAATGGCGCGCACGCCCCGGGTGGCCACGGCATTGAAGGCCTGGTAACTGCCCACAGCGATTTGCAACTGGCCCGAGGCCACGTCGAGCCACATGGGCGCTTCGCCCCGGTAGTGCACAGACTGAATTTGCGTGCCTTGCTGGCGGTTGGTCTGGTCGGCCACCATGTGCGGGTAAGAGCCCGGCGCATAGGTGCCCATGGAGGTCGGGTTCTTTTTGGCCCAGGCCACAAACTCGGCCATGTTCTTGGCGGGGATCTTGTCGTGGATGCCCACCACCAGCGGGCCGGAGGGGAACACGGTGACCGGGGTCAGGTCTTTGTCCAGGTTGTAGGGCAGCTTGGAGTAAAGAATGCGGTTTTGCCAATAGGTGCCCGAGGTGCTCATGCCGAAGGTGTAGCCGTCGGCGGGCGACTTGGCCACGGCATCGATGCCGATGATGGCGCCTGCACCGGGCTTGTTTTCGATGACCACCGGTACGCCCAGACGGCCGCTGAGGAAGTCGCCGTAATTGCGGGCATAAGCATCGGTCAGGCCCCCCGGTGGAAAGGCCACCACGATCTTGATGGGTTTGGATGGCCATTTGGGCGTTTGGGCTGCAACGTGGCTCAAACCGGTGCTGGCAGCCACGAGGGTGGCAAGCACCACAGTGGCTTGCACAAAGGAACGGCGATCGTGTGTTGGGCGCATGGTGATCTGTCGGGTGGTAAGAGATGCAAACCAGTCTAAAGGGCCCACGCCGAGGTTTGAATTGGGGTTTGACCCCATGAACTGGCAGAAACACAGGAGGACCCAAATGAAGAAAACACGGCCGTCCACCGCTTTGTGCGACAATGCACTCGCTGTGGCCTCCAGTTGCTTCAGCATCAGCACTTCTGCTGGGGCCTGACCCAGGCAACGCTCAAAACAAGCGCCTGCGGTTTCCATGCCCACCCTAAGACTTATCGGCCCTCACTGGCAACTGCCAACAGCAGTTGAATGAGCCGATGCCTGCGCCGGACATGGCGCTCTGTAAAAATGAACTTTGAAGAATTGAACCTGGCCCCGGCCCTCATGCAAGCTGTGCGTGAGCTCGGCTACGAAACCCCCACCCCCATCCAGGCCCAGGCCATTCCCGCCGTCTTGGCCGGCCAGGACCTTTTGGCTGGCGCGCAAACCGGCACCGGCAAAACCGCCGCCTTCACGCTGCCCATGCTGCACAAGCTGAGCCTGAGTGAGCCAGGCAAAAACCGCTTCGGTGGCAAAGCCATCCGCGCTTTGGTGCTCACGCCTACCCGTGAATTGGCCGCCCAGGTCGAAGAGTCGGTGCGCGATTACGGCAAATACCTGAAGCTTGACTCCACCGTGATCTTTGGTGGCGTGGGCATGAACCCGCAGATCAACAAGGTCAAAAAAGGCGTGGACATTCTGGTGGCCACACCGGGTCGCCTGCTGGACCTGCAAGGCCAGGGCTTCCTGGACCTGTCGACCGTCGAGATATTGGTGTTGGACGAAGCCGACCGCATGCTGGACATGGGCTTCATCCACGACGTGAAAAAAGTGCTGGCCCTGGTGCCCAAAGAAAAGCAGAGCTTGCTGTTCTCGGCCACCTTCAGCGACGAGATCCGCGACTTGGCGGGCAACCTGCTCAAGAACCCGCAGAGCATCCAGGTCACGCCCAGCAACACCACGGTGCAACGCATCACGCAGGTGATCCACCCCGTGGGCCGCAACAAGAAAAAAGACGTGCTGCTGCACATCATCCAGAAGCACGACTGGAGCCAGGTGCTGGTGTTCACCCGCACCAAGTTCGGCGCCAACAATGTGGCCGACTTCCTGACCAAGAACGGCGTCAAAGCCATGGCTTTGCACGGCAACAAGAGCCAGACCGCCCGCACACAAGCGCTGGCAGGCTTCAAGAGCGGCGAAATCCGCGCTTTGGTGGCCACCGACATTGCAGCGCGCGGCATCGACATCGAAGACTTGCCGCACGTGGTGAACTACGAGATCCCGAACGTGTCGGAAGACTATGTGCACCGCATTGGCCGCACGGGCCGCGCCGGTGCCAGCGGCGAGGCCGTGAGCCTGGTCTGCCTGGACGAAGAAGGCTTCATGATGGACATCGAGCGCTTCACCAAGCAGGAGATTCCGGTCCAGATGCTCGAAGGCTTTGGCCCCGAACCCGGCGAAGTGGCCGAGCCCATCGCCATGGGTCGCCAGACCCTGTGGGGCGGTGCAGGCAAGCCGCCCAGCCGCGATGTGATGGCCGCTGCGGCCAAGGCCGCGCGTCAGGACATGATGCAACGCATCCGGGACAACAAAGCCGCGGTCGGTGGCGGTGGTGGTCCGCGCCAGGCCCGAGGCGAAGGCCAAGGTCAGCCCCGCCCATCGCGCAATGCACCACCGCCCTCACGCCGCAATGGCCCACAAGGCGCACCGCGCTTTGAAGGCCAGGGCGATGCTCGCCGCGAAGGTAGTCGTGGCCAGGAGCAACGCGGCGACCCGCGTTTTGACAACCGTGGCGACGGCCAGGGCCGTCCCGCACCGCGCGGTCCGCGTCCTGAAGGCCGTGGTCCAGCCCGTGGCGGCCAAGGTGGCGGTCAAGACCGTCGCCGGGGCGATGGCGACGAATTGCCACGCCACATTGACCCACTGAAAACCACACAGTTTGCGCGCCTGGACTTGCCCAACCGCAAGCCCGTGCGCACCAGTGGCCAGCCTGACCCGACCCGCACCAGCATCGACAGCCTGGCCAGCGGCCGCCGCCATGGTGGTGGCGGTGGCGGATACGGTGGTGGCAACCGTGGCGGTAACGGCGGCGGTGGTCGTGGCTTTGGCCGCTGATCTGCGACCTTCCCCCCAATGAACAGAGCCCGCAGATGCGGGCTCTTTTTTTTGCAAACTTGCTAGCCCATCAATCGCGCACAAACAAGGTCACCAGCGGATCAGGACCCACCTGGCGGCTCCAGTGGCCATGCACCGTCGCATCAAAGGTGGCCCCTTCAGGCAGCGTATCGGCTGAGTAAAAAAATTCGCCCGGGCCAAAAATGCGCGAGCTGCCGTCCTGCAAAAAAATCTCCATCTGGCCGCCCAGCACAAACAGCCACTGCGGGTGCCCGGTGCAATGGAAAGTGCTGCGAAAACCCACCGGGCTTTGGCGCAACTGGCAAGCGCTGGCCGCCATCAAGGCCGACAACTGGCTTTGGGGCGTGCCCTCGGTCAGGGGCACCCACTCGTCACGAAAGCGCGCGCGGCCATCGGTGTCGGTGAAGAGAATGACTTTTTTCAGCTGGGTCATGGCCATGGGTCTCGCGAAAAATCAGAAAGTCTGATTGTCGCCGAGCCAACAGCCCTGGCCCAGCTGTCTGGCATAGTCACGCGCAGCTCACCTCACTCCACCCTCTTTTGCGTCCGCGCCACCATGAACACTGCCCCGCTGAAAATCGTTTTCCACGGCCAGAACGCCGCCAACTTCCGCCTGGGCTTTGAACAGCTCATTGCGCCAGCGCACCAGATCCTGGACCTGAGCGATGCCCTGGACCAGCCGGGCGAGCGCGCGCATTACGAAAGCGCCGATGTGGTGATCGGCATCCAGCTGCATGAACGCATGCCACAACCACTCAAGGCGCGTTTGTTCCACGCGCCTGCAGCGGGCACCGATGCCGTCAACACCGCTTTGCTGCCTGCGCATTGCACGCTGGCCAATTGTTTTGGCCACGAGAACGCCATTGCCGAATATGTGATGGCAGCGCTGCTCATGCGTCATGTGCCGCTGGAACGCGCCGATCAGGACCTGCGCCAACAACGCTGGACCTATTGGGCTGGCCAAAAGGCGGCTTTGCGTTCAGAGCTGGGCTCACAAACCCTGGGCTTGCTGGGTTTCGGGCACATCGCGCAAACCCTGGCGCAGCGCGCCAAGGCCTTTGGCATGCGCGTGCATGTGGCCAACCGCAGCCCTGTGAACCACCCCATGGTCGACCAAAGCTGGACACTCGATGGCCTGCAGGACTTCATGGGCCGTGTCGACGCCGTGGTGGTGAGCCTGCCCCTGACCGACAACACCCGCAGCCTGGTCGACCGCCAGGCCTTGAATGCCATGCGTGCCGACGCGGTGCTCGTCAATGTGGGACGTGGTCCGGTGGTCGATGAGCAAGCCTTGTACGAAGCCCTCAAGGCGCGCCAGATCGGCGGCGCCGTGATCGACACCTGGTACCAATACCCGAGCCCCACACAAGCCGAATGCGCACCTTCACGGTACGACTTTGCATCGCTGGACAATGTGCTCATGACGCCCCACATGTCGGGCTGGACCGCTGGCACCGTGCGCCGCCGACAGGAAACACTGGCCGACAACATCACGCGCCTGAGCCGGGGCCTGCCGCTGATCAACGTGCTCAAGGCCGCCAGCCAAGGCGACTGAGGTGCGCGGCATGGTGCCGGGTGTCACCAACTGGTCTTGAAACGCGACGAGTCTGAACAACCGGATGCCCGTGTTTGTTAGCATGAACGCCAGCATCGCATGGTGTGTGCGGTGAAGGAGATCGTTTTGAGCACTGCATCGATGCAGCCCTTGCTGCTGGACTTGTACCGCATGATGGTGCGCATCCGGGCTTTTGAAGCCGCCGCCGAAGAAGCCAGTCAGGGCGGCGTGAGCGCCTACGGCAAATCGTCGGATGGCAAAGCCAATGTCAAAGGCCCCTTGCACCTGTCCACCGGGCAGGAAGCCGTGCCCACCGGGGTTTGTGCCCACCTGCAGCCCACCGATTACCTCACCTCCACACACCGCGGACATGGCCACACCCTGGCCAAGGGCGCCGACCTGACGCGCATGATGTGCGAGCTGTTTGGCAAGGCCACCGGCTTCAACGGCGGCAAAGGCGGCTCCATGCACATCGCCGATTTTTCTGTGGGCATGCTGGGCGCCAACGGCGTGGTGGCGGCCGGTTTGCCCATTGCAGCCGGTGCGGCGCACGCCCAAAAAGTCAAAGGCCAGGGCGGCATCACGGTGTGTTTCTTTGGTGACGGGGCCATCAACCGCGGGCCTTTTCTGGAAGCGCTGAACTGGGCCAAGGTGTATGGCTTGCCGGTGCTTTTTGTGTGCGAAGACAACCGCTGGAGCGCCACCACCGCCAGTGCGCCCATGATTGCCGGTGACGGCGCATCGGCCCGCGCCCAGAGCCTGGGCATTGCCGCCACGCGCGTGGACGGCAACGATGTGGAAGCCGTGCACGCTGCGGCCGGTGAGTTGGTGGCCAGCGTGCGCGCAGGCCAAGGCCCCCGCCTGCTGCATGCCATCACTTACCGGGTCAAAGGCCATGTGTCGGTGGACCCTGCCCCCTACCGCGACCCGGCCGAATTGGCCGCGGCCTTGCTGACCGACCCGATTGCCCGTGCCCGACAGCGCCACCAGGATCGCCATGGCGACATCAGCGTGCTCGATGCGATCGAAAAAGCAGCCCACGCCGAAGTGCAAGCCGCACTCGCCGCCGCCACCGCCGCGCCCTGGCCCGAGGTCAGCGCCGCTTACACCGACATTCAAACCACAGGAGCCGGTCAATGGTTCTGAGCCACATCAACTACGCGCAGGCCGCTGCGCTGGCCGTGCAACGCGAAATGGAAGCCGACCCCTGCGTGGTCGTCATGGGCGAAGACGTGGGCCGTGGTGGCATCTTTGGCCAGTACAAAGGGCTGCAGGAAAAATTCGGCCCTGACCGCGTGATCGACACCCCCATCAGCGAAGCCGCCATCATGGGCAGCGGCGTGGGCATGGCTCTGGCCGGGCTGCGCCCGGTGGTCGAGATGCGCGTGGTGGACTTCGCGCTGTGCGGCATGGACGAGATCGTCAACCAGGCGGCCAAAAACCGCTACATGTTTGGCGGCCAGGGCCGGGTGCCGCTGGTGGCCCGCATGCCCTCGGGCATCTGGGACGCCTCTGCTGCCCAGCACTCGCAATCGCTGGAGGCCTGGTTTGCGCACCTGCCGGGTCTGGTGGTGGTGTGTCCTTCCACCCCGCAGGACAACTACAGCTTGCTGCGTGCCGCCATGCAGTGCGGTGACCCGGTGGTGTACATGGAACACAAGACCCTGTGGGGCATGGAAGGCACCGTTGATGAAACGGTGCAAGTGCCGCTGGGCCGCGCAGCCACGCTGCGCGAAGGATCTGACCTGACCATCGTCAGCTGGAGCCGTCAGGTGCAGGTGTGTGCCCAGGCCTGCGACCAACTGGCCGCCCAAGGCATCCAGGCCGAGCTGATCGATTTGCGCACCATCTGGCCCTGGGACCGCGAGGCGGTGTTGCAGTCCTGCGCCAAGACCGGTCGCTTGCTGGTGGTGCACGAAGCGATTCAGGCGGGCGGCTTTGGCGCCGAAATCGCCGCCACCGTGGCCGAGCACCTGACCTGCAAGGTCAAGCGTTTGGGCGCACCGCGCATTCCGGTGGGCTATGCCCCGGTGCTGGAAGCCCAGGCGCGCATCAGTGCCGAAGCCACCGTGCAGGCGGCGCTGGCGCTGCTGGCATGAGCCACGGAAGGCCCGGCCTCAGCTGCTTTGGCGCTGCACGATGTCAAAGCCCAAATCGAGTTGCGACACCGCAGGCGCTTCACCGCGCATCAGGCTCAGCAGCATGTGGGCCGCCGCTTCACCGATGCGCGCGCGCGGCGTGCGCACCGTGGTCAAGGTGGGCAACATCTGGTCACTGCCCGTCAGGTCGTTGAAGCCGGCGATCGCCACCTGAGCGGGCACCGCAATGCCCATGCGCAAGGCCGCCATCAAAGCGCCTTGTGCCAGGTCGTCGTTGCAAAAAAAGATGGCGTCCACTGCCGGGCGCTGCTGCATGATCTGCTCGAACATCACGCCCCCCAAAGCCAGTGACGAAGGCGCGGGATTGAGGAACTCCAAAGTGGGTTCGTACAAGCCCGCCTCTTGCAAGGCACTGCGCCAGCCATACAGGCGCTGCATCACGCGCGGATCGAGCTGGGCCGCGGCAAAAGCAATGCGCTGGCGCCCTCGCAACAGCAGGTGGCGGGTCAGCGCTGCACCCGCCTCGGTCTGCCGAAAACCCACGCAATAAGGCGCCCCATCGCGCGCATCAGGCGGCAAATCCATCAGGTGCACGCACGGCACCTGGCTGCTGTCCATCAGTTGGCGCGTGGCCGCGTTGTGGTCCAGTCCCGTGACCAGCATGCCCGCCGGGCGGTGCAGCAATTGCTCGCGCAACAATTGCTCTTCTTCGCTGGCATCGTAGTGCGTCACGCCCATCAGGGTCTGGTAGCCGGCGGCGCGCAAGGTTTTTTGAGCGGCATCGAGCAAATCCACAAACAAGGTGTTCGACAGCAAGGGAATCAGGATGGCCACATGGTTGCTGCGTTGCGAGGCCAATGCACGGGCTGCCGGGTCGGGCACATAACCGAGCTTGCGGGAGGCGGCCTGCACGCGCTCGATCAAGGCCGGGTCCACCGCCCGTTCGCCACGCAAGGCCCGCGATGCGGTGCTGGAGCTCACCCCTGCCGCACGCGCCACATCGCTCAAGGTGATGCGGCCCGTGGCACGGTGACTTTTGGTGTTTTTGACGGGAGGCAAATCGGCTTTGGGCAAGGGTTAATCCGGAGAAGAATTCAAGGCGGCCATCGATAGGATAGCGCTATCCCAAAGTTCTGAACAAAAATTTTGAAGATTCGTGGAAAACCCTGATTCATGAATAAAACCATCCCATTTTTGTTCCCGCTTTTTTTTGAATCATTTGGACAGCGCTGTCCAAAACGCGTTTCCTGACTGGAGTGACTGACGTGTCCAAACCCGATGTGCTGGCGGTGGCCAAGCTCCACCCTTTCTATCAAAAAGCACTGGCGTCGCTGTACACCGTGCATGACCGTACCCATGTGACCGACCCCGCAGCATTTGCGGCTCTGGCCCCCCGCATCGTGGGTGTGGCCGGCACCGGCGAAGCCAGCGTGCCACGCAGCCTGCTGGCCCAAGTGCGCAACGCCAAAGTGGTGTCGGTGTTTGGCGTGGGCTACGACGGCGTGGATGTGCCTGCCGCCATCGAGCATGGCATCCCCGTGACCCACACGCCCGATGTGCTGACCGACGACGTGGCCGACCTGGCCATGGGCCTGGTGCTGTCGGTCGGCCGCAACATCCCGCAAGCCGACCAATTCGTGCGTGCAGGCCAGTGGCCAGGCGGCCCGATGGCGCTGGGCCGCAAGGTTTCGGGGGCCCGCATGGGCATTGTGGGTCTGGGCCGGATTGGCAAGGCCATTGCCCGGCGTGCCAGCGGCTTTGGCATGTCGATCGCCTACACCGCACGCACCGAGAAAGCCGATTCGGGCTTCAAGTTTTTCCGAACGGCTGCTGATCTGGCCGCGAACGTGGATTTTCTGGTCGTCATCACGCCCGGCGGCGCAGGCACCAAACACCTGATCAACGCCGAGGTGCTCCAGGCCCTGGGCCCACGCGGCTTTTTGATCAACGTGGCGCGTGGCAGCGTGGTCGATGAAGAGGCCCTGATCACCGCCTTGCAAAACGGCACCATCGCAGGCGCCGGCCTGGACGTGTTTGCCAACGAGCCAAACGTGCCCGAGGTGTTGTGGGGCATGCCCAACGTGGTGCTGACGCCGCACATGGCCAGCGCCACCACCGAAACGCGCCAGGCCATGGCCGATCTGGCTTTTGCCAACATGCAAGCGGGCATTTCTGGCCAGCCCCTGCGCACGCCCGTGCCCGAGTGCGCGGCCATGCTGCAAAAGTGAACGCCCGTCCGACATGAACCAAGCACCATTGCGCCTGATCGTCATGGGGGTGTCCGGCTGCGGCAAATCGACCATGGCCACGGCTCTGGGCGAACGACTGGGTCTGGACATGGCCGATGGCGATGACCTGCACCTGCCCGAGAGCGTGGCGAAAATGCGCGCCGGCGTGGCGCTTGAAGACGCAGACCGCTGGCCCTGGCTGGACCGGATTGGCGCCTACTTGTCACAACCGCATCCCCAAGGCCGTGTGGTGGCGTGCTCCGCCCTCAAGCGGGCGTACCGCGACCGCATCCGCGCGCAAGCGGGTGATGTTTATTTTGTTTTCCTCGACGGCGACTTTGCCTTGATCGAACAACGCATGCGCCAACGCGTGGGGCATTACATGCAGCCCGGCTTGCTCGACAGCCAGTTCCGCACACTCGAAATCCCCCAGGCCGATGAAACCGATGTCATCCGCCTGCCCATCACCGAAACCGTGCAGGACATGGTGGCGCAAGCGCTCCAGGCCTTGCAAACACGTCTGCAACCGGCCCTCTGATTTTTTAAAGGACGCCCCATGTTCATCCGCTGTGCATTCTTCCAGGGCAAGGTCAAACCCGGCATGGAAGACGCGTTCAACCGCTACATCCGAGAAAAACTCGTGCCGCTGTGGACCCGCTTTCCGGGCGCGCAAGAGGTGCGCGTGCTGCGCCAGGTCGAGAGCGACGTGAACGACCCGCACTTTGGCATGGTGCTGTCCGTGCGCTACCCCAGCCGCGAAGCGATCGAGATCGCCTTGGCCTCGGCCGTGCGCCTGGAAAGCCGCGAAGTGTCCAAGGATTTGATCGCCATGTTCGATGGCACCGTGTTCCACACCGTCTTCAGCGCAGACGAATACGCGCTACCCACCGATTGAGTTTTGCGACAGTCCTTTCAATCAACCAGGAGACAACACCATGAAACTTTCCCGCATCCTTCTCGCCTGCCTTGTGGCCGCCGTCGGCTCCAGCGCCTACGCCGCCAAGTTCAACCTGAAAATGGGCCACGCGGTCAACACCACCGATGGCCAACACGCCGCCGCCATGAAGCTGGCCGAACTGGTCAAGCAACGCACCAACGGCGATGTCGAAATCACCATCTTCCCGGCCAACCAATTGGGCAATGACGCGGCCATGATCAACGGCACCCGTGGCGGCACGATCGACATCGTCTCCAGCGGTGCCTCCAACTTCAACGGCATCGTGCCCAACACCGCGGCGATGGAACTGCCCTTTGTGTTCCGCAGCGCGCAGCACGCCTACAACGTGCTCGATGGTGCCGTGGGCACGGGCGTCCTGAACGAGCTGGCCCCGCACGGTCTCAAGGGCCTGGCCTATTGGGAAAACGGCTGGCGCGCTTTCACCAACAACAAGCGCCCCGTCAACAAGCCCGACGACCTCAAGGGCTTGAAGATCCGCTCGACACCCAACCCGTACCACATCCAGGCCTTCAAGCTGCTTGGCATGAACCCCTCGCCCATGCCGATTGCCGAGCTGTACACGGCGCTTGAAACCGGCACTTTTGACGCGCAGGAGCACCCCATCAACGTGACCTGGTCGTCCAAGTTCTATGAAGTGCAAAAGCACCTGACGGTGAGCAACCACGTTTACTCGCCGCTGGTGGTGGCCATGAACAAGGCCAAGTTCGACAGCCTGCCAGCCAACTACCAGAAGATCGTGGTCGATGCCGCCCGCGAAGCCGCCACCTACCAGCGCAACCTGAATGCACAGAACGCGGGCAAGGTGATTGCCGAGCTCAAGAAGTCGGGCATGCAGGTCATCGAGAACGTGGACATGGCCCCGTTCCAGAAGATCGTGTCGGCCGAAATCGCCAAGACCTTTGGCGAGAAAAACGGCCCCGCGTTGCTCAAGGCCATCGAAGACACCAAATGATGGTTTGAACGCCACATCGCCCCCTCCACGGAGGGGGCTTTTTTGATTCACGTATGAAAAAAATCAACGACCTTTTCTTCAAGCTGGCCGAATTCACGCTGGTCATCATGTTGTCGGCCATGGTCATCATGGTGTTCGGCAACGTGGTGCTGCGCTATGGCTTCAACGACGGCATCATCAGCTCGGAAGAGTTGTCGCGGTTTTTGTTCATCTGGATCACCTTCCTGGGTGCCATCGTGACCATGCGTGAGAATGGTCACCTGGGCCTGGACTCCATCGTGCGCAAGCTCAGTCTGGGCGGTAAGAAAGTGGCATTTGCCGTGTCCAACCTGCTCATGCTGGGCTGCTGCGCCCTCATGTTCTACGGCACGCTCAAGCAACACAGCATCAACGCCAGCACGCGCTCGGCCGTGACCGAAATCCCCATGAGCTGGGTGTACGGCGTGGGCTACATCACCAGCGTGGCCATGGGCCTGATGATCATTGGCAAGCTGGTGCAGCTGGCCAAAGGCAATTTCAACGAGGCCGACCTGATCCAGGTGCAGGACTCTGAAGAGGTGGTCACTGCCCACACCCAGGAGGCCACCAAATGACCGTCCTTGTTTTCATTGTGTCCCTGCTGGCCGCCATGGCACTGGGCATGCCGCTGGCGTTTTCGCTCATCGTCTCGGGTGTGGCGCTGATGATGCACCTGGACAACTTCGACACACAAATCGTGTCGCAAAACCTGATCAACGGTGCCGACAATTTCCCATTGATGGCCGTGCCCTTCTTCATGCTGGCCGGCGAACTGATGAACGCGGGCGGCATGAGCCGACGCATCGTGAACTCGGCCATGGTTTGGGTCGGCCATTTCCGTGGCGGGCTGGGTTATGTGGCGGTGTTTGCCGCCATCGTCATGGCCAGTCTCTCGGGCTCGGCTGTGGCCGACACCGCTGCGCTGGCGGCGGTGCTCATGCCCATGATGCGCGATGCCGGTTACCGCATGGACCGCTCGGCCGGTTTGATTGCAGCGGGCGGCATCATCGCCCCCGTGATTCCCCCTTCCATTGGCTTCATCCTGTTTGGCGTGATCGGCGGCGTGTCGATCTCCAAGCTCTTCATGGCCGGTATCTTTCCAGGCATCCTGATGGGTTTTGCCCTGATCGTGACCTGGTGGATCGTGGCCCGCAAAGACAAGGTGGTGGTGGCCGAAAAAGTGCCGTTCAAGAAGCGCATCTCGGTGACCATCAACGCCTTCTGGTCGTATCTTTTGGCCATCACCATCATCGGCGGCATGAAGATGGGTATCTTCACGCCGACTGAAGCAGCCGTGGTGGCGGTGGTCTATTCCTTGTTCGTGGGTCTGTTCATCTACCGCGAAATCAAGGTCAAGGATCTGTACGGCATCATTTTGGCCGCTGCCAAAACCTCTTCGGTCGTGATGTTCCTGGTGGCGGCAGCCCTGGTGTCGGCCTGGCTGATCACGATCGCCAACATCCCGGCCCAGATTGTTGAAATTTTGCGGCCCTTCATTGACAACAAAACCTTGTTGATGGTCATGCTGATGCTGCTGGTGATGATCGTGGGCACGGCACTGGACTTCGCGCCCACGGTGCTGATCCTCACGCCCGTGCTGATGCCTTTGGTGCGCGAAGCGGGCATTGACCCGGTTTACTTCGGGGTGCTGTTCATCATCAACAACGCCATCGGCTTGCTCACGCCACCTGTGGGCACCGTGCTCAACGTGGTGTGCGGCGTGGGCCGCATCCCGATGCACGATGTCATCCGTGGCGTCATGCCTTTCCTCATCTCGCAGGTGGTGGTCATGGGTGCGCTCATCGCCTTCCCGAGCCTGGTGATGGTCCCCCTCAAATGGATGTTGATGCGATGAATGTTCTGGACACTTTCCAACTCAGGGGCCGCCGCGCCCTGATCACCGGCTCTTCAGCGGGCATTGGCCTGGCCCTGGCCGAGGCACTGGCGCAGGCCGGTGCCCATGTCATTTTGAATGGCCGCACGGCCAGCAAAGTGGAGGCGGCTGCGCAAACCTTGAAGGCACAAGGCCTGTCGGTCAGCAACGCGGTGTTTGACGTGACCGATGCGGACAGCGTGCGTGCGGCGGTGGACCAGATCGAGGCCGAGGGGCCGATCGACATCCTGGTCAACAACGCGGGCATGCAGATCCGCGGTCCGCTGCACGAGTACCAGGACGCCGACTGGCACACCATCATGAAGACCAACCTGGACAGCGTGTACTTCGTGGGCCAGGCGGTCGCCAAAAAAATGATCCCGCGCGGGCGCGGCAAGATCATCAACATCTGCTCGGTGCAAAGCGAGCTGGGCCGCCCCGGCATTGCCCCCTACACCGCCACCAAAGGCGCCGTGAAAATGCTGACCAAAGGCATGGCCATCGACTGGGGCCAGTTCGGCCTCAACGTCAATGGCATTGGTCCGGGCTATTTCAAGACCGAGCTGAACCAAAAGCTGGTGGACGACCCGGCTTTCAGCAGCTGGCTGGTGGGCCGCACGCCCAGCCGCCGCTGGGGCGATGTGCAGGACCTGGGCGGCGCGGCGGTGTTTCTGGCCTCGGACGCCTCGCGTTTTGTGAATGGCCATATCCTTTACGTTGACGGCGGCGTGACCGCCACCCTTTGAAGCTTTTGCGAGGAACCTCCCATGAAATCCGTTGTCTGCCATTCGGCCCAAGACCTGCGCATTGAAAACACCGAGCTGCCCCCCTTGGGCGAACACCAGTTGCGCGTGAATGTGGCCTATGGCGGCATTTGCGGCTCGGACCTGCATTACTACCAACACGGCGGCTTTGGCACCGTGCGCATCAAGCAGCCCATTGCGCTGGGCCACGAAATTTCGGGTGTGGTGGACGCTTTGGGCAGCCAGGCCAGCGGTATCCAGCCAGGCCAGCGCATCGCCATCTCGCCTTCGCGCCCCTGCGGCCACTGCCGCTTTTGCCAAGCGGGCCAGCACAACCATTGCCTGAATATGCGTTTTTACGGCAGCGCGATGCCCTTCCCGCACATCCAGGGCGCGTTCAGCGAGCAGCTCATCATCGAGGGCTATCAAGCCCACCCGATTGCCGACCACCTGAGCCTGTCCGAAGCCGCTTTGGCCGAGCCTTTGTCGGTCGGCCTGCACGCCATCCAGCGCGCAGGCAGCGTACTGGGCAAGCAGGTGCTGGTCACCGGTTGCGGCCCCATTGGCTCGCTCTTGATTGGTGCTTTGCGCCGTGCAGGTGCCGCCCGCATTGTGGCGGCCGACATTGCCGACTTGCCCCTGAAATGCGCCAAGGAGATGGGCGCAGACGAAACCATCAACCTCAAGACCCAGCCCCAAGCGCTGGACGCCTACAAGGTGGACAAGGGCCAGTTTGATGTGGTGTTCGAGGCCTCGGGCAGCGAAGCCGCTTTGCGCGTGGGCCTGGACACCATCGTGCCGCGGGGCGTGCTGATCACCGTGGGCATGGGCGGCGACATCAGCCTGCCCATGACGCAGGTGGTCGCCAAAGAAGTGGATCTGCGCGGCACCTTCCGCTTCCATGCCGAATTCGCCACCGCCGTGCGCTTTTTGAACGAAGGCCTGGTCAATGGCAAACCGGTCATCACCGGCATCTTGCCGGTGGAGCGCGCCATCGAAGCCTTTGACCTGGCGGCCGACAAGAGCCAGTCACTCAAGGTACAGATTTCTTTCGCGAACGCGTGACAATCACGCCTGTTTTTTGCCATTTCTGAAAGTTCATTCCCATGAAAAAAGTTGCCCTCGTCACCGGTGCCAGCTCCGGCATCGGCCAGGCCTGCGCCCTCGGTTTGCTGACTGAAGGCTGGCATGTGGTGCTGGTCGGACGCCGCACCGAAGCACTCCAGGAAACGATTGCCAAAGCGGGTGATCACGCGGCCCGTGCCGTGGCCATGCCTGCCGATGTGTCCAGCGAAGAACAAGTCAAGGCCTTGTTCGACAAAGTGCGTGCCCAATTCGGTCGCCTCGATTTGCTGTTCAACAACGCGGGCATCTCGCTGCCCACCACCTTGCCCGGCGATGTCACGGGCGAGGACTGGCGCCGCATGGTCGATGTGAACCTCAACGGCGCCTTTTACTGCCTGTCGCACGCCTTCAAGCTGATGCAGGAACAAAGCCCGCAGGGCGGTCGCATCATCAACAACGGCTCCATCTCGGCCCATGTGCCGCGCTATGGCTCGATCGCCTACACAGCCACCAAACACGCCGTCTCGGGCCTGACCCGCGCCGCCTCGCTGGACGGCCGGGCTTTCAGCATCGCAGTCGGCCAGATTGACATTGGCAACGTGGCCTCGGACATGACCGAGCGCATGGCCAAGGGTGTGGCCCAGGCCGACGGCACCATCAAGGCCGAACCGCGCATGGACATGTCGGCCGTGGTCGAGACCTTCATGAGCATGACGCGCCTGCCCTTGTCGGCCAATGTGCTGTTCACCACCGTGATGGCCACCAACATGCCTTACGTCGGTCGCGGCTGAGGCCGAACACCTCCCAAAACACGGGGCCCTTCGAAATGAAGTGGCCCCGTTTTTTTTGATCAGGCTGAGTCAGCGGCTGACCCGCACCACCGCGTCGGCCCGCAGGTGCAGGTCGGGCAGCAACTCCAGCCCCAGACCCGGCTTGTCGTTCAAGCTGATCATGCCGTTTTTCACCTGCGGCAACTCGGTCACCAACTCCTTGTACCAGCCGCTGTAAAAAGCCCGCACGCTTTCTTGAATGAGCGCATTGGGTGCGTGCAGCGACAAGTGCGTGGACGCCGCCCACACCACCGGTCCGGTGCAGTCGTGCGGCGCCACGGGCAGCTGCCAGGCGTCGGCCATGGCCGCGATCTTGCGCGCCTCGGTCAGGCCACCGCACCAGCTCAAATCGAGCATGGCCACACCGGCCACACCGGTTTGCAAATAATCCTTGAAGCCCCATTTGTAGCTGAGCGTCTCGCTCGCGCAAATCAAGGCCTTGCAGTCCACCGCGTACTGCTTGAGCAAGTCCAGGCTGTCCATGCGGATCGCGTCTTCGTGCCAGAAGGTGTCGAACTCCTGCAATGCACGCGAAATTTTTTGCGCCATCGGCAAGCGCCACAGGCTGTGGAACTCGACCATGATGTCCATCTTGTCGCCCACCGCCTTGCGGATCTTGCGGAAAGGCTCCAGTGCGGTGTTCAGGTCTTGCGGACTGATGTACTGGCCGTGTGATTTTTCTGCGGCCACATCGAAGGGCCAGATCTTCATGCCGGTGATGCCTTCACTCAGCAGCGACTCGGCCACCTCGTCGGCTCGGTGCAAAAAGCCCTGCAGGTCTTCGTAAGGCCCGGCGTTGTTGCCCAGGCCCCAATTGCTGCTGGTCTGGTTCACGTTGCTGCGGATGTACTGGTAGCCCGCGCAGGTGTTGTACACGCGGATCTCGTCGCGGCTTTTGCCGCCCAGCGCAGTGTAAACCGGCATGCCTGCGGCTTTGCCAAAGATATCCCACAGCGCAATGTCCACCGCCGAGTTGCCACGCGTTTCCACGCCAGACCCGCGCCAGCCCAGATAGCCGGTGATGTCGCGCTGGCGGGATTCGATGGCCAGCGGGTCTTGGCCCACCAGCTTGGGCGCCACCCACTCGTGCAAATACGCCTCGACCGCCTGCGCCCCCATGAAGGTTTCGCCCAGGCCCACCAGGCCTTCGTCGGTGTGCAATCGCACCCAGATGATGTTGGGAAATTCGCCCAAGCGAATGGTTTCGAGTTGCGTGATTTTCATGGCAGCACCCATTTCAGTCGTTAAAAAAGCCCCACAGCGGTTGGCTGTGGAGCTTGGGGTTTCAGCAAAAAGGCTGAGCGCGAGGGATCAACCGCCGCGTGCTTTTTTCAGTTCATCCTGCACCACCTTGATGGCTTCGGCACCGATCGAGTCTTTGTGCTTGTCGTACACCGAAGCCACTTTGGCACGGATGCGGTTTTGCTCGGCCGCGCTGACTTCGTTGACCTGCATGCCCTTGGTCTTCAGCGTGGCCAGCGATTTTTCATTCAAGGCCCGGTTGGCCGCACGTTGCACCTTCTGGCCTTCCATGGCGGCTTCACGCAACACCGCTTGCTCTTGCGGGTTCAGCTGGTCCCACAGCTTTTTGCTGTAGAGCACCAGGAACGGGGTGTAGGCATGGCGGGTCACACTCAGGTACTTTTGCACCTCATTGAACTTCGAAGTTTCAATGGTCACAAAGGGGTTTTCCTGGCCGTCGATGGTCTTGGTTTCCAGTGCGGTGAACACCTCAGGGAAGGCCATGGGCACGGCGTTGGTGCCCAGGGTCTTGAAAGTGTCCAGGAAGATGTTGTTTTGCATGACGCGCACTTTCACGCCTTCAAAATCTTCCAGCTTGGCCACCGGACGCTTGCTGTTGGTCAGGTTGCGGAAACCGTTTTCCCAATAAGCCAGGTTCACCAAACCCACTGCTTCGAGCTTGGCGTTGAAATACTTGCCCGCCGCACCATCGAGCACGGCATCGGCTTCTTTTTCGTTGGCAAACAGGAAGGGCAAATCAAACACCCCCAACTCTTTGATGATGCCCACCAGCGGCGAACTGGAAGTGCACACCATCTCTTGGGTGCCGGCACGCAAGGCTTGGGTGGCTGGCAAGTCGCCACCGGCTGCGCCGCCCCAGAAAGCGGTGATCTTCATCTTGCCGCCAGTTTTGGCAGCCAGCACTTCCTGCATCTTCTTGACGCCCACGCCCACCGGATGGTCTTCGTTCACACCATTGGTGAACTTGATGTTGCGATCGGCAAACTGCGCCATCGCGCTCGATGCCACCAGGAATGTGCCCGCGATCAGGGTCACCAGATTTCTGCGTTTCAACATGATTGTCTCCTTAATAAAAACACAGGGTTAAGAAATCAACTCAGCATCCACTTCATCGGCACGAGGACGATGGCGGGGAAGGCGATCAACAGGGCCAGCACACCGAGCTGCGCCCACAAGAAAGGCAGAACGCCTTTGAAGGCCGTGTCCATGTTGATTTTGGCCACACCACACACCACGTTGAGTACGGTGCCCACGGGTGGGGTGATGAGGCCAATGGCGTTGTTCATGATGAACAGCACGCCGAAATACACGGGGTCAATGCCCGCCTTGATGACCAGCGGCATCAGCACCGGCGTCAGAATCAGCACGGTGGGCGTGAAGTCAAGCGCAGTGCCCACCACCACCACCAACAGCATCAACACGACCATCAACAAGGTCTTGTTGCCCATCAGCGGCTCCATCATGCGAGCCACTTCGGCCGGGATGTTGGCTACGGTGATGAGCCAGGCGCTGACCATGGCCGCAGCGACCAAAAACATGATCACGGCCGTGGTCTTGCCTGCCGCCAAGGTCAGGCTGTACAGCTTGGACCACTGCAACTCGCGGTAGACAAAAGCACCGACCACAAAGCTGTAGACCGCCGCGACCACCGCCGCCTCGGTCGGGGTGAACACGCCAAACTTCATGCCGCCAATGATGAACACCGGCAAGCCCAGCGCCAAAATGCCTTCGCGCGTGGCTTTGAGTTTGTCAGACAGATTCATGCGGGGTGCAGGCTGCACGTTCTCGCGCTTGGCCAGCCACCACCAGGTCAGGCCAATGGCCACGCCCATCAAGATGCCCGGGACAATGCCCGCCAAAAACAATTTGGTGATCGACACATTGGCCGCCACACCAAAGATGATGAAACCAATGGAGGGCGGGATCACCGGCGCGATGATGCCGCCCGAGGCGATCAGGCCGGCCGAGCGACCGACGTTGTAGCCAGCCCGCTTCATCATGGGGATCAGCAAGGCCGCCAACGCTGCGGTATCGGCCACGGCCGAACCGGACAACGAGGCCATGATGACCGCCGCCATCACGGCCACGTAACCCAGACCGCCCCGAAAATGTCCGACCCAGGCCATGGCCAGGTTCACAATGCGGCGACTCAAACCACCCGCATTCATGAATTCACCGGCCAACAAGAAAAAGGGCACCGCCAGCAAGGGGAAGTTGTCGGCACCGTCCACAAAACGCTGCGCCAGAATCTGGCTGTCAAAGGCGTTGATCATGCCGTTGCTGGCCATGTAGGCCATCAGGCTCAAACCACACACCAACAAGGCGTAAGCGATGGGCATGCCCAGGGCCATGGCCCCCAGCAAGCTGAAGACAAAAACAGCGATGGTCATGTGCGCCCCCGAACTTCAGGTGTCAGGTCATCCAATGTGACCGTGTCCTCAGATTCGACCACCATGACCAGATCCTCTTCTTTCAAGCGCCCCGTGAGCAACAAGACCAATTGGTTGATATTCATCGCCGCCATCACACTGGCCGTGACATAGCCGATACCGTAAATCCAGATCATGGAGATGCCCACCACCACCGAAATGTTGGTCACTTGCAAATCGTGCATCTTCCAGGTGCCCCAAAAGAACAGCACGTTGCAGCCGAGCATCAAGACTTCGCTCAGGAAAAAGCAAAGCCTTTTGCCCCCCAGAGACAAGCGGCGCACCAAGGTGTCCACACCCAAGTGACCTTTTTCACGCATGGCCACCATGGCGCCCAGATAGGTCAGCCAGATGAAACAGTACCGCGACATCTCGTCCGAGATGGAAATGCCCGAATTGAAGCCGTAGCGCAGCACCACGTTGCCAAACACCATGATGACCATGGCCACCAGGCAGGCAACGACCAGAAACTCCAGCAGCTTAAAAAATGAATCGATGATTTTTTGCATGTCTGTCTTGCTGTTCAAGCGGCAGTTTTTTCAGCTTGCTTTTTGGTTTTAAGCTGTGACCTGATGGGTGTGGCCAAACCCGAAACCACGGGCAACTTGCGCCGAGAAGAGAGCACTTGCTCAATGTCTTCGCTGGCGCCTTCAATGAGCACCATGATGGCCCGCTCAGCCTTGGCCGGATGGCGGGCGATGACCGCATTGAGTACCGCACGGTGCAAAGGCAAGGACGTTTTGGTCCCGTCCTTGATTCGGGTCGAAATTTCAAAACTGGTGCGCAACAAGGCATTGAGCGCCTTGCTCATCTGGACCAGCATGCGGTTGTGCGAGGCCTGCAGCAAACCTTCATGAAAACGCAGATCGTGGGTGACGTAATCACCTCCCTCTTCCACCGCCTGCTTCATACCGGCATAAGCCGCCTCGATGTAGGCAATGTCTTCGGCCGTGGCCCGCTCGGCGGCCAGTCGCACGGCGGCAGGTTCCACCACACGGCGCAGCTCCAGCAGGTCCTTCAAAAATTCGGGCGTCAAACCGCAACGGGCCTGCCAGGCCACCACATCGGGATCGAACCAGTTCCAGTGCGCATCGGGCATGACACGGGTGCCCACCTTTGGGCCGGTGGACAGCAAACCCTTGGCCACCAAAGACTTGATGGCCTCACGCACCACGGTGCGGCTCACGCCCAATTCGTCACACAGCATCGGCTCAGGCGGCAAGCTGGCCCCCACAGCGTAGCGGCCAGCCAAAATGGCTTGCCCCAGCCAATCCAGGGTGTTTCTGTGGAAATTATTCGTCATGAAGGTGCAAGCATCGAATCTCATATCATATGATGATTGAAGACATGAACCAGACTCTGGTTAACCCTAGGAACAGTCCGATGGACGTCTAGGGTTTGCCCGCATGTCTCTGGCTTTACAAACCCCGCTTGTTTTTCTTTCGTCATACGATAGGATTTTCAGCCTTTGCTTCCCCCTCCGAAAGACATCCATGAGCACCCCACCCGGCCAGCCCCCCCGTAAAAAACCCGAAGACCTGCGCAGCCAGCAATGGTTTGGCCGCCAGGACCGCGATGGCTTTGCCTACCGCAGTTGGGTCAAGGGAAAAGGCGTGCCGCACGACCAATTTGACGGCCGCCCGGTCATTGGCATCTGCAACACCTTCAGCGAACTCACGCCGTGCAACTCGCACTTCCGTACCCTGGCCGAGCAGGTCAAGATCGGCGTGTACGAGGCGGGTGGCTTTCCGCTCGAATTTCCCGTCATGTCGCTGGGCGAAACCCTGCTGCGCCCGACTGCCATGCTGTACCGCAACCTGGCCAGCATGGACGTGGAAGAAAGCATCCGCGGCAACCCGATTGACGGCGTGGTGCTGCTCATGGGCTGTGACAAGACTACCCCCAGTTTGCTGATGGGCGCGTCCAGCGTGGGCCTGCCCACCATTGGCGTGTCGGGCGGCCCCATGTTGAATGGCAAGTGGCGCGGCCAGGAGCTGGGCTCGGGCACCGGCGTGTGGAGCATGAGCGAACAGGTGCGTGCCGGCACACTCAAACTGACCGACTTCTTTGAAGCCGAGAGCTGCATGCACCGCAGCCACGGCCACTGCATGACCATGGGCACCGCCAGCACCATGGCCAGCATGGTCGAGGCCCTGGGCATTGGCCTGCCCGGCAACGCCGCCTACCCGGCGGTGGACGGCCGACGCAATGTGCTGGCGCGCGAAGCCGGTCGCCGCATCGTCGAGATGGTGCACACCGACCAGAGCATCAGCAAGGTGCTGACCCGCGAGGCCTTTGAAAACGCCATCCGCACGCTGGCCGCCATTGGCGGATCGACCAACGCGGTGATCCACCTGATCGCGATTGCCGGTCGCCTGGGCCTGAAGCTCACGGTGGACGATTTCGAGCGCCTGGGCAGCGAGCTGCCTTGCCTGCTGAACCTGCAACCGTCTGGTGAACACCTGATGGAAGACTTCTGCTACGCAGGCGGCCTGCCCGTGGTGATGAAAGAGATCGAGCACCTGCTGCACAAGGACATCGTCACCGTCAGCGGCAAGACCGTGGGCGAGAACATCGCCAGCGCCGTCAACTACGACCCGCGTGTGATCAAGAAGTTTGATGCACCCTTCAAGGAAAAAGCGGGCATTGCCATCTTGCGTGGCAACCTGGCCCCGCGTGGCGCGGTCATCAAGCCCAGCGCCGCTACGCCTGAGCTGATGGTGCACACCGGCCGCGCCGTGGTGTTTGAAGACAGCCACGATTTCCACAAACGCATCGACGACGAAAGTCTGGATGTGGACGAGAACTGCATTTTGGTGCTCAAGAACTGCGGCCCCAAAGGCTACCCCGGCATGGCCGAAGTGGGCAACATGCCGCTGCCGCCCAAGGTGCTGCGCAAAGGCATCACCGACATGGTGCGCATCTCGGACGCCCGCATGAGCGGCACGGCCTATGGCACCGTGGTGCTGCACACCACGCCCGAAGCGGCCGCAGGCGGACCCTTGGCCGTGGTGCAAAACGGCGACATGATCGAACTCAATGTGCCCGAGCGCAAACTGCAGCTGCTCATCAGCGACGAAGAACTGGCCCGCCGCCTGGCCCTGTGGGAAAAGCCTGCACCCGCCATGAACTCGGGCTACTGGAAGCTTTACATCGACCATGTGCTGCAAGCCGACGAAGGCGCGGACATGGACTTCCTGGTCGGCCAGCGCGGCTCGGCCGTGCCCAAAGACAACCATTGATTGCCAAGGAAAAACCATGCGTATTTTGATCACCGGCGGTGCCGGATTTTTGGGTGCACGCCTGGCCCGCGAGATTTTGAAACGCGGCCAACTCAATGGCCAAACCGTGAAGGAACTGGTCATAGCCGACCTGTTCCCCGCGCCTGCCGATTTGCTGGCCGACCCGCGTGTGAAAGGCCATGCAGGCCCCATGCTGGAGCAAGGCGACCTGTTCAAGAGCGGCTTTGATGGCGTGTTCCATTTGGCTTCTGCCGTCTCGGGCGAATGCGAGTTGGACTTTGATCTCGGACTGCGCTCCAACGTGGACAGCAGCCGCTTGCTGCTCGACAGCATCCGCGCGTCCGGTAAAGCCTCGCGCCTGGTGTTTGCCAGCTCGGTCGCGGTGTTCGGCCCCGACGCGGCCAACCCCATGCCTGCCCTGGTGGCCGACACCACCCTGCCCACACCACAAACCTCGTATGGCACACACAAGCTGATGATCGAGTACATGGTGGCCGACTACACCCGCAAGGGCTACATCGACGGCCGCGCCGCCCGCCTGATGACGGTGGCCGTGCGCCCCGGCAAGCCCAATGGCGCGGCCTCCTCTTTTTTCAGCGGCATCATCCGCGAGCCTTTGGCGGGCACACCCACCACCTGCCCGGTGGACGCTACCGTGTCGCACCCCATTTCCTCGCCGGGCAACACCGTGCATGGTTTGATCACCGTGTTCGAGGCCAGCCGCGAAGCCTTCGGCGGCCGCATGGCGCTGAACTTGCCCGGTCTGAATGTGAAGGTCAGCGAGATGCTGGCCGCGCTGGAAAAAGTGGCCGGTCCTGCTGTGCGTGCCCGCGTGAGTTTTGCCAAGGACGAGCGCATCGCGGGCATCGTGGACAACTGGGCCAAAGGCTGCACTTTTGACCGTGCGCATGCCTTGGGTTTGCGCGCCGATGCGAGCTTCGAGGCCATCATCGAGCAGTACATCGAAGACTGCAAAACCCGACCGGGCTATCCGGCCGAAGCCTTGAATGGCTTGAAGTGAGCTTTCAAAAAGGCCGCCACGCGGATGCTGCGTGGCGGCCTTTTTCATGGCTTCAACTGTGTCTTAAAAATGCGTGCTGATCGCCCCGCTGATGCGCCCATCGTCTTCGATGACCGCCATCCAGCGCCACTTGTCAAAGGTGGTGCAAGGGTGAGAAATGCCCAGGGCCACCCGGTCGCCCACTTGCGGCCAAAGGCCTTCGGCGTCAAACACCATGTGCGCATGCTGGTCGCTGAGCGCTTTGACTTTCCAGGACTCGGGCGTGGCCTGCATCGCATCGGCACCGCTTTGCCCGCGTGCCGCCCAGCGCACCGGCATGGGCATGCATTGGTCAAAGGACAGATCGCGCCGCCCCGCACTCAAAATCGCCAGCCCCGGCTCGGGCACCGACTGCACCTTGACCCAGATTTCCAGCGCAGGCTGCAAGGACGAACTCAAACCCTCACGCGCCTCCACCAGCTTCAGGTAACGGGCGTAGTTCCAGTGGTCGTGTGTGACATAACAGCCCGAGCGCAACACCCCTTGCACCGGGCGGCTCTTGACCTGGGTTTTGAGCATGGGGATCACCAGGTCAAACACCGCCGAGCCACCTGCCGAAAGCAAGACTTCGTCACCGCCCCACAGGCCCTGCGCATCGATTTGCTGCACCAGCGCTTGCACGCTGCGCACCAAAGCGCTCACCGCCTCGATGTCGTGGGCACTGTTGCATTGCCCCAGCCCGCCTTCGTAACACTCCACGCCGCCCAAACGCGCAACCTGCGAGGCAGCGATAGCCTGCGCCAGAGCCAGGGCTTGCTCATGCGTGCGGCAGCCAGTGCGGTAGCCCGCAATGCCCAGCTCCAGCAGCACGTCCCAACAACGGGCATTGCCCCGCCGTGCGCCCCAATCGGCCAGGGCCTGCAACTGCGCCAGCGAATCGACCAGAAACCAGACACGCGCTTGGGGGTGCCGGTTCAGCAACAAGTCCAGCCCGTCCAGGTCGGCGTCCGACACCAGCTGGTTGGCAATGATGGCGCGTTGGGCACCGGCTGCCAGGCCCACACGCAGCTGGTGCACATTGGCAAAGGTCAGGCCCCAGGCCCCGGCTTGCAGCTGCAGGCGAAACAGCTCGGGCGACATGGTGGTCTTGCCGTGCGGCGCCAACGCCACGCCTTTGCGTTGCACAAAATCCTGCATCCAGGCCAGGTTGTGCGTGAGGGCCGGGCGGCGCAGCACAGCCACCGGGTAAGCCAGCGCATCATCGAGCAGGTGCCAGCCACGTTGCCCCAGCTCGGACACACGACAAGGCTCCGCCGTCAAGGGAAAGCCCTTGCAGCTCGCGTTCAGTACAAAATCGCTCTCTATGCCTGCTGTCCACATGTTGATCGTCTCCAATATGTCGCCCATGGCGATCCAAGTTTGCCGATGATTCTCCCACCTCCAATTCAGCCCCGCTGCCCTTTTTTGACATGACCCACACCACCCCAACTCTGGACATCGTGGCGCTTGGCGAAGCCATGGTCGAGTTCAACCAGCGGCCTCATGAACATGCCGACGATGCCCCGCTCTACCTGCAAGGCTTTGGCGGCGACACCAGCAACGCCGCCATTTCCGCAGCACGTGCTGGGGCCCGTGTGGCCTACCTGACACGTCTGGGCACCGACCGCTGGGGTGATCGACTCATGGATCTGTGGCAGCGAGAAAACGTCGACACCACGGCCGTGCAACGCGATGCGCAGTCACCCACCGGCATGTACTTCGTGAGCCACGACGCACAGGGCCACCACTTCAGCTACGCGCGTGCGGGTTCAGCCGCCAGCCGCATGCAGCCGCAAGACCTGACGCATTGGGCCGACTCCATCGCCCGCAGCCAGTGGCTGCACCTGTCGGGCATCTCTTTGGCCATATCCGCCTCGGCCTGCGACACCGCGTTTGCAGCCATGGCGCAGGCCCGGAGTAGCGGCACACGGGTGGCGCTCGACTCCAATTTGCGTTTGTCGCTGTGGCCATTGGCCCGGGCGCAGGCCTGCATCCGCCATGCTGTCAGTTTGTGCGATCTGTTTTTGCCCAGCCTCGAAGACATGACGGCGCTCACCGGCCTCACGCAGGCGCAAGACATCATCAGCTGGAGCCATGCCCAAGGCGCGGCGCAGGTGGTGCTCAAACTGGGGGCCGATGGTGCACTGGCCAGTGACGGCCACAAGCAACACCAGGTGCCCGGCCACATGGTCCAGGCCGTGGACGCCACGGGTGCGGGCGATTGTTTTGCGGGCAATCTGCTGGCGCGACTGACTGCGGGCGACGATCTGTGGACCGCCACCGCCTACGCCAATGCCGCCGCTGCGCTGTCGGTGCAGGGCTTCGGTGCCGTCGCCCCCTTGCCCAAGCGCGAATCGGTGCTGAAGATGTTGAACGCCCCATCAAAAGGCTCACCCACATGACCACCCACAAACCTTTGATCGGCATTGACTGGGGCACCACTTCGCTGCGCGGCGCTCGGCTGGGGGGCAGCGGCCAGGTGCTCGAATCGCGTGAATTTCCGCGCGGCATCCTCACGGTGCCTGCCGGTCAGTTTGAAGCCGTCTTCCACGAGTTGTTTGGCGACTGGATGCAGGCAGCTGATTCGCTGTGCCTGATCTCGGGCATGGCCGGCAGCCGCCAAGGCTGGCAAGAAGCGCCCTACTGCCCTTGCCCCGCAGGCTTTGCCGAACTGGGACAGCACCTGCTGTGGCTGCAACCCGGACGCATCGCGCTGGTGCCAGGCCTGAGCTGCTTGGGTGCTGACGCGCTGCACACGCCTGACGTGATGCGCGGTGAAGAGGTGCAAATTTTCGGGGCCTTGCAATTGGCTGGCCGCGACAGCGCCACGCTGGTGCTCCCGGGCACGCACAGCAAATGGGTGCAGGTGCAAGGCGGTCGCGTCACGCAATTCCAGACCTTCATGACCGGCGAAGTGTTTGCCCTGATGAGCCAGCACTCGATTTTGGGCAAGACGCTGGACCTGCAGGGCGCTTTTAGCGAAGCAGCTTTTTTGCAAGGCATTGACCAAAGCCAGCAAGCCGGCAGTGTGTTGCACCACCTGTTCGCCGTGCGCACGCTGGGCCTGTTTGAACGCCTGAGCCCCACCCAATTGGCCAGCTATCTGTCGGGCCTGCTGATCGGCGAAGAGTTGCGCCACCAGGCTCCGTCGACCCACACCGAGCCGGTGATTTTGATCGGCAGCGAAACCCTGACGCTGCGCTACACCCTGGCCCTGCAGCACCTGCGCATCCCCAGCCAAAGCCGAGGGGCCGAGGCCACCTGGGCGGGCTTGTTCGCTTTGGCATCGGCCTGCTGACATGGCAGCACACCTTCGCGGCGAGGACGCCACGTCCACACAAAACACCACCATGACACAGACCCCCCATCCCGCTCAGACCCTGGCGCAAGCCATGGCCCAACTGCCCTTGATCGCCATCCTGCGCGGCCTCACGCCCGCTGAAGCCCCCACCATCGGTGAGGCGTTGGTCAGCAGCGGCTTTGCCATCATCGAAGTGCCGCTCAATTCGCCCGAACCTTTGCACAGCATCGCCGCACTGACTCGGCAATTTCCACAAGCCCTGATCGGCGCAGGCACCGTACTGAACGCGCAGCAGGTCAAAGAGGTGCACGGCGCTGGCGGCCGCCTGGTCGTGGCCCCCAACTTCAACCCCGCCGTGGTGGCGCAAGCCCTGGCCCTGAACATGGTGGTGCTGCCCGGCGTGGCCACGCCCACCGAAGCCTTTGCCGCACTGGATGCCGGTGCGCACGGCCTCAAACTCTTCCCGGCTGAAATGATCACGCCCGCCACCGTCAAAGCCCTGCGGGCCGTGCTGCCCAAATCGGCCGCCCTGATGCCCGTGGGCGGCATCACGCCCGTCAACATGACCGCTTACCGTACTGCAGGCGCTTCAGGTTTTGGTTTGGGATCGGCCTTGTATGCGCCGGGGCGGTCTCCAGCGCAGGTGCAAGAAATGGCTCAAGCTTTTGTGCGGGCTTGGCAATCCTCTCCATGACTGTGAGAGGCCACGGGATTCGTGGATGACAACGGCCTAAGACAGCCTGATGTTGGCGGTGTCATACACCCCATTTTTATCGCGTTTGCCCACGGCAATGACCGTGACAAAAACGATGTCGGCATCCACCCTGTAAACCAACCTGTAACCCGCCTGCCGCAACTTGATCTTGTAGCAGTCGGGCATGTTGGATAGGGCTGCGGATGGAATCCGTGGCTCTTGCAAGCGTTCTAGCAGTTTTTTCTTGAGTGGTGCTTTGATGCTGCCGTCCAACTTTTGCCACTCGGCCCAGGCCAGCTCGTGAAAACGCAGCTTAAAGGGCATCGGGGCTGATCTCGATGAACGGGCCATCGGCTCGTTGCCTGACCAGCTGGGCGTCTTGCAAATCTTCGAGTTGCTTGAGCAGCCGCTCAAAATAGGCCGCAGGCACCAGGTAGGCCTCTGGCCGGTTGTGGTTAAGTACCGCCACCGGCTCGTCGTCGGCTTGCGCCAAGATGCTGGCGTAGTTGCGCTTGAGTTCGGTGACGCTGATGCTGCTCTTGCTGAGAATCGTGTCCATAAAGCCTCCTGCTCTCAAAAGACATTCTAAATGACATTTTTTAAGACATCAAATTGAATGCCTTTTGGTTTCAGACCCGCTCACCCAGCCGCCCATCCCGAAAATCAGCCAGCGCTTGGTAGATCTCTTCCTTGGTGTTCATGACAAACGGGCCGTATTGCACGATGGGCTCTTTCAGGGGCTTGCCGGCCACCAGTATCAATTTGGCATCGCTGCTGGCCTCGATCACCACGCCATCGGTCTGTGGGGTGTTCGCCAAAATCGCCATGCGCTGCAGCGGCACGGTCTGACCACCGATGCGGACCTCGCCCCGGTACACGTACACAAAGGCGTTGTGCCCGGCGGGCAGCGTTTGCTCAAAGCGTGAGCCTTCGGGCATGTGCACATCCAGGTAGATCGGCTGCGTGATCTCGCGGCTCACCGCGCCTTGCACGCCATGGCTGGCCCCGGCGATCACCGTCACCGCCACGCCTTCGGGCGTCTGGAACTGCGGCAACTGATCGTTCTGGAAATCGCGGTACCAGGGCGCCTTCATCTTCTCGCTGCTGTGCAGGTTGAGCCACAGCTGAAAGCCTTCCATCACGCCATCGGCTTGCTGCGGAATTTCGGAGTGGATCACGCCCTGGCCTGCCGTCATCCATTGCACGCCGCCGTTTTGCAACAGGCCTTCGTTGCCCGCGCTGTCCCGGTGCAGCATGCGCCCGGCGATCATGTAGGTCACGGTTTCAAAACCCCGGTGCGGGTGGTCCGGAAACCCGGCGATGTAGTCGTCCGGCTTGTCGCTGCCAAAGGCGTCCAGCATCAAAAACGGGTCGAGCCGGTGCTGCAGATCTTGTGTGAGGATGCGGCTGAGCTTGACACCCGCGCCGTCGGATGTGGCTTGTCCAGCGACCAGGCGTTCGATGGTGCGGGAAACGGTAACGGTGGCGGGAGAAGTGTGGTGGGTCATGGGCAATTCCTTTGGATTCATATGGGGCGCTCGGCAGCCCATTTCAATGCCTCCAAACGCGTGCGCGCTGCGCCCTCGGTATCCGGCGGCAGCTGGTGTTTGGCTTGCAGGTAGTGGTGGGTGTACACATCCAGCCAGGCCTGCAGGGTCTGCGCAGCATGGCCCTCGCCTGCCAGATCCAGGCACAGGGAAGCGACTTCGCTGGTGCAAAAGTGGTCATCACGCCGGGAACGGCGCAGCTGGTAGTGCGAGACCTGCTCGGGGTGCAGACTCAGCACCGGCAAGGCATTCAGGTAAGGGCTTTTGCGGAACATCTTGCGGGCCTCGGGCCAGGTCGCGTCCAGCAAAATGAACAGCGGACGCTTGTTCGCATCGACGGTTGAAACGGTGTGCACCAAGCGTTCGGGCGCCACAAATTCGCCCGGAAACACCACATAAGGTTGCCACTGCGGATCGGCCAGCAGCGCCAGCAAAGCGGGGTCGACTTCGGTGCGGGTCCAGCCAAAAGCGAAGGTGCGCGGCACCACATCGGCGATCAGCCAGCCGGTGTTGCTGGGTTTGAGCGGCTCGATGTCGGCCATGAGCAGGCACATGCCCGCTTGCGTGGGCACCTCCGGGCGCAGCGCGCACAGGCAGTGGCTGGGCACCAAACGGCAGCCGGGGCAACGCTCACCCTTGATGCCCCCACGGGCCAGAAAAGGTTTGGCGCTGCGGGCCAGTCGCTCGGTGCGCAGGCGCGAGACGGCGTGAGGCGGCCGTCTGTGGTCAGTCATCAGCCGGGCCGGTGCAAGGCGCAAATTTTGTTGCCGTCCGGGTCACGCAGGTAGGCCAGGTAAAGCTTGCCCGCCGGGGTTTCGCGGAAACCGGGTGGGTCTTCGCAGGTGGTGCCGCCATGGGCCACGCCTGCCGCATGGAAGGCATCGCCCTGCTCGGCCGATTGCACAGTGAAACCGATGGTGCTGCCGTTGCCGTGGGTGGCGGGTTGGCCGTTGATGGGCGTGGTGATGGCGAAGGTGCCGGTGGGGCTGCGGTAGAAATAACGGTTCTTGTTGGCCACACCGGGGCCATAGCCCAGGGTACCCAGCAAGGCGTCGTAAAACTTTTTGGAAACTTCCAGGTCATTCACACCCAGCATCACATGACTGAACATTGCACTCTCCGTTGATAGACCCGTTACCGGGCAAACTCTGTGGCGAGCATGTTACTTGAACCCCCGGGACCCGGAAGGCCGAGGCGTACGGGCTGTCCCTGATGGACAACGGGTCATTGGCAGTGTCAAGGGCCAATTCGTTCAAGGCGCCCCTTGCTGCCAAAGGGACACCTCGCTGCTGCCAAGGAAGCAGCCTTGTGGCAGCATCGCAGCTGTGCATTTATCCCAAGACCCCAAGGAGTCACCCCCATGTCCACCTCCAACGCCCTCTCGTTTGGCTTGCAAGGCCGCGTCGTCATCGTCACCGGGGCGGCCAACGGCATTGGCGAGGCCTGTGCCCGCCGCTTTGCGGCCGAACAAGCCCATGTGGTGCTGGCCGATGTGAACAGCGAGCGCGGCGCGGCTGTGGCCGCCGAATTGCGCAGTGCAGGCCACAGCGCCGGTTTCATGGCCTGCGACGTCTCGCGCAAAGCCGATGTCGACGCTCTGGTGGACCATGTGTTGCAGGCCTTTGGCCGCATCGATGTGCTGGTCAACAACGCAGGCATTTTCAAGGCGGCCGACTTTCTGGACGTGACCGAAGAGGATTTCGATGCGGTGATCAAGGTGAACATCAAGGGCTCGTTCCTGATGGGGCAGGCCGCAGCCCGTGCCATGAAGAGCACCGGGGGCGGCTCCATCGTCAACATGAGTTCAGTCAACGCGGTACTGGCCATCCCCAACATCGCCAGCTACAACGTGAGCAAAGGCGGTATCAACCAGCTCACGCGGGCCATGTCTTTGGCCCTGGCCGACTTTGGCATTCGCGTGAACGCGGTGGCCCCGGGCACCATTGCCACCGAACTGGCCCGCCAGGCCGTGCTGACCAGCGAAGAAGCCCAAAAGAAAATCATGATGCGCACCCCGATGAAGCGTCTGGGCGAGCCCGACGAAGTGGCCAAGGTGGTGGCCTTTTTGGCCAGCGACGCGGCCAGCTACATCACCGGCGAAATTGTCACGGTGGATGGCGGGCGCATGGCGCTGAACTACACCGTACCCGTTTGAAAAAATTTTGAGAACAGCTTGAGAGAAACCATATTGATGAGCACCGCAACCGACACACGCCCCAACGATTTAGAGGCCTGGCTGGCCCAGGAGCGCTATGTGCGCACACGCATGGACGCAGGCGCTGGCCCCGGCGTGGCCCGCCCCGAGCAGGTGGCTGGCAAGACCGGCCTGCAAGTCATGCAGGGCCTGCTGAGCGGCGAGCTGCCCCACGCCCACATGGCCAGAACGCTGGACTTCCTGCTGGTCGAAGTCGGCCCGGGTCTGGCCATCTTCCAGGGCACACCCGGCGTGCAGCATCTGAACCCCTTGGGCACGGTGCACGGCGGCTGGTTTGCGACCCTGCTGGACTCGGCCCTGGGCTGCGCGGTGCACACCATGATGCCGCCCGGTCGCGGCTACACCACGGCCGATTTGAGCGTGAAACTGGTCAAAGCCATCACGCCCAAAGTGCAGCGCGTGCGCGCCATTGGCAAAGTGCTGCACTGCGGCCGCCAACTGGCCACCGCCGAAGCCCAGCTGGTCGGCCCCGATGGCACGCTGTATGCGCATGCCAGCACCGCTTGCCTTGTTTTTGAAATCCCCTCCACACACGGAAATAAACCATGAGACTCCTGCACACCATGCTGCGCGTCGGCGACCTGCAACGCTCGATCGACTTCTACACCCAGGTGCTGGGCATGAAGCTGCTGCGCACCTCCGAAAACCCCGAATACAAATATTCTCTGGCCTTTGTCGGCTACGGCAACAACCCCGACCACGCCGAGCTGGAGCTGACCTACAACTGGGGCGTGGACAGCTACGAGATGGGCACGGCCTACGGCCACATTGCTTTGGGCGTGCCCGATGCTTATGCCGCCTGCGAAAAAATCAAGGCCGCAGGCGGCAAGGTCACACGCGAAGCGGGCCCCGTCAAAGGCGGCACCACCGTGATTGCCTTTGTGACCGACCCCGATGGCTACAAAGTGGAGTTGATTCAGCGTGCCGAATTTGCGGGTGGGCAGGGCTTACGCTGAAATGCAGAAACCAGCCTGCTGGCGATGGGACACGCAAAACCCAGCAAGCCATCGCTTGCACGCCCCCCCACCAACACAAGGCGGTTCAGCGTGCTAACTGGCTGGCTTCGCGGGCCAGCTGCTCAATGCGTGACCAGTCACCTTGGGCCAGCGCATCGGCGGGCACCAGCCACGAGCCACCCACGCAAGCCACATTGGGCAGGCTCAAAAATTCAGCAGCATTTCCTGGAGTCACGCCGCCTGTGGGGCAAAACTTCACATCAAAGAACGGGCCGCCCCAGGCCTTGAGCATGGCCGGGCCGCCCGCCTGCATGGCCGGGAAGAATTTGAGTTCGGTGTAACCGTCTTCTTGCGCCATCATGATTTCGCTGCCGGTGGCCACGCCCGGGAGCAATGACAAACCGTGGTCCCGGCAAGCCTGGCCGACAGTTTTGGTGTAGCCAGGGCTCACCGCAAAACGTGCACCCGCTTTGGCTGCCGCTGCCGCGTCAGCTGGGCTGCGCACGGTGCCCGCACCCACCACCGCGCCGGGCACTTCTTTGGCAATGGCTTCCATGCAGGCCAGCGCCTGCGGGGTGCGCAGGGTGACTTCGAGCATGCGGATGCCGCCCGCCACCAGGGCGCGGGCCATGGGCACGGCGTGCGCTACATCGTTCAACACGATCACGGGGATCACCGGGGCGTCCTGCATCACTTGCAGGGCGGTCAAACTTCCACTCAGATTCACAGCCATGTGCAGGCTCCTTCTTCGGCTTTGAGCGCGTTGCGGCGCAGGTTGGCAAACAGTTCACGGCCCATGCCCACGCCATTGGCGGCGCGCAACTCAGCGGGCATCTGGGCCAGCGGGCGGGCGGCCCATTCGGCCTCGCTCACCAGCACCTGCAGAGTGCCCGCCACACCATCGAGACGGATCAGATCCCCATCTTGCACCTTGGCCAGCGGGCCGCCTGCTGCGGCTTCGGGCGAGACATGGATGGCCGCGGGCACTTTGCCCGAGGCACCGCTCATGCGGCCATCGGTGACCAGCGCCACCTTGAAGCCCTTGCCTTGCAGCACAGCCAACGGCGGCGTGAGTTTGTGCAACTCAGGCATGCCGTTGGCCTTCGGACCTTGCCAGCGCACCACGCACACCACATCACGATCAAGTTCGCCCTCTTTGAAAGCGACTTGTAGTTCGTCCTGTGAATTGAACACGCGTGCTGGGGCTTCGATGAGGTGCAGCACTTCGGGCACGGCAGAAATCTTGATCACGCTGCGCCCCAGATTGCCTTGCAAGAGTTTCAGGCCACCTGTAGCACTGAACGGACTGCTGGCCGGGCGCACCACCGATTCGTCTTTGCTGGCCCCCGCGTCATGCCAGACCAGTTGGCCGTCTTGTGCAGAGGGGATGCGGGTGAATTCACGCAGACCACCCGGGCGCACCGTGAGCACATCGGCGTGCATCAGACCCGCATCGAGCAACTCGCGGATCACATAGCCCGGGCCGCCAGCGGCCTGGAACTGGTTCACATCGGCGCTGCCGTTGGGGTAGACGCGGGTGAGCAGCGGCACCACGTCTGACAGAGCCGAGAAATCGTCCCAGTCGATCACGATGCCCGCCGCACGCGCCACCGCCACCCAATGGATCAGGTGGTTGGTCGAACCACCCGTGGCCAGCAGGGCCACCATGGCGTTGACGATGCAGCGCTCGTCCACCAAGCGGCCAATCGGCGTGAAGTTTTTGGCCTTGACCAAATCGAGCACGGTGCGCGCCGCTTCGCGCGTCAGTTCCTGGCGCACGCCTTCGCCCGGGTTGATGAAGGCCGTGCCCGGCACATGCAGGCCCATGGCTTCGAGCAACATCTGGTTGCTGTTGGCAGTGCCATAAAAGGTGCAGGTGCCTTCGCCGTGGTAGGCCTTGGACTCGGCCTCCAGCAGCTCGGCGCGGCCCACCAGGCCCTGCGCGGCTTGCTCGCGCACCTTGGATTTTTCGTTGTTGGACAGGCCGCTGGTCATGGGGCCAGCCGGCACAAACACGGTGGGTAAATGGCCAAACTGCAAGGCACCGATCAACAGGCCCGGCACGATCTTGTCGCACACGCCCAGCATCAAGGCGGCGTCAAACACATCGTGGCTGAGCGAGACTGCGGTGGCCATGGCGATCACATCGCGGCTGAACAGGCTCAGCTCCATGCCGGGTGTGCCCTGGGTCACGCCGTCGCACATGGCGGGCACGCCGCCTGCTACCTGGGCGGTGGCGCCCAGTTTGCGGGCCTCGTCCTTGATGAGATCCGGGTAGTGCTGCAGCGGCGCGTGGGCCGACAGCAGGTCGTTGTAGGCGTTGACGATGCCGATGTTGGGCGCACGCGGGGCCACCACCTTGATTTTGTCGAGCGCCGTGGCCCGGTCTTTGTCGCCGCCCGGCATGGCGGCAAAGGCGTGGGCCACGTTGGCGCAGCCCAGGCGCTGGGCACCGGGGTCACGCCCGGCAGCGGCGTCCACCTGCTGCAAATAGGCCTGGCGGGTCGGGCGGCTGCGCTCGGTGATGCGGGCGGTGACGGCCGCCACGTTGGGGTGAATGTTCATGGGGGATGCGCCTGGAGGGTCTGTAACAAAATTACATGACCAATGGTAACCGCGTTCCTGCGCTTTGGTGCGTTGGCACGGTTACAGACGGGGTACAAACGACAGTCACCCGTCCCAGCAGGCGCAAAAAAACCCGCCGAGGCGGGTTTTTTTGCGGGGTGTGCAGCGAATCACTTGGGGGCAGAGGCATCAGCCGCAGGGGCCGAAGCGTCAGCTGCAGGCGCGGAAGCATCAGCCGCCGGGGCCGAGGCTTCAACAGCAGGTGCCGTGGCCGCAGGGGCCGCTGCCGGTGCAGCTTTTTTGCTCTTGGCAATGCCAAAACCGACAGCCAGGCCGACGGCCAGCACGATGACGGCCACCAAAACGGTCCAGACTACGGGTTGATTGTCATCTTGAGGGGTCGACATGAGGGTTTTTCTCCGAAAATAGTGGGCAGATTGTAATGGGGCCCGATTGCACATGACCGACACACCCGCCGATACGCCCAGCACGCCTGCTGCCGCTGGCCTTGCCACGGCATTTCAGGGCGCTTTGCTGGACCAATTTCGGGCACAAACGGCAGGCCGGGATTTGTGGGTGTTTGGCTATGCCTCGCTCTTGTGGCGGCCCGAGTTCGAGGCGCAGGAACAGCACATCACCCGCGTCTGGGGCTGGCACCGCGCCCTGAAAATGTGGAGCCGACTGAATCGGGGCAGCCCCGACTGCCCGGGCCTGGTGTTCGCCTTGTTGCCCGGCGGCAGTTGTCAGGGCGTGGCTTACCGGGTGGCCCGGGACCAGGCCGATGACGTGTTGGTTCGGCTGTGGGCGCGTGAAATGCCCATGGACGTCTACACCCCCCACTGGCTGCCCTGCGACACACCACAAGGACGCGTTCAGGCTCTGGCCTTCACCTTGCCGCGCACCAGCCCCAGCTTCACCGGCCATTTGCCCAGTGAAACCTATCGGCAAATTTTCCGGCAGGCCTGCGGGCGTTTTGGCACCACGCTGGACTATGCCCGCCAAACCTACGAGAGCTTGCGGGCCCACGGCATCGAAGACCGCGCTTTGGCCGCTTTGCTGCGGCACGCCGACTGAGCGTTGGGCGTGGTTCGGGTGACTCACTTGGCCATTGAGGGCGCACGGCAGCCATGGAGCTCAAAGCCCCCCGGATTGCGTGGGCTCAAAACCTCATCAAGCCATATCCCTATACTTGTCGCCATGAACATCGCCGACCTGCGTAAGAGCTACGAAAAAGCCGAGCTCAACGAAAACGCCTCCCACGCCGACCCTTTGAAGCAGTTTGAGCAATGGCTGCAGGAAGCCATCGCGGCCGAAGTGCCCGAGCCCAACGCCATGACGCTGGCCACCGTGGCCAGCAACCTGCGCCCCAGCACGCGGGTGGTGCTGATCAAGGGTTACGACGAGCGCGGCATCGTCTGGTACACCAACTACGAAAGCCAAAAGGGCCGTGAGCTGGCCGGCAACCCGTTTGCTGCGCTGCAGTTTCACTGGGTCGAGCTCGAACGCGTGGTGCGCATCGAAGGCCGGGTGGAAAAGGTCAGCGATGATGAAAGCGACGCCTACTTCCACAGCCGACCGCTCGATTCACGCATTGGGGCTTGGGCCTCGCCGCAAAGCCAGGTGATCGACGGGCGCACGGTGCTGGTGACCAACGCGGCCAAATACGCCGCGCAATTCATGCTCAACCCACCACGCCCGCCGCACTGGGGTGGCTACCGCCTGGTGCCTGACAGCTGGCAGTTCTGGCAAGGCCGCAAGAGCCGTTTGCATGACCGACTGCGTTACACGCAAGAGGGCAGCGGCTGGCTGCGCGAGCGCCTGGCGCCCTGAACGCAGTCAAAGCACGGGCTTGCAGGCTGTCGCCTCAAACGCCCGGAAAGCCGCCATGAAAGCGCCGATGTCTTCAAAGTAAGGCATGGCCCCGGCCTGCATGACCGTGACCTGCCAGTTGGGTCGATGGCGCACCAGGTCCAGCGCCCGGTAATCGGTGAAATCGCCCCGCGTGCCGTGCACCACCCACACCGGCAGACGCAGGCTTTCGTAGACGTCGTGCATGTCGGCACTGAACAGGCCCCCGCTCAAAAAAGACAATGGGGCCTGCTCGGCGTTGGGCACTTGGGCGGTCTGCACCGCATAGGCCCACAGCGTTTCGTCAATGTCTTTGCCGCCCCAGGTGCGTTGCAAGAAGTAACGCACCACCGAAGGGCGCGACAACTGCCGAAACAAAAATCGCCCCCAAGCAGGCCCAGGGCGGCGCAAAAAGCGGTCGAACCCGGCCATGAACAGCGTGCTGCCCGCAGGGCCACGCAAGGACTTGCCGCCCCGAAAGCCCGTGGGGCTGACCAGGGCCAATGCGCAGAACAGCTCTGGGGTTTGCTGGGCCACGCGGGCCACAAACTCGCAGGCCAGCGACACGCCCACCCCCTGCAGCGGCTGGCCCGGGTGCCGCTGCGCCCCCCATTGCGCCACCTGCACGATGGCCGAACACATGTCGCCCACACTGTAGGCACGCGGCAGGCGCTCGGACAGCCCGTAGCCAGGCAGATCCATCGCATACACGCTGTGGCTGTGGCGCAGGGCCTCAAACAAAGGGCGAACTTCAGCGGCAGACGCCAGTGCATTGACGCTGTGCACCAGCAACACCGGCGGACCCGAGCCACCGGCATACACCGCGATGCGGCCACTGTCTCCGCCCAGGGTGTGCAGATCGGCTTGGAGCGCAGGCGGCAAGGGTTTGTTCATGGCCCGATGTTAGGGCATGCGGTGCGCAGGCATGCCAGATGGATGTGAACACGGGATCAGACAGGCAACACGGCGAGCAAGGCCATGGTCAAAGAGATGCCCAGCATGGAGATCAGCGTCGACACCGCCACGGCGGCGGTCACGGTGTCTTCTTCCTTGCGGTAGCGCTGCGAAAACAAGAACACATTGGCCCCGATGGGCAAGGCCGCGGCCACCACCATGACCGACAGGTGCAAGCCGCGCAGGCCCAGCAACCAGCCCACCGCCAGCATGAGTGCCGGGTGCAGCACGGTTTTCACCAGCGAGGGCATGAGGGCCGATTTGAACTGCCGGCCCACGGGCGTTTGCGACAAGGTGATGCCCACCAGCACCAAGGCAATGGGGCCAAAGGCACTGCCCAGCAAAGCCAGGGGACGGTCCACCACAGGATGCAGTCCCCAACCGGTTTGGGCGTAGGCCAGACCCAGCAAAATGGGCAAAGGCACAGGGTGGATGATGGCGTTGCGCACGGCCGATGCCACCGTGCGCCAGATGGGCCTGCGCTCGCCTGACAAAGCCGCTTGCTCATGGGCCACCTGCAACTCCAGCACCAAGGTGGCAGCGCTGAGCAACACCAGGGCATGCAGGGAAATCAGGGTGAAGAGCAAGACCTGCCCCTCTTGTCCATAAGCCAGACCGATCAGGGGCACACCAATCATCAGCGTGTTGCTGAAAATGCCAGCCAGCGCCAGCACCGAGGCCCGGCTGTTGCCACCATAAGCCCACAGCATCGCGCAAAACAAGATGCCTGCCGCCAAAAAGTATTGCGCCACAGGTTTGAAGTCCAGCTGCTCAATGTGCACGCTGCTCATGGTGCGAAACAGCAGCGCCTGCGTCAGCACCAGAAACACCAGGTTCGACAGATCGCGCACCGACTCCCCCCGCACCAGCTTGGCCTTGCCCGCCACAAAGCCAATGAAGATGAGCAGCACCACGGGCAGCAGCGAGGACAAAACGGGGTGGTCAAGGTTCATGCCTGAATTATCCCGGTCTGCCTGCGCTTGACGTCAACGGAAACCACGTAGCGCCGCCTTGGGCGACGCCACGCAGGCCATCAGAACGTGGCTTGAACCCCCAGCTTGAAGCTGCGCCCCGGCAAAGGTGATTTGCCAAACGCGGTGCTGGTGAGGATGGAGCTGGCGCTGTAGGCCAGTTGGTCGCTCAGGTTGTCCAGACGGGCAAACCAGTTGAGCACCGTGGCGTCCAGCTTCTGGCGGTAAGACAGGCTGGCATTCACCAAGGTGTAAGCACCCGTGGCCACACTGCCCTCGGGCACGCGTTTTTGCGCCGCGTGCCAGTCGGCCCCCAGCTTGGCGCTCCAGGGGCCTTGGGCGTGCACCAAGCTCGCGCCCACACGCAGGGGCGCGATGCGCGGCAAGGGCTCACCCGTGCTGCCGTGGGTGGCGCGCACGCTGTCGGCTCGCCAATCCAGATCGAGCGTCGAGGCCCCCTGCCACAGGCGCTGGCGGCCGCTGGCTTCCAGGCCCCTGAATTGGGCCTTGACGCCTTGGTAAAGCTGCACGGGCAAGTCTTCCTCGATATCCGGGGTGTTCATCAAACCAATGTAGTTGGCAAACTGGCTGGCAAAGGCCGTCACCTGCAAACTGTGAGGGCCGGACTTCCACTGCACGCCCGCATCGAGGCTCTTGGACTTTTCCAGGCCCAGATCCTGGTTGCCGATTTCCCAGGCCTGTGTCGCCAGATGCGGGCCGTTGGCAAACAACTCATAGTCTTTCGGCGCACGCTGCGTGAGGGCGGTATGGCCTGTCAAAGACCAGGTGGGCGACAGCTTGAAGACCGACCCAATGGCCACGCTGAAAGGCGTGAACTTCTTGGAACCGATGCCCTCGTCAAAACGCGCCAGCTCGGGGTTGCCCAAGGATGCCACCCGCACCGACTCCCAACGCGCTCCAGCCGTGACTTGGCCCCAAGAGGTGGGCAGCTCTTCGTGCACAAAAAGGGCCTGGCTGCGCGTGCGGCTGAAGGGGGCAAAGGCTTCATCGCCCACCGCAGAAAATCGGCTCGATTCGGTCTGCACGCCCACCACGCCTTGCCAACCGGCCAGCGGGCGGTGCCGTGCCTCCACGCGCAAGTCCTGGCCTTGGTTGCCAAACACCGTGCCCGCTTGCGCCCCCTCCAACTCGGTGTGCTGGTAATCGGTGTGGCTCAGGCGGGCTTTGACGCTGTCAAACCAGCCCGGCAGTTGGCGCACTTGACCCTCCAGCGCATAGCGGGTGGTCTTCATGCCAATCGTCACCTCGTCTTCGGCCACGGTGCCGTAATCGCTTTGGTAGGTGTTGACGGAGGCGCCCACATGGCCGTGGTCCCAAAAGGTGCTGGCCCCGATGGCCCCGCCACGGGCGGTGCTGGCCGAGTTGCAAATGCGTCGGGCGTTGGCAGGCGATCCGGGTTTGTTGCATTCGAGCGGTACCGGCACGCGCACATCGCCTGTGCGGCGGTCAAAACCGTCCCAATGCAGGGCATAGCGCTCGTTGCCGGCCTCCACCAAACCGGCCACGCTGCGCTCGTCGTTGCCCGTGCCCGCTTGCAGCTGGGCTTTGCCCAGCACGCCCGAAACCGGTGCACGCGGAATTCGGTTGTCGATCACATTCACCACGCCACCCACGGCGCTGCCGCCATAGAGCAAGGCGGCCGGACCGCGCAGCACCTCCACGCGGTCGGTGGACAGGACATCCAGTGGCACCGCATGGTCGTAGCTCAGCGCCGAGACGTCGAGGCTGGAGGCGCTGTTGTTCAGCACCCGGATGCGTTCGCCATCGAGTCCGCGAATGATGGTGCGGCTGGCGTTGGGGCCAAAGTAGGTGCTGGACACGCCGGGCAAGCCGTTCAGGGTCTCGCCCAAAGTGCTTTGCCCGCGTTCGAGCAGCTCGGCGCGGCCCAAGGTGCTCACGGGCACGGTGGTGCTGTCGCGGCCCAAAGGGTTGCCGGTGATGACGATTTCGGGGGACGCACCTGGTACGGCGCTTTGCGCCCAGGCATTTGGAAAAGACAAAGTGGCCACGCAGGCGCAAGCCAAGGCCGAAAGCTGAAAAGAATGGGTCATGACGGTGTGATTTGAAAAACAGGAACAGGCGTGCGCCTTCCGTCTCAGACGAAAAAGGCAAGCAGACAGGATCAGGGATTCAAATCAGCACAGGCGGCGCTCGGGCTTGCGCCGGGGACCAGAGTTCCTGGTCCGTTGAAAAAGCCACCCGAAAGATGGGGGACTCTTTGGCCACCATCGGGGCCAGGCTGGGTGTGCAAGGTGCACTCAGCCGTTCGGCTTGGGACAGGTGATCCAGCACCCGGCACAGGTCGGCGTCGACCTCATGGCCCAAATCATCCGAATGGCCTTTGTGCCGATGTTCACCGTGCACATGCCCATCAGGCGCATGCGCCTGATGCAACCCAGCGGAGACCGAGAGCGCCTGCCAAGTCGAGGGCGCCATGCCCTGTTCAATGCCGTGCCCAATGTTGTGCAGATGCCCCCAAAGCGGGGCCCACAGCAAGGCCGCCACCAGCAGGGTGTGCAGCCAAATGGGCAGGCGTGAACGCGAAAAATTCATGAAAGGCGAGGTAGGCAGCAGCGGCTCAATGCGCGTGCTTCATGCCGCAGTACTTGCCCAAAGCCAGGCCCTTGCAGGCCTTTTGCAATTCCTGGGTGCATTGTTCGGGCTTTTTGCCGGACTCCAGGCACTTGGCAGCAGCCTCATGCGCCTGGGCCATGGCGCGGTGGCGGGCAATGTCCTGTTGGGTTTCCTTGTCGCTGTGCTGTGCGGCAAGGTTCAAAGACAGCAAAGCAGCTGAAAGTAAAAAAGTGATCTGTTTCATGTTCTTCTCAGTTCCGCAAGGAGGGACAACGCGAACGAGCGCAGCTCACACGTGGGCCCGTCAGTTCAGTCGCGCACCAAGCGCGCAAACGTCTTTTTGAATTTGCTCACCTTGGGCGCAGCCACGGCCATGCAGTAACCCTGATACGGGTTGCGCTCAAAGAAGTCTTGGTGGTAGTCCTCGGCCGCGCTGTAGTTGGCCAGTGGCAAGACCTCGGTCACGATGGGCTGACCAAAGGCGTTGGCTGCCGTCAACTCGGCGATCATCGCCCGCGCCTCTTCGGCTTGCTCAGGGGTGGTGAAGTAAATGCCGCTGCGGTACTGTGTGCCCACATCGTTGCCCTGACGGTTCAAGGTGGTGGGGTCGTGGATGACAAAGAAAATTTCCAGCAGCTCGCGGGTGCTGATTTGCGCGGGGTCGTATTCGAGCTTGACCACTTCGTTGTGCCCTGTGCGGCCTGTGCAGACTTCTTCGTAAGTGGGGGCCACGGTCTGGCCGTTGCTGTAGCCCGACTCCACATCGGTCACGCCGCGCACCTTGACGTACACCGCCTCGGTGCACCAAAAACAGCCGCCGCCTAAAACCAGGGTTTGGGTCATGTGGGTTCCTTTTGAGACATGCGATCCATTATCCGTGGCCCATCAGCCCGCCCTGCACCGCCTGCACAAAGTCCCCCAGCGCCGTCTGGTCTCGGTCGCTGCGCCACAGGCAACGGGTGTCGTAACGCGTCTCCACATCGCGCAGCGGCACGAACACCGCGCCTGCCAGCGCCGACTGCTGCAAGGCCTGTGGCACCAACGCCACCCCCAGGCCTTGCGAGACCAGAGACACCACGCTCAGCCAATGGCGCAACTCGTGTACCACCTGCGGCATCCAGCCCGCCTGCTCGCACAGCATCACGATGCGCTCGTGGTAATCGGGCGACACCGTGCGCGACACGACCACCAGGTCTTGTCCGGCCAGTTCATCCAGACCGATGCTGGCCGCCCCGGCCAATGCGTGGCTGGCGGGCAAACACGCCACCAAGGGCTGGCTGGCCACCAGAATTTGCTCAAAACCTGGCGGCACACGCGGCGTGTGCACAAAGCCCACATCCAGCCGGTCGCGCAGCAGCTCCGACAGCTGCTCGGACGAGCTGAGTTCGCGCAGCACCAGCCGCAAACGCGGGTGGCTGGCCTGAAAGCGGCTCAGGATTTGCGGCAGGCCGCAATACAGCATGGTCCCGGCAAAGCCGATGTGCAGCTGGCCCGACTGGCCCTCGGCCACATCGCGCGCCTCGCGCGCGGCGGCGCTGGCCTGCGCCAGCAAGGCCCGGGCGGCCGGGACAAAGGCCTGACCTGCCGCCGTGAGCTGCACGCCTCGGCTATTGCGGGTGAACAGCTGCGCCCCCACCGAGGCTTCGAGCTGCTGGATGTTCAGGCTGAGCGGCGGCTGGGAAATGGACAGGCGCTGGGCGGCGCGGCCAAAGTGCAGCTCTTCGGCCAACATGAGGAAATAGCGCAGGTGACGGAATTCCATGAATTCAAAAAATGTATTGATGCATCGATAATCAATATTAGACAACTATTCATCACACCCTGACAATCGGCTTCAAGATTTTTCTAACGGAGACCTCAACATGGCCAACCCCAAAAACACCTTCAACTGGGAAGACCCCTTCAACCTCAGCGCTCAGCTCACCGAAGACGAGCGTCAGGTGCAGGAAGCCGCCCGCGCCTACTGCCAGGAAAAGCTGCTGCCCCGCGTGAAGGATGCGTTTCTGAATGAAACCACCGACGTGTCCATCTTCCGCGAGATGGGCGAGCTGGGCCTCTTGGGCCCGACCATCCCCGAGCAGTACGGCGGCGCGGGCCTGAACTACGTCTGCTACGGCCTGGTGGCGCGCGAAGTCGAGCGCGTGGACAGCGGGTACCGCTCCATGATGAGCGTGCAGTCGTCCCTCGTGATGGTGCCGATCAATGAATTCGGCACCGAAGCGCAAAAACAGAAATACCTGCCCAAGCTGGCGCGTGGCGAGTGGATCGGCTGCTTTGGCCTGACCGAACCCAACCACGGCTCCGACCCCGGCAGCATGATCACCCGCGCCAAAAAGGTCGACGGCGGCTACAGCATCAGCGGCGCCAAGATGTGGATCACCAACAGCCCCATCGCCGATGTGTTCGTGGTCTGGGCCAAGGACGACGGCGGCCAGATCCGTGGCTTCATCCTCGAAAAAGGCTGGAAAGGCCTGTCCGCCCCTGCGGTGCACGGCAAGGTGGGTCTGCGTGCCTCGATCACCGGCGAGATCGTGATGGACGAGGTGTTCTGCCCTGAAGAAAACGCCTTCCCCGAAGTGCGCGGTCTGAAAGGCCCGTTCACTTGCCTGAACAGCGCCCGCTATGGCATCGCTTGGGGTGCACTGGGTGCCGCCGAAGACTGCTACCTGCGCGCCCGCCAGTACGTGATGGACCGCCAGCAGTTCGGCCGCCCGCTGGCCGCCAACCAGCTGATCCAGAAGAAGCTGGCCGACATGCTGACCGAAATCAGCCTGGGCCTGCAGGGCTGTCTGGCTTTGGGCCGCATGAAGGACGCGGGCAATGCCCCGGTGGAAGTCACTTCCATCCTCAAGCGCAACAGCTGCGGCAAAGCGCTGGACATTGCCCGCATGGCGCGCGACATGATGGGTGGCAACGGCATCAGCGCCGAATACGGCGTGGCGCGCCACCTGGTGAACCTGGAAGTGGTCAACACCTACGAAGGCACGCACGATGTGCACGCCCTGATCCTGGGCCGGGCGATCACCGGGATCCCCGCTTTCTCAAACTAAGACTGCGCTTTCAAGCGCAAATCATGCACAAAAGGGCTGCCCACGGGCAGCCCTTTTTGTTGGCCATCAGAGTGCGCCAGCGCCTTGACGCAGCCCTGCGCAAGGCTTACATTACTAACCAGTCAGTCATTAATACGATGTTGTGAACCCCATCGACCCTGCCCTCCCCCACAAACGCGAACGCCGCAAACAAGACCGCCCCGGCGAGCTGCTGGAAGCTGCGCTGGATTTGTTTGTCGAAAAAGGCTTCGCCGCGACCCGTGTCGAAGAAGTGGCCGCCCGCGCGGGCGTGTCCAAAGGCACGCTGTTTTTGTACTTCCCCAGCAAGGAAGACCTGTTCAAGGCCGTGGTGCGTGAGAACGTGGTCCACCCGGTGACCCAGGGCGCTGGCGAAATCGAGCATTTCAAAGGCAATTCCGGGCAATTGCTCGAATGGATGATGCTGCAATGGTGGCACCGCTATGGCGCCACCCAGGCCTCGGGCATTTCCAAACTGATCATGAGCGAGGCGACCAACTTTCCGGAATTGGCGCTTTTTTACCGCCAAGAAGTCATCGAACCCGGCCAAGCCTTGGTGCGCAGTGTGCTGCAACGTGCGATTGACCAAGGCGAATTTCGCCCCGTCGATGTCGAGCTGGCTTTGCACTCGGTCATGGCGCCTTTGCTGTTTCTGGTCATGTGGAAGCACTCCATGGGGCCTTGCTGCCCCAGCCACACACAAATCAACCCTGAAGCCTTCATCTCGCAGCACGCCCAATTGCTGGTGCGTGGCTTGTCAAAAACCTGATCCGTCGCTCCAACATTATGAAAAAAACGACCTTCTGGATTCTGTCTGCGCTGGCCGTGGCCGCGCTCGTGGCTGGCGGCGCACGCTGGGCCGCGCGCGATACCGCCAAAGCGCCCGCGGCACCTGCGGCCGCCGTGCCCAGCATCGAGCTGGCGCGCAGCGATGTGTTCACCGCGCAAACCCAAACCCTGACCCTGGGCATTCCGGTATCGGGCGCCCTCAAGGCCAGCCAAAGTGCTTTCATCAAGGCCCGCGTGGCCGGCGAATTGATGGACCTGCGTGTGCGTGAGGGCGACAGCGTGCAGGCCGGGCAAGTGATTGCCCGCGTGGACCCCACCGAATTCCAGGCCCGCGTGCGCCAGGCGCAACAGCAAGCCGACGCGGCCAAAGCCCAGGTGGACATTGCCCAGCGCCAACTGGACAACAACCAGGCGCTGGTGAACCAGGGCTTCATCTCGCAAACGGCCTTGATCACCTCGCAAGCCACGCTCAGTGGCGCCAAAGCCACCCACATGGCCGCCGTGGCGGCACTCGATGTGGCGGCCAAAGCCCTGGACGACGCCACGCTGCGCTCACCCCTGACGGGCGTGGTGGCCCAGCGCCTTGTCCAGCCAGGCGAGCGGGTGGCCATCGAAGCGCGCATCGTCGAGGTGGTCAACCTGGCCCGGCTCGAGCTGGAAGCTGCGCTCACGCCGGCCGATGCGAGCCGTGTTCGCGTGGGGATGAAAGCGCGTTTGGAAGTCGAAGGCCTGGCCGATCCGGTCGAGGCCACCGTCTTGCGCATCAACCCCAGCGCACAGACCGGCAGCCGCAGCATTTTGGTGTACCTGGGCCTGGCCGGGCGCGAAGGCTTGCGCCAGGGCGTGTTCGCGCAAGGCAGCCTGGGCACCCAGAGCGTGCAGGTGCTGGCCGTGCCTGTCAGCAGCGTGCGCACCGACAAACCCCAGCCTTATGTGCAGGTGGTGCAAAACAACCAAGTCGTGCATGTCACGGTCAAACCGGGCGCCCGCAGCGAGGGCGACAGCCAAAGCCTGGTGGCCGTGGATGGCCTGAACGAAGGCGCGCAAGTGCTTGCAGGCAGCGTGGGGGCTGTGCGCGAAGGCGTGCAGGTGCGTTTCACGGCTGCGGCCCAATAAAAGGCCAACAGCATGTGGTTCACCCGCGTCAGTCTGCACAACCCGGTTTTTGCCACCATGGTCATGCTGGCCTTGGTGGTGCTGGGCCTGTTTTCGTTCCAGCGCCTGAAGGTCGATCAGTTCCCCAACATCGATTTCCCGGTGGTGGTGATCACCACCGAATACCCCGGTGCGTCGCCCGAAATCGTGGAGAGCGAAGTCTCCAAAAAAATCGAAGAAGGCGTGAATTCCATCGCTGGCATCAGCGCCCTCACCTCGCGCAGTTACGAAAACCAGTCGGTGGTGGTGATCGAGTTCCAGCTGCAGATCGATGGCCGCAAAGCCGCCGAGGATGTGCGCGAAAAAGTCGCCTCGCTGCGCCCCTTGCTGCGCACCGAAGTCAAGGAACCCCGGGTGCTGCGCTTTGACCCGTCCAGCCGCGCCGTGTGGTCGCTGGCCGTGATTCCCGAAGGCGACAAACTCAACGCGGTGGAGCTGACCAACTGGTCCGAGCAGGTGCTCAAAAAACGCCTGGAAAACGTGCGCGGCGTGGGCTCGGTGACCCTGGTGGGCGGCAGCAAACGCGAAATCAACCTGTATTTGCAACCCGACGCGATGCAAGCGCTGGGCATCACCGCCGAGCAGGTGGTGGCCGCCGTGCGCAACGAAAACCAGGACTTGCCGGTGGGCGCCATCCGCTCGTTGCAGCAAGAACGCATGGTGCAGATCAGCTCGCGCATGCTCCGGCCGGAAGACTTCGGCCGCATCATCGTGGCACGCAAAAACGGCACGCCCATTCGCCTGTCGCAAGTGGCCACGGTGCAGGACGGCGCACAAGAGCTGGAGAACCTGGCCCTTTACAACGGCCAGCGCACCCTGTTGATGTCGGTGCAAAAATCGCAGGACGAAAACACCATCCAGGTGGTCGACGGCCTGATCAAGACCGTGGCCGAGCTCAAGGACCAGCTGCCGGCGGGCGTGAAGCTCGAACCCATCACCGACAACTCGCGGCCCATCCGCGTGTCGGTGAACAATGTGCGCCAGACCCTGATCGAAGGCGCCATCCTCACGGTGCTGATCGTCTTTTTGTTCCTCAACTCCTGGCGCTCCACCGTCATCACCGGGCTGACGCTGCCGATCTCGCTGATCGGCACCTTCATGTTCATGCAGATGTTTGGCTTCACCATCAACATGATCACGCTGATGGCGCTGAGTCTGTGCGTGGGCCTCTTGATCGACGATGCGATCGTGGTGCGCGAGAACATCGTGCGCCATGTGCAAATGGGCAAGAACGCGTTCAACGCGTCCATGGATGGCACGAGCGAAATCGGTCTGGCCGTGCTGGCCACCACCTTGTCCATCGTGGCGGTGTTTTTGCCCATCGGCTTCATGGAAGGCATCATCGGCAAGTTCTTCCACGAATTCGGCATCACCATCGTGGCGGCCGTGATGATCTCGATGTTCGTCAGCTTCACGCTCGACCCGATGCTGTCGAGCATCTGGCACGACCCGGCCATCGACGCGCACGGTAAAAACCACGCCCCCGTGAGCCTGTACAACAAGACCATTGGCCGCGTGACCGGCTGGTTTGACCGCAGCACCGACCGCCTGGCCGACGGCTACCAGGGCATTTTGCGCTGGGCCCTAGTGCACAAGAAATCAACCGTCTTGCTGGCCCTGGGCATTTTTGTGGCCAGCGTGTTCATGACACGCCTGCTGGGCACCGAGTTCGTGCCCAAGGCCGATTTTTCGGAAACCTCGGTCAAGTTCGAAACGCCCGTGGGCACCTCGCTCGAGGCCACCGAGGCCAAGGCCCGACAGGTCGAGGCCATCGTGCGCAGCTTTCCCGAAGTGCGCTACACCGTCAGCACCCTGAACACCGCCAACGCCCAGGGCAAGAACAACGTCAACCTGTACATCCGTCTGGTGGACCGCAAAGACCGCAGCCGCAATGCCGACCAGATGTCGGCCGTGCTGCGCGATCGCCTGAAACAGGTGCCCGGCATCGCGGTCACGCATGCGGGTTTGCTGGACGCGATTGGCGGCAACAAGCAAGTCGAGTTCTCGCTGCAAGGCCCTGACCAGAAAGAACTGGAACGCCTGGCCGTGCTGGCACTGGCCAAAATCCGCGACATTCCGGGCCTGGTGGATCTGGACTCCAGTGTAAAACCCAACAAGCCCGTCATCGGCGTGCGGGTCAAGCAGGACTCGGCCTCGGATTTGGGCCTTGGCACGGCGCAGCTGGCAGGCCCGCTGCGCACGCTGGTGGCCGGACAAACCGTGGGCAATTGGCGCGCCCCCGACGACCAAACCTATGACGTGAACGTGCGCCTTTCTCCGTCTGCGCGCAACAGCCCACAGGACCTGGAACGCCTGCCCTTCGTGGTGGGCGCGGCGGCCGATGGCAGCCCGCGCATCGTGCGCCTGGGCCAGGTGGCCGAGGTGAGCGAGACCACCGGCTCCAACCAGATCAACCGGCGCGACCTGATGCGCGAAGTGGCCATCAATGCCAACGTCTTCGGACGCGCAGCAGGCGAGGTGTCGGCCGACATCCGAAAAGCCATGGACAGCCTGAACCTGCCGCCCGGCTACCGCTACAGCTTTGGCGGCTCGACCAAGAACATGGCCGAATCCTTTGGCTACGCCCTGTCTGCATTGGCGATGGCGGTGATCTTCATCTACATGATTTTGGCCAGCCAGTTCAAGAGTTTCCTGCAGCCCCTGGCCTTGATGACGGCCTTGCCCCTGACCCTGATCGGCGTGGTGCTGGCCCTGTTGCTGTTCCGCTCCACCTTATCGATGTTTTCCATCATCGGCGTGATCATGCTCATGGGCCTGGTCACCAAGAACGCCATTTTGCTGGTGGACTTTGCCATCCGGGCGCGGGAAGACCAGACCGACGCAGACGGCCGCCGCATCCCCGGCATGGCCCGCCACGAAGCCCTGCTCATGGCGGCCAAGGTGCGTTTGCGCCCCATCCTGATGACCACTCTGGCCATGATTTTTGGCATGGTGCCGCTGGCGTTTGCCCTGTCCGAAGGCTCCGAACAACGTGCGCCCATGGGCCAGGCTGTCATTGGTGGGGTCATCACCTCGTCCCTGCTGACCCTGGTGGTGGTGCCGGTCGTGTATTGCTACATGGACGATCTGGCGCAATGGCTGCGCCACAAAGCCGGTCTGGCGCCCACCCGTCAGGGACAGGACACGCCCGCCGCTTAAAATCCACCGATATTTGAACAAGACCCTTTGGAGTAAAAAATGGATCTGAACCAGGCCCGTTTCAACATGATTGAGCAGCAAATCCGCCCCTGGGAAGTGCTGGACCCGCAAGTGCTGGCGCTGCTGTCGACCGTGCACCGCGAAGATTTTGTGCCGCTGGCCCACAGGGCCCTGGCTTTTGTGGACATGGAAATCCCCTTGGGCGCCGCCCCCGATCAGGTCATGCTCGCCCCCCGCGTGCAGGCGCGTTTGCTGCAGGACCTGGCGGTGCAAAAGACCGACAAGGTGCTGGACATCGGCACCGGCTCGGGCTTCATGGCCGCCTTGCTGGGCCACCAGGCGGCCAGCGTGCTCAGCTTGGAAATCGATGCCGCTTTGGCCACTCAGGCGCAAGCCAACCTGCACAAAGCCGGTGTGACCAACGTCACGGTGCGCCAGGCCGATGGCAGCCAGGGCGCTGCCGCCGATGGCCCCTTCGATGTGATTTTGCTCAACGGCTCGGTGGCCGAGGTGCCTGCCGCCTTGCTGCAACAACTCACCGTGGGCGGCCGCCTGGCCGCCATCGTGGGTGACGAGCCCATGATGCGTGCCACCGTGATCACCCGCACCGGCCAAAACAGCTGGACCACCACCGAGCCCTGGGACAGCAATGCGCCGCGTCTGCGCGGTTTTGCCGAACCCTCGCGCTTCACTTTCTGAGCACCCGCCATGGAACAACTGAGCCCCTCCCAAGTCGCTGACTGGGCAAAAACCCAAACCCAGCGTCCCGTCCTGCTCGATGTGCGCGAGGGCTGGGAAGTGCAAACGGCCAGCGTGCAGCCCGAAGGCCTGGACCTGGTGCACATGCCCATGCAAACCATCCCGGCGCGGCTGGACGAACTCGACAAAACCCGCCCCATCGCCTGCCTGTGCCACCACGGTGGCCGCAGCATGCAGGTGGCTGCGTTTTTGCAGCAGCACGGCTTTCAGGTGGTGAATGTGGCCGGCGGCATCCACGCCTGGTCTGCCCAAGTCGATCCCAGCATTCCGGTTTATTGAGCCACACGCCGGCCCGCATGCGGGTCGCCACTTTTTTTGAAAAGATCCGTCATGAAACTGCGCACCTTGCCCTTGACTTTCGCCTTGATGGCTGCCTTTGCTGGCGGGGCCCAGGCGCAAAGCCTGGTTCAACTGTATGAAGCGGCCAAAGGCCATGACGCCACCTACAAGGCGGCCCGTGCTCAGTACGAGGCCAACCTGGCCAAGGCCGAGCAGGCCAAGGCCTTGTTGCGGCCCGCCCTGGGTTTGGGCGGCAGCTTGTCGGAAACCGATCTGAGCAACCAGACCACACCGGCGGCAGACCGTCAATTCGGCACCCGCGCCCTGACGCTGTCGGGCAGCCAGCCCTTGTACCGACCAGCCAACCAGGCCAGCTACGAGCAAGGCATGAAGCAAGTCGACTTGGCACAAGCCCAGCTGAAAGTGGCCGAGCAGGAGCTGATCGTGCGCCTGAGCCAAGCCTACTTTGATGTGCTCACCGCGCAAGAAAGCCTGAGCTTCGTCAAGGCCCAGAAATCCGCCGTTGGCGAGCAGCTGGCGGCCGCCAAGCGCAATTTTGAAGTCGGCACCTCCACCATCACCGACACCCGCGAAGCACAAGCCCGGTTCGATCTGGTCACTGCGCAGGAAATTGCGGCCGAAAACGAGTTGCGAATCAAGAAACTGGCATTGGACGACACCGTGGGCACCCCGGGTGTGCAACCCAAACCGTTGATGCCTGCTGTGGACATGGACCGCGTGCAAACCGGTACGGTTGACTCATGGGTCACCCGATCCGAACAACAAAGCGGCAGCATTGCGCAAGCCAAGATTGGCCTGGACATCGCCCAGCTGGAAATCGCCAAAGCCAAGGCCGGTCACCTGCCCACGCTGGACTTGACCGCCAGTTACGGTGTCAACCGCTACCGCAATGGCGCGGCCACTCAACCCAACACCAACGCCGCCACGCTGGGGCTGGCTTTCAACTTGCCCTTGTACGCGGGACACGCGACCCAAAACCGCATCAAGGAAACCCTGTCGCTCGAAGACAAGGCCCGCAATGACCTGGATGCCGCCCAGCGCAACGTGGCCCAGGCCACACGCACGGCTTTCTTTGGCGTGCAGTCCGGTCTGAGCCAGGTCAAGGCCCTGCAAGCGGCCGAGGCCTCCAGCCAAAGCGCCCTGGACGCCAACAAGCTGGGTTACCAAGTGGGTGTGCGCATCAACATCGATGTGCTCAACAGCCAAAGCCAACTGTTCCAGACCAAGCGCGATCTGGCCAAAGCCCGCCACGATGTGCTGCTGGGCCAGCTGCGCTTGCTGCAGGCCAGCGGCACGCTCAAAGCCGACGACCTGCAAAACATCAACAGCCTGTTGCAAAAATAAGCGCAGTCAAACGACTGCGGGGCAGCACACAGCCTGGCCTCATGTTTTCATCCGACCCGCACAGCCCATGCGGGTCGGTGGACAGATGGGATGACACGAAGACCGATCATGGCGCCAGTCCAGGGGCATCCAAGTGCGCCTGGATGGCCTGGGCATATCGCATGGCAGCCCCCCGGCTTTGGGCCACCAGCTGCAGACCCTGCTGCCGGGCATTCGCGCACTCGGCAGGCCGACGCAACCAGGCCAGCACCTGATCGAGTGCCGCATCCATGTCCCCCACGCGCACGGCAGCTCCCGCAGCCTGGGCATTTTGTGCGGCCTCGGCAAAATTGAAGGTGTGCAAACCCATGATCACCGGACAGCCAAAGGCCGCCGCTTCGATCAGGTTTTGTCCGCCCAGCGGCATGAAACTGCCCCCCAGCAAGGCCATGTCGGCGCTCTGGAAGTACACCGGCATCTCGCCCAGGCTATCGCCCAGCCAAACTTCGGTCTTTTCGGTTTTTTCGGTCTTTTCTGCCCGATCACCAGCCGCTGGCCAACCCGGCGTCCAGGCCGAGCGGCGCGACACAACCAGACCTTGTGCCGCGACCAGAGCGTGAACCTCGTCAAAGCGCTGTGGATGCCGAGGCACCAACAGCCACAGCACGCCCACCGCCCGGAACGCGGCCAGGCGGTCCGCATCGGCCATCAGCGCCTGCAGCCACAAGGCTTCTTCACCTTCACGGGTGCTGGCCAGCATGACCACGGGTCGGGGCTGGCCCTGGATTTGCCACTGGCGGCGCCAGACCTGGGCCAGCGCCAGCGCATCAGGCTGGGAGGGGACGTCAAATTTGAGGTTGCCCAGCACCGCCTGCACATGCGCCCCCAACTGCTGAAGGCGCTCGGCATCCTCCAGGCTTTGTGCCAAAACGGCGCTCAGGCCCCGGTACGCGGGTCGCGACAAAAGCGACCAGCGCAGGCCCGAGTGCAGCGATTTTTCATTCAGGCGGGCATTGGCCAACACCAGTGGCACTTGCGCATGAGCACAGGCCTGTACCAGCAGGGGCCAGACCTCGGTTTCCATCAGGATGCCCAGACGAGGCCGGTGGTGCTGCACAAAGCGATGGGTGGCCTCGGGTGTGTCCCAGGGCAGCCAGGCCTGTGCATCGCCCGTGCGCAGCAGCGATTGCCCCTGCGCCCAGCCGGTGGCGGTGCTGTGGGTGAGCAGCAAACGCATGTCGGGCCACATGCCACGCAAAGTCTCGATGAGGATGGCCGCAGCCCGCGTCTCGCCAAGCGACACGGCATGCACCCAGACGCGGCCCGGTGCGGGAGGGGCTTCGTCGTAAAAGCCAAAGCGCTGGGGCATGTGCACCAGATAACCGGGCTCTTGCTGGCCCCGGCGGCGCAGCTTGCGGCGCAGCAGGGGCTGCAGGCTGCGCATCACCACGCCATACGCGGCCAAGGCCAGGCGCTCTGCCCAGGACAAGCCGGCTTTCATCCGCGACCGGTCGCCTGGTCAAACAGCTGCTGGTACACCCGGCCAATGCCTTCGGCTTCCTTGGCCAGAGAAAATTCCTGCGACACCCGTGCGTGTGCGGCCTGGCCCATCTGCACCGCCGCAGGCAAATCGGCCAGCACCTGGCGCACGGCGCGCGCCAGCCCAGGCGCATCACCCGTGTCCACCAGCTCGCCGGTAACGCCGGGCAGCACCAACTGGTCAAACGCACCGGTGCGCGAACACACCAGGGCACAACCCGTGGCCGCCGCCTCGAACGGGGTCAGGCCAAACGGCTCGTAGCGCGGGCAGGCCACGCACAACAGGCAGCGCTGGTACCACCGGTGCACCTCGCCGGCGGGCACTTCGCCCAGAAACACGATGCGCTCGGACAAACCGGCCTGGGCGATCTTGTCGATCAGCGCCTGCTGGTAAGCCTGGTGCTGGGGCTGGGCCAGCCCGGCGATCACGGCGGTCGCGCCGGGCAGGTGCGGCAACGCCTCGATCATGGCGTCCACAAACACATCGCTGCCCTTGTCGGGCCGCACACGGCCAAACACGCCAATGCCGTATTGGCCTGGCAGGCCCGAATCGGCCCAGGCACCGAGCTTGTCGGGCGACAAGGCAAAGCGCGACAGGTCGATGCCGTGCGGCACCACGGCGGTGGTGTTGGGCACGAAACTGGCCGCCAACGGCGTGGTCGAGATGACCGCGTCCATTTTGGAGATCAGCCAGCGCGGAAAGCGCCCATGCAGGTGCTGGGCCGCCGAGGTGAAGACCAGCTTGATCGGCAGGCGCAGCACGTCGCGCGCAAAAACGCCCAGCATCATTTCGGGATCTCGCCGCACATGCCAGATGCGAAAACCCCGCCCCGGCGGCGGCTGGCGCGACAAGGCCATGGCTTGCCCGGCGGTCATGCCCACCACGCCATTGGACATGGTGTTGCCGCAGTAACCCAGACGCCATTGCTGCATTTGCAATGGCACCAAGGCGTTGATGGTGGCAGACACACCCGTGTAGCGCTGTTTGATGTTGAAGACGATGACGTCGGGGTTGGAATGGAGCACTGGGTCCGTGGCGGAGTGGGTATCGGCAAATTATAGGGAGAGCGTCCCGGCGCAGACGCTGCCCGGCCTGTCCACCGCCGCTGCAGGTATATTTGCCCCAAGACTTGAAGACGCCCTGGATGAAAACCTACATTTTGAATTTGCCCTCGGCACTGGAGCGCCGCAATTTTCAGGCGCAACAGGCCGAGCGCCTGGGCCTGGCTGTGAACTTCATCGACGCGCAAACCCCTGCCGACATGCCTGAGGCCTTTTTTCAGGCCCATGCGTTTTCCTGGGAGCGCCCCATCAAGATCACCGAAGTGGCCTGTTTCATGAGCCACCACCGGGTGTGGCAGCAGATTGCAGACAGCCACGAACCCGCCCTGGTCCTGGAAGACGACGCCATCCTGGCGCGCAACGCGCCCGCGCTGCTGGACTGGCTGAGCACACTGCAGGGTGTGGACCATGTTTCACTGGAAACACGGCAACGCCAAAAACTGCTGGGCTTGCGCTCCCAAAAAATGCCCGCTGGCCTGGCGGGCGCTTTGCATCCTTTGCTACAGGACCGCACCGGTGCCGCCGCCTATGTGCTGTGGCCTGCTGGTGCACGCATCCTGCTGAGCAAATTCGAACAGCAAGGCATGGGGCTGGCCGATGCCTTCATCTCGAGCACTTACCCCCTGAAATCGTGGCAAACCGTTCCGGCCTTTGCCATTCAGGCCGACATGGCCTCGGCCTACGGCATCGCTTGCCCGATTGCACCCCACTCGCTGATCG